>Ga0172375_10002081_pt1 | contig 31623 bp, 43 predicted proteins | sample LakKiv1m_FD_114537 | JGI IMG/M metagenome (GOLD analysis project Ga0172375, IMG submission 114537) | Freshwater microbial communities from Kabuno Bay, South-Kivu, Congo - kab_092012_11.1m | ecosystem: Environmental > Aquatic > Freshwater > Lake | place: Democratic Republic of the Congo... | reverse complement strand
CGTTATTAATAGTCTTAGTTACCAATCTTAGAAAAAGTGGTTTCGAATGTAGGCGACAATATTAAAAGTGTAAAAAATTAGAGACTGATGGGTTTTAACTTAAGTAATGACTAAGATAGGTTTCAAACGATAATGATCCTCCAAGAAGAATTTTTGAAGGGAACGTAAGCGCGTTCCACATTGGTAAGGGATATATACTTTCGGTTGCACATATTTTGCGTTTCAGGTCTCCCCTGATCAATTCCATACCTGAGAAATTCTTCCAGGATGAGATTTTGCCAAAATTCAGGGGCAGCGATGCCAATCAACTGATGCAACAGTTTCCTTTAGACGCGGCGACGCAGAAGCGAAATCTTAACGTTGCGAATGAAAACACAGTACCAAATCTGGTCAAGAAATTCCAGATCAACAAATGTGACACCAGATATGAAAACCTGTATGCTAATGGTGTCTGCAAACCGTTCTTGATTGTCCAATTCCGAAACAACCAGTTCTTTGCCAATCCGGAGTTGACATCTCAAATAAATCCTTTGCATGCGCTTCATGAGCCTGTATTGAAACGCTACACATTTTTGCTTGAGCTGGAAGTTTCAAAAGTATTTCTTGAACATGACATTGCAATATATCACCTTACGAATGTTAGCGATGACATAATCCGAATCCTTCCATCTATCGAAATTGACTCCAATACTTATGACGATGATTCAACCAATATATTTTGTCTCCAGAGTTCACCCTCAACTGAACTGGGGCGACTTTTGAACCGTGCCCAAATTGAAGGTATTCTTGACCACTGGGCAATTATGCCTGACGACATCAAAGGAAATTACGTCTCCGAAGGTCTTCGTTATCTAATCCAGGGGTACTTCCGCTTCGGATCTTCAGGTGCACCTTATGTAAAATATGATGATAAGAGTAATAAATTCAAGGCGATTGCAATTCAAAGCGAAGCTTGCCCAATACAACTCTCGATCAAAAATGACCGGGAAGGCAATTTTCAGTATGTGAACGCTTTGGCAACGCCGCTTTCTTTGGTTAATGGAGAACTCAGGAGAATAATGGAAAATTAGGCTGGAAAACTGCCTGAAATAATTTATTTTCGAAAAATTTAAATATAGTATCGTTATGTTCAATTTAACATAACTAAATCCAACTAATTCAAATCAGGTGAAAAAAATGAAGATAAACCGTTTGATAACGATTTTTTTAATTGCTGCATTAATAGCAGGAGCATCAGGCTGCCTATCCGAAAAACCAAACGATAAAAAACCTGTGGAAATCACGTTTTCAGCAGCCATAAGTCTCCAGGACGCCCTGACAGAGGCAGGGGCGCAATTTACGAAAAATCATCCTGAAGTAAAGATAAATTTTAATTTTGGCGCTTCAGGGATTCTTGAAAAACAAATAGAACAGGGTGCTTCAGTGGATCTATTTGCAAGCGCTTCACAAAAGGAAATAGACTTACTCGAAGAAAAAGGATTAATTGTCAGGTCAACAAGGACAAATTTCACAAGTAACAAACTGGTCATAATTGCCCCTTCCAGGTTAACTATCGAAGAGCTTAAAAAACTTGATAAAATAGCCATAGGCGACCTAAAAACTGTGCCCGCGGGGCGATATGCACAGGCATTTCTTGAAAATGCAGGAATTTATGAGTTATTGAAGCCCAAACTTATCTTTGCAGAAAATGTACGCCAGGTACTTGATTATGTTGAGCGCAAAGAGGTGGATGCAGGTTTTGTTTATTTCTCTGATTCTTTAAAAACCAATTTGAGCGTTTCACCGATCAACGAATCATTATACCCTCATGTAGTATATCCGATCGCGGTCATAAATGACAGCCAACAACCAGAGATATCCCGGCAATTCATCGATTATTTGCAGGGTAAGGAAGGGCAAACTATATTAAAGAAATACGGTTTTGGATAAGTAGATGGATTATTCCCCGCTTGTCCTGTCTTTATTGGTGTCTGCATTAGCAACATCTATAATCGCCGTGTTCGGTACATTAATTGCATATGTACTTGCAAGGAAGCGGTTTTTTGGAAGGACAATGCTGGACGCTTTCACAACTCTTCCCATGATACTTCCCCCTACGGTCACAGGCTTTTACCTGATCATCCTTCTTGGAAAGAATGGGATAATAGGAAATTATATTTATAAACTGACAGGCTGGAGCGTAATGTTCACCTGGCAGGCTGCAGTAATAGCCGCAACTGTAGTTGCAATTCCTATAATGATAAAATCTGCAAAAGCGGCGATAGAATCGGTCGACCTTGAATATGAGAAAGCTGCTTTCACACTGGGCAAATCCGAATTTGAAACCTTCTTTCTTGTAACCCTGCCCCTTGCAAAAAAAGGATTGATCGCTGGCCTTGTTCTCAGTTTTGCCAGGGCACTTGGTGAATTCGGCGCGACCATTATGATCGCGGGAAATATCCCGGGAAAAACGAGCACGATGCCGCTTGCCATCTACAGGGCATTTCAATCAGGAGAAGACCAGCTTGCCACCACGCTGGTGATCATCCTCACTGTAGTTTCAATAGCGGTAATCTACATCACGACAAGGATCAGCAGAACGGATTGACCATGTATTTAAATGTTAATATATCCAAAAAATTAGCGAATAAAAATTCAAACGAGTTCACGCTTAATGCTGAATTTGAATGCAATAATGAAATGATAGTTCTTTTCGGCCCTTCCGGGGCAGGGAAAACACTGACTCTTGAGTGCATAGCAGGACTTGAAGTTCCTGATAAAGGCTACATAATTGTAAATGGAACTACATATTTTGACTCTGAAAAAGGCATCAATATCTCACCGCAGAAAAGGAATGTCGGGTATCTTTTCCAGAATTATGCTTTATTCCCGCATCTTACTGTTTCCGAAAATATCCTTTTTGGATTGCGTTCCATGAATAATGCAGAAGAAAAGATGGAAGAGATGCTGGATGTTTTTGAGATCCATGAACTTCTGAAAAGGTACCCCTCGCAATTATCAGGAGGTCAGCGCCAGAGAGTTGCCCTTGCCCGGGCACTAATAACCCGACCCAGAATACTGCTTCTGGATGAGCCTTTTTCATCTCTTGATTATGTTGTCAGGATGAGATTGCGAAGAGATTTGAAAAAAATACGGGAGATCATAAATATACCCATTATTTTGATCACCCACAACCCTGTTGAAGCATTTACCATGGCTGATACTATAATTGTTTACAAACACGGCGGAATAGAACAAATCGCTCCGCCCAGAAAGATCTTTTCAAAGCCAATAAACGAGAATGTGGCAAGGCTTGTGGGGATGAACAACATTTTCAGAGGAAAAATCCTTGATATTATAAATGATGAAGTAATTATCCAGAGCCATAAAAAAATAACCGCCCAGGGAATCGAAGGGCTGCAAATTGGATCTGAAGTTACCTGGTGTATTCGTCCGGACCAGGTTATGGTGGTGCGAGAAGATCGAACTCCTGGAAAAGTCATGGCTTCGAACCTCTTTTCAGGGGTAATCACCGTAATAATCTCAAAAGGAGCGACATATTTAATTTTTATTGAGGGAGATTTTAATCTGGAGTTGGAAATACCATCGCACGCTTTTGAACGATTGGATGTTAAACAGGGACAAATAATACGAGTATCCTTGAAAAAATCCGCTATACATATAATAAAGGAATGAGAATGTGAAATTATTAAAGTGGTGTGCCATAAATTTAAAATATCAGTACAACCATAAAGTACAACCATGCCCTTAACAAAAGTCAGTCATAAGTTCCAGGTTGTGATTCCCAAAGAAATAAGAGAAATTCTTTCTATCTCCAAAGGTGATACACTGGAGGTTTATGAAAAAAATCATGAGGTCATAATGAAAAGGTCAAAGGTAACAAAACCACTGTCCTTGAGGAATCTTAAGGGACTTGGTAAGGAAATATGGAAAGACGTTGATGTTGAAGATTACATCAAGAAGGAGAGAGAAAGTTGGTAGATTACAGGCGAATCGGGCTTGATACTAATGTATTGATTTATTATATCGAAGAACACCCTTTTTTTTTGAAAAAAGTTGAACTTTTAATCGACAAAATTGAAGATGGTAAAGCTATAGGGATTACCTCATATGTTACGCTGCTTGAATTGCTCGTAAAACCCATCCTGGAAGGAAAAATAGACCTCACTAACCAGTATAAAACAATATTGTCAAATAGGCTGGAAATGGTGCCGCTTGATGAAGCAGTATCATTAAAGGCAGCAGAGCTTCGTGCAAAATACGGATTTCGGACTCCAGATGCAATTCAATTAGCATCCGTGATCCATAAGAAAGGGGATGTATTCATTACAAATGATACTGGACTAAAAAAGACCAAAGAAATCAAAGTTTTGACACTGGATGATATTTAGGGGAAGGACTATCCAGATATTGTATCAGGGAATTTATCAGCATCAAGGTGCTGATCTGAAAAATAAATAATAATGAAAATATGAAAGCAATAACACCCCTTAAAGAAGCGCTTGAAAAAATAAAGCAGCTTAAAAGCACATATTTTTTCAGGCGCGGATCGGAATATGTTTCCCTTCTTGATTCTGTAGGCAGGGAACTCAGTGAAGATATCGTTGCAGATTACATGTCTCCAGCGTTCGATATTGCGGCCATGGACGGTTTTGCTGTCCACAGTGAAGATGTTTATCCCCTGAAAATATCGGGCAGTGTATATGCCGGTGACCAGATAGCACAAATCCAGGGTGGTGAAGCGATGTCAATAGCTACAGGCGCAATACTCCCTGAGGGCGCGGATGCAGTGCTGAAAATTGAGGAAGCACAGGTCAGGAAAGATCTCCTTTATGGCAAATATCTGACGAAGTGGGAAAACGTATTCAGAAAAGGCTCGGATTACCATGCGGGTGACAGGATATTTGAGAAAAACCATAGAATAATGCCTCAGAGCGCTGCGCTATTATACAGCCTTGGCGTCGAAAAAGTCCCTGTATATAAAAAAATACGGGCAGGCATAATATCCACTGGCACGGAAATTTTTAACGGCATGATAAGAAACACAAGCTCGGTGCTGATACAGGGATTTATGACAGAAATGGGCTGTGAATCTACCTTTGAAGGCGCAGTTCCTGATGACTATGATAAAACAAAGAAGCTGGTTCTCGAAGCCTGTGAAAAATACGATGTGGTATTTACAACAGGCGGGGTCTCGATAGGTGAACGCGATTTTGTGGCTGATATCATTGCGCAGGCTGGAGACCTCTTATTCCACAGGGTGGCGATAAGGCCGGGGAAACCCCTTGTTGTCGGGATTGTGAATGATACGCCTGTATTTGCGCTCCCGGGCAAACCGACGGGGGCTTTCACTGCTCTTGAAATGGTGGTGCGAAGCTATTTTAATGAAATACCAAGGGCAGTGCGCAGAATGGTAATTAATGAGGATGTTGCGCTGCCGGAAATAGGTTTTGAGTACATCTTTTTCGTAAGAATAAACCATAACACGGCAAGCTCGGTGGGCAGAGAAATGAAGTTGATCGATGGGGAATACAGGACAGAGATAATCTCGGCGTCTTCCAGGTCTTCAGTCGTGGAAGGGTATGTAATAACAAACAGGAATATTCGAAAAGGTGAAACGGTGAATGTGTATCTTTTCAGTTGAAATAAAATATGAAGAAATCGGGTAAAGGCTGAATATGAGCAGCGCTGATTTTCTTCTTCAGGGTTTCATCAAAGCGTTTGAACTTATATTCACTTTAGATCCCTATATCCTCAGCATAACCGGGGTCTCAATAAAAGTATCGGGCACAGCAACAATACTAGCCGCACTCACTGCCATACCTCTCTCATTTGCCCTGGCATTTTTTAATTTCAGGGGAAAACAAACCCTGATTACTTTAATTAACACAGGCATGGGACTTCCTCCTGTTTTTGTAGGTTTGTTCATCTTCGTGATGCTGGTTCCCGCAGGACCCCTGGGTTTTGCAGATATGATATTCACACCATTTGCAATGATATTAGCACAGTATATACTTGTCACTCCAATAATCACGGGAATATCGCTTTCTGCAATAAAAGCGGTCCCAAAATCCCTGATCGAAACCGTATATACATTGGGCGGAAACCGAAAAGATGCTGTCATCGCGGCACTTTCAGAAGCAAGGTTCGGTATAATTACAGCGATCCTCGCCGGACTCGGACGAGCTCTTTCTGAGGTCGGGGCAATTCTTATTGTTGGGGGAAATATAGCATACTCAGGAAGCATTGGCGGGATCGGGGAAGGGATTTCCTATACTCGAACCCTTACGACAGCTATCACTTCCGAGACAAGCAAAGGCGGGAATTTTTCAACACCCATTGCCCTTGGAATAATCCTTATAGCCCTTAATCTTTCGGTGAATCTTCTTGCTAACTATTTCCAGAGGAGGGATTAAGTGGAGGAATTGATCAGAATAGAAGGTTTGCATATGATATTTGGGGAAAAAGAGGTTCTGAAGGACATTAATCTCCGGATCCTGAGGGGTGAGATCTTTGCATTAGTTGGACCAAGCGGCTCAGGCAAAACCACGTTTCTTCGATTACTTAATTTTTTTGAGCGCCCGGAAAAAGGGAACCTCAGGTTCAATGGTATGGAAACATCGGGAATCATAAATATCAGGCGCAGGATGTCCCTGCTTTTCCAGACCCCTGCAATTTTCAATAGATCGGTTTTTGATAATGTCGCTTATGGATTGAAAGTGCGCAATATTGATAAAAAGACCTTTGAAAAAAAGGTGATTGAAGCCCTGGGTATCGTAGGACTTTCCGGCCTTGAGAACCAGAAAGCTCGTACGCTTTCCGGAGGCGAGGCGCAGCGCATGGCCTTTGCCAGGGCTATTGTTTATGACCCTGAGGTACTTCTTCTTGATGAGCCCACGGCAAATCTTGACCCTGCCAATGTAATGAAAATAGAGGAGATCATCAAACGCATACGAAACGAGCGAGAGACTACCATTTTACTTGCAACGCATAATATCCCGCAGGTCCGGCGCATCGCTGACAGGGTTGGCATCCTGATAAACGGGGAATTGATAGAAGTGAATACAAAAGATGCGATTTTTAAATATCCGGAAGATAAAAGGTCTGAAGCATTCCTGAAAGGTGAAATGATATACTGATCAAATGATCAATAGATACCCCTAAATTTTCAATTAGGATACCCGAAATCTTTATATTCCCAAAAGTATTAGGTATACCTACCAATAATAAATGGTGCATCTAATGTTAGCAAGTTTTCTAATAACCTTCAGGGAAGCGCTTGAAGCAGCCCTCATAATAGGAATAATATCGGCTTATGTCGCCAAGATAGGACGAAAAGATCTCAATCGCTATATCAATATAGGAATAATAGGCGCCCTGGCCGCAAGCTTTGCAGTCGCCATGATTTTTAAAACAGTGTACGGCGAACTTAGCGGCACGGCAGAACAATTATTCGGGGGAACCGCTGACCTTGCCGCAGCAATTGTCCTTACCTATATGATCTTCTGGATGGCGAATAATTCCAGGCAGGTAAAAGGTGAAGTCCAGGAAAAGATCGACCTTTCCATATCCAAAGGCCATATGCTGGGGATCGCATCACTCTCATTCATAGCTGTTTTCAGGGAAGGTGTTGAGACTGTCCTGTTCCTTGGAACGCTTGCGATCAACAATCCGGTTGATACTATTTCAGGTTTCATTATAGGCCTGGCAGCAATCATTGTCCTTTCATTTATCATGTTCAAGGGAACGTACAGGCTTGACATAGGCAAATTCTTCAGGTACACAAGTTTTATATTGATCTTATTTTCTGCGGGACTTGTGGCAACAGGTGTGCATGATTTCAACGATGCAGGCGTCATACCTTATGGGATCGCGCATGTATGGGATTTGAACCCGCCACTGAACCCTGACGGTTCATATCCGCTCCTTCACGATAATGGACTCATCGGAGGAAGCTTAAAAGCTCTCGCCGGTTACAATGCCGCTCCTTCGCTCACTGAAGTCATGGGATATATTGGCTACTGGATAATAATTGGATCTTTTGTATTCAAGACATATAAAACAGGGACGGAGGTGAAAAATGGAAGCTGATACCTCCAGGATCGAAGAATACCTGGAATCTATATACAAATTACAGCAGGAACAGCATCCTGTAAGCACATCGCGTCTTGCCGAACACCTGAAGTTGTCCGCACCATCTGTTTCCGAGATGGTGAAGAAGCTTGTAAAGAAAGACCTCGTAAAGCACACTGAAAAAGGCGTATGTCTTACAGATGAAGGGAATAAAATGGCCAAAAAGGTAGTTCGAAGGCACCGACTTTCTGAACGGCTGCTTACCGATATCCTTGGTTTTGCATGGGACGAAGTGCATGATGAAGCCTGCAGGCTGGAACACGCCATAAGTCCCGAAATGGAAGACCGAATTGCAAAGAGCCTCGGAAACCCAAAAACCTGCCCGCATGGCCATCCAATACCCGATAAGGACGGGCTCTTCGTTAAGGAGATCGTAAGACCTCTTTCAGAGTTGAAAGCCGCCGAAAAAGCTATAATCGTAAGCGTTTTCGAAGAAGACCCCAAAATGCTTCAGTACCTTGCCTCCCTGGGTTTACTTCCGGATGTATGTGTAAAGGTTGAGGAAGTGGCTCCTTTTGGAGGACCTCTGATAGTATGCGTTTCAGGCTCCCGTTATGCTCTTGGAAGAGAAGTGGCATCAAAAATAAAGGTAAAATAAGATGGCCCTTTCATGTCATGGCGCCCTGAAAGAAATAAAGGGCAGGACAGATTTCACGTTTGTGCTTGCCGGAAATCCCAACGTGGGAAAATCAAGCATATTCAACCGCCTTACGGGAATGGGTGTAGTCACTGCGAACTATCCCGGAAAAACCGTGGAACTCAACATGGCCACGACGAGTTTTAAAGACCTGAGGATAGGCATAATCGACCTTCCTGGCAGCTACGCGCTGGGCGCGGTCTCAGAAGACCAGTGGGTTGCGCGAAGGGCAGTTCTTGACTGCAAGCCCGATGTGGCAATAATGGTACTTGACGCCACGAACCTTGCCCGGAATCTTTACATGCTCATCCAGTTCCTTGATCTTGGCATACCCATAGTGGCTGCCCTTAACCTTGTAGATGAAGCTGAGAAAAGAAATATCATTATCAATTCCACAGAACTGTCACGGCTCCTTGGAGTCCCGGTTGTCCGAACAATAGCCACAACAGGCAGCGGTCTTGATGAGTTGATCCAGAAAGCAGTAGATACCGCGAGGAAAAAGGAAGACATCAAATATCCACCACATTATGGAGATGATATTGAATCAGATATCAAGAAACTTGAAAAAATGCTCGTTCCAGAAGATTTCGGGATAAATAAAAGAGCCCTGTCGATCCTTCTTCTTGAAGAAGACCAGGAATTCATAGAACTTGTAACCAGGCATGAAAATGGCATATCGATAGTTGCGGAAGCAAAAAGGATAAGCACGGAAATAGAAGAGTTACATGGTGAGAAAACTCCCTTGAGGATCGCACGCGAAAGACACGGGCTTGCCGGCTCGATAGCCTCGCAGGTACAGGGCGATGTAAAACCCCTCACTTCGGATAAGATCTGGACCTACACAACTTCGCCTGTCACTGGCATCCCAATTCTTGTTGGCGCGCTGACATTGATCTTTTCTTTCCTTTTTTATGGAGGGGAATGGCTCTCCAGGATTTTAAGCACCAACTGGGCATTGTACGCATCTCCTCTTATCGATGGCGCGATTTACACTGTTTTTGGAAGCGGGCATTTTGGAAAAATACTCATCTGGGGTTTTGATGCAGGGATCCTTGCCGCTCTTGCCGTGGGCATACCCTATGTCCTAACATTCTATTTCATGCTCGCTTTCCTTGAGGATTCAGGATACCTGAATTCCGTGGCATTCCTGACAGACAGGCTCATGCATAAGTTCGGGCTGCATGGCCGCGCCATCATACCGCTTGTGGCAGGCGCTGGCTGCAACGTTCCGGCGATAATCGGGACGCGCGTCCTGACAACGATGCGGGAGCGAACGATAGCCAGCACCCTCATTACCCTTATTCCATGCAGCGCCAGAACTGCGGTCATCCTGGGCGCAGTTTCCCTGTTCGTGGGATGGAAGCCTGCAGTCGCGATATTTCTAATAGTACTTGCCCTTGTATTCCTTGTAGGAGTGGGTCTTAATAAGATCATGCCCGGTGAATCCACAGGGCTTGTAATGGAAATGTTCCCATTCAGGGCGCCCAAAATTTCCAATATTTTGAAAAAGACCTGGTACAGGTTCCAGGACTTCGTATTCGTGGCTTTTCCGATAGTGCTTGTTGGTTCATTAGTGCTCGGCGGGCTTTATGAAACGGGATACCTCTGGAAACTGGCCTCGCCATTATCACCGGTTGTCCAGGGGTGGCTCGGCCTTCCCGCTGTTGCAGGACTGACATTGATATTTGCGGTACTTCGAAAAGAACTTGCCCTGCAGCTCCTTGTTACGCTCGCAGTGGTTATGTATGGCGGCGGTGCGAATAACCTCCTTCTTTTCATGAAGCCGGCACAATTATTCGTTTATGCTCTTGTAAATACGATCTATATTCCATGCGTCGCCACTATCGCAGTACTGGGACGCGAACTTGGCTGGAAGAGGGCTCTTTGTATCATGGCATTTACCATCGTGCTTGCAATAATTATAGGCGGGATAGCTTTCAGGTTTATAGGATATTTCCAACTGCTATGAAAACTCAATGCCCGCTTTGCGGATTTAAATTTGACGATAAAGAACTAAAAGGCTGCATGATGTGCCCCCGCTTTATGAAATGCGGGCAGGTCATGTGTCCCAATTGTGGGCACGAGTTTCCTGGTTCTATTTCAACGGAAGTGTAAAGGTAGTCTAGTTTATAAATTCAGGAATCCAGTCATTTATGAAATCAAGATCAATTAATTTTTTCTTAAGCAAATTCAATGATTTTTTTTTGCGTTTGATATCGTCCTCTCCATCATCCTCTGTAAAAAAGTCATTTTGGAATTCCTGTAGAAAAAGAGTCCGGGTATCTTGTTTGGATATAATGTTTATCTTCCCGGCCAATATTTTGTATCTGAGAATCCGCCTGTTTCAGCCAGTCCTCATGCCGTCTCATAAGCTATTTAATGACTGTTGCTGAAAAAAGGTTTAAGACGTATCAAAAGTGGCTGGAATTTTGATACCGATGCGGCCAAAGCCGCAGGTATTTAGGATCTCTGGCTTAACGGAACGTGGCATTATCCGGGAAATCATGACCCTTCGTTTAGAGGATTTTGGATGAATTATTGAATGAAAAGTAAGTGACGTTTGGGAGTATTTCACACTTTATTGCTAAAAAGCCCTCCCAAAATTAATTCTCGTCCCTCGTAATCCAGTAAACCGCCTTGTACTTCTCAGCAAATCCATAGATATTTTTAGCCATTACAGCCCGCCCATATTCCTTGAGATCGCCGCCCTGGTCAAATATGAACGTATTTTCACCAAGCTTTGTCACTTTGAAGATCTCACCCTTCTCTTCTGTTCCGACATGCAGAACATCCCCTATTTTCATTTCAGTAATTTTCGGTCGAACGGTCGTCTTTTCTACCATTATAGATCACCTTCATGTTTTATCTGTTGCGTGTATTCATTGATATTAAATCTTACCTGATAGTACATCCTATTCCCTTGAGAAGCTTTTCTATACTTTCCTGCACGATCGCTGCATCATGATCCCCAAAAATTGTGATCCTGTATGTAACACTGTGCGCATTATTTTTTTGATAAGTATCAATGATCCCGGCAGAAACGATCCCTTCCTGAAGGCCAATAATGCTTCTTATGACCTCTGCATCCGAAGCTGCCGGAATAAAAATAGAGATATCCCGCATCACGTTTTTCAAATTCAGGGATTTCCATGAATCCAATTCCTTTTCATTCAACAGTCTCACATTCTCAATAAGAAATTCAGTCTTTTTCCCGCCCCGTTCAAGGATAACAGTACGCGGCGTTACTTTCCTGACAATTCCGATATGAACAACACCTGAGTATATATGCTTCAGGGCGCGCTCACTTGCGATAGAACGCACAAGTTCTTCGTGTTCAGCTATTTTTGTGCCTATCAGCTTTTCGGATCGCCGAAGAGCAGATTCCGTATCCCCGAAATGTGCTGCGGCCTTTTTCATAATTCCCACAAAACCTTCGATGTCTTTCCTTTTGACTGTTTCTGCCAGAAGGTTGCACTGGTTGATGTAGGCCTTATGCACTTTTGCGACTTCGGGATTCATCTGTATCATGGCATATAGATACGGGTTCTGTTCCAGTATCCGCCCCACAAGATCAAGCATAATATCATACATCGGGCTCATGAACCTGCGCGATCTTGACACATCGAACTCAAGCTCACTGAAAACCGCGCCTATGGAGATATAAGCAAAATGCGTAAGGCCCTGGACAACAGACATCATCTTATCATGTTCGGGGGCATCCATTATCTCGATGTGGGCGCCGTTTTCTTCATAAAGACTTCTTATTATGGGATACCATTTCCTGCTTCTTCCTTCCACCGGGGTAAAAATAACGATCTGGCCCCTGATATCAGGAATGGAAGGTCCGAACATGGGATGTGTTCCAAGTATTTCGATATCTTTCGGGGCATATTTTATCATCGCTTCCAAGGGCCCTGTTTTTATGGATGTTATATCCATGAGAAGGCTTCCTGCGGGCATTTTTGGGGCAATATCCGAAATCGTTTTTTCAGTGATATTTATGGGGACTGAGATCATTACGATATCACTCATTCCAATTTCACTGTCAAGGTCATCCGCAAATGTCACACCTAATTCCCCTGCGATCTCTTTTTTCTTATTTATGCCCCATATTGCCACATCAAAACCATGTTTTTTATAAAACCTGACAAACCACTTTCCCGTATCCCCGGTTCCGCCGATAATTAATATTTTCATGAAAGCCTCGCTCTCACAGCTTTTTCCATTACATGGATAGGCGGGGTCTTTCCAGTCCATATCCTGAATGCTTCCGCTCCCTGGTAAACAAGCATCATCACGCCATCTATCGTTCTTGCTCCTGCTTTCCTTGCTTCCTGGAGGAGTCGCGTGTTAAGCGGATTATACACTATATCGAACACCACAAGATCCCGATGCATCATTTCCGAGGTTACAATGGTTTCTGTTACTTTAGGGGTCATGCCGATAGCAGTTGAATTTATGAGAATATCGCTATTCTGGATAAGACTCTTTAAATCCTCAAGACCGCAGCCGCTTATTTTTCCGGCATTTCCTGCATCTCTTGCAAGTGATATCGCTCTTTCCGCCGTCCTGTTGGCTATGGTCACGATCGCGCCTTCCGTTGCCAGTGTGAACGCGATCGCTCTTGCTGCGCCTCCTGCGCCAAGAAGCAGCACGGTCTTTCCTTTAACATATACACCGCTTCCCTCAAGTGCTTTTAAGGCCCCAAGCCCATCAGTGTTATGCCCCATGATACCATTTTTAAAATCAACGGTATTGACTGCGCCTATTTTTTTTGCAAGCTCTGTAGGTTTTACTATTTCCAGGGCCTTCTCTTTCAGGGGAATCGTAAGATTAAGCCCGCCAAACCCAAGAGCAAAGGCGCCATGGATCGCATCGCGAAGCGAGTCAGGGGTTACCCTGAATGCCTGATATTCACAATCCATGCCCAGTGCCTTAAATGCCGCATTATGCATTGCGGGTGAAAGGCTGTGGGACACCGGATCGCCAAGAACTCCGAATAGCTTCATGCTATCCTAATTAATAGTATTGGTTAAAAAATATTATGATTGAGATTTACGGCCAGATACCATATGATGCATTTAAGATCAGGACGATAAGTCCAGCGAGTATAGCTATTGTAACTACTGTTTTTGGCTCGATCAATACGGCGGTTTCTTCAGAATCGTAATATCTCATCAGACCCGCTGAGGACATTAAGCCGCTGCCTTCTTTCTTTTTTGTCATGAAAGGTGTTAATGTTTTTTATTGCATTTTAATGTATCGCAATAAAAGCAAGAAATGAAAAAATACTAAAAATACCAATATATCTACTTCCTCAATACTTCCAGGAGCATTATCAATCCGATTATCAGTATAGCCGCAGACCATATCGAGAATTCTAATTTATAAAGCGTAGCTACACCGAATATCAGTCCGACTAATCCAAGCCATGTAGTGAACTTACTGATATTGATCTTCCAGGCTATCCGAAGCAGGTTAAGCAAAAGGAGAATTGCGCCGCTTCCGGCATAAATAATAGCCCATTTCTGTGAGTTGTCAATTTTTTTTAGGTTCTCAAGTATGAAACCTCCTCCGATAAGAATAAAAAATAATGCCCATGACAATTTAACAAGCTTGAAATTCAACATATGCCTGGCATGAAGCTCTTTTTCATCCATCACAACTTCTACTTTGACCATATGCATCTTAATAATCTGCTAAAACTTGAATGTTACCCATAACATTGATATGATGTTAGTTTCATTAACGGCGCTGGTGATAATATGAGTGAATGTTTCCTATGTCATACTGCTCTTGAGCCCGTAAACGACGCTGAATTGGAAGGTGTGGACCTGTGTGTTGACTGTTGTGAAAATATGGATACCGTCATAAGAGATTATATCTCATCAAGCCCTGGTGGACTTGACCTTGTTCTAGATATAATCGCGGATGAGATCTCAAATCCTGAAAGCAGGCTAAGGGATGCCCTGAAAGATGTTGTCAGGGAAGTAGTAGCTGAAAAATAAAAGAAAAAAAATATTTTTTTCTTACTTTTTTAATTGGGTACCCTGTAGAATAGGAACAGGATACCCGCTATTATTAGTATAACAATCAAGACTGCCAGAATTACGGTCGTATCACTTTTGTTTTCATTTGTATCATTCATTTTCCATCATCTTCCTGTTTTTTTATTACAGTAATTTTTCTTAACGTATATAAATTCATCCAAAAATTTTGACGGACTATTTTGGCAGTTTAAAGTCTCTACTATATCTTTTTGAAGCAATGCTTACCATATCCCTCGGAATGGAATGTTTGTTTATCGTTAAATAATTCTTTATCAGAGCGAGTTCATTCTGGTATGCCGGAGCTATTGAGTCAGCGTACAAAAGACCATCGTTTGTAAGGGCATATTCATAACGCTGTCTCCAGCGTCCGTTTTTCTCAAAATAACGCAAATCTTCATCAAGCATCCCCATGGCTACGAGAAGCTGGATATCCTCAAAAAGCCGGTCGCTGTAAGAGAATCCATAACGTGTGTGGAACTTGTAATCGAACAGATTCTTTAATTTTTCATCTTTTCCGAGCTCTCTGACGAGATAATAGATCTTTGCGATATTCCTGAGTCTTGGCATAATGATCCTTCCTTCAGCCTCGCTGCTGAACAGCTTGTGGGCGCTATAAAATATAAGGAGAAGACCTTCAATCGGCAGGTAATTGTCGTTACGGATAAAGCGTAAAAGATCGGGTGAAAGATTTTCAATGCCAAGCAGGAAATCATGCGATGCATGTGAAAGCGCATCATCATCCGTTGACTTTGCAAAAACGCAAAGCGATATCTGGCGCGAGATGGCCCTCACAAGGCCATTGGCAAGAGCAGATTCATCGTACAGGAAACTTTCATCATCCCCAATTTTTATACGGGTGCTTTTGGGTATCCCGCCCGCAACATCAAGGTCAACAAGCACAGAAGCGCCGTATTTGTGGGCGAAACGTTTGGCAAGCCCGTCCTCGAACATTTTCTTTGCAACACCGTTCCTTGCAATGGTGGAAAGAGCCATCCTTGTCCTTGGATTGAGGTTCTTATGGGTAAAACGCGCCACAGCTCCGCAAATCGCAGCTTTTCGGATATTTATGATCAAATTCTTAGACTGGGCATCCCCGTTCGTTTCTATGAAATTCAAAAGGTCGCCATCATTATATTTCATAAAGAATTCCAATACCTGGGCTTTTACATCTTTCCCCGACTCTTTATATTCTGCAAGCGTTCTTTCAAGTGCATGGAGCAGCATCACCCTTGCTCCCTGCGTCCCTGGATTATGGATGATCGCAGAATAATGATGTGCCCTTGCGATCAGCATGGATTCAGCAGCGGTAAGCGCCATATCTTCATCATAGCTAAGTGTTCCCCCAAGAACGATCCTGTCATTATGGAGCGACATGCTTCCTATGATCTGGTCAACATCCACAAGCCCGAAGGATACGCCCGTGTGATAAGAATCACGAAGGAGGAAATCGATCCTGTCCGCGTCGATATCGTTGGAGATGATCTGGGCTAAATAGGGTTTTGATACCCCTTCAATATCCCCGGTTGCGATCCTTGAAACCTCCTGGAAAAAAGAATCATCAGCCAGAGGAGCGATTTCAGGCATGTTGTGGAATGAATTTGCGATTATGAATTTCGTGAACATCTCATGGTTCAGGAAATTTTTTCCATTAAGAACAGGCTGATATGATGGATTGCGTTTGAGAATGCTTTCAACGACATGGGAAAATGCGCAGTGTCCGACGTCGTGTAGAAGCGCTGCAATTCTGACTTTTGAAATTTCATCCTGTGAAAGCCCAAGCGCTTCTGCAATCTTATCCGCCATGAACAAAGTCCCCACGCTATGTTCAAAACGCGTGTGATTAGCGCCCGGAAATGCAAGGTCGGCCAAACCGAGCTGCTGGATACGGCGCAGGCGTGCCATTTCGGGGGTGTTGATGATAAGGTGTTCAAGATTGCTTATTGCCACATGACCGTAGATCGGGTCGATGATTGAGGGCATAGTGAGTTATTATGATGGGCGGGTATTAAAATGAATGTTTTTGTTAAGTTGAATTACACATTCGTTTTATTTTTGATGACTGTAAGGCGGAGGCTTTTGTTGGGATTTCAATTCAAATAGTTTTCGCAGTTTCTCAACAACTTGTTTTTTCATTTCTGGTGATAACTCTCCCAGCTCTCTGCAAATCAATGAAGTAGTAACTGTCATAAGGCTGTGTAATCGCAGTGCCGATGATACATGCAAACCGGTTACATTGAAATTCTTATTATTACTATCCAGCATAACATCTGTTTCGAGAAATTCCTGATTTGTATTACTTGTGATAAATGCCAGAATAACATGGCGATGCTCTCCGATTGGATCAGTCAGGCATACAGCGGGTCTGACTTTCCTGGACGATAGATCATCGAATGGGAAAGGAACAAGAACTATTTTACCTTTCATCATGGAATGGTTTTCCATCAGTCAATGAATATATGTCCTCTTCCGGCTCTTTCAAAAAATCAAACGATGGATCCTTCGCTGCTGAATATAGCCATTCCTTCTCACTAATATCTCCATCCTCCGGCAGCAAGATGATGACACGAACCCTGGCCGGACCAGCAAAAGGCAGCAGTTCATCTAAGAAAAGATGATGATCCTTATCTATCATTCCTGTGGTTTCTATTGCTTTGAATGCACTTTCCAATTATGTTTCCTTCCTCTATTTTATATCAGTTCTTACCAGCTTATTTTCAAGAAACCATAGTTTCCAGAGAACTTATAACTTTCTTTCAACCAATCATCCGATGAGATTCCATCAAACCTCCGCCAGCGGCGGCGCATCCGCGGGGGGTCTGGGGTGAAACCCCAGCGCATGAACCTGATGTTGACTCTGAGTGTAGATTTTACGTAAATTTATGTTTCCATATAAATCCATTACAATTTCAACTGCTCTTCCAACTCCTTCACTTCCCCATCCCGCCTGTGATACCCCATCTTCCCTATCATCTCCTTAGCAATCGCCAACTCCCCCCGCGCCTTCTCCTTATCCCCCATGGCAAGGAAGAGGCGCGCATATCCCAGGCGGCAGTCAGCCTTATGCAAGCCCATCTCTCCGCGCTCGGCGATGGTCATGGCTTCGTCAAGGTCGCTCACGGCTTTATCGAAATCGATGGCGAATTAAGGAAGTTTATGCACACGCGACTTCCACCCTGCATACTTCTGTATATGACCTTGCGAGCTCCTTTGTGACTTCTAGAACCAGTTGAATTGCTTCCCTGATATTTTCTAAGGCATCTTCTTTTGTTTCACCCTCGCTGATAGCAGCGGGAAGTTCAAGACATTGGGCTGTATTTCCACCTTCTTCAGATTTTTCGAGTTTTATTGTGAATTGCATGTTTTGAATTGCATGTTTGATAATTGGTTTTTTATTTATTTAAATAATATAAAAGAAATTTGAGTGAGGAGAGTAAGCCCCTTTATGTTTAGCGCAGGAGTAAAACCCCTGTTGCGCTTATGCGACATTCAGCTATGCGCCGGACTCGGACAGGTCTGGACTGCCCTTATCGTCCTGTTTCGGCTTGCACCCGCGTGGATTCGCCGTTCCATCCGCAAACGCATGACCTCGCTCTTTCGAGTTCATCGCATTACTGCGCTGCGGTATCGTTTCTGTTCCAGAGCCAGGACTCTCGCCCTACATGCTTGCGCATGTCCGCGGTCCAGATGGTGAGGGGACTTTCCTCAGCAGAATTGCTGCCGGCAGTCGCCCTTCCTCTCTCAACCCTTAGTTGGCTTGTTATGGTTTATAGTCTTCCACTTTCCTTATTAAATAAATTTGACCGTCAGATTAATAGAATATGAAGAAACCTGATGATTCATGAATAGTTTCACACCGCTCTCACCTTTTCCTTAAATGCATAGAAGTTATTTCGTGAAATCATGGAAAAACATGAATCTCGCAAAGACCTCCGTCACGACAGGCATACCGTGTCGCTGTTGACGGATCACATGGTGTTCGCTCCAAAATACAGGGGCAAGATACTGACAGATGATGTCGCAATGATATGTGAGGGCATCCTCTGCAAGACATGCAAAGAACTGGATATTGAAATAATTGAGATTGCGGTCAATCCTGATCATGTTCATATATTCTTCAAATATCCACCGAAGTATTCGCTCAGTTTCATCGCAAAGAGATTGAAAGGACGGACAAGCAGGATTTTGAGAAAAGAATTTCCTCATCTCAAAGAGTTTTGTGATGAACATCTCTGGGCGCCAAGCTGCTACCATGGATCTGTTGGGAATGGATGGGAAGTTGTTGAGAAGTATATATGGGTCAGGATACACATCATGCAAAAAGCGATATGTACAGGCCTCGTTCTTAAGTACGGGGTATGTGACTGCCGTGCGATACTCGTTCTCGTGCATCCATCAGACGATTTTGAACCTGAATAACTATTGTGGTATTAAAACGGGGGCCGATAATCTGAACTTGATGGTAAAACACCTTCGGAAGCTTGCGGGATTAAGATTGAGGGAGATAATAAATGGCTACTATTGATTCAGAATTCGAGTATGAATTTGGAACATCAATGGTTATTATTATTTATATTATTTATTTTTTTGTTATTTTGACTTCTGATTTTGGTAAATTATGTAACGGAGGAATAGGTATTGGTATTGTCAACTTTTCACATAAACTCATTATTAATGGCATTATATAATAAAATATTGCATTATCTACTTGGCTTCGAATTTCCATTGGTAATTCTCTATTTTCTTTTGTTTGATGCCAAGTTGAAATAATTTCGTCAATTTCATCGATAGCAATTAAAACATCTAATTGAGCACCAATATGTCCAATATCCACGATATCTAAATTATAATTGGCCTTTATAAGTGCATCTTTACCTTGTAATTTCTTAAGGTCAATTACTCCAATATTAACGTTTACTGAAACTTGAAGTTCTTTTGTAATCATAGGCGGAAATGCAGTTTCACGATAAGCGTCTAATTTTTTAATTGAAATCCCTTTTATATTTAATTGCATAATTTCACCACATATTATAAAATTATTGTATATAGGGTATTCCATTATATTCAGTGTGATGCAGAACAACCTCACTTACTGTTTGTATCGGAATATTCCTTTGAATGGGCATATTTGGAATTTGAACTGTTGTAGAACCTATAAATTCAGCTTGTTTATATCTTAATACTTCATGGGTTTTTGAGATTTTAAATTCAATTGGTCGAGAAATTTCTCTAATATGTAAGATTGTTTTCATTTCTATTTCAACAAGTTCCGCTAAACGTTCAGATGGCGGTACCCAACTATAATTCTCTAGCATTTCTTCAATTTTTTCTTTTGAAACTCCAAGTTTTTCAGAAGCTTCCGAAAAAGTTATGTCCCCATTACATAAAGCATATAAGACTTTCTGTTCATTTTCATTCATGACGGTATTTCCCCTAAAGATAATAAGTGTCTAAACTCGGCTATTATTGGATCTTTATAAAATTGAAATCTATGTTTCATCGTTTTTTTACAGTCCTCAATAATTTCAATTTGTTCTTCTCTTGTAACATTGAAATTTTGTTTGCCCAAATGTTCTAACATATTATCTATCTCTTTATACTTATATAAGTATAGGCTTTTTTCAAAGAAAACACCATATCCAATTTTGCCTTGATTATAAATATATTCCAATAATAAAACTGTAGTCATCGGTTCCATAAACCTAAAATTTTTGAGTTTCCTCAATCTACTTGCTTTGTCATAAACGTTAAAATCAGAACTGACTACAAAATCAGCTTTAACTTCGTTCGCCAAGAATAATACATATCTGTCTTTCCAAGTTAAATTGATCTTCAAAGTTTCAAGGTCGGTTGAAAACTTGCCGAACTTAGTTTCATCCTTGTCTATAATTTGAACGTTTTTATAACTCTTTAAAATCCGTTGAATTTTTAAATCAGTTTCCTCAAAATTAACAGTAGAAATCAAGACAATGTCCTCACTAAGGAATTTTAATGAATCATCTAAGAAGTTTACTTTAGGATGATTTAAATCGAACGCTACACACGCATCTATAACTATTTTTTTCGCCAAAATCTGGTCAACCTACCATTAATCGTATCGTGTCTTATGTAAAATAAGACTATATATAGCTTCTGAAGTTGTCCTGTCATCATGTGTCAACTGAGTTTTGACAAGTATATCCTATCAACTTAAGACTTAATCTTAATAGAACCTTTTTCAGTTCCCTTTATACACTAGTTCCCTGCCCCCTTCTTATTGAAATAAACCAAACCATCAAAAAGCAATAGGAAAATCCCATGCACCCTGTGATGCCCCGGACTTTAGCGAAGCGGAGTCCGGGGTAGTGACTTAAAGTATCCTTATCCCCTTTTTTATAGCATCATTAACAATGCTGATTTGTTCTTTCTTTCTTGCAAACTCATCAGGCGTATAGCATAAAACATCAACAACTTCTGCATTCCTATCGGTAAGTAATCCTATTGACTCGATAAACTTGTACATTCTTTTCGTGAACTTTATACCTAAGAACTTTTTAGACACAACAATAAGGTCAATGTCACTATATTCATCCGGGCTTCCATATACTCGCGATCCCCAGAGCCATATTTCTTCAGGAGCATAAATCGATTTTATCTTAGCTAGATATTTATTCAAAAAATAAGATACTTTTTTATCAAAAACCATCTAATTCCCCCTATTAGAGTGATATTTTATTAATTCCAGGATTTGTTCAGCTTTGTTGATTCCATCCTCTGCATCTTCTTTATCAACATTTTGATAAGGCACAATATCGCTAACGTCGGGATATCTAAGAACCATATAATAAGAATCAAGCTGCGCAACAAGTTTAATTGCTTCATCAGGCATATCAGTTAATTCTATTAATTTTCTAAGTGAATGGGTTCTTGGTGGTTCTTCCTGTCTTTCTTGTATGTATAATGCCTTTAACATTTTTTCTACAGACTGTTGACATAAAATCAGGCTAACGTCATAAGCTTCAATATCAAGGTTCTTTTTGGCATTTTCGAGATCGTGATCTGCTTGTCTCACCCATCGATTAATTATTTCATCAGAATGATTCAGAACCATTATAAACACTTATTGTTTTATACTGTTTATAATTACCGCTGAAAAAAAAAATCCTTTCAATTCCCCTTTGTATTCTTCCACATAAACTTCAACACTTGTCACTCTTGCATGTTCAGGACCTTTCCTGCACCACTCTACAATCTTATCAACGCCTTCCTTTTCTCCTTCGAACACAGCTTCTACGCGCCCATCAGTAAGATTTCTTATCCAGCCTGAAATGCCCAGTTCCTCTGCCTTATCTTTTGCGCTTGACCTGAAGAACACACCCTGCACTTTCCCATAAACAAGAACATGAATGCGCGTATTCATTTTTCCTCAGGTTTTTACTTTTTCCCATAAAGTCTTTTTGTCTTTTTTTATTTTCCTGAGTTTACCCAATTTATAGAGGTCATTCAGGATTTTCCGAATTTTTATTTGTGAGATCATTATATTGAATCTGTTCATAAGACCATTTCGTAAATCCTCATCAGTCAACGGATTATCCAGTAATTCTTGCACAAATCCAGCCATATCTTCATAAGAAGCCCATGGATATATAATCCAGTTCCATTCTTCAAGTTTTTCACCATAGTAATCCGGTTTTAATGTCGAACAAGTTTTATAGTGAAGAACTGCTGTCCTGATCTCAAGAGGGGTCTTCTCTTTGAGATAATCCATTATTATTAAAATACTGTCCCCGGTATCTGCTACATCGTCCACAACAAGAACTTTTTTTCCTGATATATCAGCTTCATGTGGAAGTGAGAATTTTATCTGCGCCTTTTCTAGCTTTGTTGCGATACCCCAATGTTGTGTGGTAATGGATAACAGGTCATTTTGTAAAAGAAGATCACAGATCATACGCGCCGGGACAAGTCCGCCCCTTGCGATCCCAATAATAATATCAGGCTGGTACCCTGACTCTATGACTTTATGAGCAAGCGCTCTTGCAAGCCTGTTCGCTGCACCCCAACTTAAGTTATAACACTTTATTGATGATTCCATTAAAATGAAATAAAAGAGATGGGATTAAAGAAGTCCCGATCTCTGCAGTAACATCAAATCCTCTGTAGTCAGTTTCTCACCAAGCTTGAACTGGGCATAAACCTCTTCAGCTTCCTTCTTGGACTGCTCTCTTATGGATTCGTCTTTGCTTTCCTTTGATTTTCTCTTTAATCCAATTAGAACTTTATTTATCTCGCGTATCTCTTTCTGTGTCTGGATGAACAGCCTGTGCTGCTCATCAGCTGCTTCCTGGGCTTTAACGAATTCCTTATGTGCAGCATCAGATTCTGCCCTTATGGTATCTGCATCCTTGAATATCGCGATCATCTTGTCATGGTATTGCTGTGCAGCGTCCGCAAATTCCTTGACCTTGTTATGATGCACCAATGCTTCATCCCGAAGAGCCTGCGCCTGTTCAAGAAAAGTCTTTAATTCAGTGTTGCCTTCGAGTTGCGATTTTTTGCGCTTCAGTTCATCAGTCAGTTTAGTTATGTTATCTACGAGTTCCCGTTCCTTTGCGGGTGTCATTACCTCTGTCTGCTGCCTGAATTCCAGCGCATCGATCTGCTTTTTTAAATCCTTGAGTGATGGACCATCGCCGAGATTAAGACCTTTTCGGATCTTATCTATTTCAGCATAGATCTTATTAGCCTGATCATTTAATTCATCGCGCTTGAGTTTGGATTGAGCCACTTGCTCATTGTTTTCATCACGCAATTTCTTGAGTTGTTGTGCCTCATCAATAAGCTCTTTTGTGCGTTTATTTAACTCGTTCCTTTTTGTGGCACATTTACTGGCTTCAAGATTGAATTCATTTCTTTTGTCTTTATACTCTTCCGACTTATTTTTTAAGTCACCTTTTCTACCCTGTAATTCATTTAGCAACCTATAGTCCTCCTTTTCCAACAATCGTTGGGGTTATGCATTTCATAATGCACGATACATGTCCCGGATAATCCGGAACAGCCTTGCGGCTCATCACAAATATCTACAATGCTTTAGAATCACTGTTTAATAAGTGAATGATTTCTCCTCAATCAATCACATTTCTTATAACCTTTTCGTTCAAAAAAAATTAGAGCCACGAAAAAATTAATATGCGGATATCCCCTGAAGTGAGGAAAGCCGCTGTATTCGCTTCAGCATATTCGGATGGGTGCTTAGCATCTCCAATATTTTATCGCTGGTCTTTACTTTTATCTGCCTGGTACGAAGAGCCATAAGTTCGTTGACGTCGATAGTTCCGCTCCCATCAAGGTCGATCTGGGATAATTCCTTTATATCACTGCCGGCGCCTGAAGGATCATTAGCAAAAAATGCTTTCATTCCTTCGACAGGTTTCAGGGCATCCTTTGAGACCCTTGCGCTGCCATAAACAAGTTTATAAAGAGCCGATGCAAGATGATGCGGTGAGTTGCCAAGTTTGACTGCTCCTTCATCTGCATAATACTCCCTTATCCTTGATACATACAGTACAAGAAGATTCGTTATTAAATAAACAATAATTGCCACGATCCCGATAAGAATACCATTCCCGCGTTCCCTGTTGCCAGACAATAACTGGCTATACGCAAGGTACCAGCAGATCATGGGAATTACGCTTATCATCGTAATGACTGCAACATCCTTATTTTTAAGATGGGACATTTCATGACCAAGGACTGCCCTCAATTCTTTTTCATTAAGAAGGTTCATTATCCCTTCAGTCACACAAATCCGGCCATCCTTTGCCCAGCGCCCGAAAGCAAATGCATTGGGCATGGGCATCCTGGCAATGCCGATCCTTGGTTTTGGAATTCCTGCATCCCGTGCAAGTTCTGAAACCATTCTATGCAATGCAGGATATTCCTGTTCGCTCACATAATGTATACTCATCTGCCATTCAACCATTTTTGGTCCTATCATGTACTGGATGAGCATCATGGCCGTGGCAAGAAAGCCATAAAACCAGAAACTGGTTATTCCTGCATTACCTGCAACGATCGCCACAAGTCCAACGATTATGGCAAACATTAACGACATTACTAGATATAATCTTAATTTAAGCCACATATTTTATATTCCTTCCATTTTCTCAAATAAATACTTTGTCAACCTTATCTCTTGCGGATGAAAGCGCCTCACTCCCGGCTATTTGTGCCGCAAAACGATCCGCCATGCATTCCAGTTCAGGATCACCTGATAAAGAAAATGCCATCAATGCGAGTTGCTTCATGAATGGCATCCCGGAATTATGTTTTATATGCCATGCCTCATGCGCCAATACGGCTTTTAACTCGTCATCATCCAACATTTCAAGAAGCCCTATGGATATAAAGATCGATCTTCCGGATGCAAATGCTCTTGGAATTGCAGAATCAAAATAATATAATTTTGCCGATGTTAGCATTTCAACGAATTCCTGTGTCCAGTTTAGAAAGCTATCGGCTGGTTTAGCTCCAAGTTTTCTTATCATGATACGATCATAATACCGTAGTGTACCGAAGATCATCAGGGTTGAGATTAATAGATAAACCGAATAAAGATATATGGAAAGCATCTCACTACAATCCATAATGTAATATGTCAAAGCGACCGCAAAAATACCCGCTGATTGGGCAAAGAGAAATATCCTGAACTTCTTCCTTGGATTTGAAAGCATCAGGCTTATTGTAATCAGGGCTATCGACAAAATAACAAATATGGCCACAAAGGGCGCCCATGACCTTAAACACTGGCCATAGCAGTGCAATTCACCCAGTAATACATTCATCTTTTATCACTGTATTTTGAAAAATTCTCAACCGCAAGAGGTCCGAAAGTTTCTACCAGGCTGTCCAATATTTTTGTTGTAATTTCATTTGCCGCTTCTTCCTCTGAAAAAACCGGTTCGTAGATATACCTCACCCTGCCATTGACTTTCTCAGTCCGCCTCGTCGTATAGCCGGCTTTGACGAGCCTGTCGAGAGTGCCTGCAACACTTGTCAAAGGAATATTTGTCTTTCCGGTGAGTTCTGAAGTGGTCATTTCCCCTTCAGCCCATAGTGCCCTAAGTATTGCTGCCTCTATCGGACTGAAAAATTTTGTCAGGCCATCATTAGAAATATTGATTTGATCAAGTTTAACCATAATATTTACAATTGGCGTAAATGGTATTAAAGATTACTGCCTGACTTTCCATTTAAGGAGAACACCCTCTTCTAATGTCTCGCATGATAAAAGACTCAATTTGCAGAAATCAGACACAAATCCTTCGCCATCCGCCAGGGTCGGGGCAGATTTACCGCCGATTATGATATTCCCGATAAATGTATAAATCTCATCAACAAGCCCCCCTGAAATCAGTCCCCAGTTCAAAGTGGCACCCCCTTCCACCATAAGCTTTTTTATACCGCGATTATTTAATTCAAAAAGGAGTTCCGCAAGATCAACCCTTTTTTCCCCAACACAAATTACATCGGCAAGCCTTGAAAGATCCGAAACGTTCTTCTCCGGCGCATTTTCACAAACAGCGATTATCCTTTTTCCTTCCCCTTTTTTGAATATATCGGCATCTCCAGGCGTTCTTGCCATGCTGTCCACCACGATTCTTGCGGGATTTTCCTCAAACCCGTTGGAGAGACGTATTTCTCTTCTTTCTTTTGATTTTACCGTAAGGCTCGGATTATCGGAAAGTACCGTCCCTATACCTACCATTATGGCATCTGATGTTGCCCTGAGTTCATCCATCCGGTCAAAATCCAGACTTCCTGAGATGCGTGTCTGCCTCCTTTTTATTGTTGCGATCTTTCCATCGGCGCTCATGGCTGCATTGATGAAAACGAATGGTCTTGCTGAATTATCCGGATTTTTCGCCAGTGAAAGATTTCCCATGGTTTTATAAGATACTTCAAGGATGAAATATCTAATCTTTAACGAAAAGCTGAAATGCTTATAGTATAATTAAACCGATTTAACTGGTGATAATCTTGAAGATACTTGTAAGCGACCCTATATCCGACCAGGGTATAGAAATATTAAAGAAAGAATTTGATGTTGACATTTCAACGGGCCTTAAGCCTGTAGAATTGATCGATAAGATTGGAAATTATGAAGCACTTATCGTTCGAAGCGAAACCCAGGTAACGAAAGAGGTCATTGCTGCTGGCAAAAAATTAAAAATAATAGGCAGGGCAGGGGTTGGTGTGGATAATATTGATGTAAATGCTGCCACAGAGAAAGGAATAATTGTAGTGAATGCGCCTGAAGGCAATACAATTTCAGCCGCAGAGCATACTATTGCCATGATGATGGCAATGTCAAGGAACATTCCCCAGGCAAACGCATCCTTAAAAAGCAAGAAATGGGACAGGAAAAAATTCATGGGTGTGGAAGTACGGGGAAAAACACTCGGAGTAATAGGACTTGGAAGGATCGGGGCGGAAGTCGCAAAAAGGTCACAGGGAATGGAAATGAACATCCTTGCTTATGACCCGTTCATTTCTCCTGACAGGGCAAAAGAGCTGGGTATTGAGCTTACAACAGTTGAAGATATTGTAAGGCGTGCAGATTACATCACAGTGCATACACCCCTCACGAAAGAGACAAAAGACCTCATAAATACAAAAGAATTCGCGATCATGAAGAAGGGCACCCGCGTCATCAACTGCGCGAGAGGCGGCATTATCAATGAAGAAGCGCTTGCAAAAGCAGTGAAAGATGGCATTGTAGGTGGCGCAGCAATTGATGTCTTTGTCAAGGAACCGCCATTTGAAAGCCCTCTTATTGATCTTGATCGGGTCATTTTGACGCCGCACCTTGGCGCATCTACAGAAGAGGCCCAGATCAATGTGGCTATTTCTGTCGCTGAGCAGGTAGTGAATTCCCTGAAAGGGCTTCCAGTGAAAAACGCAATCAACATGCCATATATCAAACCTGATGCTATGCAGGTCCTTGAGCCATATTTCCCACTTGCCGAAAAGATCGGGAAATTATGCATGCACCTGATTGGAAGCAATTATGAAAAAGTGGAAATTTCATATTGCGGGGAGATCTCAGACCATAATGTTGCTCCGCTGACTCTTGCTGTTCTAAAGGGATTGCTTGAACCTATACTGGGGCCGGGCGTCAATTACGTGAATGCCCCAACAATAGCTAAAGAGCGCAAGATCAAGGTAATTGAGAGCAAATCAAAGACGAACCAGGGATATTCCAGCCAGATAGCGGTCAAATTGACAAAGAAAGGTGAAGAAAAGTTAGTAAGCGGTACTATCGTTGGAAAAGAGCCACGCATAGTGCAGATCGATGAATACCGCGTCGATGTCGTCCCGTCAAAATTCATGATCGTGGCAAGGCATGAAGACCACCCTAACATCATCGGGCCTTGCTGCATGATCCTCGGAAAGAACAATATCAATATAGCCGGCATGCAGGTCGGGCGCATCACCGTTGGCGGGGAAGCCATAATGGTGCTGAATATTGATAGCGAGGTAGATGAAGCGATACTGGATGAGATAAGAGCTGTTGATGGCATAATCGATGCAAAACTTGTGATCCTATGAACAAGAAATCGCTTGAGATCGCATTATCCATCGGGTCATTAGCACTATTTATAATTTTGATTGCCGCTTCAAAATTAACTCTTGGAACATCGGCAGGGTTTGGTTATGCAGCTTCCATGCTGGTTTTCATAGTTATTATGGGATTAGTTGGTCTTAAGCTCGCTGAGGTTCCATAAAAATAGCTGCTCCGGGAGATAAAAGTTTATTCAAAAAAGAAATAATATACTATCGTTCTGAAAATTTTAACGAAATATTATCTGATTTAATTGGAAAGCCCGGATGAAACCTGATGCTAATGATCGGAAAGCTCGGAAGTTAAATGGAAGGCTTGAATTACCTTCTTATCTGTTTATTCACTTCCTCTTAAATATAAGCGCTGCTGTTATCGCCAAAATTGCAAAATAAACTTCAAAGGCTGGTGTTTTTGGCGCCCCGGTCACCGCAATATTGATACGAAACTCTCGTGTCGGTGCAGCGCAGGGTGGCTGCTCTGCGCGGCAGACAGGATCGCCAATTGCGGTCAATGTGGAACTTCCTTCCTTATGCGCCCTATATATGCCCTGTGCACCTCTGATGACAAGCACATTCGGAACGCGGCTCACGATAGTTTGATCAGCAATTGTGATGTTCCAATCATACCCTTCTCCTAATTTGAGCAAAAATGTTTCATTGAGCTTGAGGTTTATTGTCTGTCCATCATCAGCAAGCGTGACGATTTTACTTTCCGGGATATTTGTTGGTGTCACACCTGCAGTAATAGATGCCAGAATTATCAATCCGAATATTATTGATTCAATGACAAAACCCTTCTTATTCATTCTCTCCTCTCTTGTTTATCGCATATAATTGATTTTTTATTCCGATTGATGCAATTTATTGTTTGTCTGTAATTATTTAAATTCGTGGGGACAATGACCAAAAGTAAGAGTTCAATATCTCCTCGGTCGACACTTATCAAGCAAAATTACTTTCCTGGCAGTTTCTATATCATCCGTTTTGAGTCTCATTTTGAACCACCACTTGTTGCCGCCTTCTTCTACGCTGCCCACAGCAACCATCCAGAATTCCCCATCAATAACAGCCAGTCCGTAATCATCCCCGAACCATTCGGTCACGCTTTCTATGACTTTATCGGTTTCTTCCAGGGGCAGATCATAAAAAGATTTCTTATCTTCATATTTATCCAGGAACTTCTCTGTCCCTTCTTTCCAGGTCTCGTCATAAAAATCATCAAGCAGGTCCAGGTCCCTGATACATTTCAACCCCATTTCAATTTTTCTTAACTTCTCATGTGTCCTTTCAGACCCTTTATCTGAGTTCATTTTCTTTCACCCCTGATTGTTAAATTATATGTGACAATACGGACATAAATGTATCGAAAAGTAATGATCTCTTTTATTAGTAGGTTATTAGAAATAATTACAATTTATAATTTATAAAATATAAAAATACTCTATACGAAAACAAATAAATAGTAATAATTAGAGTAATTATTATGCTGATTTAGGGGGTAAATATGCCAAAAGAAGCACAGAAAACATTTGAACAGAATATGGAAGCATTGAGCAAAATGTCTCCAGCGCAGATGCAGGCCAAGATAAAAGAGTTGGACAAAATCTGTGTCTGCGGAAAATGTCCTACATACGCTGGAACAGGCGAAAAGAAACTTACTTTTTGTGCGATCGGGAAAAGCACAATAATTAGAAAAGATAAAGGCTGCCTGTGTCCTGGGTGTCCAGTACAGAAGAGCTTAGCTCTAAGATGGGATCGCTACTGTCTCAAAGGTTCCGGCAAAGAGCAGTCAGGGATGAAATAATATAAATATTAAATATATGGTAAAATGGCTGTGTACGGTCTGCAATATCTATGTTTATGATGAGGAGAGGGGCGACCCTCAAACAGGTATCAGTCCGAACACAGAAGTTTCAAAGTTTCCCGAATCCTGGAAATGTCCAGTCTGCGGGGCGGCAAAAGATAAACTTGTCATTATCCCGGAGGAAGACTACTGGCAGAAAGCCAGGGCTTATACGGACTTTTCCGGGAAAAGAGAAGAAAAAAGAAGTATTTTAGTCGGTGCTGATAATCCGCAAACTGTGCCTGAATTCAGGCAGGAATACGGGGCACCGCTGGGATTGCGCGGGATTGGTCAGGGTATGACTTATCTTGCCAATTTTTCCGCCCTCTCAAGATACAGGTTGAAGAAAAAACTCATATCAAAGTATGAAGACCCTGTAATTGAGACTGATTTCCTGGGAACTAAAGTAAGTATGCCTGTTCTGGGAGCTCCTATGAGCGGCCTTAGCTACGTGAGCAATATAACGGAAGAGGATTTTGCATACAATATCCTGGAAGGATGCAAAGTTGCAGGGACTATTGGATGTACGGGTAATACCTCCAGGGATTATGAGATGATACATCCTGCGATAATGGCTCTTAATAAAGTCAATGGCCATGGTGTGAACATTTTCAAGCCACAGTCACAGGAAATCCTGATAGACCTGATAAAGCAGTCGGAAGAAGGAAACGCGGTTGCCGTAGGGGTTGATATAGATGGGGCTGGGTCTGTGAACTTTTCACTTGCAGGAAAGCCTGTTTTTCGCAAAACGATCGATGAACTGCGAGAGCTTAAAAATGCATCACATCTCCCATTCATTGTTAAGGGAGTTAGCAGCATAGAAGATGCAGTGGCAGCAGCGCAAGCCGGCGCCGATGTCATAGGCGTCTCCAATCATGGAGGGAGAGTTCTTGATTCAGGTATCGGAGTTGCGGATGTACTTCCTGGAATTGCAAAGGCGATAAGAGAGACAGATAACGGAGAAAGAATCGTAATTACAGCAGACGGGGGGGTAAGAACAGGATTTGACGTCGTCAAAATGCTGGCTTTGGGGGCAGATTTTGTTCTTGTCGGAAGGCCGCTTGCAAGGGAGGCGGTTTCAACCGGGGTCGAAGGCGTTAAGAGGATTCTGGGTTATTTAAGGACAGATATAAAAATTGCGATGATAATGACTTCGTGTAATACCCTGGAAGATATAAATGAAGGAATTCTTGAAAAGGAGAGTTAGCGAATAGCCAAAGCTATTCCGGAAGATAGAACCTATCTTAGTCATTACTTAAGTTAAAACCCATCAGTCTCTAATTTTTTACACTTTTAATATTGTCGCCTACATTCGAAACCACTTTTTCTAAGATTGGTAACTAAGACTATTAATAACG
>Ga0172375_10002080_pt1 | contig 31626 bp, 29 predicted proteins | sample LakKiv1m_FD_114537 | JGI IMG/M metagenome (GOLD analysis project Ga0172375, IMG submission 114537) | Freshwater microbial communities from Kabuno Bay, South-Kivu, Congo - kab_092012_11.1m | ecosystem: Environmental > Aquatic > Freshwater > Lake | place: Democratic Republic of the Congo... | reverse complement strand
TATTTTGATAAACAGGTAGCATTCCCTTGCTAATGAATTTATCAAAGTATTTCTGGTTGATTAGAATGGCATCAGAATAAGCAGAGTAACGATCAAAAACATAATACTGGAAATCACAAATGTCAATATCTTGCTCTCGGTCTAACTTCTCCAATTTTACGATCTTATTCCCTTGGAACGCGGAAAGAATGGCTCCTCCAGCATCAGAACGCATACCTCTTACTATCCGCGTACTTTGGTTATTAGCCATTTTCTGAAATTCATTTGGCTCGATTACATAATGATACTTCTTTAATATTAAATCACTTTGGTGTATTCCATCACCGTAGAAGTAAAGTAGAGTATCATTCTTAGGCAAGTTCTGTTCAATCCACTGCATAGTTTGATATTGTTCTGAAGATAATATTCCCGGACCATGTACTTCAAAAGCGTAGTTCTTTATTATTAAGACACTTAGAACAATAACAATTATCGCAATTAAAACTGGTTTAAACCATTTCTGAAATTGTTTTATTTGTCCGAGGAAAGTGAGGATCAACCCTACAAAAAAAGATAGGTAGAGCGGCCAGTAATAACGGTGCTGGAAAGCGCGATAAGCAGCATCAGGGAAGAAGGGAAAATAATTCAAGAAGACCACTACGTTTAAAGTAAGCAATGCCGGCAAGAACCAAGGCACTTCTTTCTTAGTATAAATCAAATATCCTAAATAAACTATTCCTAAACCAACTAATGCCCAAAAATAAGTGGGTAAATGTGAGAAGATAGGAGTAGCGATGGGGGAATACTGTTCAGGAGAGACCGCTTCAATCTTGAAACTTCTACCTTTTACCCAAGTATTGACATTTCCTTCGTAGAATAAGTAGAAATAAAATGCCACTATAATTAAAAATATTCCTGCTGCAATTAACAAAGTCTTAATTAGTTTTTTCTGTACTTCTTTGTTTTTCTCTTGATAAAAATAAAGTATTAAATAGATTATCCCGAAGATTGCGGCAAAGACCAAGTCGGGGAAGTGGCTGAAAGCGATTCCTAACATCATGATGGAAATTAAAAGAGGATTGTGCAACTCTTTATAGGTTAAGCAGGCCATGAACCCAAACAAGAAAAATGTGCCCAAAATCCATCCATATTGTGCCCACAAGTAGCCGAAAGTAAAAACCTTAGTTAGCATGAACGCACCAGCGGGCAACATCAATAACACTACTTTCTTATTCCAATAATAAAATAGCAGCAAGAATACGACTGGAGCAAAGAAAAACAGTAGTAAGTACATTAAAGGAAGAGTATCATAAACGGGTAATCCGGTAACATAAGCGGAAAGAGCTCCGAAATGTGCTTCTCCCGGTCCGTTGTGGGGGACAAGCTTCTCTGCATAATTGAGATGCCCGGGAACCCATAAGAAATGGCCTTGATCATAAGCAGCTTCAGCGACGTAATTGTGTAACCCATAATCTAAGGCGAAGAAGACAAAGGGATAACTGTGATTTATTTGGTGATCAAATAAGGGACCAGCATAGAAGATGAATAATCCCGCAAAGAATAAGATTACTAGAACCGGGACGATTTTTTCCCAATTTAATCGTTCACTGAGGTGCATCTTCATTTCGCTCCGGCTTTTTTTCTTCTTTCTTAATTTGTTCTTTATTATCTTTACTCTTTAAACTTAATCGATGCTTATACTGAAGGTAAATAATCCCTGATAAGAATATTATTATCGGAAAGGATAAGAAACTAACCTCCGTCATTTTTAATCCGAATAGACCAAACAGAAAATATAATGTGGGAATAATTCCCAAACCTAAAAAATTGATAAGGGAATACTTTTCTAAAAAAGTCAATTCCGGAATTGGAACAACCCATAAGATGAAAGCAAAATAAAACAAGAAGAAGTAACTTAAAGTCCAAGTAAAAGCTGCTTGAACATTTCCTAAAAATATTCCTACTCCAAACAATACCAAAAGTTCAATTACGATCAAAGCAGTAATTTCTTCTTTTTTATTCATTGCTTTACCTCGGTCTTATCCTCTTCTTTAGCTAAAATATAGATGTCGTCGCGGTTATATACTAAATGATAGTTGTACTTTTCAGTTAATAATTTCTTCATGGCGTCATTAAATGGTTTTACTTGGGGATGGAAATCCATCATCACTATATACTTAAAATCGAGAACGTTTAGCTTTTGTGAATCCCTTTGTTCGTACTTCCCAAAACTGAAGAAACTCTTCTGATAGGCCAGAGCTTGAAGAGTAGTTCCATGATCTTCAGTTAAGAATTCAGTAGTTAAATTGCCCGTGCTGTAAAATGACTGTAATTCCTTTTGTAATATGGGCAGGTCTACTACAAACCCTACTCGCTTGCAATACATGCTGCTTGTTTGATAGTATCCTGTTAAAAAGAATAGTTCTGCGTCAGGAGGGAGGGTTTTATCAATCCACTGCAAAGCAGCGTATTTCTCGGGAGTGAGATGTTGTCCAGAGTAGTTCTGCCGCAAGTCTTGGTATGAAGATAATGGGAAGAGGAGCAGGAAGAGTATCGTTCCGGTAATCAGGAATTCTTTCTTTATTTTTATTTTTTTCTGAAGGATTAAAAACAGTTGATACGCTCCAAAAGCGGCAATAGGCGCGATGACAAAAGGCAGAGCAGTCCGCTGGCGCACAAAAAAGTAATAAGAGCTTAAGATTAAGGGGAACACCATTAAGTACATCAGCAAATATCCTTCTCCCACGATTAGCTCTTTATATTTCTTGTAATTAATCATTACTAAGATTGCTCCTACAAAAAATAATGTTAACAACCACCAGGGAAGTTCCCACATAGAATTGAAGAAGGGCATTTCTCCGATCTTTTGCAGGTTCCAGGAGAAGCCCATGGTGGCAAAACCGCTCCAGATCTTATATCTGGGCCAGAACAGGATAATACACGTAAAAGGAAGTATCCCTAACAAAGCTGCTTGAATGACTTTCTCTTTCCAGGGCTTAGTCTTCCACAAAATGTGTATTCCTATAACTGCCGCAAAAAATCCGATCAAGAACAACTCGGCCAGATGAGCTAGCCATGCTCCCGTAAGCATTACCGCAAAGGAGAAGATTTTCCATCGTTTAGGTTCTCGAAAATATTCGTAAGCTAGCCACATTGCAGCAAAGAAGAAACCTAACCCCAAAATGTTGTTCCAGATACCAATAGACATATTGTACCACCATTTATCGAGAGGTAAGGGGAACACATAGATGGCTGCAGCTATCACCCCGGTAAGCTTTGAATTAAAAATACGGGTGGTGAGTATGTATAATAGTATAATTCCTAATGCATCAAAGAGGGTAACCAGGAGATACATTATATTCCACACGGGAATTCCACTAACTTTAGAGATAGAAGCAGTAGCAAGGTAATTTAGCGGAGGATACATATTCACAATGTCTTTATGTCCCTCGGCATCGTAAGGGGGAATTAATCCATAGCTCTCGGAGTCTACGATCCATTGAGCTTCTAAAACATGCCAGAAAGGATCAGCAGCTTTGATATTTCCTGGATTATTCATAAACAACCCATCAACTTGGATTCTTACTCCCCATCCGATTAGAAATAAAAGCAAGACTAACAATTCAATCTTATGCTCTTTTATCCACTCTTTCATTGAATTTCCTTCTAACTAATTTTTAATCGTTTTAACTCTCTCTTTAGTTTTATTAAAGCTAAAAACATCTTAACCGGACCCGATAGAGACATTTTACTCTCTTTCTGGTTGATAATATCCACTGGGATTTCTTTGATTTTAAATCTTTTCTCTGCTTTAATGAGTATTTCCGTGTCCCAAGTCCATCCTGAACTAATAATTCCTTGTATTAACTCTTTAATCGCATCTTTTCGGAAGGCCTTAATTCCGGTTTGAAAGTCGTTAATCTTAGAATGGAACATCTCTTGAGTTGTCCACCGATAGATGTTCCCCAAGATTTTTCTGGTAAGAGAGTAGTTGCTTTTGGAGTGATACTTATTTGCGATAACTAGGTCCGCCCCATTTTTGATCTCTTGTATAAAAAGATCTAATTCATTAATTTCTATTGGCAGGTCTGCATCTATGAACAATTGGATTTCTCCCTCTGCCGAGAGAAAACATTTAGTTAAGATTGATCCTTTACCTTGATTTGGATTATTAGAAACTAGCTTCAAATTAGGATATTTTTCCTTCTTTTGATTAACAATTTCTTCCGTTTTATCTTTACTACCATCATTCCCGATAATTAATTCAAAATTCGGATATCTCTGTTGTAGAAATGCTTCCATCTTTTCAATCGTATCCCCAATAACTTGTTCTTCATTATACGCGGGAACAATTACGCTTAGTTTGATGATTCTCCCCCCCATACCATAGACAAATAAAACGTGAAGCCGACAATTAATAAGGGTAAGGTTATCATTAAGCGAAAGGAGTAAGTCATCTGTAACATCGATGAAGAAGAAACGTTTACTAACGTGCTTATCTTGTATAAGAAATAATCAATAGTGCCCATCCCGAAAGGAACTAAGGTGATTACTCCAAACAGGTATGAACCGAAAGTTACTGCTAAGGTTGTAAAGAAACTCATCTTTATTCCTAATGCTTGGAATAGGAGATAAAACTGGGTAAGGGTTATCCCCCAAAGCAGGATAGAAATTAGGTAAGTTATGAGATTAACTTTTTTATTCACACAGATGTTCTTTAAATGACGGGCATTTTGGTGAAAAAAAGTATTCTTTTCGGAAGCGTTTGTGGAAAAGGGATAATAAGATACAATTCCTATGAACAAGAGGGATATCGCGATCAGGAAGAGATAGGCATACCGGGGAGAGTAAAATATTCCAATTATACTTGCTCCTAGTATGAAAAGTAAAGTGCAGGAATCAAAGAATTTCTCGTAGAATACTGAAGCAGTAGTTTTAGATAGTTCTATCTTACTTCCTAAGGACCGACCGAAATCTCCTAAGGTGGCGGGAGTTACTAGAGCCAAGAAGAATCCAGAAGAGATCATTCTAAACAAAAATAAGAATGACCTGGATTCTTCCAATTGCATTAGTATGATTTTCCAGCGCAAGGTTTTTAGGATGAGCACACCTAAATTTAACAGCAGGACAGTTAACACCACTCCCCAAGGGACGGAAAAACTCCAAGAAAGCTCATCTTTAGTTTTTATCCAGAATAAAGTTAAAAGGCATATCCCCATCGCGGTTAAGAAATAATTCTTGTATTTCCATAACCACTCTTTTATCCCCGCTCCAGACATAAAGGTATTTCTCGTGAGGAACCTTTATATATTTTATTGTTTTTAAAGAGTCGATGGGAGAAGAGGGAAGTTTTTTTCAGAAATATTGGCCTTACTTGGTTCTAGTGATAATTGTCCTGTTTGGATTGTATTTGCGTTTGTATCATGATGATTACCCTGTGGTTGGTTATCACAACTGGAAAGAAACTCATTACTTGACTGAAGCAAGAAACTTTGCTCGAGAAGGGATATTTGCTCATGGCATTTTTGTTCCGGCGTGGGACTATCCGGATATGGGAGAGGATCCTTCTGGGGTTCATAGTGATACTTTTCCTACTACTCCTATTTTGGTGGGAGAACTGTTCAAACTTTTCGGGATTAGTTTAGTTTTAGCTAGAATAGTAAATGTTCTTTTAGCCTTGGGATCAGTAGTGATGATGTATTTTTTGGTAAGAAAACTTTTTTCTCGAGAAGACCTTGCTCTTACTTCTGCCGCTTTGATGTCGATAAACCCCTTGCTAGTTTTCTTTGGGCACCAAATGGATTTACTTAATTCCGCTCTGTTCTTTTGCTTGCTTGGTTTGTATTTCTATCTGGAATGGCTAGAAAATTTCTCTTGGAAGAATACTATTCTATTTTCTCTCTTTCTATTCTTGGGAGTGTTCACAAAGTATTCTTTTGCTCTCTTTCTCATCCCTGCCTTTTTCATCTTTCCCTTCGCTAAGTTAAAAGAGAAAAAACTCTGGCCTAAATATGGTGTAGTGGGGTTAGTGGGAGCGCTTTTCGTAGCGTGGTACTTTTACATGAAGACAGTGTCTTCCACTTTAGGAGAAGAATTATCTAAAGTCCAATTAAGTTTAGTGTTTAAAGGAGAATTCTGGACTATTATGAAATCCTTCCTCTCCGACAATTTTACTTTATGGGGAATTATTTTTTTCCTTTTAGGGATAATTATATTCTTTGTTTCTCTTAAGAAGAAATATTTTGAATGGGACCAAGGAACAAAATTCTTTCTTTTTTACCTTGGCGGTGCAGTAATCTGGTTCTTGATCTTGGCAGAGAAGATGGAAGGACACAATTATCATCAATATCCCCTAATTCCTCTAATCGTTTTCTTTATTGCTTATTTGTTTGTTCTATTAGCTAATACTTTATCTAAGATGTTAAAATCAGTTTCAGCAGCAAAATGGATAATCTTAGTTCTTCTCATAGGAGGATTATATTTCCCCTGTGCGGAAGCCAAAAATAGGATGTTTGACACCCAATTCTTTGGGTTAGACCTAGCCGGAGATTATGTTAACAGCCATAAATTACCCGGAGACACAGCCATGCATAGCAGTCATCAAGCATATGGTTTCCTTTGGCATGCCGATATGAAAGGAATGAAAATGAAGAAAACTTTATCTGATTTCCAAAAGGCAGAGACGGAACGCGGATTTAAATGGTTGTTCATATATCAATGGGATTTTGGGATGATGCAAGATAAAGAGTTGTGGGGATACATCTCTAGCAATTATCACTTGGTGCAGATGGGATTTATGCAGAATAATCAAGGGATCCAGCCATATTACTTCTTATTAAAGAAAGGAGGGAGTATCAATACTGACCAGATTGCTCAAATGATGCAGGGAAAACCTATTCAAACTAAAGAATACGAACTTAGTTCTCAGAAAGTAGAGTTTGAATACATCAATTTTGAATAAAAAGATTTAATATTTTGATAATTCAATAATACTTATAATTTCAAATCTTTTCTTCTCTTTTTAGAAGGGTTTCTGTTTCTTCTACCTTTTCTGTGGAAGGCAGAACTTTGTTAGAATCTTCATTAGAAGTAAACCCAATCCAGTCGAAAACCAAATATCGTAGGACGAACAAGAAAGTAACCACCAGAAAAGTAACTATGGGGGTATTATACTTTTCGGGGAATAATACGATAAAATCTACGAAGACCCATACTAAAAGCGCGTTTAAAATAGTGAATATTATTCCCGTAATGAAATATTTTAAGAAGTTCTTAGTAAAGAACATTTTTTTAGTCCATTGATGGATAGAGTGAATGATTTTATTCATTTTAATTCTCGAACTAGGACCTTACCTTCTTTTGTCTCTAGTGGGATGCTGTTTATCTCAGGGAAGATAAAAAAGCGAGCACTGGGAACGTACTGAACAGGCTGTTTGCAGTTCACGAAAACATTTTTCGTCGATGTGCTACTAATAATCTTGTCCTTAATTATCACTTTATCTGGTAAGAACTTGATGCTGCGTTCAAAACGGGTCTTACTTTTACGGTTGGGAGTGATAAGCAGGTCACGCAGTTTCTCTTTGATAAATCGACTGACCGGCTCGTTTCTTCCTACAGTTAATTGGAAAGAGCGGAGCAAGACATTCTTAGCTGGCTTTAACGTCCCGGAAGGAATCTTGTTTAAATGACCACTTACCTTGAATAAAGTGTGATGTTCAGTTAATTCTATTCTTTCCGTCGTGCCTAAGAAAGAGCTGGTTAAATAAGTTTCTTTTCCTTCTTTAACTTCTGTAGCAAAGATGCCGGAATCACTTATACTTTTATTTTCCGGTTTAGAGTAAAAATAAAACGATCCTCCTTTTTTTAGGTTAGTAATAAAGAAATAATTTTTGGTGTTTATAACTTGTAGTCCGCATTCTGGGAATTCCTTTCGATAATTTAATTCGAAGGAAAAAGGTTTTTTTATATTTCTTAGTAGCTTAACTTCCCGGGAAGACAATTCCGCTTGGAGATAAGTATATCCATTGTATAAGAGATAGCGGTCATCTAGATTGTGGGGGTTTATTAACGTTCTTCGTCTTAATCCTTCTTGGCAGAATTGGGTCAGATGATGGAACTCTTCTTCGTGGACGTACCAAAAAGCAGAAGGGATAAGATATTCAGTGTTTCTACTAGTATACACTCCCCCACAAGTGTAATCGGGGTGTAAGAAATATTTAAGAAAAGAAGCAGCCCTTTCTATAATGGTGCGAGCATGTTCATCTTTACTCTTTCGATAATATTTACCAAGATAATCTATCGCTAAGGAAAGATAACCTATGTCCGGTCCACCATACTCATGGAACCATCCTTCTTTACTTTGGTACTTATGAAGCTGGACGACCCTCTTTTTAGCTACCGAAGCATACTTTTGTCTTTTGGTCAGTAAATGGCAGTTATACAATGCAGCTATCGCTCCCGCTTGTTGATTTTGTACTCGGAATTCTTTACTTCCAGCTAGAAATTCTGCCGCTTTGAGGATACTTCTTAGTTGGTTTTCTGAAGGAGTGATATTCAAAGTAAGGAAAGATTCCGTGACGGCATAAGTAGAGAATGCTGTAGCCACAAAACTGTTCTCTAATGGATACCATTCGTTAAAAGAACCATTTTTATTCTGCATCTTGCTCCAGAAATTCACTGCCGCTAAACTCCACTCTTTAATTAGCGGTTGATGGTAGTAAATATTGTCTTTATCTTCTAGCAGGTATAATAAAGCTAAGGTTAAAGATGCTTCTTGTTTCCTCGCGCAAGGGAAGTCAGCTATTTTGTAGTGCCAATAATCACGATCAAAACATCCGTACGTGGGAGAATGAGGATTACGATCTAGTTGGTTCAAGACCCTATGAACATTCTCTAACAATAGTTGTAAGTATATATTCATATTATTCCTGTCTTTTTGTTTGCATTTTCTTTGCCGTGATTACTATTAGACTGCCTATACAAGTATGATGAGATAATTTACTTTGCCAATTTATTATTTTATTTATACTACGTGTTATAAAATTATCAATGCGATGACGATGAAGATAAGTTGTGCCTCCGCTTTTACGGTACTGAAAATACATCTGAGCTGCTTGGTCCAGGAAAGGTGGTATAGTAAAATAGGTTTTAATTTTGACCTTATTCCATCCACTTCTTCTGAGCATGCGAATAGTATCGCTTATATTTAGCGGTTTGTATCCCCCAAAAAAAGAGTATATCCCTGTTTTTCGTACATCGTCTCCAAACAACTTTTGGATAGCGTAATAAAAAGAGTTGTACCAAATATTGCTTTTTCTAGCGATTATTATGAGTTTACCTTCCTTTTCGGCATATTTATGAGCCGTCTTTAAGATTTGGTGTTGAAGCGAGGGAGAGAAGCGTTCTAATTTATAAATTAAGGTAGAACAGTCAAATTTATCTGAAGTGTTTATCTGCCTTTGCTTTAAATCGATAATCCTAGTGATTATTTTTCTTCCTGGAGCAGTTAAATTTGCCGCATATTCTGAATACATACTTGTTTCTGGAACCAAATCAGTGGTGGTAATTACGGTTCCGGCAGGAAATTCGCGCAAGTAGCTTCCATCATAAGAGAAAAGATCTAGGATACTGCCACGCAATGATTTCAATTCTTGGTGGACAATTTCCCTTTCTAAGGGATGCATTAAATCCATTTCTTTTCCCAGAGAAGTTTTGCGACAGTAATATTTCTGGTGATCGATCATATCATGAACAGACCATCTTTTGGGATCATATCCTTTAGTTCCAGCTTTACGGCAGGGATTAGAGAAGGTCTCAAAATGTAATACTTCTTCCACCGGACGACGAGGTACGTTTGGTTCTATTCCTTTTCCCTCTTCAGGATAACCTAATAAGACAAAACAGCAGATGGTTTGGTTAGGGGGAATATTTAGAATCTTCTTAATTATTCTTTCGTTTCCGAAACTGTTCATGGGCAAAGATCCAAGTCCGAAATATGTTGCCGCTAAAAGAAGATTGCCAACGGCTAAAGAGCTGTTCTGAATACATTCCTTATAATTCCAGTTGTCATAAGTGATTACAACCACGACGGGAGCACGAGCGATAATAGTAGAAGATGCTGCTTGTTGGATAAGTTTATCCTTAATTTCTTTTTTGGTGACCACCACAAAGTTCCATAACTGTTGGTTGCAACTGGTGGGGGCGTAAGTGGCCAACTCTATTATATTTTTTATCAAAGGCAATGAAGGTGCTTTTTCTGAGAAACGACGTACACTTTTTCTTTCTTTAACGACTTCCTTAAAAGAAATTTTTTCTTCTACCATATTTTCTCCTATTTTAGAATAGTCCTAATCTGGTAAGGCGGAGTCTTCCGTTTCTCTCCCGCTTGAATCATTTCTGCTACTAAACCAAAAGAGAGGAATTGAATTCCCATGATTAATAATAATACGGAGAGTAGTAGTAAGGGACGTTGTCCGATAGCTGCTCCGGTGATTATTTTTAGTAATAATAGGTAAAGTCCAGACAAGAAACCTAATCCGAAGGTCACTACCCCAATAGTTCCAAATAAATATAGTGGGCTTTTTTTATAGTCTATTAAGAACTTTATGGTTAATAAATCTAAAGCTCCTTTTATTAGACGACCTGCGCCAAACTTGCTCTTTCCGAATTTTCGAGGGTTATGGGTTACTTTTATTTCTCCTACTCGGAAACCTTTAGAATGAGCCAAAGAAGGGATATAACGATAAAGTCCACCATAAAGGTCAATGGACTCGATAACCTCTCGACGCATTAAGCGGAAATTACAATCCGAATCATGTATTCTAATTCCAGTAAGTTTTCTTACTAAACTGTTGAATATCCGCGAAGGAATCTTTTTGTGCCAAGGATCATGGCGTTTATATTTCCATCCTACTACTAAGTCTAGATGAGGGTTTTGTTTGATTGTTTCTAAAAAGCGAGGGATTTCTTTTGGTTCATCCTGCAGATCTGCATCCATGGTTAAGATGAAATTGCCCGACGCGAGAGTGAACCCCGCCATCAAGGCGGCTGCTTTCTGGAAATTACGTCGGAAGCGGATAACTTTTATTTTTCGGTCTAAATGGTGTAACTTCTGTAATCGGGAGAAAGTTTGGTCAGTACTTCCATCATCCACAAAAATCATTTCATAAGAAGTGTTCTGCTTATCTAAAACTTTTTTAAGTTCTTGATAGAGAAGAGTAACGTTGTCTTCTTCATTATAAGCCGGGATAATAATACTTAGTTCAACCATATTTTCCCAATCTCCCCCCAATCGTATTCTTTTAGTAAAAAATCTTGTTTTTTTATCTGCTCCGATATAATTTTTGGATTCTTCAGCAGAGTCAAGACCTTTTGAGCTAATTCTTTGGAATCTTTAAAAAATATCGCTTGTTTTTTAGTGATCTCTTGAAAAGGAGGTATGGGAGACAAAACCAAGGGAAGATGGCTGGCCATGGCTTCGATTACGGTGATGCCGAACCCTTCAAGTTCTGATGCAGAGACATATATTTTTGAAGATTTAAGAAGGGCCAGTACTTCTTGGTGAGAAGCCACATAACCTTGAAACTTAACGTTCTTTTCTACCTTTAATTTTATTGCTAAATGATGTAAATTCTCTCTCTCTGGACCTTGACCGATTACCAATAAGCGGATAGTGGGAAATGATGTTTTGATTAAAGGAAGAGCAGCGATAATCTGATCTACTCGTTTTTGTCTAGTCAGTCTACCAATGACACAAATAGTGGGTTCGGGGAATGGTCTAATTTTAATATTTTCAATATCTTTAATATTTACTCCATTAGGAACCTTCTTGATTTTCTGTTCCGGAATTCCATTTCGTACTAATCTACGTTTAGTGAATTCGCTTACGGTAATAATTTCGTCCCACCTCATTCTTAAAGCGAGTCTCTCCCAAATCTCTCCACCCACTCCCGTGATCCACCCTTTATTTTTTATCCATTCTCCAATCCAAGTTTCGTGCCAAGTAGCCACTTTTTTTGCCGAAGTTTTCTTACCTGCCCAGTAAGCTGGAAGGTAAGTGATAAATGAACTTCCTTCGATCTGGTCTGCTTTGATGCGCTTAGCAGTACGATATAATGATATGGCTAGTATTATCCTCTTAAGAATATGTCCCGAATTAGAATAAGGTATTTCTGGACCGCAGCGAATAACTTCTGCTCCGTAAACAGTTGATCTTCTCCGTTGTCCGGGTTGACAAGAGCAAAGCACAGTTAAGTTATGTCTTGAAGATAGTTCTCGTACAAAATTAAAACAGCGACTTTCTACTCCTCCCGTAATTTCAGCTTGTTCGGAGTCAGGAAAATATTCTGTTAGGAGTAAGTATCTCATTTTCTAACCTTATTTTTATTATTATCGTGAATAAAGTGTGAAACATGTGGAACTCCTTTATTTACCGTTGAAAAATGCTTTTCACTTTTCTTGTTAAGAGGTTTTTCTTTCGCTAAGTTTCTTACAATTTTGGTAAGGTTACGATTAGTTTCATCAATCTTAACGTACATTCTGAAGATAAGGTAAAAGATCAAGACGATGCTAGCATAAATGGCGATGTCCATGCCTCGTTTTATCCCTAATGGTTGAGATATAGCAGAAGTAAAGTTGGGGATGATAGAAATGATAATCACCATTACCCAAATGGTTGTCCAGAATAAGAACTGGGCTCCACTAACTACTCGGTCTTTTACTCTCAGAATTAATCTGCTTAAGGCAAATAAAGCAAAGACCAAAATGAGTATTTGTACGATTTCCATAATTATTTCACCAGTTTGTTGAGGACCATTTTAAACAATATTTTAAATGCGGCAGTAGTTCTCTGCCCGTGTTCTAACGAATAATTAGTATAATGAACGGTTACAGGAACTTCTAAGTAGCGCAACCTTTTCTTACCAATTTCCTCTATAATCTGAGATGCATGCTCCATTCGATCCTGAGTAATGTTAATATTCTGAGCAGCTTTTCGGGAAAAGGCGCGTAATCCGTTATGAGAATCGGTAAGATTTACACCATACATTGTGTTGAAGATTAAGGCGCCTCCCTTTAAGAACACTTTTCTAAATAAGGGAGTGTTAGAACGGTGATGTAAGAAGCGGCTCCCTAAAGTTACATCTACTTTTCCTTCGCTAATGGGGGCGAGGAGAAAAGGTATATCTTCAGGTTGATGTTGTCCATCAGAATCGAAGGTGACTATAGCCTCAGCTCCTTGCTCTAAGGCATACTCTATCCCTGTGCGCAGAGCTGCTCCTTGGCCCCTGTTTATAATGTGCTTTAATGTTACTGCCCCTTCAGAGCTGGCCATAATCGCAGTATTATCGCTTGAACCATCGTCTATTACTACAAGATTATTATAACCCTTATTTCTTAAAGAAGAAATTACTTCCCAGATCTTCTTTTCCTCATTAAATGCAGGTATAACTATCCACGTATTCATACAAAATAAGTTAAAAATAACGTTTATAAAAGTTATGAAATCAGGTATCTTTTTTTTAGCTTGCTCTCTTATCCTTAACTAAGATAAGGTGGTACCCAAAATCAGTTTTGATGGGGTCAGAGATTTGTCCTTTAGCTAGACTAAAAGCTGCTGCTTCAAACGGTTTGACCATTACTCCTCTTTTGAACCAACCCAAATCTCCCCCTCCACTAGCAGATCCATCATCGGAATATTTCTGAGCATACTCGGCGAAGTTGCTAGTGCTAAGGTTCTTCTTAATTTCTTGAGCCAGCTGTAAAGCTTCTGCTTCACTTCTTTTTTGTGTGGAAATCAAAATATGGGCAGCGTTAACTTCTTCTTTCGGTAGGAAGAAAACTTGGTTCTTCTGGTTACACTCATAATCTACTTTCCAAACCGATACCTTACCCCCGGTAAACAATCTTACTTCATCGAACTTAGAGAAACATTTTTGTCCATGCCCCTCGAAAAAGAAGAGTTTGGTAAAGGTGCTTGCGGCCAACGAAGGTTCAGTAATCATAGCCGAGAAACCCTCTCCATATTGATCTTTTGGAACTAATACTACTGAGAATGCTAAAGTATTTCCACTATACTTCTGTTCTTTCACTCCTTCCTTATCTGCGTATACCAAAGAAGTTGGATGTACCATCTCCTTGTTGGTCTTAATCGTCGCATTGTGTTCATTGAGGTCAACGCTAATGGCGATTACCCCTTGCTCGGTTTGAATGTTACAAGTAAGTAAGGGTGCCGTGCCACTGCACTCGTTCAATCCGGAAAGGTACCCTGGCCAGGAAGCTACAAATTGGTCCGCAGGAGTGTTTTGGATTTGGTAATGCAACTGGTCTGCTTCCGTTTCGCTAAGGCCGTATCTACTGGTTAACAGACTGATAGCCTGACTACGCGTTAAATCTTTAGTCTCTTGATACATCTGTGCTTTCTGGAAATCCCAGCTACCGAAATGTCCCCATACTCCCGCCTTACCAATCATATCATCAGAAGTGATGTAATAGTCCGGAGCGGCATCGCAATGGAAATATTTAATGAAGGTAGTGATTTGGTCCTGGTCAAGTCCTTGATCAGTTAAGGTTTTAATCACTTCTTCTTTATCTTGTAAAAGTAATTTGTGTATTAAGGCAATGGTCTTTGGAGTATCATTAATTATCTGATCTAACTCCTCTGCAGCGTTGTTTTGTCCACAGTTTAACATCATCAGAATTCCTGCAGTTTCCTGTTCGTCGCTGGTTAATAAAGATCTTCCCACCCAATGTGCATCATACCCTTTCTGTGTTCCTCCATCAAAAGTGACAGGGCGATTAGCTATGGCTCTGAACCAGTACCCAAAGTCCCACCAGGAAGTTATTACTGCTTCTTTCGGTGCTTCGTTGTTGATCTTAGAGAGAGTTTGGTACCATCCATCATTGATTGAAGGCACAGAATTGTAGGCTTGGTCATACCCTGCTTTAACCGGCTGGATAAGTAAGATAGCCAATAAGATGAATACCGCTACTTGAGTGATAATTTTAGTGATGTTCAACTCTTTGGAAACCCAGTTAGAAACATAGTGCCATACTATTCCTAGGAAGGCCCCGAAAGCTATAGCCACCACCGGAGTAGCTTGTAAAATAAACCTCACTCCTTTAGAGGTGGCGTAAAGAGAAGCGGCAAACCAAATTATCAAGAAGATGGGTAAACAAATATCTCGTTCGCCTTTTTGATCTTTTTTCCAGAATACTAAGAATATCCCTACTAAAGCAAGGGCAAAGATTAATTTTCCTCCCAATTGCTCGATAACTTGTGAAAGTGGGGGCACATTCAGTTCAGCAACAGTAGTGTAAATGTTTGGCCAGACTCCCTTGACTGATGCTTCTGCTACTGCTTTCATCTTAAGAAAGTCAAAAGGAGCAGTGGGGGCATCAGTAAAGGTATGCCAACCCATAAATAAGGAGACGAATACTCCTGAGATTAAGATATAAGCCCCAAAGATAAGAAGGTTATGCTTAAAGGTGGGTTGTTTGACCAGAGAGTCTATTTTTTTATTCTTGAAATATTCTTTCCCAAGAATGTAAGCAAAGTAAATAACCAACGTAGCTAGAATAAAGTCGAAGATATACCACCATCCTCCCCAAGCGAAAGAGAAGATGCCCGTAGTTATTCCTGCTCCGGTGATCCAAGCTAATTTCTTCTTTAATTCTTTTGCTTCAAACGCTTCTAGAAACATCCATGTTACTAACAAAGGAAAGAGAACGACATAAACATCAGTGTCTGAACTTTCTCCAGTAGTTCTTTGTACGAAGAAGGCAGTGACTGCCAATAGTAAGGCTGTAAAAAATCCCCCTATATTATTTCCAGTTAACCTCTTCCCGATGAAGAAGGCCGGGATTACACATAAGGCTGAGAAAATTACTCCCACAAAGAAAAAAGTGTACATTAAAGGGAAATTCCCAAAAAGGTTAAACAACTTATAGACGAAAACTCCGGCCCAAGTATGAAAGTCCATATTCGTGTCTACTCCTACAGGATATAAACGATAAGTGTCCCAAGGCTGGCCGTCCTTTAGGGTGTTCCCAGGATAACCATTTTCAAGGGCATAACTAGATTGGCGATAATAGTGCCAAGGGTCGATGCCAAGCAAGTATAACGTGCTTTGGTCGTCTTTAAACTGATCTTTATATTGTTTAGACACTTGAACAATATCATTGTTTAGTTTATCTTTATTCTGATCGTAAAACTTTTGCCATTCTTTCTCGATAAGAACATTCTTGTTGGTGTCCGGTAGGTTAGGGTATTGCTGGTTAATCTGGGTGGCGACGTTATTCTTATAATAATTGAACACCGTGTTTTGAGCCCAATCATCAGTTATGGGCAAGCGTTCAGGCATGGTACGTAAATATACTGAAGCGAATACCGCAATTAAGATACATGCCAAAGGTATCAACCACTTGACATTATTTTTTAATGTAACCCCTAATTTACTTAGATCCAGAGAAAGTTCTTCTTCTTTATGGGAGGAAGGAACGTTCTCTTTCTTTTTACTCCCAAACCATCCCTTAAATTTATCTTTAACTTTAGACAAATCTATAGACATCTCTTCCTCTTTATGATGTCCCGTTGAATCATGTTTAATTTCAGAATCAGCTTTGTTTTCTACCATAACAACACCCCATTAAGCTCAAAATAAGGGGTGGCTTTATAAAATTTATTATAGAGCACAACTATCTTTTTGTTTTTAGTAAGATATTTTTAGGAATGAAGCTAGAACAGCCGTTAAGTTTTAATAGTAGTCCTATTAAATTGCTACAAATGGCTATTTGCGAGATGTGCGGAAAGCAGGGGAACCTGCTCTTGGCAGAAGTGGAAGGAGTGGAATTAAAAGTGTGTCCTTCTTGTGCTAAGCATGGCATAGTTAAGTCTTCTTTACGTAGTTATGGTCCATCACGCTTTAATCGATCCTTTTCTGCTCAGAAAGAAGAAGTGGAAGAAAAAGTGGTTCCTTATTATGCTCGCTTAATTCGAGAAGTGCGTGAACAGAAGGGGCTGAACCAGAAAGATTTTGCTAAATTGCTTAACGAGAAAGAAAGCATTACTGCTAAATGGGAGTCAGGGAGTATGCCTCCTAGTTTAGAAGAAGCGAAACGATTACAGAGGATACTGAACATTTCTTTAGTTATGCGGGAAGAGAAAGGAGAAGAACTTAAATCCGAAAAAAGAAGACCTGGTGATGATACCCTTACGTTGGGCGACTTTATTAAAGTCAAGAAAAGGAACTGATTATTTTCTCGGAACGTTTATATTTCTTTAAATCAAAGTCATGACCCAGAAGGTTATTCCTCCTAAGATTACTCCTCCTAGTAAATCCCACCAGTCATGTTTCTTTAAATAAATCCTGGAGTAAGATACAATTAAGGCCAGCAGAGAAAAGAAAACAATCATGCTTAAAGAATAATCCCAGAAGGAGATTAAGGTCAAGCTAAAAAAGAATATTCTAGCTGCGTGCATGCTAGGGAAAGAAGAGGCATCGATCCGTTCAACCCAATTGTGATACCCCTCCTTATTCGGCCGGTTCTTAAAATATACTATTCTCGTTAAGACGGTAATGGTTAAGATTATAATAAATCCAAGGGCCATCTTTAATCCTAATTGATACTCTTTAAAGACCAATATTAATAGCCACACTCCTCCGAAAAAAGCTGCTCCTCCAAAAGTGGTAATATCCCTAAACAATATCCCTAAATATTTCTCTAGATTATATTTTGACATTTTAACCCACAAAATAAATTAAGGTAGTGGTTACAATTATCCACAGTCCTATCCCTATCATCATATTCTTATCCTTAATAACCTTTTCGGGATGTCGAGCAATATCAGATCCTTTTTGGATCAGATGGAAGAAGTAAAAAATAGTGAACAAGGCAAAGGGTAAGGTAAACAACAAATAATTATGCTCACTTAAGAAAGAATATAAAGAATAAGAGACAATCAGCAAAGTGGTAGAAATGATCATTAAAGAGTTAGTTAGATCTGAAGTGTATTCCTGTAACACCTTACGAGTTTCTCCAGCTTTATCTTTCAGTAACCTCAAATCCGAATGTCTTTTCCCCACCGACAAAAACAAAGATAAAAAGAATGGACAAAGGATCAGCCAGGGGGAAATCTTTACCTCGATAGCAAAAGCTCCGGAAACTGCTCGAAGTACAAATAGAGCGGCGATGGTTAGAATGTCAGCAAAGAGGATGTTCTTAAGTAGTAAGGTATAAGCTAAAGTCAGTAGGAACATTCCTATTAAGATCATTAAAAACCATTTACCTAATATCTCTCCCAAGATTAAAGAGGCGATTAGTAAGATTATAGCCACGAATATCGCGCTGATCTTATTGATTGCTCCACAAGCCAAAGGTCGGTTTTTCTTTTCTGGATGAAGTTGATCTTTATTTAGGTCAATTAGATCATTGATTAAATAAGAAGAAGAAGAAAGCAAACTCAAAGAGAAGAAACCAAACAAAGTTAATTCTAAATAATTTAAATTAAAAAATCCTCCCACAAAAAATATCGGCAAAAATATAACTAAATTCTTGTACCATTGTCTTACTCGGATCAGTCTTAACCAGTCTAGTAAGTTTCCCACAATTTGCCCCATTCTGTTTTCTTAAACTGATTAATTCTTCTTCTGCCGATTAGATTGTACCAAAGATAATCATGATAAAAAGCAGAACCGAACACGGCTAATTTAAACGCTCCGGTGTGAAACAGTAACGGCTCGACAAAGGAAAGCGGGCCTTTACGTAACATTTGGTCCCAGAAAATAACTGGGCTTTTATTGGTCTGAAAATGATAATTTATCCTGGACAAATCTTCTCCGATCACTTCAATCTGTCTTACATCTCCTACTCCCAATCCTCTATCATGAGCTAGCTTGATAAATCTTATCTTCATGGGATCATAACCCATCATCTTTGCAGAAATAGCGTCAATTGCCACTTGGTCAGCAGAAGCAAGGATATGGTTATTAATCCGAGGGATCATAGTTCGGGGGCCAGCACCATCTCCAGCAACGGTTCCGTCCATTACTGCAAATGTCCCGGGATGAATCTCTTTCTGAATAGCTAAAAGATCTACTAACACCTCATGGATCATCTTGTGACAATGATGTCTTCTTTTGGTAATCAAGCCGCCGAAAGCGTTTTTCATCGCTCCCGTCATTACCGTATGCCCGTGCGTCTTTACTGTGGGCAGATGAATTACACTCTTTCCCAGGAACATTTGAGGAACCATATGATCTTCTGGGAAGATCTTATTTAATGCTAATAATTCTGACTTGGGAGTATACTTAACCCATTTTACTTCGGTGAGAGGTTGATATTTCTGATGATACTTCTTTAAGATAGGCAACCATTTATTTCCTACTGCCCCTTTCCATACATCGGTAACTACAGTGCGATTCTCTACTGGATGAATATGAGTATATTTATCCTGTATTAAGGTCTTTAGCACTCCTTCCAGTTGCCATGGTTCGGTTGAACAAGCAGGATAATATTTCGACCAAGAGAGGTTCAATTTAAGAATGACTTCTTTATCCTTAGGGAGGAATTTCTGGTATTGTGCAAGATGCATTAATTTATTGTAATCGTTTAATACTGTCTGGGGAGAAGTTTGCAATAAGGAAACGATCGGTTTGGTCCGGTTCATAATTCTTGATAATTTCGCCGGATTTAAGAGTTTTTTGGTAATAAGATATAATAAGTACAATTCTTAAATTGAGTTTGGAGGTGTACTTTGTTTTCGAAACTTATCTCCTGAAGTAGTTGTTCCCGGTTCATCTTACAAAGATTATCCGCAGGATCGCAAGATAAGTCACAGTCATTAATAAAAAGCAATTGGTATTTACCTTTCTGTTCAGAGTATATCTTCGGAGCAAATTCCATTCCGTTCAAGGTAACAATGGGCTGGTCCAGAAAAGAAACGAAAGCAGGATCAGAAGTTAAGATGGTTCCCTTAAGACCTTTCTCAGTAATTACTTGGTTTATCTCTCTTTCAAAAGTAGGCATTCTTTCGATATGCAAAGAAGTAGGTAGGGGTAATAACAGGAAGAGCAAGAATAGGAAGATAAATGCTCTTTTCTTAAGCACTTTTTTGGTGGAAGAATTAATCCCTTGATAGGTTTGGGCAACAAGGTTTCCGACTATTAAGGCTAAGAAGGGTAGTGCAAATATCATGTAACGTACTTCTTTTCGGGAAAGGTACGAAAAATAGCTGAAGAACAAAAAGGTGATAAGAAGAAATAAAGAAGTAGAAGCGTCCTTCCAACACTTTTGTTTAAAGAAGAAATATAGTGCCGGGAAGAACAGCAAGTAAAGAGGATTTTTACCAAAGAATTCTAAGGGATAATACCAAATTCCTGAACCGTAAGCCCACACTGAAGTGTTAATTATTTCCGAACCGGTAAGAAAGGGAAGAAAAGGGTTGTGATATAAGAAGTAGTTTAAGATAAGGTAAGGCAGAACTAAAGTAAAAAACCCTCCTGTTAGCAAGGCTCCGGAACAAATTTTGTCTTTCCAACCTTTTCTATAAATTAAAATCACGACTAAACAGGCCAAGAACAGTCCTCCTTGAGGGAATTTGGTTAGGAATGCCAGTCCTAAAAATAATCCTGAGAAATAGTTATAGATGAGGTGAGAATCTTTAAAGAAAAAGTATATCCCCCACAATCCCAAAAAGAGGGTGAGTGGTTCAGTAAGGACTAATCCAGAGAAGATGATAAATATGGGAGTAAAAGAGAATAAGGTTGAAGCGAACAATCCCACTTCTTTAGAATAAACTTTATCTCCTATCTTGTACACTAGATAGACTGATAATAAGGAGAATAAAAGGTCTAGTCCTTTTCCAATCATTATAGAGTTTAACCCCATTTTCCAAAAAAATCCCAGCATTAAAGGGTGGACCAGAGGCCGGAAATTCTCCCAAATCCCTATCTTTCCTCCCGAGAACACATACTTGCCCATTCCTAAGTAGATGTGAGAGTCCCACCATAAAGGGTAATCCAACATAATATAACCTATTCTGATTAAGAAAGTAAGAGTAAGAATTAGGCCCAAAGGGTGGGCCAAAAGAAATTCTTTCGCTTTGATCCAGTATTTAGCTAGTAACTGCATTTTCAGTAGAGTTTTCTGTAGCTAAACAGTTAGGAGAAGAGCGTAGTGAATCACAGATTGTTTTTTGTAACTGTTCTTTCATTACCACTCCTTCGTATTTTTTGTTGTCTATAACTATAGTTGGATATTTAGTGATATTAAATTGTTCCAAGACAATATCTACCATCGTCTCTTGGTTTCGGAAGTCTAGATTTATAGGAAATACTAACACTTGTTCTCCAAACAATTTCTTGAAATAAGTTAATATTGTTCCCTGATTTGGACAGGATGAACAATCTGAAGAATAGAAATATAAGATGGGGACTATGTCCAAGTTACATTTATCTTTACTTTCTTTTGCCAATAGCCAGTACCTTAGATTGTCTAGCAAGTAACGACGCATAATTAGGTTCTTTCGAGCATCAGATATTTTTTTGCCTTCTTCTGATGCCACTACTTGACTTAAAGAGTTAGAAAGATCTTCTACTGTATTTTTCAGAGCACCGGAGAGTACGGGACAATTGTTATAACTGTCAAAAGAATTCAGGTAAAGGTATTGTGATTGTAAGCTAAGATATTTAATTTCTTGCTCCATATTTACGTCTTCCACTACTTTGTATCGATAATCGTCTAGAAGTATGCCCAGGACTAGCCCTAGTCCGAAGATTAGCACAGTGATAATCCCTGCTACGATATACTTGTCGGTACTGATTCTACGAAAATCTTCTTTTCTCTCTTCAGTTCGTTCCGTTTCTTTCTTCGCTTCTACCATTTTACTTTCTTGCCTTTTATGAATTCAACCATGCAGATTAATAAAATTATGCCTTTTAGAGTATAATAAAAGGCAAAATAAGGAATTAACGGGATCCAGCCAAAAGTAAGCATTTTCTCTTTAGCATTCTTGTGCGCCCAATAAAAGAATAATATTCCGATAACAAACAGGAACAGGATTACAAAACCTTTCCTGAAATCGGTAAGCAGGAAATCCATTAATGTGAACCGTAATCTTAAACTTAATAGATAAGGGATAAGATTGAACTTTATTAAAGACATCTCTTTGATCCAGTTAAAGAGAGGTCGAAGTAGAAAATATCCTGCGATGATTATCCCGGTTACGGCCAGTATAAACCCGAGTACGTTCTTAATCATCTGCATCAGTCCGAAATCTCCATACTTCTTGTTCCCCACAAGATGTTTGTACTGATACACACAGATCATACTGCCTAAATACCATCTTCGGCGTTGACGATAAAAGGGGTAAAAATCTTTTGGGGCAGTAGTGTAGACAAAACCGTCTGGACATTGTTTAATACGATAATGTTGCTGTTGGACCCGATAAGCAATCTCTTGGTCTTCCGTGATGTGTCCTTCACTGAATCCTCCCAATTCTTTAATTACTCCTGTTCGATAAAGTGAGAATGGTCCCGGGGCAACATAAAGACAATCGAGGTAGCTAGAAAGTCGGGCAATAAGGATGATAACGTTATATTCTAGCCATTGTACTCTCTGAAGTAGATTCTTGGGTTGGTAGACTTTCATTGCCGGAGTGATAATCGCTAGATTCGGGTCTGAATCTTGTTCATACATATACAGCATCTTGCGTAAGGTCAAGGAATCTACGAAAGAGTCGGCATCCAGACAGGCGAAGAATTCTCCTTTAGCCATCTTTAAGGCGCGGTTCATGGAAGCAGCCTTTCCTCGATTAGAATGAGATAAGAGTTTAAAATTTTTCTTACCTTTAATATATTCCTTAACTATCTGTTCTGTCTTATCAGTCGACCCATCATTAATAACGAACACTTCTAGCTTTTCCGGAGGGTAATCTAAATGGAACACTGATTCTAACGTTTTAATGATAGTATTTTCTTCGTTATGGGCAGGAACGATAACTGTAATTAAAGGATATTTGGTTAAGCGAGTGGAAGGTATTTCTGCCTTAAATTGGGCTCTTTTGTCAAGATAGATTAGAAGAAGGAATACGGAAAAGTATAGAGAGAAGAAATAGGCAATCCAGAGAATTACATTTATAATAATATTCATTCCGTTTTACCCCCCCTTAAATTAGGTTTTAATTAAACACCCACACCTGATCTTCTTCGTGAGAATGGACAATTTTAAACCTTTCGTTTTTTAGTACGAAAAGCAGTCCTTGTTCTTCAGAATACTCGTTTCTTTGAGCAGCAGTGATATAAATAATCCCCAAACCGTTATTTTCTAATAAGGGGAAGATGGTTGAAATGTAACTAGAGGTTAAGAGAGTTCCGGTGATGTTTACTTTGTTTTGTTCTTCTCGATAACGGTGATAATCATAAAAAGGCTGACGTTGAGCAAAGTAGCGGACATAATAACTGTTCTCGGGTAATGAGAATACTGTTTGATATTGGGGATCGTTAGGAATGTTCTCCTTAACCCAAGTAAGAACCTCTTTATCATTCTCAGTAGGACCGATAAGATTAATTCTACTATTATACGTTATTATCGAAAATAGTAGTCCTAATAGTATAATCAGTAAGGTGAAATGCTTCAAGGTCTTTAACGACCACACACCTGAAAATAGGTTAAGAAGACCTTTAGCTGCAAAGTATATGGCTACCATGGACAAGAGGAACCCATAATGACGATTAAAAATATAAACGATTACAACTAATGGAAGAAATAAATAGAATGGGACATTCTTTTTTTCCTTCCAAGCATAGGCTAGTCCGAATAGTCCTAAGAGTAGAATAAAGAACGGCGTTCCGCAGCGGCTGCCCAGATCAGAGATTAAATCGGAAAAGTGATCTGCGGGATAAAAAGGGCCCAAGAATAAGGGTATTCCGAATAATAATATTGTTCCTAGGGTTACCACTATCATGGTGGTGAGAATGGTTAATATCCTCTGACGGTGCTCTTTGCTTTGTTGTCGAGTGTGCCAATAATAAATGAAGATGCTTAAAATGGTAAACAGAGAAGAGCATAAATCTACTAGTGTGGTTAAGGAGAAAGGGAGTATAGCTAAATATTGAACTAAAGGTCGTTCTTGTAATAACAGCCAGAATCCTAATACTAATAAAAAGAAGTACCACGAATAGACAGAGAGAGTACTGTAAGCAAAAGTAAACACCGGAGAAAGGACCAAGAAGAAAAGTAAGACGAACGCTTCTGTCTTTTCTATTTCCAGCTTCTTCAACAAGGAGAAGCAGAGCAGTAAAGAGAGTAGTGCCAGAACAAACGGAACAGCCAATAGCGCCATTTCTGAATTTAAATAAAGCAACAGGGTTAAGGGGAAATAATAAAAGTTGTTCCAAGAAAGATGTTGAGCTTGGGAGAGGTGGTAATAACTTTCTGGTCCGAAGATTAAGGGCTGAGAGTTTAAGGTTCTTACAAATATAGGTAGAAGCAGTACCAGTACTAGAAGAGAAAAGAGGTATACCTGTTTGTGCTTTAAGAGATGTTCCGTTAGGGTATCTTTAGATAGATTCATGTAAAGACCTCTCTTTCAAAGAACAGCGAACCAAATAAATTTTTACTTGGTCGTCGTACACTTTTTTGAAACATTCCGGAGTGAGATAATTAAATCCGTTAATCTGATACTTACTTTTAGCGGTAGGGGTAAGCACTAAATACTGTAAGTTATAATCATCTAAACTTTTTAGGGCGACGGTCTGGAATTTAGTAGTGTATAAAGAATGCAAATCTTCAAATCGCTTTCCAATGTTTGGAACTAAACTAAACTGTTGGTCCATCAAGTTAGTCCTATGGCCGTAATAAGTCACTAAACCACCTTCTTCTAATAAGGAAACTACTCCCGCATCAGAAGGAGTGTTCTGGGCTAGCCAGGAGAAAGCACGTATTTCCGAATCGATGGGAGTTTGCTGGTTCCAAGCAGTGCTGAAAGTTAACGGAAGCATGGTTGATACCAACAGTAATAAAGTTAATGGAAGAAGATATTTTTGTAGCCAGACTACTTTGGTTTTCTCGACGTATTGGATAAGGTCATGGTAGAATAAAGCGAACAAGATGCTCAAGGTTATTCCAAAGAAAGTTAAGGAGACATCGAAGCGGATTAGTCTAAACCAGGAAAGAAGAGTGGTAGCAATAACTAAACTAACTAAGAGGTATACTTGAGGATTCTTTACTTTGAACAAGGAACGATAGACTACCATTACTCCTACTAAGAACGGGATTACACTAACCATCCCGATTGCCATAATTACCGACAAATGAGGCATATACTCTTGGATGATCTGAGCAGGAATATTTTGTTCTATAAAGTTTATCCCCTCGCTGATGAAAATCCTTTTAAAGAATAATAATTGTATCCACAAAAACGCAAACAAGGAAAACAATAATACTTCTTTCTCTTCCTTATTAATCATCTTGTTTTCGGTGTAAGAGAGCAAAAGGTAGATCCCTAAACCGATGATCATCAGACAAGTGGCTGGACTGGTTAAAGAAAGAACCACGAAAGAGATTAAGTATAAATTCAAATAATTCTGGTTAGGGATATGTAAAAAGCAGTAAATAGAAAAGAATAGTAACGGTAGTAATAGCGTTTCTACCGTAAAGCTATTGGGCGAGAATAAAGCGGGCAGAAACCCTCCAATGAACGCGGATATTAATGAAGCTTGGTCATTGTTAGAGATCTTTCTGGCGATGAGAAAGATGATAATGGTCAAACTGGCCATTAACAGGTTGGGGATAAGTTTAGCAGCTAATTCTAATGGTAAGATGAAAGAGAAGCCGGCCATAACGTAATGGAAAAAAGGCAGAAAAAAATATTCTCTGCCACCATAAGAAAGAGGATCTTGATATAAAGGCAGTCCCGTATCATGGATAGACTGTACTTGTCTTAAATTAAAATAAGAGTCGTAAGTAAAGTTAGGGATAAGGAAAGCTAGAAGCAGTCTAATCAGTAAAGTTAGAGCAAATATGGCAATTAGCCAGTACTTAGTAGATTTTTCCATAATTTGAGCATATTATTCTGAACGATTTTATAAATATTGAGCCCGATTTAGAGAAATCTTTATAATTTCCAAAAACTCTGGTTAGGATATGCCAAAACTCTCTACCGGGATTAATTTCTTAGACAGGATGCTGCAAGGGGGTTATGATGAGGACATTATCACCACTATGTACGGTCCTTCCGGCAGCGGTAAAACCAATCTTTGTTTGATTGCTGCGGTGAATGTAGCTAATTCCGGCAAGAAAGTTTTCTTCTTTGATACGGAAGGTGGCATTGCTGTAGAGAGGATTAAACAAATTGCTAAGGATTATGAAGCTATTCTGCCTAAGATGATTTTCTTTCAACCTACGACTTTTGAAGAGCAGAAAGCTGCTTTTGAAACGATGAGGGAAATGGCTGACGATCAAGTTGGTTTGATTGTGGTTGATTCTATTTCCATGCTTTATCGTTTAGAGCTTGGCAAGTCAGAAGAAGTTTACGATGTCAATGCGGCTTTAGGCAGACAGATTGCTTATCTAGTTGAGATTGCTCGCAAGCGTAAAATTCCCGTTTTATTAACCACCCAAGTTTATGCTGATTTTGATAATCGCGATCAAGTCAAGATTGTGGGTGGAGATTTGTTGAAGTATGGCTCCAAATGTCTGATTGAGTTATTTAGATTTGCTAATTGTCGAGGATGGTGTTTAAGAAAACATCGTTCGTTGCCAGAAGGTTTAGAAGCTAAGTTTAGGATTGTGGAGAAAGGAGTGGAAGAGGTAAGATGAGCAGTTTCAAAGGAGTTATTATTGAAGAAAGTCTAGAAGAAATATCGGTGCTCAAGGAGGTTAAGATTATTTCTACCAAAATAGAAAAAGTTACTTCAAAGCATCAAACTCCGTGGATTAAACAATGGACATTACATTCAGTAGAGATTCCAGAAAAGACAATTGAAACCGTTGCCAAAAAAGTTAGCCTCTCTTTAGATAGGAAGCACCCTTGGTATGCCGATTTTAAGAACGAGAATTTTCATTATATCATCTTTAGGGAGAAAATCTTCAAAATTGATCGCTCTAAACCAGAGCAGTATAGTGTGGTAACAAAATATGGGGTAAGCTTAGGTATTCCCGATTATCAGTTAGATTTTTCTCCTGACATTGAAGAATGGAAGAGATAACTATCTCAAATACCTTTCGATTTTTTCTCTTTCTTCTGGATTTAAAGAAACCTTTAAAAATACCCTTTATTTTAAGATAAAACATAGCCGAGTGCTTCTAATGATAAGAAGCACAGTACTGCCTGAGGCAAAAAATAAGGCAGACAAAGTGTCTAATTCTTTGTCTGTAAATCGAGGAAATAAAATGTCAGCAGAAAACCAAGAAGTATTACTCATTGACTCTAATGAGTATCTAAAATCCGGTATTCATATCGGAACTAAATTCAAAACCAAATATATGGCTGAGTTCATCTATAAAACCAGACCGGACGGATTAAGCGTATTGAACCTAAAGAAAATTGATGAGAGGATTGCTATTGCTGCTAATCTTTTAGCTAACTATGAGCCTAAAGACATCTTAATCATCTCTCGTCGTGAGAACGGCTGGAAAGCTTTGAAAATTCTTACTCGATTAACTGGGATTAATGTTATCACTGGCAGATATCCTCCAGGTATTCTAACCAATACCAATTTAGAAACTTACACTGAGCCGAAGATATTGTTCGTGTGTGATCCTTGGCCGGACAAAAACGCTGTTGACGATGCAGCTAGAATGGGTATTCCAGTAATCGCCTTGTGCGATACTAACAATACTGCTAACAAAGTAGACTTAGTCATTCCTTGTAATAACAAAGGTAAGAAATCTGTGGGTTTAGTGTTCTATCTAATTACCAGAGAATATCTACGTAAGAAAGGATTGCTTGCTAGCAACGAAGAAATTAAGGAAAAACCCGAAGAGTTCATGGAAGAATAAGTTTTATTCTTCTTTTTTCTTTCTTTTTAGATAATTGTTTAATAACTCTAGTGTTCCCCAAAGACAAAAAGCCATTCCTGGTGCAATAGAAAGATACCATCCTATGCCTTTCCAAGTTGCATTATTGTATTCTTCAACTTCTTTAGCAACTTCAGGATCCTTAGATTTTTTATAACAAGAAAGAAGCTTTTCTAAGTCTTCTATGATTTCTTTCTCGCCATGTCCCGCCAAGGGAATTTTTGTTCGATTACTATTACAATACTCAACCACTTTAGCGGCATCAGGGCTTAATTTTTGATTATTCCTTTGATCGAGGGCGTTCATCCATTCATACGAACTACCTATCATACACGGTAGACCTATCCCTAACAATATTGCAGCAGTTTTATTTTTCATTTTACTCCTCGTAATTTGTAGTACACCTCTATTCTTTCTTTAGAATTAAGTCCAAAATTGCTTCTTTCTAGATAATTACTGCTCAAGAAAGCCCGAATATCTACTTCTTCACATTTGAACGGATTATCAAAATCTTTAGAAAATCTTTCTGGAAGTGATCTTTTGAGATTTAAACAATCTTCAACACTTAATCCTTCTTGATAGTCAGAACTTTCTACATATTTATAGATTTCATTAATTAAAGGAGAATGGGAGATTTCTTTACTAACCAGGAAAGCATTTGCTGCTACAATCACACCAGTTAACAAAACAGGGATTGCATACCCCGAATGTAAATCATTCCGACGTCGAACTTCTTTCTTCTTTGAATCATTCATTAATTCCTCCAGAAACACCTAAACAAAGGCTCAACTCTTCTTAGTAATATAAAATAAACTAATTTATATTTTACAATAATAAACTTTATAAACCAGATAAGTTTTATAATGTAAATAATGCAACTCGACACTCTCGATAAAAAGATTTTGGCAGAACTGAGCAAAGACTCTCGCACCCCCATTCTCACTTTAGCTAGGAAAGTCCTGGCTTCTCGAGAAGTAGTCCTATATCGGATTAGGCGTTTGGAGAAAGAGAAAATTATTCTAGGTTATACTACAGAAATTGACTTTGAGAAGATTGGCTTAATTGGAGCAGCTGTGTTTGTGAATGTCAAACAAGAGGAGGAAGAACACTTTTACCAATATCTCAAAAGCTGTCCTTTTGTTTCTTGGGTAGCCCGTTTAAGCGGAGTGTGGAATTTTGGCTTATCTGTTTATGGAAGAAGTCTGAAGGAATTAGATCGTAATTTCCAGGAATTAAAAAACAAATTTATTCTACATAATTTCCGCTTCTCCATGCATCGCAGAAATTATTTCTTCTATGATAAACTTTTTTCTAAGGAGACCAGAAAGAAAATAAGTAATTCTTTCTCTTATCGAATAGACTTGATTGACAAAAAGATTCTCTTTGAGCTAACTAAAAATTCTCGTATCCAAGCGACGGAATTATCTTCTCTAGTAAAAATAACTGCTCCGGCCGTAGCCAAAAGAATAAGAAGCTTGGAAAAGTCGGGTTATATCCAAAAGTACGGCTTGTTCTTAGATTATTCTAGATTAGGAAAAGTTCAATATGGGGTATTTATCATCTCTAACTCTTATGAAAAAATTATTCCTTATTTATTTTCCTCCCCGCAAGTAAATTATGTGGCCGAATATCTAGGCGAACCTTTCTTAGAGTTTGGGGTTATTCTAGATGATCCCTATCAACTCCGTCCTTTCCTCGAGCAGCTAGAACAGAAATATCCTCTTCAGATAATGGAAGTCTCTCTATTCCAGAAGGAGGTAGTTTCAGTCAGTCCACCTAAGATTGCTTTTGAATAACTACTTTCTAATAGCAATATTTAAATAGAGTTACTCTTATCAAAAATTAATGAACAAAGCAGCTATATTTTTCCCCATTAACAACAAAGGAGGAGTAGGAAAAACCAGTGTGATTAAAGAACTAGCTTTACATCTTTCTCGCTATTACAAAACTCTTTTTGTAGATACGGATCACCAGCAAACCGGATATTATGCTTTAACTGGAGAACCACATGTTTGTGAACCTTATTCTGCTTATCTTAAACTTGATCGAAAGACTATAGAAGTTCCGGGAGTGATGACTTATGAATCCGACCCTTTGCATTATAGCGTTTTTAAAGCCCAACCCACTTATTTGGATGTTTTAGGATTACCTATCGGAACTTTTCATCTTCATGCTAGTGGGGGATTGGAACACAAACTTAGTCTAGCGGAAGAAAAATTATCTTCAAGTGTGGATGAACATCAAGCTTTTGTTTTAGATCTTCCCACCATGATTGACGCAGAGTTAGTTTTATCTAATTCCGTACTTCCTTTATTGAACGTTCTCAAGAGCCAAGGTTACGACGCTTTTGATATTTATCCTATTGCCGTATCCTCCAATTCTGCTACGGTTAAACAAATTGGAGAAGCTAAACTTCAAGAGGCCTTAGAGTATCTTAAAGCACAACAAGCGGGAAAAGTTTTTCCCACACATATCATAAACAACGTTCCAGCCGAAGAATGGGTAGATCGACTAAGTGCTCATGAAAAAGACATAATTGCTATAGGTATAAGATATGGTAATGCTTCTAAAGAGGAAAGATTTGTTTTTGCTCATCAATCTGATGCTCATATCTGCGATTATAAGAAAAATGGAAGGACGAACGTTCTTTATCTGGCTTTTCCAGCCGTTACTGAACATAAGGAGTTCTCTTTATTTAGTGCTTCTGCTGATTGGACCTTCTTTTTTCCCGAAGCAGCTAATCTCCAGTATCGTCACTATCGAACTTCTTTAAAACCCGGAGAAACACTTCTCAGCACCGACGATTTTTATCGCTCTCAAGATTTAACAACTGGACGTTATTTATTAGCAATAAGAAGATTCTTGCACGAAGTAGATAAAAATCAACGTGGAGAGCAGCTTCGAACTGAACCCAGTTATTATGAAGTAAGAGAAGGGCAACTTAATCCTTTGCCTGAAGAAGTAAAACAATGGGTATGGGATTCTTTAGAAAGTCTTTGTATTCAGTTTAAACCTTCTGAAAATCCGGAAGAAAAAGAATATACTGATTTCTCTCCTTTCAGCATTAAGAGAAATGGATTGACCATTAGACCCAGAATTGGTTCAAAATTTTACGTTATTTTAGATCATTCTTGTCCTCCGATTCCAGCAGAGATAAATGGTCTTAAGGCGGAAATATTGATCGATTGCAATTTAGAATTAGATACTTTTAGAAACTTGGCTTTAGAAGAGTATTTGCACTTGACTTGGATAGATGATACTCACGCAGAGTTTGGGATTCCTCCTTCCTCTCTTTTCCGCGATAATTTTAATCAGTTGTTGAGTCCAGAAGTAAGAAATGATGAATTATCTTTACAAGATGATTTCTGTTCCACTTCCGGAATAAATGATCTTTTTGTTATGCGTCAGGAAGGAGATTGTGTTAAACAAGTAGGAATAGTCTACAATTATCGTGTTAACAATGAAGATGGTGAAGTACTCTCTCCTCAAGACACTTTTGAGGATTTAGTTTCTATTCTCCGCGCAGAGTACGGCATGGTCTGGAGCGTAGTTTCATCTAGCGTAAGACCTGCTGGTGAATGCGCCTAAAAACTCCGCAGAGTTTTTCAAAAGCAAGAATATCTCCCTTCTTAC
>Ga0172375_10002078_pt1 | contig 31639 bp, 36 predicted proteins | sample LakKiv1m_FD_114537 | JGI IMG/M metagenome (GOLD analysis project Ga0172375, IMG submission 114537) | Freshwater microbial communities from Kabuno Bay, South-Kivu, Congo - kab_092012_11.1m | ecosystem: Environmental > Aquatic > Freshwater > Lake | place: Democratic Republic of the Congo... | reverse complement strand
CCCGGGGATCTATAACACCTTGAAAACACTGGATTCCCGATTAAGGACTTCGGGAATGACAGACTGAAAAACGGAGTTTATGGACAGACTCTAAATAGGAAAGGGGGCAAGTATGAATAAAAAGGGAGTTACCTTAATTGAGCTTATAATAGTTGTTGCCATTATCGGTATTCTTGCGATGATTGCTATTCCTGGTTATATCGGCCAGCAAAAAAGGGCTGCAAGGACTGAGGCATACTCAAATCTTCAGAATCTGAGGCTACTTGAGGAGCAGTATTTTGCCGAAAATGGGCGATATGCCCCTAACCCGGATGCTACTTGGACTTATAAAGGCACACATGGGACTGCAGACAATGGCATAGAGGATGTATTGCCAGGGTTTAAACCTGGAGATCCAACTAGTTTGGCTTTTAGTTATTCTTTACAATCGTCTGGAACCGGAACTGCATTTATTGGTACTGCAACGGGTAAGTCTGGAACAAGAGTTGATGGTGATAGTTTCTGGATAAACCAGAATAATGACAGAAACTTTTAAAACTCTTCTCTTTGTCACGGGAATACAGGCTCAAGGATAGATGGTGATACATTCAGAATAGACTGCAATAACAATAGGGACTTCTGAAGAAGCCCCGTTGTTTTATACCAACAAGTAAATGGATTACTTCTCCAGCCTTGAGTGTGATAGTGTGATATAATTGTTTATTAAAGATTTTTAATCAAAAGCAGGAGGGGAAGATGACAAGCATATTAGAAGTAGTCCCAGAGGATGATTTAAGAGAAGCTATGTTTGCTGAGTATAAAAAGAGACTTACCCTTTATAAATTGACCAATGAAAGGTTTAAAAAAAAGTATGGAATGAGTTTTGAGGATTTCGAGAAAAAAGGTGTTGTAAAAGAACGAAATTTTTCATGGGAGGTCGAATCTGATGCCATAGAGTGGGAACATGCGATTGAAGGTATTAGATATGTCAGTTCGAAATTGGGAGAGATAGAAATACTTTGGAAATCGGGAAAATCTTCTTAGAAATAAAAGATATCTCCTCAAAGTTTGGATTAGAAATCCTTTATCTGGATTTTACAGATGTTACCCTAATAGCAAGAATAGGGCATTCGCTGGATGTTTTCATTCAGTTTCTGTCATAGGTAAACCTATTTTTTCTCAAGTAAATAATCTCTGACTGAGCGTTTGACTGATGGTTCGACAAGCCTTCGGCGTAACCCTTCGACATCCTTCGACAAGCTCAGGATGACATTGTCATGGTGAGCCTGTCGAACCATCAGGGTGACAAATGAGTGTCGAACCATCAGGGTGACAAATGAGTGTCGAACCATCAGGGTGACAAATGAGTGTCGAACCATCAGGGTGACAAATGAGGACTTTTGTAAGACCCTCATTTGATATATTTTCTATCATGGCATGATATAATTTATATCATGACATACAGGTATAAGCATAGATGGATAGCTGAAAAGATGAGGGATGCCCTTGAGTTTTCCCCTGTCATTGTCCTTTCAGGGGCAAGGCAGACAGGGAAAAGCACACTCCTTCAGAATGAAGAGCCCTTCAGAGGTTGGCATTATATTACCTTTGATGACCTTGATACCCTATCAATTGCAGAGAAAAGACCCGATGAGATACTGAATATCACAAAAAATATAGTTATTGATGAAGCGCAACGCTCCCCTCTCTTTATGTATGCTGTGAAAAGGGCGGTGGATAAGGATAAATCAAGGAGGATCATCCTTTCAGGTTCAGCCAATATGCTTTTGATGAAGAGGGTATCTGAGAGTCTGGCAGGGAGGGCAGTATATTTTAATCTCATGCCCTTTTCTTTCGGGGAGATCATGGAAAGAGGCCCAAGCAGATGGTTTAAAAGTCTTTTAAATGGGGGAAAGATTTCACACATTCAGGATACTTACATCACATCTAAGATGAATTTGAGGTTCAGCCTGTTCAGGGGATTTCTTCCGCCCGCAGCGTTACTAAAAAAAGAAGACCACCTAGCCATGTGGCTGAAGGCTTATGTGAAGACTTATCTTGAAAAAGATCTGAGGGAGATTTCAGCGGTCTCATATCTGTCTGACTTTAAGAGAATGATGGAACTACTTGCCCTTAGAAACGCTTCAATTCTAAAGCAAAGCGAGGTGGCGAGGGATGCAGGCTTATCTCAGGCAACACTGGGGAGATACATCAATATCCTCGAGACGACAAATCTGTTTATGAAGGTCAAGCCGTATTCAAAAAACATAAGTGTAAGGCTTATTAAATCTCCCAGGATTTTTTGTATTGACACAGGACTAACAGCCTCTCTTGCAGGCTATTCCGAATCAGAGAATATTCCAGCGACATTTATGGGGGCATTGCTTGAGTCTTATGTGCTTTTGAACCTTATTGCAATGACATCCCTTTTGGGTGGAGAGGTGTTTTTTTTCAGGACACAGGGCGGTAAGGAGAAGGAGGTTGATTTTGTAATTGAAAAGGAAAACAGGCTCGTGGCAGTTGAGGTGAAACTGTCGGATGCTGTTTCTGCAGGAGATATAAATAGTCTGTTATTTTTAAAAGACATCAACAGCAGGTTTGCCGCAGGGCTGGTTGTATATGCAGGCAAAGAAGTTAAACAGCTTTCAAGCAATATTTTTGCTGTGCCATGGGATATGCTATGAAAATCCTTTTAATCCTTAAGCCTGTTTAAAAACTCTCTGTTTAAAAGAGAGTTAGGAAAAAGGGACAGGCTGCTTTTTGAAGAATTAAACTACTGGAAATGCCTTCAGAATAGACAACAGGAACTTTTGAATCTGTTAACTCGAATCTCTAATGCCTAATATTCTGGAAGCCACACCCTCTTTGCTATATTATTTCTAAAGATTTTCTGATATGACTTAAGTATTCAGCAATTTCAGACATCCTACTCAGGATCTCGTTGCAGATAGCTAAATAGAGTCTGTCCATAAACTCCGTTTGTCCGCATGTTCCCCCTTTGGCAAAGGGGGATGGAGGGGGATTTTAAGGATATATGCTTATTTATTATCCATAAAATCTCCCCTAACCCCTCTTTTCCAAAGAGGGGGATAATAGGGCTGGATCAAAAGAGAATTTATAAACAGACTCTAAATAGTCGATTTCCTCGATTGGTTCATAACAGAGAAAAGAGGGTACGACTTGTAACATGCCATCGCCAAAGGAATACAAGCATTAGAGTGGCTGGCAAAGTCTCTACCTATAGATTGCAATAAAAGAGGGATACGTCAAGCTGTAATGCAGAGTTTTTTGAAATGATCGCAGAGCTTCCTGACATCACAAAGATTCTTTTTTAAAATCCCGTAAACTACCGCCTCATCAACCCTGTCATAGCTAGGTACAAGTATATTTCTCATACCGATCATCTTGTCGATTAAAGATATGAATTCGGTATGGAATAAATTATTTTCCTCAAGGATTAAAAATACTTCTCTATTACTACCCGGCTCGCGCAGTCCTTTATCAGCTACAAGCATCTTGCCTAGGTCGATGATTGCCTCAATAGTCTTCTGGAGGTTTCTTTCTGCGGAGTCCTTATCCTTCCATGAATTTCTATATCTTTCAAGACTCGGATTTTCTTTTTTTATCTCTTCAAGTTTTCTTAAGGAATCATAAATCAATTCAAACTTTCTGTAATATACTTCCATATTTTTTCCTTCTCAAAGAACTTATATAGGGCTGGAAGTCAAAATACTCCCCCTTAAGGGCATTTTCAAATTCTACTCTCTGAGCGGGGTTGGCCTCGTATACAGGCATCCCCTCTGTGACAATTTTATACTGAAGCATCACAGACATGTATCTGCCCCTCATGTCGACAATGCTTATCTCATACTTCATGCCAAATCCTCTGAGAATAGATGTAACAGCTCCTTCCACCTTCGAGATCAGCTCCAGCCGTTCCGTATCTTTGAGGTCATAGGATGAAATGACTGCTAAATCAATATCGCTGTCCACCCTCAGTTTGCCTTTAATTGCAGAACCATAAAGATAGATCGCCACAATGCCTTCAGTCACCAAATACTGTTTAAGTCTCGATGTTAAAATATCGGCTATAGCGTGCTGTATCATGTTGAAATTATAAAGATTTCAACTTCAAATTAGCAAGGGGCCGAATTTTTGTCCTAAATAACTGTGTAATTGCTCAATTTGTGATATAATTAGCTATGTTCAAATATTTAGAGGCTATAGAGGAACTGCCCCAGGATATAAAAAAGCCATTTCTAAAGGTTCTTGAAATCTTCAGGGAAGAGGTGCTCGATACGGTAAAAAGAAGTGACTTTGAAGATCTGAAGAATATAGTGAGTAGACTTGCCCAGGCCCAGGAGGAATTGGCAGAGGCACAGAAAAGGACGGAACAAAGGGTTGAAGAACTGGCAGAGGCACAGAAAAGGACGGAACAAAAGGTTGAAGAACTGGCAGAGGCACAGAGAAGGACGGAAGAAGAACTCAGATGGCTTATAAAAGACCATAAAGCTTTGAGAGCAGAGGTGGGTGGTCTTACGCATGCAGTAGGTTATCGTCTCGAGGATGAATCTTTTAAGGCGCTGCCAGCGCTTCTTAAGCAAGATATGGGGATAGAGGTAATAGGAAAACTCAAAAGGGATTTCGTTGAAATAGCAAAAGGAAGATATATAGAAGTAAACATTTGGGGAGAGGCAAGATATGACGGAAAGGAATGTCTGGTAGTAGGGGAGGCAAAGACACAGTTGAAAAGAAAAGATATAGATGACTTTATAAAGCGATCAGATGAACTGAAGAAATACCTGATTAAGGAGCAGGTAAGGATACTCGTGACATATCAAACATCTCCACAAGTGCAAGAATATGCGAGAGCAAAGGGTATCAGAATTTTCTTCTCCTACGAGTTCTGATTACCTGAACCTCTTTAATCAAAACTTTCTGTTTTTATCATCTGAGGCTCTTGCAAAAGTCTGAAAAAGGGCACTTCTGTCATTCTGAGCTTGTCGAAGAATTACGGCAAATCAAACAGTTAGAACACCCTTCGACAGGCTCAGGGTGACAAATTAGGACTTTTGCAAGAGCCTCATCTTTAAAGAATATTTCATCCATGATTAAACATCTTGAAGAGAAAATATTAAAGGGCGGCTCCGTATCAAAAAAAGATGCCTCTGATATCGTTGAAATCTCGGGGTCAGACGTTTTTAATCTCTTTATATCTGCAAACATAATAAGAAACCATTCCAGAGGAAGCAAGGCAGAACTGTGCTCTATCGTTAATGCAAAATCGGGCGCTTGTCCTGAGGACTGTTCCTTCTGCGCCCAATCATCTAAAAGCAAGGCTGAGATAAAGGTTTACCCCCTTCGTAGCAAAGAAATAGTTATTCAAAGGGCAAAGGAGGCAAAAAATTCAGGCATAAAGAGATTTTCCATCGTAACAAGTGGAAGAAAGGTTTCAACTAGAGATTTACTCGAAATAGCAGGTATGATTTCAGAAATCAGAGAAATCGGTCTTCTGCCATGTGCTTCCATCGGCCTGTTGAAAGAAAAAGAGCTCTCAATACTTAAATCAGCCGGTCTTGAACGTTATCATCATAACCTTGAAACTTCAGAAAGGTTTTTCCCACAGATATGCATGACTCATGGTTATGCCGATAAACTTAAAACTATAGAGGCAGTAAAATCTACCGGACTTTCTATATGTTCGGGTGGAATTTTCGGTATAGGAGAGACCTGGCAGGACAGAATTGATATGGCATTTTTGCTTAAAGAACTTGACGTCGACTCTATCCCGATAAATTTTCTTATACCGATTAAGGGGACAGCGCTGGGATATAGAGACATCCTTAAGCCCTTTGAGGCATTAAAGATTATAAGCCTCTATAGGTTTATCCTGCCGCAAAAAGATATAAGAGTATGCGGCGGCAGGATACAGATACTTGGTGAATTTAATTCAATGGTCTTTTTTGCAGGCGCTGACAGTCTGCTTACAGGCAATTATCTAACCACCATAGGAAGAAGTTTTGAGGATGATCTAAGGCTGATTGAGTTACACGGTCTCACTACATAATCGCCTTACAATTGATAATGCAGATAATGATATGTAAGAACCTTTGCGGATATTTCGAGATCTCCGGGAGTAGGCTTCGGTATCACCGACCTCGGCAACGATGTTCAAATCTTTAAGGGAAACCCCGGCCTTTTCGAATGCCTGCTCATATGTGGCCCTTGTTCCTGGCTTTCATCCTGTTTTTTGTATGTCTTTTTCAAGGCCATGGAAATGGCCATTGGTATATGCATTATGATCTCTGAAACCTGTGTACCAGGCGTGGGATGGGCGAGATCGCCCGCCAGGCGGTTAATCTTTGCGGCCAGGATAGCGGCCTCCTCAACAGCATATCTTCCATAAATCAGGGCTGAGACAATGCCAGTAAGGGTGTCTCCAGTACCTCCTATAGCTTCAAGTGGTTCTATGCATGGATCTTCGATGGTAGCCACAATCCTTCCCTTGCTGCAGATATAATCTCTTTCTCCTTTAACAATCATTACCTTTGAGGCATTTCCGGCCCGATAGGCCCTTGAGATCAGAGAGGGGACATTATCTTCCTCATGGCAGATGAACCCTCTCGTATAAAAGGGGTGAGGTGCAACTTCATCAGCAAGAAAGGCAAGCTCTCCAATGTCTGGTGTAAAGAGGTCATAAGAAGGGGCATACCCGCTCATCTTTGCTACATACATAAATCCGGCATCCGCAATGAGTACAGGCCTTTTTATCTTCTCTTCAATAGCCCGGAAGACCTGATTATGCCAGAATATATCGGGCATAAGATAATGAAAGGTAAGAACTGTAGATGGAAGGTCAGCAAGTCTATTCTCTAAATATTCATAAAGTCTTCGACTTCCGTCACCTAAACCAATGTCACCCACTGTAAACCCAATAGGCGGAGAAAGTCCTAACTCTGTACAAACAATGGCCGCTGCTCCTGCCATGGCCGGAAAGCCACGGTGAAGAAGAAAGGACTCCTCTCCAATAGTGACATTACCATCCCTTATGAAAAACTCGTCCGAAATAACAGGAAGATTCTGCAAAGGGATTGTGCCAATCAAAGCGAGCATTTCTTTTTCAGTTCCTCATAGGCCATATGTAAGGCATAAGCGCAAAGCGTATGACCGATTTCCTTTGGGGAGGGGGCCTCTCTCAGGGTTTTTCCAACAAGCTCTTCAGCTATGTAAGGGACATCTGGACAGCCGCCTCCAGAGATGTTTACAATCTTTAGGGTATTTTTCTCTACAGTCAGTTTCATATTGGCAGCTCGCACCATGATATAGTTTCCGTAGTCCTTGGTTTTGAATAAATCTATGGGCTTGAGTAAAGGGCTATCCACTGGAACCATCTCGATGGAAGGAACCTTTTTTTCTTCCAGAACCCGAAGGATATTGAGTTGTTCCACTAAGGGGAATTCAATGACCAGATCACATCCCTTTCGGAGCTCCGGTGGAGGTCCCATGACCCGAACATTCCATCCCTGTTTTTTCAAAATACTTTCTGCCCTGATAACCTCACTCGTATTGTGAAAGACGAGAAAGCCTCGATCAGGACTTTTTCCTTCTTTTCCAGATTTAAATAGGCCCAAAAACTACTCTTTCCTGAGAATCAGGACATATCCTGAATCCTGCGTCTTTTTAGTCTCCTCAACTTCCCAACCCTCATTTTTAGCTAAACGCCTAATATTCTCACAGGATGTATCTGTATCTACCATTACTTCAAAGGTGCCCTTCTTAAGCTCCTTCATCTTCTGGTGTGCCAGTATAACTGGCTGAGGGCAGGAGAGACCCCTTGCATCAACCTGTTCAGCCATGATACCTCCTCATATAGTTTTTTCTCTCATGGTAATGCCTACATAAAAACATACCAGGAGCCCGATAATTACAGCATGGGGACCATAAAACCCAACACCTGCAGGTGAGCTTGCCAGAGAGAAATTATGGGAAAAGCCAGCCCCGACAATCATGCCAAGCACAAATATGGCAGCATCACCATCTCCCTCGCCTGCCATGAATAATTGCCGTCCCGGACAACCTCCTGCAAGGGCAAAGGCAAGGCCAGCTAAAGACATACCGAGGAAATTCCAGAGCTGGTTTGTTTGGGCTGCTGGTTGACCTGAAAACCCGGCATGAAATTGGTCAAGGATAAGGTTGGTTATAAAGGCTGCAATTAAAAGGGCAAAGACACCGCTTGCCAGGTGGAAATTGCGGATAAGTACAATGTCCCTGAGAGCACCCATTGTGCAAAAACGTGTCCTCTGAGCCAGAAATCCTATAGCCAGACCGATGATCAAAGAAATAGCTATAGGAGCATGCATGGAGCCAGGCCCTTTTTCACTAAAAAATATGGGACCTGATTTCCCACCATCGCCCATCAGCGGAGCAAAGATCAAAAAGGCAAAAAGGGTGGCCATAATAAGAGGTAAGATCCAGCCTACAGAGACATAGGTCTTTTGATTCCTTCCAAGATTATATCCATTTTTGAGAAATAGGACGCCTACAGCCACCCCTGCTGCAAGTCCAGCAAGGCCAAAAATGGCATTACCGTCCCCTCCAGCAAGTCTGAGGAGTGCCCTCCATGGACATCCAAGAAAGACTAAGGCCCCAATCATTGCAAAAAATCCTAAAATAAAACGGACAATTGGGGCAGAGCCGACCCTCGGCCTGAACTCTTTGAAGGCATAGGCAGCAATAAGGGAACCAAAGACAAAACCGATAATCTCCGGACGGATATACTGGACAACAGCTGCCCGGTGTAAACCCAAGGCCCCGGCAATATCCCTTTCAAAACAGGCAACACAGATACCCATATTTGGAGGATTTCCCCACTTCTGAAGCAAAGTTGCGAGAATGCCGATAAATGCGCCAACCGAAATGATACCCAAACGGGTTCCAAAAAAAATTTTCAGATTAGACATTATTCACTCCCCCTTCCTGTTTACCCAATCCATATAGTGTTTTTGAAGTCTTTCATCCCTTCAATTATCTTGTCTGTTGTACCTCTATAGCCAACCTTCAATTTAGACTTAAGGTTATAATATTTAAGGCATGTCCCACGGCTGAATATCTCTACTCCTATTGCCTCCAGTTCTTTATATATCTCTCCTGTGAAATTTTTATAATATAATGTAAATAAAAACTATAAGTCAAATAGCTAAAATCTATATCAAATGGAAAATTCATAGATTTTACTTTGGGTTCGGCTTCCATTCAGGCAGAAGTTAGCGGAGGGGTTTATGTTAAGTGTGTAGTCCTTTTGGATGATCTGGTGCGGAATTTCAGATGCGTTTCGATTCAGCCATAATGTATTCTAAAAATATCTTATATTCCTGAGGGAGGGTCCTTTTTTTGTGGGTTACAATATAAAATTTTCGTTTCATCTGAATGTCTGAGAGTTTTATTTCTTTAAGCACATTATGTTCTAACTCGTCAATTACAGAAAACTTCGATAATATCGAAACTCCAAGTCCTGCTTTTACAGCTTGTTTTATCGCATCTGTAGAACCAAAAATTCCTGCGATATGAATGCCTTTGGCAGAAATCCCTTTGCCTTTTAAAAATTTTTCGGTCTCCATTCTTGTCCCGGAACCTTCTTCCCGTAAAACCATAGGGAAACTGATCAATTCTTTTAAGGTTATCTTGTTGCTTTTTATCAGAGAAGCCGAAGATACAGCGATTAGTTCATCCTCAACAAAAGGCATGTAATTTATATGTTCATTGCCAAGTTTTGCTCCCACAATTCCCATAAGTAACTCATGTTTTGAAACTTTTTCGACTATTCCACTGGAGTCAGATATTAAAATCTGAAAGGAAATGGATGGATATTTTTTCTGAAATACTGCCATCACAGAAGGCAATAAATATGTGCCCGGGATTGTACTTGCACCAATTATCAATTTTCCTGTTATTTCCTTCTTAAACTGTCCTAACGCATCTTTAATGGAATCGGCTTTTTCAATAATTTCTATTGCGTGGCTATATAAGATTTCAGCTTCTTTGGTAGGAATAATAGTTCTGCCCAATCGGTCAAATAGTTTGCAGCTTAACTCTTCCTCCAGCGCCCTGATATGCGCACTTATGGTCGGCTGTGTAAGATAAAGTTTTTTAGATGCTTCCGAAAAGCTCTTGTTTTTGAAAACCGAGGCAAACACCCTGAGTTGATGAATATCCATAAACAAATATTAACATACTTAAGGCTCTTGCAAAAGCTTCGTCTTAAGTTGCCTTTACCTTTTCAAACAATTCATCTACAACTTTCTTTGTCTCTTTAAATCCCTTTTCTCTTAATATATTAATTATCTTTTCTGATGCGCTAGCCTTTAAAAATTCTTCCCTCTTTTTTTTATCCTGAATTAATTTCAACGCCTTTGCCCGAATTACTTTCACCGATTTCAAATAGTCTGCAAATTCAGGACCATAAAGTTTTTCTAGTTCCTTACGAATTGACCTTGAAAGGCCAGGGCTAACACCACTTGTAGATACAGCGATGGTTAAAAGCCCCCTGTTCACAATCGACGGGACGATAAAATTGCACAAGTGAGGAGTATCTACAACATTCACAAGGCATGGAGCATCTTTAGAAACACGTTCGTTTATCACACCAGAATCAGTTGCAGCAATTACGAGGAATGCACTTTTAAGGTCGCCTTTTCTATATTGCCTGGGAATATGTTCTAGCCTGCCTTTCAGTCTTTCTTTCTCAAGCCTCTTCGTAAGATAAGGGCTTATGACTTTTACATATGAATCCGCCTTAAGCAAACTGAGAATCTTCCTTTCTGCAACTTTGCCGCCCCCCACAACAACAGCTTTTTTGTTTTTAAGGTTCAGGAAAGCGGGGTAATAGACTTCAGGTGCATTTGGTTCTTTATGCTTCACGGCCTAATAGCAGTTAACTCTTTCTTGGCATCAATAACCAGCTTGTTATTCGGATGTTTCTCAATAAGACGGGTAAAATACTCGGAAGCCTTATCTTTCTGGCCGAGTTTTTTATAGGACATCCCGTTATAAAACAGAACAGCGGCCTCTTCCTTATATTCTGGAAATTTTTCCAGCAACCACTCGAACCTTCCAATCGCTGAACTGTAGGAACCCTTTTTATAATAAAATTCTCCAACAAGGAATTCGTATTCGGCCATTACATTTTTGCATTTCGCGATCCTGAGACCAATAACATCTTTATACGGGTTTCGAGGGAACATCTTCTTGAGTTCTTCAAATTCTTCAAGGGCCTTTGCCGCCCAGCCATATCCCCTTTCAGCATCCTCTATCTTGTCGAAATAGACCATAGCAATCTGATACTGGGCATACGGAGCATATTGGTGGTCTGGATAAGCCTCAAGGAATTTTTGATACTCAGCAGCTCCGAGTTCAGGCTCATCTTCTTTAATATAAGAATCTGCAATCCTTAGCTGGGCAAGAGGAGCAAATTTCCGGGACATATCCCTGTTTTTAATCTCAATAAAGGCCGCCCTTGCCTGTTCATAATCTTTTTTCTCTATTTGTTCATTAGCCTTTGCAAAAGCTTTTTCAGGATCAAATGTTTCTGGAGGCTTAATCGCTGGTTTAGCTGAACAGGAGGCCATAAAAAGAATCAATAAAAATAGAACCAAATCAATATTTTTTAGTATTTTCATTGCCATCTATTATAGCATGTAAAAGGAATACTTTCATAATCCATATAAACTTTTTACAACCAGCTAAAGGATTATTAAAAATCTTCCGGTAAGGATTTCAAGGCTCAATTGGAAAATCGTTTCGATGAAATCTTTACCCAGAAAACAGATTATCAAATGCTCAATCTGGCCCTGAAGCGCCTCTACGAGAATTTTGAAAACCAATACCCGAACTTTTTGAGAAGTTACTATTTACTTGATTTTTTTCATAGAATCAAGTTTCCTAATGTAGGAACCTGCAAAAGAAGAGGCTGGAGAATTTCTTCTCCAGCCTAAAAATATCACGTGTGTGAGGGAAACTTATTTCCCCTTCTTTTTTTCAGTAGTCTTTTTTGCGGGCTTCTTTGCAGCTGCCTTCTTCTTGGTAGCCATTAAATGTTCACCCCCTTTCTATCCGCATCCCTATGAGGTAAATGCAGAACACCATTATTAAAGTCTGCCTATCAGGATGATCCTCTTGCCCAATAGAAGTCTCTTCAGGTTAGAATCGCCTTTTTTCTTCTTGAGCTTGTATTCGTCTTCCTCCATCATGATGCAGTTAATCTTTTGATCAAATCTTCTTTCAATATCCTTGAGTTCTTTTGTGAGCGATGACGACGCGCCAATAACAAAAAGGTCTACGGTAGCCTCGCTATTCCCTTCCGCAAAAGATCCATATAGAAAAGCTGTTTTTGCACCATGGGCTCTCAAGACTGCCTTGAGCGCGCCCGGCAGACCGAGTGACTTTGTTATAAGATTTTTTAGCTCGGAAAACAGAGAAGAATCCTTATCTGCCTGAAAGTATTTAAGGTTGGCAATTTTTTCGCTGATCACTATCCCCATCTTCTCAAGTTTGTCAAGTTCCCTCTTCACACCAGATGGGTTTTTTCTGAGCAGTTTTGCTATTTCTCTAATATAAAACTGTTCATCTGGACTGTTCAAAAGGAGCGAGAGAACATCTGCCCTTATTGATGATGAAAATAATTTTTTTAACATTATCTATCCTAGTTAGTTTATACATAAAAAAATCTTATTTGTCAACAGAAAAATTAAAATTTGAAACAAATAATGCATTTTTGTAAACGATTATTAAATAAAAAATCCCCCTCCATCCCCCTTTGCCAAAGGGGGGAGCATGCGGACAAACGGAATTTATGGACAGACTCTACTTAGAGAATAAAAAGTAAAAGTAATTAAAATACCTCTTACGTATTTATTTTCGGATAAATTATATAAAGAGGGCGGCAACTTGGATCACGATTTAGAAAATTATCGACGAGTCTTTTGCCCTTAATTGAGTTTTTAAAACCTGATATTGTAAAATGTAAATACGAAAGATCTTGAGTCATTGGAAAGTCGCTAAATTCTGAATAGAAAAGATATTATTTATCCCAATATAAGCCTTTATAAAATTGCAAGTGATAGAAAAGTCACGAATTATTGTCAGACCCTGATAATTTAGCGTTTTATTGAAATGAGAGATGAGATAGTAGAAGAGATCAGGCAAAAAGCTATTAATGGTAAGCTTCCATGCCCTTTTGCCAGAAGGATTGCTGAGGAACTAGCTGTTTCTTATAAGGAGGTCGGCAGAATAGCTGATGAGCTTAGCATAAAGATCACGAACTGCGAGCTTGGTTGTTTCTGATGGGAGGCATATTATTTGAACTGGCTCTGACCTTTTATTTCGCTGCAACCATTGTCAGCATTTTAGAACTTTTCAAAAGCGCAAAGATTACATCCAGGATTATGCTTTTATTGGCTGGCGTTGGGTTCGCCATCCATACTGCGAGCATTATTTGCCGTTATATTGCCGCCGGCCATATTCCTATAACAAACGCTCATGAGGCAACATCTTTTTTTTCCTGGTGCATAGTCCTTATCTTTTTCATTTTAGAATTCAGATACAGGATCATCCTCCTCTCTTCTTTCATCATGCCGGTTGTATTTGTTCTGATGCTTTCATCCTCAATGTTGCCAAGGGAGTTAAAACCTTTAAGCCCAGTGCTGCGAAGTTACTGGCTCGGGATACATACAGTTCTTGCTTTTCTCGGTAATGCTGCTTTTGCATTGGCATTTGGGATTGGTTTTATGTACCTGGTTCAGGAACGCCATGTGAAATCTAAACGCCTCGGCGGCCTATTTGCTAGATTGCCAAGTCTTCAATCTCTTGACGAAATAAATTATAGGCTGATAACTTTTGGGTTTCCCTTGCTTACGCTTGCAATAATAACCGGCGCATTATGGGCAGAGAGCGCGTGGGGAAGTTATTGGAACTGGGATGCGAGAGAAGTCTGGTCACTTATAACCTGGTTTATTTATGCTATTGTACTTCACGCACGACTCACAGCTGGATGGAGAGGCAGAAGGGCCGCGCTATTATCCATAACCGGTTTTTTAACGATTCTTGTCGCCTTTTTCGGCATTAAATTACTCGGGAAAGGTCTGCATGTTTTCTTATGAAAGTCTTTGTAGTGGGACTCAATCATAAGATTGCCGATGTTGATGTAAGGGAGAAATTGGCATTTAATGGTCCTAAGCTCGAAGAGGGTCTGACAAAGTTCAAAGAACTCCCCGAGGTGCAGGAGGCCATAATACTGTCTACCTGTAACAGGGTGGAGCTTTATGCAAATGTCAGGGATGCTGTGAAGGCCTCCGAATCTATAAAAACATTTCTCTCAGAATTCCATAATATAAACAGAGAGTCGCTCAATGATGCCCTTTATATCTATGATGATATTAAAGCAGTGGAACACATTTTCAGGGTTGCGTCAAGCCTGGATTCCATGGTAATCGGGGAACCTCAGATTCTCGGGCAGCTTAAAGACGCGTTTGAGTTGGCCCATAAAAAAAAGACTACAGGCATACTTCTGAACAGGCTAATGAAAAAGGCGATCTCTGTTGCAAAGAGGGTGAGAACAGAAACGAGGATAGCCGAAAATGCAGTATCAATAAGCTTTGCAGCTGTTGAACTTGCAAAAAAGATCTTCACTGATCTCTCAAAGAAGGTATTTATGCTTTTAGGCGCCGGTGAAATGGCTGAACTTGCTGCAAAGCATTTGATCAGCAATGGTGTAAAAGAGGTTATTGTATCAAACAGAACATATGAACGCGCCTGTGAGCTTGCAAAGGAATTTAATGGAAGACCTGTAAGGTTCGATGATTTTATCCAGGAGATGATGCGTGCGGACATCGTCATTTGTTCGACTGGCGCTTCGGACTACGTGTTGAAAAAAAGCCAGATGCAGAAGGTGATGAAGGAGAGAAAGCAGAGGCCGGTCTTCATTATTGATATCTCTGTGCCGAGAAATATAGACCCTGAAACTAACGATCTGGATAATGTATACCTGTATAATATTGATGATCTGCAGGGAGTTGTTGATGCAAACAGATTTGAAAGGCAAAAAGAGGCCGAGAAAGCAGAAAGGTTAGTTGAAGAAGAGGTTGAAACCTTTTTTAAATGGCAGTCTTCCCTTGATTCTGTGCCAACCATTATCGCGCTGAGAGAAAAAGCAGAAGAAATTAAGAAGGAAGAACTTGATAAACTTTTAAGTAAGTTCCCAGGGATCGGAGAAAAAGAGAAAAAGGCTATCGAATATATGGCTGCTGCAATTACGAATAAACTTATCCATCCCCCCACTGCTGCACTGAAGGAGGATTTTGAAGATAAAGATATCATGGTAGCAACTATAAAAAGACTCTATGGCATCGATGGAGAAAAGCATGAAGATAAATAAGATATCCATTGGCACACGGGGCAGCAAGCTTGCACTGTGGCAGGCTGAATGGATTAAGTCTGAGCTAAAAGAACTTTATCCTGACCTGGAAATCGAACTTATCAAGATCAAGACTACAGGAGATAAGATTTTAGATGTACCTCTGGCAAAGGTAGGTGGCAAGGGTCTTTTTGTAAAGGAGCTAGAGGAGGCGCTTTTAAGGCATGAAGCGGATATTGCCGTTCACAGCATAAAAGATGTTCCAACAGAATTTCCTGACGGCCTTTATCTTGCGGTTATCTGCGAAAGAGAGGACCCAAGGGATGCTTTTATTTCAAGTAAGAAGTCAAATCCCCCCTTACCCCCCTTTTCTAAAGGGGGGCGTAGGGGGATTAATAGATCAATAATTTACTACCTTCCAATAGGGGCAAGGGTGGGGACGAGCAGTCTCAGACGCTCATGCCAGTTGCTTAATAAGAGGCCTGATTTAAAGATTGAACAGCTGAGAGGCAATCTCGACACCAGGCTCAGAAAGCTTGATGAAGGTCAGTTTGATGCCATAATCCTGGCTGCTGCTGGAATTAAAAGACTCGGCCTGGAAGAAAGGATTTCAGAAATTCTTTCACCTGAAATAAGCCTTCCGGCCATAGGGCAGGGCGCTATAGGTATTGAATGCAGGATTGACGATGAGTTTATCAATAAGCTCATCTCGCCATTGAATCATCCCGAAACTTCCATATGTGTGAAAGCCGAAAGAGCATTCTTGGAACGGTTAGAGGGAGGATGCCAGGTGCCTATCGCTGCCTATGCAAGAATCAGAAGTCAGAAGTCAGAAGTCAGAAGTCAGAAGTTAAATCCCCCCTTTTCTAAAGGGGGGCGGATTAATGACTCATCACTTATCACTCCGAACTCCAAACTCGTTATGGATGGCCTTGTTGGAAGCATTACAGGAGATAAGATTATAAAAGGATACATTGAGGGCAGGCCAGGGCATGCGGAATCCCTTGGCATTGCATTGGCAGAAGACGTTCTTTCGAGGGGAGCAAAAGATATACTGGATGAGGTATATGATAGGTGCATGCCGACTATTGACAGAGAAATTAGCAACTAAAGGTTTGACAGGAGGAGCATCTGCAAATGTTTATAAATGAGAGGCTCTTGCAAAAGTCTCAAAAAAGCTTTCCTGTCATAGTGAGCCTGTCGAACTATGACTATAAATCAAAGTATTATATCACCCTTCGACAAGCTCAGGGTGACAATTCGGGACTTTTGCAAGAACCTCATGAGGTTACAGCAACCCCTCCTTTTTCTCCATCTCCTCAATTTGCTCTCTTTTTTCTTTACAGTCTATACAGTAAATCGCAAATGGAATGACCTTAAGCCTTTTATCGCTTATCTCTTCTCCACAATCCTCGCATTTACCATAGGTGCCTTCCTTAAGTTTTCTCATGGCCTCATCTATCTTGAGGAGGTTTTCCCTATGGGCGCTCAGCTGCTTTAGACTGATATCTTCTGATAGATCAATAACAGACCAGTCTCCGTCATCAAGGGCTGTCTCTACAAGTTGCCTTTTCTCACCTTTTATATATTTAGATATCTCGGCCTTTGCTTCTTTTACTATTTCTTCTCTTCTATTAATAAGCAATCTTCTCAGGGCTGCATTTCTTTCCTCTTCAGTGGTTTTCGGCGTAGTTTTCAAGGGAGTTTTCCTGGCAACAGTTTTTAAAGCTTCTTTATCTGGTTTTTTAACCTTTTTCCTTTCAGCTTTTTTATCTGGCATTACTTTGTTTCTCCTGGCTTTTCCTCTTGCGATTTTTCATCTTCTTTAAATACCTCAATAATACTCCTTACCTTTATGCCTGCTGTCTGAAGAGCCTTCTGAATATCCATCAGCTTTGCATCTGTTACTTTTAAAATAAAATTGCTATTTGTTATCTTACACCTCCATTATTTCCTTTTCCTTGCGCCCCAAAATCTCATCCACTTTAGCTATAAAAGAATCTGTGATCTTCTGTATCTCTACCTGTAACTTTTTTACTTCATCTTCGCTGATGTGTTTTTCTCTCTCGAGCTTTTTAAGCTCTTCGTTTGTATCTCTCCTGATATTCCTTATTGATACTCTTGCTTCTTCTGCCTTTTTCTTTACAGCTTTAACAAGTTGTTTTCTTCTTTCCTCAGTAAGGGGAGGAATATTTATTCTTATCATCGTCCCGTCATTCATGGGGGTAAGGCCAAGATCTGATTTCAGAATAGATTTTTCAATATCAGGAATGATTTTTTTATCCCATGGCTGTATTGCTATCTGACGGCTCTCGGGTATACTCATGGCCGCAAGTTGTTGAAGCGGAGTTTGTGTGCCGTAATAATTTACTACTATCCCATCGAGGAGCGCAAGGGAGGCCCTTCCTGTTCTGATAGAAGCGAAATCCTTCTTCAGGACCTCGATGGTGCAAGTCATTCGCTCAGTGGCTTTTCTTTTTAACTCTTGCTCCATTGTTTACCCTTACAAGAGTTCCTATCTTTTTGCCTTCTATAACTTTTCTTATATTGCCGCTTCCTCTCAGATTAAATACCACAATAGGCAGGCTATTGTCCATACATAATGATACTGCAGTTGAGTCCATAATGCTAAGGCCCCTTTTCAGCACATCGATGTAAGTGACTGTATTATATTTTTTTGCGGTAGGGTCTTTCATAGGATCGGAGGAGTATATACCATCTACTTTTGTTGCCTTAAGTATGACGTCTGCGCCAATCTCTATAGCTCTCAGGGCTGCAGCGGTATCAGTCGTAAAATATGGGTTGCCTGTCCCGGCGGCAAAGATTACGGTTCTTCCTTTTTCGAGGTGTCTTACCGCCTTGCGCCTTATATACGGCTCTGCAAGTTCCTTCATTTCTATGGCTGACTGAACCCTTGTTGGCACCCCGTGTTTTTCGAGGGAGTTCTGAAGGGCAAGGGCATTAATAACAGTTGCAAGCATTCCCATGTAATCAGCGGACGCCCTTTCCATTCCTCTTACACTTGCCTCTACCCCCCTGAAGATGTTTCCCCCACCTATCACTATTGCTACTTCAATCCCTATCGAGACTGCTTCTTTTATTTCCTTCGCTATAAAATCCACAGTGGACGAATCAATGCCATAACCTTTATCTCCCATCATAGCCTCACCACTGATTTTCAGGAGGATCCTCTTGTATCCCAATTCTTTATTCCTTAATTATTATCTCTCCAAAATTATTATCTCTCCAAGCTGGAATCTGACAAATCTTCTTACGACTATGTTCTCGCCTAATTTTGCGACCTTCTCGGAGATGATATCTTTAATCCTCTTCTTTTGTTCGGGATCCTTAACGAACAGCTGGTCAAGAAGACAGGTTTCAGCATAAAATTTTTCAAGTTTCCCCTCTATAATTTTTTCGACTACGTGTGGAGGTTTGTCTGCAACTTGCGCCCTGTATATCTCCTTTTCCCGTTCTATGGTATCCTGCGGTACATCATCTCTTGCTAGGCATAGCGGGGACGTAGCTGCTATATGCATAGCAATATCTTTGACGAGTTCTTTGAAATCATCGGTTCTTGCAACAAAATCTGTCTCACAATTAACCTCAACCATTACCCCTATTTTCCCCATATGCACATAGGAGTTAATGAGGCCTTCAGAGGTGGTTCTGCCTGCTTTTTTTAAAGCGCTTGCAAGACCTTTCCGTCTAAGCAGGTCTATAGCCTTTTCGAAATCTCCTTTACTCTCTGCAAGCGCTTTTTTACATTCCATCATGCCAACCCCTGTTTTTTCCCTGAGGTCCTTTATCATTTCTACAGAGATTGTTGTCATTTTGCCTCCTCGGCTTTTTCCTGCTGTATCTTATCCTCAACCTGTAAACTTTCAGCTTCTTCCGTCAAAGTCTTTGATAATATCTCTTTGCCTTCAATTACAGCATCTGCTATCTTTGAGGTTATGAGTCTTATAGCCCTTATAGCATCATCATTACCCGGGATAACATAATCAACTTCGTCTGGGTCACAGTTTGTGTCAACTATTGCAACTACTGGCACAGAGAGTTTCCTGGCCTCTGCAATAGCAATCTTCTCTTTCTTCGGATCAACTATAAACAATGCTAGTGGAAGGCTTGTCATATCTTTAATGCCTGACAGGTTCTTTTCCAATTTAGACTTTTCCTTTTCGATAGCAGCAACCTCTTTTTTAGTAAGCAGGTCTAAGGTGCCATCCTCTTTCATGGCCTCAAATTTTTTTAGTTTTTCTATGCTCTTTTTTATAGTTGAAAAATTTGATAGCATACCCCCAAGCCAGCGCTGGTTAACATAAAATGCGCCCGCCCTAGTTGCCTCTTCCTGAATAGCATCTTGTGATTGTTTCTTTGTGCCAACAAAAAGTACAGGCGCTCCTGTTGACGCCACATCCTTTATGAAGTTATAGGCATCTTCAAGACCTTTTACTGTCTTCTGAAGGTCGATGATATAGATACCATTTCTTTCTCCAAATATGTATTTTTTCATCTTGGGATGCCATCGCTTTACCTGATGACCAAAATGAACCCCTGCCTCGAGCAGTTCCTTCATCGCTACTGCCATTTTCTTTTTTTCCTCCTGCATTCTCAAAACCCCTCTTTCTGGTCACCGGGGTTTTTCTGTACAAAATATTTGGAAAGGTGTATTTCGTTAAAAAAGAAATACATAATCCTTCAAGAAAATAAGCCTAACATAAAAATATCTTTTTTTGCAAGGGGATAGGGTGGTAAAATTTAATGAAAATAGAATTCCGGAGATAAAGGAAAGCGTAAACAATACTGTTAAGAACAAGGATGAAAAAGTCAGGGTTAGAAATTACAGAGTGAAACTGTCACGGTGATGTTGATGTGAGTTTTGATGTTTAGTTCCATTTAGAGCTTTTAAGATTATGATTCCAGTAAAAAGAGGCTCTTGCAAAAGTTCAATTCTGGTAGCCGCAGGCTTTAGCCTGCGTTTTGTAACATATTGAAAACAAAGAAAACACGCAAACTAAAATTTGCGGCTACATTTTAATTTCAAGACTTTTGCAAGAGCCTCTATCTAAAATAAGAAAGGAGGAGGCATAATGATACCACGTTATACACGTCCTGAAATGGGGAAGCTGTGGGATATCGAGAACAAATATCAGAAGTGGCTTGATGTTGAGATTGCTGTATGTGAGGCATGGGCAGAACTGGGTGAAATACCAAAGGATGCATTAAGGATCATAAAGAAAAAGGCTAGTTTTGACATCAATAAAATCGATGAGATGGAAAAAATTGTGAAACATGATGTCATAGCATTCCTCACATCAATTGCTCAGAACCTCGGCGCCGAGTCGAGGTTTATCCATAAAGGGTTAACATCATCAGATATATTGGATACGGCCCTGGCCATCCTTATGCGCGAGGCATCTGATATTATCATCAAAGATATCCATGAACTGATGGGCGTTCTAAAAAAGCAGGCATACGAATATAAAGAGACGCCGATGATAGGTAGAAGTCATGGTGTCCATGCAGAACCGATGACGTTCGGCCTGAAGTTCGCCCTCTGGTATGAAGATATGAAGAGAAACATCGAGAGGATGAAGAGGGCAAAGGAGATAATAAGAGTGGGTAAATTTTCCGGCGCTATTGGTACATTCTCAAATATCCCGCCTGTGATTGAAGAAAGGGCATGCAAAAAACTTGGCCTGAAGCCGGAACCCATTGCGACACAGGTGGTGCAGAGAGACAGGCATGCAGAGTATCTCACAACCCTTGCGCTGGTTGCAGCTTCAGTAGAAAAAATAGCTGTTGAGATAAGGCATCTTCAGAGAACGGAAGTCCTGGAGGTTGAAGAACCTTTTGCAGCAGGACAGAAGGGCTCATCAGCAATGCCTCACAAGCGGAATCCCGTTGGTTGCGAAAATCTCTCCGGTCTTGCAAGGCTGGTAAGAACAAATGCACTGGCAGCGCTCGAAAATATTGCACTATGGCATGAGAGGGATATCTCGCATTCTTCTGTTGAGCGCGTGATAATTCCTGATAGTTCAATACTCGTTGATTATATGCTTGATAGACTGAAGGGGATTCTTGACGGACTTCAGGTTTACCCTGAGAGGATGAAAGACAATATGGCCAAAAGCTATGGTTTATATAATTCTCAACGGGTCATGCTCGCACTTATAAAGAAGGGTCTTGTTCGTGAAGATGCGTATGGTATTGTTCAAAGGAATGCTATGAAGAGCTGGAAGGCAGGGAGTAATTTCAAAAAGATATTATTGAAGGATAAAGAAGTCAGGAAATATCTAACAGCAGAAGAGATTGATAGTATTTTTGATCTCGAATATTATCTGAGAAATGTTGATTATATATTTAAAAGGGTTTTTGAACCAGATAAATAAGACATTATTTCAGTTAAGCAATATAATATTGCACAATTATCCCCAAAATAATGCATAGAAGTAAAGATTAAAGAGATATTCCCGGAGGAAAAATAAAATGTCTTTTAAAAACATACCTATAGCAAATGCAAATCGGCTGATCAATCATGGTCCGACTATACTAATAACCACAAGACTTGGAGAAAAAATCAATGTTATGACTGCTGCCTGGCAGATGCCTGTCAGCTTCAAACCAATGCTTGTGGCTGTTGCCATAGGGCACGAGAGGTTTTCGCATAAATGTATCTCTGAGAGCCGTGAGTTTGTTATTAATATACCCCATCTTGAAATGATTAAAGAAGTATTGTGTTGTGGAACACACTCAGGAAGAGATACGGATAAGTTCAAGGTCTGCAAGCTTACTCCTGTGAAGGCTCAGAAAGTGGGCGCTCCCTTCATCAAGGAGTGTATTGGAAATATCGAATGCAGGCTCTACTCCCATCATGAGGTTGGCGACCACACTATCTTTGTAGGAGAGGTTGTGGCTGCTTCGGCGAAGGAAGGCGTATTTGACGGCTATCTCAGGGTTGACCTTGATAAGGTAAAAACCCTTCATCATCTTGGCGGTAAGGTCTTCTGCCACCCTGGCGGGATCGACCTCTTATAGCAGAGATAAGCCCATCATTTGACTTTTCATTTCTGCTAAAATAGAAGAAATTTACATGAGTTTATTACACCTTTATCGAAAACCAGCCCTTTCTCTGGAGAAGAAAAATGAGATATTGTCAACTGCGCAGCAGAAGGTCTCTCCTGAGATAAAAGATATAGAAACAGAATACTGCGTTAATATCGAGACAACTTTTCCGCTGACTGATGAGGAAATAAGTATACTTCGATGGCTTTTTGCAGAGACATTCGAGCCAGAGAATTTTTCAGATGAAAGTTTTTTAACTTGTCACTTGTCACTTGTCACTCGTCACCGTCTTTTTGAGGTTGGCCCAAGGATGAACTTTACAACTGCCTGGTCAACAAATGCTGTCTCTGTATGCAATGCCTGTGGATTAACAAAAATTATCCGTATTGAACGTTCGAGGAGGTATAAGTTAGTATTTGAGGAGAGGGTTCGAGGATTTAAGGATTCGAAGATTCAAGTAGCAAAAAGTCACTCACTTGAATCCTTAACCGCTCGGCCCCTTGAATCCTTTTTAGAATTAATCCATGACCGGATGACAGAATGCCCCTATCCGGAAAGGCTTAGCACTTTTGAGACAGGGATAAAACCAGAACCTGTATATGCCGTACCGCTGATTGAACAGGGCAGAGAGGCTCTCAAGAAGCTCAACACCGAGATGGGTCTCGGTCTTGATGACTGGGATATAGAATATTATTATAACCTTTTTGTTCATGACCTGGGTCGAAACCCGACAAATGTGGAATGTTTCGACCTCGGCCAGTCTAACAGCGAGCATTCAAGGCATTGGTTCTTTAAAGGGAGATTAGTAATTGATGGTGATGAGATGCCGAATACCCTTATGGATATCATCAAGCATCCCCTGAGGACTAAACCGGGCAACAGCGTCATTGCCTTTAAGGATAACTCAAGCGCAATATGTGGATATGCCATAAGAACCATAATGCCGGGATATCCAGGCAATCCATCAAAATTCCGCGACGAAAAGATCAATTATCACATCATTTTTACAGCTGAAACTCACAACTTTCCTACAGGAGTAGCACCATTCCCTGGAGCAGAAACTGGCACTGGTGGAAGGATAAGGGATGTTCATGCCACAGGTAGAAGCAGCCTGGTCATCGCAGGTACTACTGCATACTGTGTCGGCAACCTTCATATACCTGGATATTACCTGCCATGGGAAGGATCATCTTTTGCATATCCACCAAATCTTGCATCTCCCTTGCAGATAGAGATAGAGGCAAGCAATGGTGCATCTGATTACGGAAATAAATTTGGTGAACCTGTAATTCAAGGTTTTACAAGGTCGTTTGGATTGAGGTTACCGGACGGAGAAAGAAGAGAGTGGATAAAGCCGATAATGTTTACCGGTGGTATAGGACAGATAGATAGCAGGCATATAGAAAAAGGAAGCCCTGAAAAGGGAATGCTTGTAATAAAAATAGGTGGCCCTGCATACAGGATAGGTATAGGAGGAGGCGCTGCTTCATCTGTTTTATCTGGTGAGCTAACAGAAGAGCTGGATTTCAGCGCAGTTCAGCGCGGCGATGCAGAGATGGAACAGAAGGTCAACAGGGTAATACGGGCATGTGTTGAAAAGGGAGATCAAAACCCCGTTATCAGCATCCATGACCAGGGCGCAGGCGGAAACTGTAATGTTGTGAAGGAAATCATTTATCCTGCCGGCGCAAAGATAGAAATAAGGAATATCCAGCTCGGCGATAATACACTTTCAGTGCTCGAGATATGGGGGGCTGAATACCAGGAACAGGACGCTTTGCTCATACAACCTGAAAGGGCTGAGGAATTTTTCTCAATCTGTAAAAGGGAAAAAGTTCCCTGTTCCATAATTGGAGGGATAACAGGTGACGGTTGCATAGTACTGCATGATGAAACTGACGGGACTACACCCGTAAACCTTGAATTATCAAAGATACTCGGTGAGATGCCACAGAAGACCTTTACAATAGAACGGATACAACCACAGCTTGCCCCTCTTGTGCTACCTGAAAATATTACTCTAAGGGATGCCCTTGAAAGGGTGCTCCGGCTTGTTTCAGTAGGCTCGAAGAGATTCCTTACCAATAAGGTTGACAGGTCAGTTACCGGACTCATTGCACAACAACAAAGTGTTGGACCATTGCAACTAACACTTTCCAATGTGGCTATTATCAGTCAAAGTCATTTTGGATTAACAGGAGCAGCTATTGCTATCGGTGAACAACCTATAAAAGGTCTGATAAGTCCTCAGGCAATGGCAAGAATGGGTGTGGGGGAAGCACTCATAAATATTGTGTGGGCAAAAGTAAGCGGCCTCGAAGATATTAAATGCTCTGGTAACTGGATGTGGGCAGCAAAGCTTCCCGGAGAAGGCGCTATGCTATACGATGCAGCAGTAGCATTGAGGGATGTCATGATTGGACTTGGTATTGCCATTGATGGAGGTAAAGACAGCCTGTCAATGGCTGCCAAGGTTCCTGATTTATCCGGCGAAACCAGGATAGTCAAAGCACCGGGAAACCTTGTTATTTCTGCATATGTTACATGCCCGGATATTACAAAGGTTATCACACCTGATATAAAAAGGCCAGGTGAAAGCAGGCTGCTTTATATCGACCTCGGCAAAGGGAAATATAGAATTGGCGGCACTGCCTTAGCCCACGTCTATGGACAAGTTGGAAATGAATCTCCTGATCTTGATGACCCTGAACTTTTGAAATACACTTTTAATGCTATTCAGAAACTGATCTCTGAGGAACTGATTCTTTCTGGCCACGACAGGAGTGACGGAGGACTGATAACTACACTCCTTGAAATGGCATTTGGAGGGAATTGCGGGATTGTGGTAAATATAAAGTCAGAAGTCAGAAGTCAGAAGTCAGAACAAGAAGTTAAGAAGATAAGAAGCTCAGAAGATAAGAAATCTCAACTTCATACCCTCTCAACTTCTCAAGTTCTTTATCTTCTATTCTCGGAAGAACTCGGAATGGTGATCGAATATCTCCCTGAAAAGGAAGGCAGAATAACAGAAGTTCTCCGAGATAATGAAATATCATATCAAATAATCGGTAATACAAAGGTTGGAAAAGAGATAAATATCAGCATCAATGGTCATTCTATTTTGAATGAAGATATGCGAGTTTTAAGGGATATCTGGGAGGAGACAAGTTATCAATTAGACAGGCTCCAGGCAAATCCTGAGTGTGTAGATGAAGAAAGAAAAGTAAATTTCGATAGAAAAGGGCCTCAATATGTTCTTTCATTTACTCCTGAAAAACCTCCCGAATCCCCCTTTACTAATAATTCCCCCACCCCCCCTTTACTAAAGGGGGGCGAGGGGGGATTACCCAACATAAGACCCAAAGTGGCCATCATCCGTGAGGAGGGTAGCAATGGTGACCGTGAGATGGCATCTGCCTTTTATCAAGCTGGATTTGAGACATGGGACGTAACAATGACAGACCTCCTTGACAGGAAAGTGAATCCCGGTGAATTCAAAGGCATCGCCTTTGTAGGAGGATTCAGTTATGCAGATGTTCTTGATTCAGCCAAAGGCTGGGCAGGGGTAATCAGGTTTAATAAAAAGCTCTATGAGCAATTCGAAAGGTTCTATGAAAGAACCGATACCTTCAGCCTTGGTGTCTGTAATGGCTGCCAGCTTATGGCGCTTCTCGGCTGGGTTCCGTGGAAAGGGATTTCTGACAGGATTCAGCCTAGATTCATACGTAATAAGTCAGACAGATTCGAATCGAGATTTTCAACAGTCCATATTCTGCCGAGCCCTGCAATAATGCTGAAAGGGATGGAAGGCTCAACCTTGGGTATTTGGGTTGCACATGGTGATGGAAGGGTTTATTTCCCGGATAAGGGTACTCTACAGGAGGTTATAGAAAAGGGTCTTGCTCCAATAAGGTTTGTTGATGACAATGGAGAATTCACCGAGACTTATCCATTTAATCCCAATGGCTCTCCTTCAGGCATAACAGCCCTCTGTTCACCTGATGGCAGGCACCTCGCAATGATGCCCCATCCGGAAAGGACCTTTCTTAAATGGCAGTGGCCTTATATGCCGGAAGACTGGAAGGAAAACCTCGAAGCCTCTCCCTGGCTGAAGATGTTCCAGAATGCAAGGGAGTGGTGTGAGAGATAAAGTGTAATCTTAAAGTATTTAATCGTTCATCATTATTGACGAGATACACAAAGTGTTTTCGGAACAGGCGCGACAAACAATAAACAATCTTAATCCTGAAATGGTGTTGGGATTATCGGCAACGCCAAGAGAAGAAATGAATATTCTGGTGAAGATAACGGGGCTGGAGTTGAAAGAAGAAGATATGATTAAACTAGACGTGCATATCTTCCCTCTTGCAAGCAACCTCGATAATGACTGGAAGGCGGTGATAAGGGAAATTAAATTTCACAGAGAGAAGCTTGAAAAAAAGACAAAGGAATTGAAACAGCAAAACAAAAACAAAGTCAATTCCTGCCTACTTTTTTGTCGCAGACCCATTATATGACGTGGCACTACAAAATAGAGGTTTTTTTAAAACCATATTTCGTAGAATGGCTTGAATACTTGATTTGCACTTTTCTTAAAGGCTTTTTTAGCCCTCAACTGTTGAAGATGGGTTTAACCGAAAGGTATACTCTTCCAGATGGTAGTCCAAATGAGAAGGGCGGGCTGCCCATTGGTTAGTCCAGTCAAGGGGATACCCACATTCTTTAATTTATCTGCTTTATTAAGTCCCTACCTATATTGCCTTGCCTCTATCTTTGTGCCTTAAGATAACCCGATAGAAGATAAGAAAACAGGACAGTAGAAGAGATGTGTCTATTGTGGTCGGTATTTTAGGCATGATAAGCGTAGGAGATAGGCAGAAGAACTGTAAATTGAAGGAATGTCAGGCAAGAGGAAGAAAGAGGCACAGAAGAACCAGCTCAAGGCTAACCCTGGATATTTTAAGGGGCGGTGTGCCGATACAAAACAGTGGCTATTGTCCCGAGATTATCATTTTTGGGTCTGTTTGAATTATCCCCTATGGGGGAATTTTGGGAATCTCTATCTTTGGTACCCTCATGCATCATATTTGTAGCACACGCCTCCCTTCTTTGTGCAGCATTTTTGATCATTACCCGAACTTATTGAGAAGTTACCTGAAATAACCCTAATGTTTATGATATGTTCCACGTGGAACATATAGAGCAGTAAAACCGATAAAATACCTGAGGATTGTTAATAACCGTTTTAAGTTATGTAGGTATCCACAGTAACGTCAAAGTCAATGTTTAAATATAACACTAAAAGCATGTTGATAGATAATAGATACTAAAAGAATGTAATAAACAGTTTTTATGGTTTTAAGGATAGATTTTGGCGAGATTTTGCTGATAAGTAGGAGCATTTTAAACGCAAATATTTATTCATGGCAGATACGTAAGTCTAATCAGATGCACCAATCTTTTTTAAAGTCCGAATAGAAGAAGAGTTAAATGAGGCTTAGCGGCATACAGGCGAAGCGCTTTAGCGATATTTGAGTGATTAGTCAAATTTAACAAGCTGATGGCAAAATTACGTAAGGTCGCCATGAGACGAGGGGCTGATTTAGTGCGAATTCGACAGCGGTCTTCGTCAAAGGTAACATCACGAACATAATGCAGTTTGTTTTCTATACTCCACTGCCCTCGATTCAGTTGCAGTAGTTTTTCCGGAGTAGCTTTTCAGAAGTAAGACTGGTAACACCGAATGCTATTTCATGGCGGGGCTTTTGACCTTTAAGGTCAGTAGTTATACGTTCAATCAGTGTCACTTGTTGTAGGCGATACCGAAAACTGACCTAAGAACAATAATGTTCTTGTCCCACTTTTTATTCTGTATTTAATTCCCTCCTCACAACCGTTGTATTTAATTCCTTTGATTCCTTGTTTCAGTAGTCCATAAGTTAGTCTGACAACTATCTCATCTGTCAACATAAACGTATGGAAGCAACAAACAGAAGACAGAAGAGGTGCGTTTATTGTGGACGGTATTACAGGCCTGATCCAAGAGTCCGGAGAACCCAAAAGAGCTGCAATGACCCAAAGTGCAGAGCAAGACGGAAGAGGGAGAGCCATAAGAAGTGGCTGGAAGCAAATCCGGACTATTTCAAAGGCCGCTACGCCGAAGTAAAGGAGTGGCGTAAGAACCATCCCGATTACCAGCGGCTCTGGGAAAAAAAGGCTCATGAGATACAAGACGAGATAAGGCTGGTAAGGCAGTGTAGATGCGGGTTGTACGTTGCCGGAGGCAAAAAGTGGTAGCGAGATACAAGATTAGATTGCACCCATTTGCCAAGCTGTTCTACGATGACACATGCGATGGGCACGGAGTTACTCCATAATCGACCACCAGATACTTCACGGCGGATACCTAAACCGATTAAGCCATGAATCCATGGTCCTGTATCTGTTTCTAGTGGTTGTGGGAGACCGGCAGGGACGGAGTTTCTATTCCGACCGGTTGATAACGGAGGTCCTGCGTTTAAGCTGCCCAATGCTCGATCGCGCCAGGAAGGAACTGGTATCCGAAGGTCTCATAAATTACCGGATGCCTTACTGGGAGGTAAAGAACATATCACAAAGGAGGAACAATGCAAGAGACGAATGTCTGCCCACAATGGTAAAGGTTTTTCTGATAAAACAGGTGTTGTCTTACCGGGAAACAGCTTTGCCTCAAGGGTTGTTTCGTCAAGTCCTTCGGGCAATGGCCATTTAATTTCTGCTCCTTTTGCCCTTCGGACATAATCACATACCGTGCTGTGGGATATGCTACAAGAACGTGCCGTCTGACGCTTTGTCAGTCCCATCCCAAAATGTAATCTTAGAATCTCTTTCGTCTTTCGCATGGATACTCTCTCCGCTGCCATTCTTCCTCCTCAAATTCGTGATATGAGGATAGAATGACCGAAATTACCCAGCTAAGACTATGCGTTCTCTTAGGAAGGACAGATCATTCCGCTCCATTCCGTCCACCTGTTCCGGAATCAACAGAAAAGTGGTCGGTTTCCCAGCGGAATCACTGGATGGAATGCTCCGGAATCAGTGGTCGACTTGCTTCAGAATGACTGGTCGGCTTGGGCCGGAATATGCAGTCAACAAGGCGCTCAGGTCATTGGTAGCGATTATTCCTTCTAAAAGGCGAACATCTGCTCATTCCAAATAATAATTGCTGATATATAACGAATCACTACACCCGGCCCCGATTCGCTCCGCCAGTGAGTTCAGGCGTTGTCGAGGGCGCTTTGCGCCTCGACAACGCCTGATTCTCCTCATCCGCAGCGTTATGCATCTCCATTTGAAATCTTCTATTTTCCCAAAAATATAAAGGATATGATTTTCAAGAGGATTTCTATGTGGAAATATGCATCATGAACTTTTGTCTTAGGAAAGGCGACCTATTTAAAGCTGTATAATCTCTGCCTCCATTTTATTTAAATCTGCCAGCGCCACTGTTGATTTACCATAAAGCCATCTGCCAGTTTCTCCCGGATTAACGATCAGGGTATTGTTAACCTTTCTTATATCAGGTTTGTGAGTATGTCCGTAGATGACAAGGTCAAAGTGACCGCTATCAGCAAGCGCATTAACAATATGATGTTCATGCATCACAATGATTTTTTTATTATTCAGTGTGAATACATACGGCTGGTTATGGATATTGCCCCCGGATCCCTCTAAAAGCAGGAGCTTATCTCCGTCATTATTGCCAAACACTCCAACATATTTACAGTTGAGTTCCTTGAAAAGTTTCAATGTGAAAGGAGAGGTATAATCTCCTGCATGGATTACATATTGAACATTTCTATTATTAAAAAGTTCAATAGCCTTTCTTGTGGGAATCAAGTTATCGTGTGTATCAGAGAAAACTCCAATAAGCATACTACATTCTCCTTTTAGCGTCCCGCTATGTTAAATAAGCTTTTCACTCTTTTATTTTAATTCTCTTAGCACCCGTAAGCCAGGAAAGCAACATACTTACTATGCTCACAATCAAAGCCCCCCAGAATGCAGGCCAAAAACCATGTATTTGTAAACCAAGGTTTAAAGGACCGGAGAGACCAGCAGTAATTATTAACATCATCGCATTAACGACAAGAGTAAATAAACCCAGAGTAAGGACTATCAAAGGAAAAGTAAAGATCATCATAAGTGGTTTCAAGAGTGAATTCATGATTCCAAAAATCGCCCCGATGATAATCATTTTCCACCACTCACCGGTAAACGTTATACCGTCAACAAGCTTTATGGCCGCTGCGATGGAAAGGGCATTTATCATTATCCGTAAAATTAAATAAGCCATGCTTTTTATAATAACAGAAAGTCCGTAAATGTTAAAAATAGAGCTATCCTCATTGTTTTAAAAAGCACTCTCTTTTGAAAAGGGATTATATGAATATATTTCAAAAGAAGGGGAAAAATGAAAGAGGGAAAACACAAGAGTAATACACTCGAAGAAATAAGAGAGGGTATTATGGAAGCTATGGGAAGGATAAGCTCTTTCTGGGGTTTCAGTAAAATAATGGGACAACTTTATGGTTTACTCTATCTCTCATTTAAGCCCCTAACGCTTGATGATATGGCCGAAAGTCTATCCGTGAGCAAAGGCAATGTGAGTATAAACATAAGGACTCTTGAACGCTGGAATATGGTAAAACCTGTCTGGATCAAAGGAGACAGGAAAGATTTCTACGAAGCAGAGACAGATTTCTGGAAGATAGTAAAAGGTGTTTTAAGGGAAAGGGAGAAAAAGGAGTTTGACCAGGCACTTTCCTCTGTGAGCAATAGTATTAAAAAGGCTGAAAATGCTCATAAACAATCAAAGAACACCGAGACAGCCCTTGTTATAGAACAGCTGAAGAGATGTAATCTACATTGTACAGGCTGTAGTGCGCATAAGGAAGAGCCTATTGATTTAGAGCCTGCGCTCATTGGCCGGATTATTTCTGAATCGAAAAATAAAGGTACAAAATTATTTGTACTTGCAGGGGGTGAACCCTTCTTAAGGCATGATATTTTATCTCATTTAGAAAGAGGCTCTTGCAAAAGTCACAGATTGTCATTCCGAACGAAGGTGAGGAATCTTATACCCCATTGATTATAAAAGATTTCTCGTTTCACTCGAAATGACAAATTGTCCTGTTTTGGGACTTT
>Ga0172375_10002076_pt1 | contig 31650 bp, 22 predicted proteins | sample LakKiv1m_FD_114537 | JGI IMG/M metagenome (GOLD analysis project Ga0172375, IMG submission 114537) | Freshwater microbial communities from Kabuno Bay, South-Kivu, Congo - kab_092012_11.1m | ecosystem: Environmental > Aquatic > Freshwater > Lake | place: Democratic Republic of the Congo... | reverse complement strand
GATGGTCGATCACCGAGACGGGAAGTTCCACCTGGCGGCGGCCGCGCCCTTCGTGGACGCGGGTATTCCCTGCTTCATCGACAAGCCGTTCTGCACCTCGACCAAAGAAGGCAAGTGGTTCCTTCAACGCCGGCGCGAGAAGGGGGTGGCGGTGACCACCTTCAGCGCCATCAGCCGGCAATCCTGCGTCACCGGCATCAAAGACGAGATCGCCAAACTGGGCAAACTGCGCGTGGCGCAGATCTTCGGTCCGGGCGACTGGAAGGGCAAGTGGGGCGGCATCTTCTTCTACGGCATCCATTGCGTGGACCTGATGACCGAGTTGTTCGGCGCCGGCGTGGAGACGGTGGGAGCAGCGACTAACGGTAAAACCTGCACGCTGGTCTGCCGGTATCCGGATGAGCTGAACGTGCTCATCACCACGCATGCCGCCGGTCCCGGCGGGTGGACGCTGACCGTCACCGGCGAAAACGGCGCCTACCATACACCGATCGCCATGGACGACAACACCTACCTGCCCGGCACGCGCTGCTTCGTGGAGATGTTCCGCTCCGGCGTCGAACCCCTTGACGACGCCCGCATGCTGGCGCCCATCTCCGTATTGGAAGCCGCCGCGACGTCGATCAAGCTGAAAAAACGGGTTAAAGCAGCGTCGGTAACAATGCCGGTGGCTGTTGGATAAATAATATGAGCGGTGGCGCAGAAATAAAGATTGAAAGATATGAAAAGATTGAAATGATAATATTTATTATTTTTTGCAAAAAATAAATAAAAATCTTTCCAATCTTTTCAAATCTTTCAATCTTTATTTCCTGCGCCACCGCTTCAATTGGAGGTTATATGTCAAGCCTGGCAATTCATGGCGGCGCGCCGGTGCGCACCAAGCCGTTTCCCTCCTGGCCGTATTTCGACGGGCAGGAAGAAGAGGCGCTGTTAAAGGTGCTGCGCAGCGGGAACTGGTGGCAGTTCGCCTACGGTACGGGTGTCGAGCTGGACGAAGGCGAGGAGAAGAACGACGACGCGCAGGTTAGCTGCTTCCAACAGGAGTTCGCCGCCGCGCACGATTGCACCTGCGGGGTAGCGGCGGCAAACGGCACCGTCACGCTGGAGCTGATCCTGCGCTCACTCGGCATCGGGCCGGGCGACGAGGTGATCGTGCCGCCGTATACCTTCATCGCTTCCGCCTCCTCCGTCCTCTCGGCGGGCGCGGCGCCGATCTTCGTGGACGTGACGGCGGACACGCTGAACCTCGACCCGGCGCGTATCGAGGAAGCGATCACCCCGCGCACGCGGGCCATCTTGCCGGTGCATTTCGGCGGGCAGAGCGCGGACATGGATGCCATCAATGCCATCGCGGAAAAGCACGAGCTTTACGTGGTGGAGGACGCCGCCCACGCGCACGGCGCCAGTTGGAACGGGCGGAAGTGCGGGTCATTGAGCGACGCCGGCTCGTTCAGCTTCCAGGCATCGAAGAACATCACCGCTGGGGAAGGCGGCATCATCATCACCAACAACCGGGAACTGGCCGAGCGCTGCAGCTCACTGCTGTGGGCGGGGCGCGAGCCGGGGCGGCCCTGGTACGAGCATCACCGGCTGGGCTCGAACTACCGGCTGACGGAGTTCCAGGGGGCCATCCTGCGTGTGCAGTTGCGCCGCCTGACCGAGCAGACCGCCCGCCGCGATGCCAACGGCCGCTATCTGACGGAGAAACTGCGCGGCTCCGGTCTGGAGCCCACCCGGCTGGACGACCGCGCCGGCATCATCTCCTTCCACCTCTTCATGAGCCGGTATAATCCGGAAGCCTTCAATGGCATGCCGCGCGACCGGTTCCTGGAAGCGCTGAACGCGGAAGGCATCCCCTGCTCGGGCGGATACAACCACGCGCTCTACCGGAACCCGATGTTCCTTAACAAGGATTTCTGGAAAGGCGGCTTCCCCTGCGTGGCGCCGTATGCGCGCGAGATCGACTACGCCGATTTCGCCGCTCTCTGCCCGGTCAGTGAAGTGGTTTGCAAAGACGCGGTATGGTTTACGCAGAACATGCTGCTGGCGGAGAAGGCAGACATGGATGATATTGTGGAAGCGGTGATGAAAATTAAAGTAGGACGCTGATCGTTTGGAGCGCGGATTGCCAATCCGCGCGTGACGCCCAACTCGCGCGGATTGGCAATCCGCGCTCCGAAAGACCATGCTTAACATCGGATTCGCAAGAAAAGATATCACCCCCGCCACCGGCCTGACCCTCTCCGGCTTTGCCGCGCGCCGCAATCAGCCGTCGGAGGGGATCGACGATCCGCTGTCGGTGTTTGCGCTGGCGGTCAATGACGGGCTGCTGCTCGTCTTCGACTTGTTGGGGCTGGGGCCGGAGCTGCTGGAAGAGATTCAGGCGGAGCTGGATGCCCGCTTGCCGGATGCGCCGCGGGAGCAGCGGGTGTTGATCTGCACGCACACGCACAGCGCGCCGGCGAGCATCACGCTGCTTGGGTGCGGTATTGTTGATAAGGGATACTGGCGGCAGGTGAAGGCGGCGGCGGGGGAGGTAGCAACCGCGGCGTGGGCTTCTCGGCAGACGGCGACCATGAGGATAACCGAAGCCGACATCGCGGGCGCGAGCTACAACCGGCGCAGCGTGCTGGCGGACGGGCGCGTGGTGATGAAGCAGCATCCCGATAAAGCAGTGGTGAAGGTCGGCCCTACGCTGGACCGCATGCTGCTGATCCGCTTCGACGACGAGGAAGGCCGCGGCATCGCCGGTATCGCGCATGCCGCCATCCACGCCTGCACCGTTTGCTCGCCGCAAATTTCCGCCGACTACCCCGGCGAGCTGCGCCGGCGGCTGGCGGAGGAGCACGGCTTCCCCTTCCTCTTCCTGCAGGGGGCGTGCGGCGATATCAATCCCCCGTGGGAGGAGATGACGCGGGCGACGATGCTGCGGAACGTCTCGTTTATCATGGAGAAGATCGGCGTTGTTAACTGGCCGGCGCCGGTGGAGGCGGAGCCGGCCGGCATGACCCGCGCTTCCGTGCCGCTCGATTACGCGGCGTTGCCGGGCCGGGAAAGGCTGCAGGCCATGCGTGACGGCATGAACCGGATCGCCACCACCGGTCATGCGCCGGCGGAGACCCTGGCCGAGCTGGCCAACATCCTCAACATCGAGCCGGAGCAGGAGGCCAGCCCGATGATGCGCTATATGGCCGCCACGCTGCGCGACTGGTGCGACAACATGCTGGCGCGCGGAGATGAGCCGCCCGCCCCCTGCGAACTGGCGGTGACCGTGTGGCGGATCGGGCCGCTGGTGTTCTGCTTCATGGCGGCGGAGGTGTTCGCCGAATACGCGCTGCGCCTGCAAGCCGCCTTTCCGCATTTCACTCTGGCGCTGGTCGGTTACCACAGCCCGCACGTCGGCTACCTGCCCACCGACGAAGCCCAGTTCGAAGGCGGCTATGAGGTAGACAGCGCCTACCGCTTCTACAACCACCCGGCGCCGTGGAGGGTGGGAATGGAAGGGAGAGTATTAAAGGCGATTGATGAGTTGATAAACGGTTTATAAAAAACAGGCAAGCCCATACGTAGGAAGCCACGCAGCCCCAACGCGGCGTACCGCGTTGGGGCTGCGTGGCTTCCTACATACGGGCTTGCCTATTTGCGAGAGACCCAGGGGTTTTCTTTTATATAAAACCGCCAGGGCATATCAGTGGCGCGGGTGATGCCGATGCGGGTGGTCGCTACGATGTCTTCGTCATTAATGGGACTGCCGGGGATGAGCTGCAGTGGCGGGAGGGAAAGGTCATGGCCGTCCAGCGTTTTGTCGATACCAAGGGCCTGGGTGAGTTTGCCGGGTCCGTTGGTGAGCAGGCGCAGGTCTGCCAGGCCACGGCGGGCGGTCATGATCTCCAGACCCTCCAGCGGCTCCAGCGCGCGGATGAGTATGGCGCCGGGCACGCCTTCCGGCTCGGTAGCAACATTCAACATGTAGTGATTGCCATAGGTGAAGTAGACGTAGGCGTGGCCTGGCGGGCCGAACATGCTGGCGTTGCGGCGGGTCCGGCGATGGCAGATGCCGTTGGGCAGTTCGCGCACGGCGTGGCACGCCGGATCGTTGTGAAGATACCCCTCGGTTTCCACAATGCGCCCGCGCAGGCGGCCTTCCGGCAGCTCGCGAATGATTTCGGCGCCCAGCAGGCAACGCGCCACCTCCAGCGTGGGCAGGCGCAGCAGCTCCCGTAGCGGGTTTTCCGTCATTGGTGCGCCCCTGGTGAAGGGGTGGGGGTGACGGGTTGCGCAGGCGATGGAGTGGACCTTACCGGCGGCTTCTTCGGCTGCACGTACTGCAGGTATTCGTTCTCCGGCAAGGGCGGGCCGAGCAGCTTCTCCGGCGCGCGCAGGAAGGTTAAGTAGACCAGCACTATGCAGGCGATGAGGAAGAAGATGACCAGCCAGGGCACGTGAGTGCCGGGCAGCGGCCGCATCATGATGTTGTCGTCAGCGTTGCGTTTTGCCATCTTGTATTACTAACCCGCGATTTCTCGCCAACAGGCGCAGCTTTTATTTTTTTTGGTTGCGGCGCAGCCGCCTTGTGAAACCTGCCAGCAAATCCCTTATCACATTGTATACTACCCATCAGCGCCGGTCAAAATACCTGCCGGCGACGGATGAAGCGATGACACAATGAAGCGATGAAGCGGGAGGATATGCTCCCACCGGGTGGAACAATCCTCGTGAGGTATTTTAATGTATCCCGATCTAATCACCCCTAAATCTTATCCCGACAAATTGCAAAACCTTTCTTACGATCCGTTCGGCTTCATGCCGGACATGCTGCCGCCGCACCCGCGCGTGTTGGCTAATTCGGCGGAGATCGAGCGGGCGAAGGAGCGTATTACCCGCGTAAGCTGGGCGAAGGCGGCGATGGCGCTACTGCTGGAGCATTGCGCGGAAGAGACGGAAATCCCCGAGGCGCTGCCGGCGCCGGCGGACGGGAAGCTGACCAATTCAGTGCTGTATTACGTCGAACGCCTGGCGCTGGCCTTCCTGCTTACCGGGGAGGAGCGCTACCGCGAGCGCGCCCTCGCCAATTTCCGCAAGCTGGCAGTCGCCTACCCGCAATGGACTATCAACACCGGCGGCGGGCGGGCGACCGGCGGCAGCCTGGGCGAGTCGCACTTCACCCATCACCTCGGGCGGGCATACGACCTGCTGGCGGCCCGCGGATTGAATGAGGAAGATGATACCGCCTTCCGCGAAATGCTGTATTTGTCGTATGAGGTTACCGATCTTCCCACGCAACCCACCTGCAGCAACCATAATACCTGGCGGCTATGCGGGCGACTGGCGGTGTCAGCGGCGCTGGGCGACCGGAAGGGGATTCACAATGCGCTGTATGGCTTCGAGCGGAACGGCGCCTGGCGCTACGGCATTATCCATCAACTGCGGCATGACATCCTGCCGGACGGCTTGCACTGGGAGCGCGCGCCCGGTTACCATTATTACACCCTGATGGGGCTAACGGAGATCGCCGATATGGCAGCGCACATCGGCATAGACTTTTGGCGCGCCGAGCTGGCCATGCAGCACCAGAGCGACGGTTACGACATTCATCGTGTATACAGCGCGCACGGTATAAAATCGCTCAAAGTTGCCTATGACGCCCCGTTCTACCTTGCCTTCGCCAACCGCGACCTGCCGCTGCTGCACGATTCCGGCCTGGTTAACCTGCGCGGGGTACATATCTGGGGACCGGTGTATGAAAAGGCGTATGAAGCCTACGAAGACGAAAAATATGCCTGGCTGCTGAATCTCATCGAGCTGGAATTCCCCGAGCGCAAATACCCGGAGCTGCCGATGTCGCTGCAGACGGTGCATGGCGACCTGGATTTCGTGCGGTTGAAACATGAGTCATATCCGGAAGGCCGCTTCTCGCTGGTGAAAGATACGTGCTTTGCCCCGCTGGCGCGGCATGAAAAAGGTTGTACCCTTTTCCCCTCCTTCGGCGCGACGGTGCTACGCAGCGACCCGGCGGATGAGAATGCCCCCGCCGCTTATTTGTGGTGGGGCCCGCACAGCGCCGGCCACCAGTCTCCGGCGGCGCTGCACCTGGACCTGCACGCCGGGCAGCCGATCACTTCCGCGCCGCAGAAAGGCGGCTACGACGACCCCGATTACCTGACCTGGATTCGTACCACCATCGCCCACAACACGGTTACAGTCGATGAGTCGCCGATGTTCCCCTATGACTTCCCCACCGAGTCGATCTGGGAGAGCGACCAGTGGCGCGACACGCTGTCCGATGGCGAGCTGCTGCTCTTCCAGCCGGAGGACGATTTCAGTGCCATGCGCGCCCGCAACGAGAACGTCTACCCCGGCGTACTCCTCGACCGTACGGTGATCATGACGAAGGGTTATATCATCGACGCCTTTCGCGTGATCAGCGAGGAGGAGCATCAATACGACTGGGCCGCCCACTGCGTCGGCGACGTGCCGGTTCCCGCCGATGCCGAACCGATCAACCTGGGCGATCGCCGGGGATACATGCATCTGGCGGACGCCCGCCTGCTGCCGGCCGCCAATCCGGTGCTGGATTGGCCGCGCGGTAAGCATCAAGTGGCGCTGCATCTCCTGCCGCCGAATGAGGCGCAACTGATCCTCGTCCGCGATCCGCTCGATAAGGAGAAAGGCCACGGTGGCCTGGCCCCGCTGGAGCCGCATGCCGCCTTGATTGCCCGCGCCCGCTGCCGCTCCGCCCTCTTCCTCGCCTGCTGGCAGATCAGTGCCGGTCCTTTCACCGTCAACCTGCGCGATGGCGATGCGATGACTGACCTGGCACTTCGGGTAGAGACTGGCAGTACAACGGTGGACTGGCTGATGCCCTACCCGCCCAGTCAACCAATGATTTTGTGTCCGTAGCGCGCGCCCGCCGTGGCGCGCCGGGCGCGCGCTACGATAGAAAGCGGAGAATCATTATGCAACTGCCCGTTTTTCTCTATTCCGCCCCCGGCGAAGTGCCGGACAGCCTTTACACCCCCGAGCGCCGGGAGCAACTGGCGGCTATGCGCGAAGCCGGGGTGCATGGCTACGACATCCAGTGGAGCCTGCAGAGCGGGTGGACGGCGCCCGGCGTCTATGATTACCGGACGCTCGATGAAGCGCTGGAATATATGGCGCGAACCGATCCGCAGTGCCGGTTGCTGCTCCGGCTAAGCCTGCACGCGCCGGCGTTCTGGTACGAACGCTGGCCGGAGGACGCCGTCGCCTACGCCTTGAGCGAAACGCACGATACCACGCAGACCGGCGACCTGGTGATGGACAAGGGTCCGCTGCGCATCAGCCTGGCCAGCGTGCGCTGGCGGCGGGAGACAATAAAGGCAATTAAAGCGCTGGTAAGGCGCCTGCGGGAGAGTGAAAATGGGCGGCGCGTCTTCGGCATAACCTGCGCCCACTGCACCTACGGCGAGTGGCATTACTGGGGCTTCTTCCACCTGCCGGATACCGGGCCGGCGATGACCGCGCATTTTCGCCGCTGGGCGAAGCGCCGGTACGATAGTCTGAACGAGGTGAGCTGGGCGTGGGGCATGCCGCTGGAAAGCTGGGATGACGTGAGCGTGCCGGGGCTGGAACGGCAGGACAATACGCCTTCCACCTTCCGCGAAGGGCCGCAAGCCGCGCGCACCCTCGATTACGTCCGCTGCCACCAGGCGCTGGTCGCCGACACGCTGCTGGCGAGCTGCCGCGCGGTGAAGCAGGCGTCCGACGGCGAAATCCTCGCCGGCGCCTTCTACGGCTACTTTTTCAACACCCCCTGGCGTGATGAGGGAGGGCATCTGGAATACCCTCGCGTGGTTCGCTCGAAATGGGTCGATTTCCTTGCCGGGCCGCAGGCCTACGACATCCGCTGTCGCGATATCGGCGGCACCGGGCTCGACCGCGGGCTGGTAGCCGATGTGCTGGCGCACAGGAAGATATGGCTGTCCGAAGCCGACACTCCCACCCACCTGGGCCGGCTGATGGCTTACTTCTGGCGCACGCCCGACGAGATCGCGAAGACGCCCGCCGACTCCATCGCCCTCGTCCGCCGCGACGCCGCCCGCGCCTTCACCCAGGGCAATCGCTTCTGGTGGTATGATTTCGGGCGCAAGTTCACCGGCGGCGAATACCTGGACGAAGAGATCATGGCCGACATCGCGCAACTCGTCCGTCTCTCCCAGGAAGTGCAGCACCTCGACCGCACGCCGGTAGCCCAGGTAGCCATCGCCTATGATCTGGAATCCTGTTATCACCTGCCGCACTGGCGCGCCGGCGCGGACAGCGTCTCCAGCGGCGTCATCGAGCAGCTCATTATCGAAGCGCAGTACCTGGGCGCGCCGGTGGACCTGCTGCGTTGGGAGAATGTGCAACCCCGGCACCGCCTGGCGGTGGTTGCCAATGCCTTCCACCTGTCCCCCACCGAACGGCGGAAGCTGCGTAAAATCCTCTGCCGCGATGGGCGGACGGTGCTCTGGCTCTACGCCCCCGGGGCGTTGGGCGATGGCGGGATGGCCGACGGCATCACCACCGCCACCGGTGTTCGTTTGCGGCAACTGCCGGAAGCCGCGGAACCGCTCATTCGCTTTACAAACAGCCCGCTGCTTCCCGCCTCGCTGCACGGAACCGACTTCCGCTATGAAGCCGAACCGGTCTGGATGGAAAAATACGATCCCATTCCCGCCCCGCCGCGGTTGCAGCCGGTCTTCTTTGTTGACGATCCAGCCGCCGAACCGCTCGCCCATTGGTCCACCGGCCAGACGGCAATAGCGGCAAAGCGCGAGCCATGGGGCGTCTCTATCTACTGCGCGCTGCCGATGGTTCCCCGGCGTCTCCTGCGCCATCTGCTGCGGCAGGCCGGCGGTCATATTTACTGCGAGAGCGAGGACGTCTGGCTCGCCAACCGCGGCGTCCTTGCCGTCCATACCCGCGATGGCGGCCCGCGCATGGTGCGTCTGCCGGAGCCGGCGACGGTCGTCAACGGCCATACTGGCGAAGTGGTGGCAAAAAAGACTGCTGTCTTTGAGATTAATCTACCGCTGCGTTCAACGACGATCTTCCTATTGGAACACGGTGGTTAACCGCCGCGCTCGAGAGGTAAACATGTCCGACTACATCCTGAACGATGACGAAACCATTCCCATCCTCGCCTGGATCGGGCCGCAAAGGGACGATATCACCCGAGAGAACCTGCAGACCATGGCGGAGGCGGGGTTCAATATCAACCTGGGCGCGGTGGATGAGGAAAAGATCCTGCCCACCCTCGACCTGTGCGCGGAGACGGGCGTGCGCCTGAAGCCTGGGGCATGGATCACCTGGGGTTGCGCTTCAAATGCATCGGCGACCCGGCGGTGCTCGGTGTGTTCGACGACCCGGACGGCAATATGTATGTGCTGGTGGTCAACAAAAATCCGGTCGAGAGTGGTACCATCTCACTCGACCCGACTTTGGAAGACACCGTGCCGCACAAATGGCGCCCGCTCAAGCCCGGCGAAGGCAAGCTGTTTAAAATTCGCGATAACGAGCCGCCGCTCGAGATATGAAGGAGCAGACAGATGAAGAATACCATACGAAAAGTTCGCCTGTCTCCCTGGTTTCATTACCAGGATGAGGACAGCATCGCGCAGTTGCGCGAGCACGCGGATTGGTTGGATGGCATCAGCATCTTTGGCGATAACACGCCGCCACCCGATTTCTTCGCTTATTGCAAGGGTGAGGGCATCGGCACGCTGAAGCTGGTAGGCGGCGCCGGCGCGGGGGCGTTCGAGACGCCGGAGCAGTCGCGCGCCACCATCGACGGCTTCCTGTGCGACTGCACGGAGACCGGCTACGGCGGCATCGATCTGGATTACGAGCACGTGCCGGCGCATTTGCTCGAAAACTACGCCGCCTTCATACGCGACCTTTCGAAGGAGCTGCACGCCATCGGCAGGCGGCTGAGCATCTGCCTGCACGGCATGGCGGTGGGTGAATACGGCAGGCCGGAGACCCTAGCTTTTTACGATCCGGCGGCCATCGCCGAATCCTGCGATGAAGTTCGCCCCATGTGCTACGACTATTATTTCGCCCCGCACGGCATCGCCGGGCCGACCACCGCCTGGCTATGGGCGCGCGAGGTGATGCAGTTCTGGCTGCAGTATATTCCGCTCGAAAAGATGTATATGTCGCTGCCGGCATATGGCAATGACTTCGCCGCGCTGCCGAACGCCGGGAAGGGAAAGCAGGTGAACTTCGAGCACCCATCCGACGTTGGCGGCACGGAGATCGAACACGCCTGGCTGCACCAGGAAAAGCTGAACTTCTACCGCTACCTCGATGTGAACGGCAAACCGCGCGAGCTATACGCCACCGATGAGGACAGCACCCGCGAGCTGCTGAAAATCGTGGATGAATTCCGCATCCCGGCGATCAGTTTCTGGTTTTACCAGACGATGACACCGGGTATCTGGCGGGCATTAAGCGGGTGGGCTGCTAAATAAACTGTCATTGCCATTTGTCTTCTCTCCCGCCCATCGCTCCGGCCAGCGATCGGCTACACTGTGGTAAGAAAGCGACACGCGAGCGAGAGGGGAGAAGATAATGGCAGAGCAGGCTTACAAGTATCTGATCGTGGGCGGCGGGCGGGCCGGCGCGTGGGCGGTGGACGGCATCCGGCAAATCGACGCGGACGGCTCCATCCTGGTGATCGGAAACGAGTCGGAATTGCCGTATAATCGCCCGCCTTTGACGAAGGATTTATGGTTCGGCAAGAAGACCTTCGAGAAGATTTTCATTCGCCCACAGGAGTATTACACCGAAAGGCAGGCGGTGATCCGGCGCGGCGCCGGAGTGGTAAGCGTGGACCCGGGGGCGAAGACGGTGAAGGATGAGACCGGCGAAATATTCCGTTACGAAAAACTGCTGCTGGCCACCGGCGGCCGCCCCCGCCACCTGACCATTCCGGGCAGCGAATTGGAGGGCATCTGCTACTACCGCTATGCGAGCGACTATCACCGAATCCGGGAGCAGGCGCAGCCGGACCGCGCGGCGGTGATTATCGGCGGCGGATTCATCGGCTCGGAGCTGGCGGCGGCGCTGAACCACATTGGGGTGAAGGTCGCCATGGTCTACCCGGATGATTACCTGGTCGCCCGCGTCTTCCCCGAAGACCTGGGCCGCCACCTGCAGCAGATGTATCGGGAACGCGGCATCGGCATCTTCCCCGGCAACGCGCCGACCGCCTTCGAGCAGCGGAATGGGAAATTTATTACGCACACGAAGAGCGGCGACAGTCTCGAATCTGACATCCTCATCGTGGGCGCCGGCATTTACCCGAATGTCGAGCTGGCGGAAGCCGCCGGGCTGCGGGTGGAGAACGGCATCGTGGTGGATGAATACCTGCGTTCCTCCGCTCCCGACATCTACGCCGCCGGCGACAACGCGAACTTCCCCTACCAGGCGCTGGGCGTTCGCACTCGTATCGAGCACTGGGACAACGCATCGGCCCAGGGCAAAGCCGCCGGGCGCAACATGGCCGGCGCGAACGAGCAGTTCACCTACCTGCCCATGTTCTTCTCCGACCTGTTCGAGTTCGGCTACGAGGCGGTCGGCGACATCGATCCCCGGCTGGAGATATTCGCCGATTGGGAGAAGGAGTTCGATACCGGCGCCATCTATTACCTGAAAGACCACAAGGTGCGCGGGGTGATGCTCTGCAATATCTGGGGCAAGCTGGATCGCGCGCGCGAGCTGATTCGCGGCGGGCATCAGGCGCCGACCGAGCAGCTTCGCGGGCTGATCAGGAGTGAAAAGGAGGCCGCATGAGCCTGGACAAAGAAACCTGCATTCCCTGTAAGGGAGGCGAACCGACGATCTCGTCGGAGGAGGCGCGAGTTTTGATTCCGGAAGTGCCGGAATGGACGGTAGAGGAGAAGTCGCTGGAGCGGGACTTCAAATTCAAGGATTTTCGCGAGGCGATCGCCTTCGTCAACCGGATTGCGGACGTGGCGGAGAGCGAGGGCCACCACCCCGACATTACAATATCGTATAATAAGGTTCACCTGTCACTGTCTACCCATAAAATCGGCGGCCTGTCGCGGAACGATTTTATTCTGGCAACGAAGATAGATAAGGTTGTTTGACAAGGTTGGGGACTGTCCCGGCGTCTCGTTAGTAAGCGATGGTGATTATTACAGGCAAGCGATGGTAAGAGGTAGGGACTGTCCCCCGTTGACAGGAACAGTCCCTACGGTCACATGAGAGGCGCAATAACTGAGAACTGGCGCTGGATTTAACAGGCCGGGACAGTCCCGGACCTTTTCGGAGTTTACATGGCCAAATCCCTGAACGGCAATACCGCTCTTATAACCGGCGCGGCGAAGCGGATCGGACGGCAGATCGCGCTGACGCTGGCGAACGAGGGAGTGAATATCGTCGTCCATTACCACCGCTCGGAGGATGAGGCGGAGGGGCTGCTCCGCGAACTGACTGACCTGGGGGTTAAGTCGTGGGCGGTGCGGGCGGACTTCGCGCAGCCGGCGCAGTATGCCACCTTGCTCGACCGGACGCTGGAGATGACGGGAACGCTCGATATCCTGGTGAATAGCGCCTCCATATTCCCGCTGGAAAAGCTGGACGAGATGACGCTGGATTCGCTGGGGTCGAACATCGAGGTGAACGCCTGGGCGCCGTTCCAGCTCAGCCGCGACTTCGCGCAGCGATTGAGTAAGGGATGCATCGTCAACCTGCTCGACTCGCGCATGCGGGGTTATGACTGGAACCATACCGGCTACATCTTGAGCAAGCATGTGCTGGCGGTGATGACGCGCATGCTGGCGCTGAGATACGCTCCCGACATAACCGTCAACGGAGTGGCCCCGGGATTGATTCTGCCCCCACCCGGCGAAGATCAGGGCTATCTCGATAAGCTGGTGCATACGGTGCCGCTGAAACGCCATGGCGACGCGCAGGACATTGCCGACGCGGTGCTCTACCTGCTGAAGAGCAATTTCCTCACCGGTGAAGTGATCTACGTGGACGGCGGCCGGCACCTGCTGGAGTATATCGGTGGACAAAATCCTCGTTAAAGACCTGCTGGTCCGCTGCATCCTGGGCGTCAACGAAGACGAGCGGCGGGAAAAGCAAGATGTGCTCATTAATCTGGTGCTTTTTGCCGATCTTCGCCCCTCCGGCCTCAGCGACAGCCTGGAAGATTCGGTGGATTACCGCGCCATCAAGAAGCAGATCGTCGCCATGGTAGAGATGTCGCAATTCCACCTGGTGGAGGCGCTGGCGGAGCACATCGCGGAGCTGTGCCTGCGGCATACCCGCATACAACGCGCGCAGGTGAGGGTGGAGAAACCCTCCGCCCTCCGCTTTGCCCGCAGCGTGGGGGTGGAAATTACCCGTGAGCGTGAACTGTGATGGCGCAGGTATTCATCGGCGTCGGCTCGAACATCGAGCCAGCGGCGAATATTCCTCGCGCGCTGGACTTGCTCATGCGTGCCCTGCGCGTTACCGGCATTTCGACCTTTTACCGCACGCCGGCGCTGGGAAGTGTAAACCAGGCGCCGTTTTACAACGGCGTCATCGCCGCGGAAACTGACCTACCACCGCGCACAGTAAAATTCGCGCTGCTGCGCAACATCGAGGAGCAGCTTGGTCGCCGGCGCGGCGAGGACCGCTACGCGCCGCGCACCATCGATCTCGATCTGGTGCTGTATGATGATCTCATCGTGAAAGAGGCGGATTTGATCCTCCCCGACCCGGAGATTGCGCGGCGGGCATTTTTGGCTGCGCCGCTGTGCGAGCTGGCGCCGGAGTTGAAGCTGCCGGACGGCCGGTTCATCTGCGATGTCGCCGCGGAATTGGCTGCAAAGCCGCTGGAAGCGCTGCCGGAGTTTACCGAGATGTTGCGCGAACGACATTGACTGGAGCGCGGATTGGTAATCCGCAAGAGTGGTTGCCACGGGCGGATTGGCAATCCGCGCTCCGTTTGGTTGCCACGGGCGGATTGGCAATCCGCGCTCCGGGGGGTGCCACGGGCGGATTGGCAATCCGCGCTCTGAAAGGGACATTATGAACCACAAACGCATCGAAGAGCTGATCCGCGAGCTGATTACCGAACTGGGGGAAGACCCCACGCGCGAGGGTCTGCTGGAAACGCCCCGCCGCATCACGACAGCGCTCGAATATCTTACCTCCGGTTATCGCACCGATATCAATAAGGTCATCAACAATGCGATATTCACCCAGCTCGACGAAGTTAATAACATGATCATTGCGCGGGATATCGAGCTATACAGCCTGTGCGAGCACCACATGTTGCCCTTTTACGGGCGCTGCCACATCGGCTATATACCTGACGGCAAGGTATTGGGATTGAGCAAGCTGGCTCGCGTGGTGGACATGTTCGCCCGGCGGCTGCAGATTCAGGAGCGGCTAACCGACCAAATCGCCCATGCCATCATGGATGCCGTCGCTCCGCTGGGCGTCGGCGTGATCATCGAGGCGCGCCATTTATGCATGATGATGCGCGGCGCGCAGAAGCAGAACTCCATGATGGTCACTTCGTCCGTGCTGGGCTCCTTCCGTAAATCCAGCGTCACGCGCACCGAATTCCTCGCATTGCTGCAGCGGGAAAAGCCGGTGTGAAGTATGGAGAGGCTATCGTCTGTAGCGCGCGCCCGCCGTGGCGCGCCTGGTGGAAATTTCCTCATCGTGAACGCCAACACGAGACCGGCGCCGATATCCGGCTTTGCATACCCGGAGGTGAGTTGTCCGCCCATCGCGCCACGGCGGGCGCGCCTTATAAAAGGGGGTCGTCCCGGCAAAGCCGAATGATTAACATATGATAAATTGAAGGAGAAACAGCCCGTGTATCCCGATCCCATTACTCCCCGTTCTTTTCCCGATTTGCTGGCGCGCCTGGATTACGATCCATTCAATATAATGCCCGCCGCGCTGCCGCCGGCGCCGCGCACCTTTACCACCGCCGGCCATCTCGCGCGGGCGCGGCAGCGGTTAGCCGCCGGCAGCGTGGTGGACGTGCACTGCTGCGAGCAGTTGATCCTCTCCTGCAAGCTGGATGAGCCGCTGCCGGCGTTGCCGGAGACCAGCGGGCCGCCGGACTGGGGCGGGCCGCTGGCGCCGTGGCTCGACCTGGCGTTTCGCAACGCGCTGGCATGGTCGCTGACGGATGAAGCGCGGCACCGCCAAAAAGCGTGTGATGCCATGCGCCTGGCCGCAGACGCTGTTTCGTATGTTTCGAAGTGGACCGGTCACGAGCATCACGAGGCGGAGGCCGCCGCCCGCGCGTATGATCTGCTGGCTGCCGGCGGGCTGGAACCGGACGATGACAACGCCTTCCGCGGCATGCTGTGGACCTTCATCGAGGCGCTGGACCGCGGCGATCACCGGCACTGCAACAACCACAACTCCATGCATATGACGGCCCGGCTGGCTATCGGGGCGGCGCTGGGCCACCGGCAGACGATTCACGATATCCTGTATGGTCACCTGCGCGGCGGCCTTCCCTGGCGTTACGGGCTGATTCATACGCTGCGGCATGATTTCCTCGCCGACGGCATGCAATGGGAAGGCGTGCCCGGTTACCATATGCTGGTAATGGGAATGGTTTGCGAGTGCTTTACCATCATGGAGAACCTGGGAGTCGATTTATGGAAGCGGGAATGGCCGTCCACCATGCAGGACGACGGCTTCGACGAGCACCGCGGCTGGGGGCCGAAGGGCATGAAGCCGCTGACCGCGGCCTTCGACGCGCTGATCTACCAGGCTTTTCCGAACGGCGATTATTCGCTGCTGCACGACCAGGTACTGGGCAACCTGCGCGGCGCGTGGGTGTGGTGGCGGATGTTCAACAAGGCATACGAAGTATACGGCGATCCCCGCTACGCCTGGGTGCTGCGGCAAATCAACCATGGAAAGCCGGTCACCGCCGGCGAAGTGCCCGTGTGGTTTGAGGGCGGGCACGGCGGCACGGAGTTTGTGCGGCTGGAAGGCCGCGAGTATCCCGCGGGGGAGCATCCACTGATCGAAGACCGGATGTTTTCACTGACGGGAAAGCATGTGAACGGCTGCTCGCTCTTTCCCATGCATGGATCGGCGATTCTGCGCGGCGATCCGGTAGACGAACAATCACTCGGCGCGTATCTTTACTGGGGTCCGCACTGGGCCGGCCACCGCGCGCCCGCCGCGCTGCACCTGGATATACACGCGCTGGGCCGGCGCGCCGCCACCGCCCCGCACCTGACTGCCGGAGGATATGACGATCCCGCCCATCTGACCTGGCTCCGCTCGACCATCGCGCACAACACCGTCACGGTGGACGAGCAGCCGATGTTCCCCTATGACTTCGATACCGAGTCGCTGTGGGAATGCGACCGCTGGCGGGACACGATCTCCGATGGCGTGTTGGAGTCGTTTCAAGCGGAAACCGCCTTCAAGGCCATACGCGCGAGCAACGATAATGTTTACGCCGGCGTTCGCCTCGACCGGACGGTAGTGCTGACCGGCGACTACCTGCTGGACGTCTACCGCGTCACCGCCGACGCGCCTCGCCTGCTGGACTGGGCAATGCACTGTCTGGGCGCATTCGAGGTGGAGGCGAGCGCGGAACCGGTCGAGCTGGGATCAAACCGCGGCTACCGGCACTTCACCGGCGCGCGGCAGCTTTCACAAGGCTCCGGTTGGGCCACCGTGCCCTTCACCCTCGACGGGACGCCTTCCCACTGCGCGGTCTGGCTGGACGGCGCACCAGGCGCGCGGCTGATCCTCGCTGACGATCCCGCGGTGGATAACCGCCGGCCCATCGGCGATCTGCATCCACCCGAGCCGCGCTCCTGCCTGATTGCGCGCTGCCGCGCGGCTTCCGCTCTCTTCGTCTCGCTCTGGAGTTTCGGCGACGTTGCGGAAGGTGGGATAGTACAAGGCAAGGCGGATGAGGACATCACCATCGAAGCGCGGCAGCATGGGCAGACGCGGCGCTGGCTGCTGCCGTTGCATGGCGAGGTGCTCACAGCGTGGGGTGATTGAATGCCGCGCAAGTTCGGTTCCATAGCGGAATCTCATCCTCGTCAATAGACAGTTCCAATGGCTGCGAGGGAGGGACGCGCTCGAGTACGTAGCGAAAAAACTCCTCGCGGGAATCGAACAGGTAACGCTCATGCAGATTGGCGCTGGGCTGGATGGAGAGGGTGATCTCGCCGGCGGCTTCCGCGCAGAGGACGGCCAGGTCGTTCTCCTTAACCTGGCCGTTCATCGCCCGCAGGTTGTGGTCACAGCGAGCGCTGGCCACAGTGCGCTCCCAGGCGCCGCAGGAATGAATGGCATATGGACCAAACCGCTCGCCCAACCGCCGCAGATAGGGGGCATCGAAGCTCTCGTAAGTCTCGCGGGAGACGATCGAGCGGCACTCGGAGGCGAAATCCTGCCCGCCGCGCGCGCAGGTGAGGTGATGCGCATGCAACTGCCCCCCGGCGGCTTCGCGCAGCGCCAGCACCATGTCGCCGAGCACCGCGCTTACGCGATCGAGCAGGATATGCAGCGCCTCCGGCTCGGTATAGACCCACTCCAGCAGCACCGTGCTGCCCAGCAGGTAATTGGCGGTATCGAAGGGACCGGTCATGATCGGCCCGCGGAAGGGAATCGATCCGCCGGTCGCTTCACGAGCGAAACGGAGATATTCCACCGCGCCCCAATACAGGCTTGTTTCCAGCGGGCCCGGTTCAACCCGTGCGATTAGATCCGGATCAGGCGGCAACGGGTGCGCGAAGAAATTGCCATCCGGCTGCTCCTCAACCCACGCGCCGAACAGATCGCAGATACCCTGCGAATGACCGTGCAGGAAGCGCGGCACGTTGAGCGATGGGAAACCGTCCCCCGGCATTTGTAGACAGGCATGCCGGCGCGCCAGGTCGTCCAGCAACGCCTCGCGCCATGACTCCGGCGCCGCAGATCGCCGCAGATCACCGGTTTTCAACGACTTTCGCGCCTGCTCGATCCGGTCTTCGGCTGGTCTGACGTTGACGGCGATGCGGCCTATGGCGCGGCGTCGCCAGAGCGCATCCCAGACGGGGGCTCGTTCGGTTTCCCGCATATCATTGTCTCGCTCAATGAACGCATCGGGGGTTGGTATGGCCCCCCCCCGTGCGTTTAGAACCAGGTTCGCTGATAAGCAACGCCGACCCACGTATGATCGCCGAATGTGCCGCCTTTGATGGTCAGTCCGGTATTCTTCGGCATGATGGTGATGCCGGTAATCGTGTCGGCGCCATCGTTTTCAATGACGGCGCCCAGCCAGGGCAGGAAGAGAAACTGCACTCCGCCGAACAGGCCGTTGTGCCGCTCTTCACCGAGCAGCGTCCAGTCTCCCGTGCCCACGCTCAGGTGCACGCGCGCCAGCGGCGGGCCCGGCGCCTCCGGCCGCAGGAAGAAGGTTTTGGCCGCGGACAGGAAGTAGGAGGGATCGCCGCTTTGCTCCGCAATGGCCGGGTTATTCGTCGTTTCCTCACCGGTGAAGTTGCGCACTCCGATTACCAGGTCAGGCATGGTCTGCGTTTCCGACAGGAGTTTCAGGCTCCCCACCAGCACAACGGAGGTTTTGTCTTTATCTACGTCGGCCCGGTGGACATCCAGTTCGATCTGGTCGGTCAGCCCCACATAGAGGGTCTGGTAATTGACGTTCTGCGGGGCAACCGGCGGCAAATCAAGGTCGAGGTAATATACGGCAACATCGACCTCGCCTTTTTTCAACTGGTTGGCCGTCGGCATGGTGACGATATCGGCGGCAAATGCGCACCCCGTCAACAGCGCGATCAGCAGTGAACACCACGATAACAAGCGCATGGCAATACTCCTTGGTAGGATGATATCGCTAATTTTTCTATAAGCAAGCAAGCGATTCCTTCTACGTTACAGAAGAAAGTTTTTGCTCAGTGTAGAAATATCACCGTTTGGGGCGGCGTTCAGGTTTTTCCCAGGCCGGTCAGTTCCGCAAGCAGCTCCTCCGCCAACGGAAACTCCAGCGCCGCGATCGCCTGGTCAATGTGCGCGGGGGTACGGGCGCCGATGAGGGTGGTGGTGACGCCGGGTTGATGCAGCACCCAGGCAATGGCCAGCGTGGGTATGGTGACGCCTTCGCGGGCGGCGATGCGCCGCAGTTTATCGATAATCCGATAATTCTCCTCGAAGAAATACAGCGGCTGGTGGCCGGGGATGACGTCGAAGCGCGCTCCGGCGGGGATGACATCGCCGCGCCCGTATTTGCCGGTGAGGAAGCCGGCGCCCAGCGGGCTGTAGGTCATCGTTCCCACCCCCTGGTCCAGGCATAGCGGGCGCAACTCGGTTTCGAACGCCTGCCGGCCCAGCGCCAGGCTCAACGGGGGCTGGATCGCCTCCATGCGCCGCAGCCCGCGCGCTTCCGCCAGCCAGAGCATGCGGCACAACTGCCACCCCGCATAGTTGCTGCAGCCGGTGGCGCGCGCCTTCCCCGCTTCCACCGCCTCGCTCAACGCCTCCAGCGTCTCCACCGGCGGCACGCCGGCGTCCCAGCAGTGCGCGAGGTACAGGTCCACCGCATCCACCCGCAGCCGCCGCAAGCTGGCCTCCAGGTTCCGGCGGATGCGCGCGCCGGCGCAGCCGCGGTCGGCCGGATCGGCGCTCGTCGGGCCGCCCACCTTGGTGCAGATCGTCACCCGGTCGCGAATGCCCCGCGCCGCGATCCACTTTCCCAGCACCATCTCCGACGCCCCGCCGCCGTAAGCGTCCGCCGTGTCGAACAGCGTGATTCCCGCCTCGAGCGCCCGGTCCGCCACCGCGAAGGCCGCCGCCTCGTCGATCTCCCGCCCGAAGGTCACGCAGCCCAGCCCGAGCCTGCTGACGGATACCCCGCTGCCGCCGAGTTGCCGTTGTTCCATGTAATCCCCCGCGTAAAAGGCGATGACCGGATGATAAGCCGTGTGGGGTGGAACGTCAACAGCCTGGGGGAGCGCTGAGAAGCGGCAAGTGGCGAATGCCGTGGTTAATACCTGAGCAGCGGCAGGCTGTAGCGCACCGCCTGATCTCGTGGCAGGTCCGGGTAGAACGTCCGACCTTCCTCGCGGAGAAACACGTCCTGCCGGTGATTCTCGGGCCGGATTACGTGGTACGGCATACCTGGAATAATATAAGGGGTTTGTCACCTTTATCTAAACAGTTATTCGCTGAACATTTGTTTTCACGTTGATTTACAGGCGATGGAAAGTTATTTCACGCCAACAACCGGGGGGAAGTGATGGGAATGATTGGTATGATAGAAAATGTTTCACGTGAAACATTTAGAAACACTTCAAATTGTTAACTATTATAAATTAAGCCCTTCATCCCTCCCCGCCAGGTACCAGTCATCATTTATTAAGGTAATTTACAGATACCGAATCCTTCCTCATACGAGAGGTGGAGAACAAGACAGCGGCCATCCGGAGAGAAGTAAGGTCGGGAGGTGATATCCAGTTTTAAATTCCGTTTGCCCGGAAAAGAAAATAAAATAAACGACTGATCGACAAATTGTTTCGTTAATCCCCAGCGTTCCCCTCGCTTTCTTCCGGGATATTCCAGCACTTTTTTCCTGATGCATGTCCCACCCTGTGCCAGGTAGATCTCGAACCCAAGGGAGCGAATCAACATTATACCTTGCTTGCTGCCTGCCGTTCCAGTCATAATGCACGATGTCTTCACCATCAACGATCAGCAAGCTGGCTTGCGCCAGATCAACCAGCGTATCTCCATGGATCAGCGTCACTGCCCGCAAGGTGGTTCGAGCATTTCGCCACCAGACGATTCCCGCGCAGCAGAACACAAGCATCGCCAGAACGATCAGCAAGCGCCGAATTCGCAGCTTTTTCATATCAGACTCCCGGATGGGCAGGCGTTGCAGTAGGGGTAATCGCAGGGATGTTCCGCCGCCAGCCCTGCTTCGGTAGGTCAAGGTAGAGTCGAGTTTGTCATCCTTAAAAAATGTCGGCATGCGCCATTTCCACCGCTGTGTTACGTGGCGCGGGAGATTCGGCGCCACTTCCCACGCAAGGCGTCCCACGGCTATATTGTACGGCTGAGTTGGTGATTGTACAATATGACAAACTTTTATTTGGTATGGTCATGAAATTCATGGCGCTTCCATACCAAACCGGGGATTATTCATGAAGTGCTCACGCACCTATAAAGGGATGCGGATATAAGCACTCAGGGGTAGGAGCATACAACCTTTGCCTGGTCGCCCTGTCTAACGAAGTAATACCCCACCCGGCGCACTTGAGTGCGCGGCAAAACGCACCCGGAGCATTGCCTGATACCGCATGGATGACATAGGATAGATTCATCTCGAGTAAGGAGAAGATCGGATGAATCTGATCGGCATGGTTGACGAACTGTTGCGCGACCGCGGCTCTCTTTACCAGCAGGCGCGGCAGCGGGAGCGCCTTCGCTCGCTCTGCGCGCGGTTGCTGGTGTTTTTCCTGCTGTCCGCGGCGATCTATGGGGCGGTGATGGGCGCTTATCGCAGCTTTCACCCGGAATTTTTCTTCAGCGACTTCGAGCTGACCGCGGCCGGTATCATGCCCATCCAGGGGGAGGTCGCCGGCATAATGGCGGAGAAGCACGCGGTATATACGCGCGCCCCGATTCCAGAGACGCTCACCGACGCTAACGCTGAAATCCGCTTCAATATCACCAACCCTTCGGACGCTTATCGGGTGGTCGAAGTGGGAGTGGAGAAGGGATATAACAAGATAACGCTGGCGCCGGACGCCGTGCTGACGGAAGCGGGCCGCTGGACCCAACCGCTGCTGGTGGCGGTCAAAATTCCCCTGTTGTTGCTTCTCACGCTGGTCGTATGCGCGCTGGCGCTCTATATTCTCAACCTGGCGTTCGGCATGAAGCTGCACTTCGCGCCGTCGATGACGCTGATGCTCTTCGCGCTGGCCGGCACCGGAGTCATGCTGGTCGTTTTCGCCCCCATCGCGTTGCTCTTCACCGTGGTGACGACCAACTACCATTTCATGAAGATCATGCACGTGATCGTCTTCGGGATTTCCGGCCTGTTCGGGGTGCGCATTCTCTACGAAGGCCTGGTGAATTTACAGGCGCCGGAAGGGGATGAGCCGCTGACCTATACCGCCGGAGGCCGCACGAAGCTCGTCCTGTTCTCCTGGCTGCTGCTCTACTGCCTGGTCGGCGCGCAGCTCGCCTGGACGCTGAAGCCTTTCCTCGGCACTCCCTACCTTCCCGCCACCCCGCCCTTCCGCCTCGATAAGGGTAATATCTTCGTCAGCACGCTGGAATCGTTCCGCGGGATAAAGCCGGCGGAGTGAAAGGGTTTAGTGGCTAGTGACTGGTGGCTAGTGGCGAGTGTTTCGGTAAATAACAGGTTTACCTGGGACAGGAAAACCATTATTTTCCTATAACACTAGTCACTAGCCACCAGCCACTAGCCACTTCCCATTTCATTACTTCGCCAGGATGAAGTAATCCGCCCACTCCAGGTCGGTGGTGAAGGTGAGCGTGCCGTTCTCATATTTCGCGCCGGGCAGGTTCTTTTGTCCCTGCACCGAGCGGATGAATTTCGGCGCGGCGGGCATTTTGATCGACACCGTCAGGCCGGGAAGTTGCTTGTTGTCCCAGTTCACCAGCGTGAGCAAGGTGCCCTGGGCGCTGTCGCGGACGAGCGCTTCGACGAGCGGGTTCGAGCAGGTCACTTCGCGGTTGAGCGGCTTCGCCTCCGCGCCGAGCAGCGCCAGCTTCGTCGCCGCCGCGTCGAAGTCGGTTGGCTGATAGACCATTTTCCGTCCGCCGCGCGCCCACGGGGTCACGCGGAGGGCCGGCTTCATGTAGGTGCAGCCCGCGAGGGTGCCGACGGCGAAGATTTTACCCTTGCCAAGGTCGCGCACCGTCACCGCCGCCGTGCCGTCCTTCCAGGCGCCCAGCACCTTCGCGGTATCCGGCGTAAGCACCTGCTTCATGCCGATGGCGGAGATTTGCGCGCCGTCCAGCGTGATGGTGTCGATCGGGTCGGCCAACGGCAGCTCCAGATACGGGCGCGGGTGGAAAAGGTTCTTCTCCACCGTCATGCCGCGCAGGCCGAGCAGCTTCGCCATCGCCGGGTCTTCCTCGTTGAACTCGTTCCGGTGACCGAGACCGCCGGCCGCGTAGAATATGCCGCCGTTCTCCACCCATTTCTCGATGACGGGGACGACCTGGTGGCTCATCCACTCGCCGGAGAAGTAGAGCACGTCGTAGTTCTTCAGGTAGCCGTCGGCAACGTCGTCATCGGTGATGAGATCGACGCCGAGCTGCGCGTGCTTGAGGGCCATGAAGAGCTGCTGTTGATCCACGTGGCAGATGATCTGCTTCGCGCCCTGCTGCTCCGCGTTCGGGCACATCGTCAGGAACTTGTCCTTTGCGATGTCCTTATCCTTAAACGGATTCGCCTCGCGCTCGTTGTAGTCGGTGGCGCGGCTCAGCAGGATGGCCACGCGGTTCGGACGCTCTTTGCCGGCCAGTTGATACGGCTCCACTTCGGCGGAGTCGTAGATCGACTCGTGCAGCACCTTGAACATCTCCGGATACGTCCACCCGATGGAGTTTTCGGTGAACGTCTCCGCCGGCGCGACCCAGAAATTGTCGATGTGCCGCGCGCCCGCCCCGATGGCATACACCAGGCTGCGGCGGAAGTTTTCCGGCGTCTGCCCCGGCGCGTGCGGCATGATATACATGTGGATCTTCTGCTTGTTATACTTTATCGCGCAATTCTGGATGCCGAACATCCACGAGATCATCTGCGGTTGCTGCGGCACGCTGAAGATGTAATCTTCGGTCCAATACATCGTCATGCAGTTTTGTTTGAAGACGTCGATATACTGCCCCTGCTCGCCATAGTATTGCGGCGCGCCGTGCGGCGAGTAATTGGCGCCGGTCTCGACCTGCGGGCCGATCAGCTCCTTCGCCAGTCTCGTCATGTCCTTGAACTGGCCGAAGCTCTGCTCCTCGCCAAACAGTTTCGCGTACCAGGCGATGCGCCGGTTGGCGCCGCGATCGGTCAGCCGGGCCGCGTCCGGTTCCATGCCCAGGTCGGCCTTCGTTATGCCCTTTGCCTTCAGCCAGGCGGTAAACGGCGCCTGCATGGCGGGGTCGTTCAGGTTGGGGCCGCCGATGGCAATCTCGTCGCCGAAGCTCAATACACGGAAGTTGGCTTTCTTTGCACCCAGGCCGGCGGCAAACGTTCTCACGGCGTCCATGCTGGAGGCATGCTGATAATAGCCGTCGATCGGATTATGCTCATACTGATCCGGCAACTGCGTGTTGTAGCCCAGCGCATCCTTCAATTGCCAGACCCACGGCGCAGATCCGTTGAAGGCGCCGTAATAGAGGATCTCCTTTGGTTTCCTGCCGCCGTTGGCAGTGCGCCAGGTGGTTTTGCACAGATCGATGAGCGCCTGCGCATGCTCGCGGCTGGTGATCACGCGGCTGGCGTTGTTCCAGGTGATATCCACCGGTATTACGATGGCCTCGCCGTTCTGCACCGTCATATCGCCGACGATATCCTTGCCTTGGGCATCGCGCGCCACTTGCACGGGGAAGGTGGCCGCATTCGGAAGGGTCAACCACGCGCCTTCTTCATGAGCAAGGCGCGAAGTGGGCGCGACGTTGAACCACTGGCTCCATTCACCCGGCGCGACGGGGGCGTCCGGGAACTGCGCCGAGCGACCGCCGTAATCGGGCTGCATGTGACCGCCGACGCGATAAGTCAACCGGGCCGGTTCGGCCGTGGTGTTCCGGTAACGCAGGTATAGTTTCCCCGCCAGCAGCGCATCTACGGTGAAGGGGCTGGAACCGGCGGTATACTTGCCGGTCAACTCTTCCGTCAGCAGCACGAAATCGACCATCGGATCGCCCGCCGGCTGCGCGTTCTGCACGGTGGTCAGGCGGATTTCCGCCGGGCCGGCCGCGAGCGCGACGGGGTCGGATCCTTCGGCGGCGTCATGATCGACTCCCCATATCCAGAAAAGCTGGGCCGTGGGAGCGGCGCCGAAACTGTACAGGCGCACGGCATCGATTTTGCCGTATACGCGCGAGAACACCGTCTTGCCATTCTGCACGACATCGATACGGTGCATGAAGTTAAAGTATGGTGGAGACTGGTATTTGCTCCACACCCGGTACTGTCCGGCGGCCGGGACCATTACCGTCTGCGTCGCCACCGAACCGGCGCTGGTCGCGGGCGCGCCCAGCAGACCGCCGTTCGATACCCACATGCCGCCATAGGTATGGCTGGCGTAGCTATCGTCCTGATGGGTGATCTTCCACCCCTTGTTGTCTTGAAGCTGGAATTTTTCGCCTTCAGCGACGATGATCGCCGGCTGAGCGGGTGGCGGCACAGGCTGGGCGATAGCCCATCCCGCCGTCAACAGAATCGCCGGCATGACGGCCCACAAGAACCAGTTGCCCATGATTTTCTCCTCTGCTGTTCCGGCGCGCGCGATAACGGTCTGCACCGGCACGTTGACTGGTATATCTTCTGCCAACCAGCGAGACTTCCTGCCTGTTAAAGCGACAGTTCGGTAATGTAAATTACATAAAAGAGGTGAATTAACATTCATAGTGAAATAGTAGGATACCGAACTGCTGAATCACGATCTAACCCATTCTCTCTAGGGAGGTATAAAATCATGTGTTTCCGGTATCGTCCTCATCTCTTCTTCATCGCTTGCCTCGTGGTGGCAATGATTCTGACCCTGGTTGGCGGCACGGTGCTGCAGGCGCGGTCACAATGGTGGCAAGAAAAGCCCGCCCCGGCTTCCGGCGATCTGGACGGCCTGTCTATCCTCGATCCCGCCGCCTGGCAGATCACCGATCCGTCCGGGAAGCCGGTCGATCCCGTGCTGGAAAAGATCGGACCGTATGCCGCGCTCGGCAATCACACGAACCAGGAAATATTCGTAACCGGCTTGACGCGGTATGCGCCGAATACCGAGATCACCGCCCGCGTCAAATTAACTCCCCCCGCTAATTCATCATCCACGGTGATAATGGATGCGGCGTTAACGAGTCCGGATGATCCGTCCAACGGCGCCATGTATCTGAACATCACAGCCTCCGACATGCGCGGCAGCGTCAATTATAGCTGCTGGTGCAAAGACAAAGCGATATCGGGAGTGTATAAATTCAAACCGGAGTTTCAGCGGCGCTTGAACTGGCCGGAGACCGTGCGCAAGACCGTCGAACAGAATTCGGCCTCGCTTATTTCGCCGGAAGAGAAATGGCTCACGGTACGACTTGTATTGAAACCGAAAGGTTACCAGTTTTACCTCGACGACCGCCTTATTGAGGATAAGACGGTAGCGGACCTGGATGTCAGGGGCTTTGCGCGGCTGCGGCTGTCGCCCCATGCCTCGCTTGCCGGGGTGAGCGCGCGGCACATCGATCCTGATCCGCTGTTTCAGCCGGTCGCGCTCGGCGGATACCTGAATGCGGCGGAGATCAAGGGAAAGCGAATTCGCCGCGACTCGCTGCCGCAGCCGGAAAAAACGATCCGGGTGCGAAATATCCCCTTCGAATTCCCACAGCCGGACCTGCGCGGCAACGATCACATCGATCTGGAGAAGAGCTGGGCTTATTTCGCCGATCTCGAGACGTATATGGAGACCATGGATCGCTGGGAAGGCGCCTTTACGGTCAATCCCGCCAGGATCAATCTGGCGGTGCCATGCGACGTTTACAGCAACATCCATCTCATCTGCGCGGCGGACGGCGACAAGGACAGCGTGCCGATCGTCACCGCGCAGTTTTACATGCCCACCATCGGCTTTCCGGTCAACTTTGCAGCCCGCGCCCCGCTGTTCACCGCGAAGGCGAGCGAGGTGAAGCGACTACCGGTTACCCAGGAAGGGGGAGGGAAGGGCAACCTGTACCTTGTCACCATCCCGATCGACAGCGGCAAGCTGTCCAGCCTGGTCGGGTGGGAGGAATACCTGGACCTGCCGACGCACCCTGTCTACGGCGGAAACGGCGCGCGGTTCGAGATCGAGCTGACCAAGGAAGTCAAGCAATACCGCCAGTATCCCGATCCGATCTGCTACGACTTCCACCAGGGCGGCCCACCGAGCGGCGTGCACATCTACGCCATGACCCTCGAGCGCCCACCCGTCCAACTGGATTTTCGGCCCGACAGTTTCTCTCACATCTGGACCGCACCGGATAAACCCGGGTATACGGTGACCCTCAACAACAGAACCGCGCTTCCGCGCAAGGTAGAGCTTGCCCTGACCACCATCAGCAACGACGAGATAGAGAAAACGACGGATAAGAAAGCAGTGGAAGTCCCCGCGAACGGCGACCTGCCGGTTAAATTCACCCTCGACCTGAAGAAATATGGCTACCAAAAAGTGGCCATGACCATGACGGACGCCGGCCGGGCATGGACGGAGAACCGCAGCCTGGTGCTGCTGCACCCCGATACCCGCGAGCGCGGCGATTGGGATCACAATCACGGCGCGCTGTTCAGTTGCTGCGATTGGGGCGCCGGCTATCACTGCGGGCCCGGCGGACCCGGCGGGGGCTTGCGCGGGATGAGACTGATGTTCGACGCTGGAGCCGAATCCGCCAGGCACTGGGTGCCTGACCTGGTCAGCGAACCTTATCATGAAGAAGCATATCAGCTCGCGATCAAGGCCGGATTGACCAATACCAATCTTATCAGGAGCGGCACGCAGAGGCCCAGCAACAGATATTATAGCGAATATTGGACTCCGAACAAGGAAGGATGGACTCCGGATGTCGCAGCCCGAGGCATGATCGACATAATCAAGGACGAGGTGTGGCAACCGGGACTATTCAACAAGCCGGAGTTCATCCAGTTCTGGGCGGAGCCGTATCTCGGTCCCATTTCCGACGGGCAATTCGCAGATTACTGGGGGGAGCCGGCGTATGTGTTGAATGAAAACGAACGAAAAACCATGGAGGACATGAGTCATGCGTTTATTATCGCTTCGAAGGCGATCAAGAAGGAATGGCCACAGGCAAAGGTGCTGATGCCCTACGGCGACCCGCTTTTCATTGTTCCGTTCCTGCGGGCGGGCATTCTCACCCCCGACGTGCTGGACGGCATGGCGTTGGACATCTACGGCTTCGAGCGGATGCCGGAGATGCAGCTCCATCAGGGAGCCATTCATCGCATGTATCAACTGCGCGAGGAGTATAAAAAATTCGGACTCCCGCATCCCTATCTCATCTCGACGGAAGGACCGTTCATCCCCACGCTGCCCGGCGCAATGACCTACCAGGAGCAGGCGGATCTGTATACCCGCAATACGCTGATGCTGATGGCCTACGGGGTCGATCAGTTTTTTGGAAGCTGGCAGGCCTTCGATTATGCCTCCTACTACGGCGGCGAGCATTATGGGAACGCCGGCATTATCGAGCGCATCCCGCATGTCAGCCCCAAGCAAGGTTATGCCGCCTTTGCCACCATGACGCGGCATCTCAACCGCCGGAATTTCGAGAAGTGGATCCCAGTTGGGAGCCTCTCAACCTACTGTCTGCAGTTCAAGCACTACAAGAGCGGCGAGCTGGTGCATGTGCTGTGGACGATCCGCGGCAAGCGCTCGGTGAGCGTCCGCGTGCCGGCGGGGGCCAGCGTGGTGCGCTACGATCAGATGGACAATGCCGTGCCGCTGGCGGTGAAGGACGGCAGAGTAACCTTCGAGATCGAGCAGTCGCCCTGCTATGTGCACGGGCTGGGAGACAATCCGAGCATCACCCTGGGCGATGCCGATCATGCGGATTCGGCGCCGGCCGCGGGAGCGACACGCATCGCGAATCCGGGCGACGGCACGTGGACGCTCTCCTCCGCGGAGGACAAATCGTATGCCGATAACCATCCGATGCAAATCTTCCGCAAGGTTGGAAAAATGAGCATCCGTGCGGTCGAGGCGCCGGTGGAGCAGGGCGGCAAGGCGCTGGCCGTGCGATTGGAAAACGATAACAAGCCGCGCCCGGGCATGCCGTATTACACCACGCTGCTCCCGAAAAAGCCCATCGTCATTCCCGGCAAGGCCAGCCACCTGGGCCTGTGGGTGCGCGCGGCCAGCGACTGGGGGCGCGTGGTCTACAGCCTGCGCGATGCCAAAGGCGAGCGCTGGATCAGCATCGGCAGCAAAGAACAGTATAACTGCGACGACACCCACTCCTGGAGCTTCTTCAACTTCGACGGCTGGCGGTATCTGCGTTTCGAGCTGCCGTCGAACAGCCCATATGATATCTACCGCGAAGTGGGCAGCACCTGGTGGGGACATCCCGAGGCGGGCGACGGCGTTATCGACCTGCCGCTGTCGCTGGAGAAGATCATCGTCGAGCGACGGACCCACGTCATGTATGTAAACGATCCGCGGCCAGCGCGAACCGACGACGTGCTGTTGGGCGATCTTTATGCGGAATACGAGAAGCCGGAGGATAAGACCGCCGCGGTGGTTAAGCTCTCCCGCCTGCGCATGCCCGTACCGCCGGGCGTGCCGGAGTTGGGCAATCCCATCGCGGAGCTGGCGGCAACGGGCGTCGGCGAGCCGACCCGCGTGCTGGAGGTCGTCCCGCCCAGCTACCAGCCGGACGGCACGCGCTGCCACGTCAAGTTCGACACCGTTGCTGGCGCGCAGAGTTACGACGTATGGGTGAGCACCTACCCGGATGGCACGGGAGCGCTGAAGCTCGGTAGCGGCTGGAAGGAATCCGGCATGCTGCTCTCCGGTCTCCGCCCCGCCATGGACTTCTACCTGTTTGTCGTATATACGGACCGGGACGGCAAGCTGTCCAAACCCTCCGCCCCGTTGAAAATCCGCCTCCAGGACCTGTTCACCTTTAAATAACATAAATAACGGTGATTCAGAAAGAAATGATTAAAAAGATATTAAAAGATTTAGAAGATTAATTTTATTATTTTTTGTAAAAAAATAAAATATAATCATTTAAATCTTTAATATCTTTTAAATCATTTTTTCCTGAACCACCGCTTGATTAAAGGAGCAACTCATGAGCAAGCGGCGGATTATCGTCAATAACGATTATTACAATATCTTCCAGGTCAAGCCGCCGGTGACCGATCAGGACATCTTCGACGCGGTGGATAAGATAATTGTGCCGGGCAGCCAGGTGGATTCGCTGTTTTTGCTGGTAGACGAAGGAATGGGCGGCATGCTTGCGCCGGAGGTAGCGGAGCTGTATCAGCACCCGATGACAGACCCGTGCATGAGCTCGCTGGCGGAACTGAAGGCCGCCGGCAAAGATCCGTGGGAAATGGTGGCGCGGCGGGCGAAGGAGAAGGGGCTGGAGATTTTCGCCAGCGTGCGCATGAACGACACCCATTACAAGGACCATCCCTTCCATCCATGGATGGAGCAGTTTTACTACGATAACCTGCACAGCCGGGTGTCGCTTACTTCGGCGATGGGCAACCGCGCGCTGTCGGAATATGATTATCGCAAATCCGCCGTGCGCGAGCTCTACCTGGATATCATCCGCCGCAGCGCTGAAAAATACGACGTAGACGGCGTGGAGTTGGATTTCACCCGCAACTGCGTCTACTTCCCGGAGCCGAACCGCGAGGAGTGCGCGCCGGTGATGACCGAGTTCGTGCGGCAGGTGCGTGAAACACTGGATGAAATCGGCAAAAAGAAGGGCAAGCGGCTGCTGCTGGCGGCGACCACGCCGTATTCGCTCTACCGCACGCGGCAGGAAGGGGTGGACATCCCGGCAATGGCGCGGTTGGGATTGCTCGATATCCTGTGCCTGTCCACGCCGTGGGGCGTGGATTTCGACCGCGACATCGCCGACACGAAGCTGAAGGTGCCGGGAGTGCAGGTCTACGCCGGCTGCGACCGCAACCTGCCGGGCTGGCCCGCCCGCCAGGTGCCCATGCAGACCTACCGCGCGATGGCAATGAGCTACCTGCGGCAGGGCGCGGACGGGACCTACCTGTACAACATGATGCACTGGACCATGCGGCTGGATGAGCCGCCGGAGGAGTTGAAACTGTTCGGCGGCGGCGCGCTGACCGTGCACGATGCGAACCTGATGTCCGAGGTGGGCGAGTTGGACACCCTCGACCGCCTGGACAAGCTCTACCTGGTGAGCCAACACGCGGAAACCCCGGATAAACCCTGCGCAGCATTGCCGGTGACCGTGCCCGCGGAAGGCGAAGTGACGCTGCGGCTGTTCATCGGTGATGATATCGCGCAGGCTGTGAAGGACGGCGCCATCGAGCGGATCTACGCGCAGGCCATCTCCTCCGACTGCGCCGATTACGGCAACTGGACGATCAAGCTGAACAGCGTCGATCTCTCCCGTCAGTATGCCTTCATGCCCTATGCCACGCAGCCGGAGGACCGTTACCTCTTCCCCGAACCCTACGCCAACGAAGCCCCCGTCCCCCTCGCCCAGGTCCGCCGCCACGCGGTGGCGCCCGTGAACGTGCACACGGGAATCAACTTCATCACCATAAAAAGCTACCGGGAGGCAATGACGATAACTGATGTGGAAGTGGGGATATTATATAAAAGCGGAGCGCAAGGAAAAAAGATTTAAAAGATGTAAATGATTGAAAAGATTTTTATT
>Ga0172375_10002074_pt1 | contig 31669 bp, 22 predicted proteins | sample LakKiv1m_FD_114537 | JGI IMG/M metagenome (GOLD analysis project Ga0172375, IMG submission 114537) | Freshwater microbial communities from Kabuno Bay, South-Kivu, Congo - kab_092012_11.1m | ecosystem: Environmental > Aquatic > Freshwater > Lake | place: Democratic Republic of the Congo... | reverse complement strand
TAATGTAGACAAGGGACAATCAGATTAAGGGTATTGTAGGTATTTTTGGTGAAAATCCCCCCTTCCCCCCTTTAAATAAAGGGGGGAAAAGCAAACAGCTGTTCCACCCCACTTTCCCCCTTTCCTGAAACAAGTTCAGGACAAGCCTTAAAGGGGGAATTAAAGGGGGATTTTAAAAACAAATTATTCAAACTACCCACACAAAATAGCGAAGACCGAATTAAAGTAAATTAAACAAGAAAATTCTCGATTTAATAAATAAGAAATTTAAGGAGAAAATTTTGGAAAAGCATTTACGGCCTGTGGAATTTTGCCGGCACAGTGAAGGGACTTTTATCGGCATTCAGCAGGATCCATTTCGGGGAGTGTGTTTTGCGCTTTTTACCTGCAACAGCTGTATGACGACTTATTCGATGCCTTTAACTTACCGGGAAGCGATGGTGGAATTCCATTCGCTGGATGTGGAAATGCAGTTAGAACAGCAAGTGGCTTAGTAGCGATAAGAGCAAATTCGAAACTGGAAATCCGAAATTCGAAACAGAAGCGACAGTAGATATGAAGTGACAATGGGAAATAATGAAATATCGTGAAGCGGAAATAAGCTGCGGGTGGCGCTTAAGGAATATCAAGGCTGAAGCGGAGATAGGCCCGCCGGCTTTCGACAGCCGGAAAATTGGGCGGGAGGAAGTGTTCTTTGGCTTAAAAGGCGAAATCGACGGCGGCAGGTTTGCGCTGGACGCCTGGAACAAGGGCGCTCAGGCGGTGGTGGTGACGGAAGAATGGGTTCAGACTTTACCGGCGGAAGCGCGGATTGTGATAGTGAACGATGCGTTGAAAGCGTTGACCGATTTGGGAAGAGCGGTGAGGTCGAAATTTACCGGAAAAGTATTAGGGATAACGGGCAGCTGCGGTAAGACCAGCGCAAAGGAATTGATATCTCAGGTTCTTTCTCAAAAATACCGGGTGTTGAAGAATCCCGCCAGTTTCAACAACCATATCGGAGTGCCTTACACTTTAGCGCGGCTGGATAAGGACAAATTCGATATGGCGGTAATCGAAATGGGAGCTAACCATCCCGGCGAAATCGCCGGATTATGCCAGATAGCGGCTCCGACAGCGGGATTGATTACTATGGTAGGGCGGGCGCATTTGGAAGGATTTTCCGATTTAAAAGGAGTGGCAAAGGCGAAAGGCGAACTATTTCGGGGATTGACCGGGGCGAAGACCGCTTTTGTCAATTTCGACGATGCGTTTGTCACGGGGCAGTCGTCGTGCATTCAGGCGAGGATAGGTTACGGATTTGCTTTTCCGGCGGAAGGGCAGGGATTTGCGCGGATTTATCAAGGAATTAAAACTGAGGATGGTTTTAAAGTATTGAACGAGGATTTTTATTTTCCTCAGCCGGATTATATGAAGATACACGCTTTATCGGCAGCGGCAATAGGGCATTTTTGGGGAGTGGAAACTTATAAGATTAGAGAAGCTTTAGGGAGTTTCCCGGGAGTGAAAGGCCGGATGCAGAGATACGAGAAAGACGGCGTAGTTTTTTACGACGATACCTATAACGCCAATCCGACTTCGCTGAATGCGGCTTTAAGTTTTATCGCCGGACTGCCGGGAGGGCGGAAAATCGCGGTTTTAGGCGATATGAAGGAGTTGGGGAGTTTCTCGCTTGAAGAGCATCAAAGGGTATTGGAGAATGCGGATAATTTGGGATTTTTCCGGGTGTTGACTTTAGGGGAGAATTTTTTGCAGGCTGGCAGTAAGGAAAATTGTCGGACGGCTGAAGAAGCGGCGGAAAGGTTGAAATCCATATTAAAGGCGGGCGATACAGTACTATTCAAGGGTTCGCGGGCGATGCAAGTGGAGAAAGTGTTAAACTATTTTATCAGCGATAGGAATTAGCGGATGTTTTATCATCTTTTATATCCGTTGAAGGAGTACATCTCAGGACTTAATGTGCTGAGATATATCACGGTGCGCGCCGGGGGGGCGGCGGTAGCGGCGCTGCTGGTGAGTTTTATCGTGGGACCGTGGATAATCCGCAAGCTAAAGGCGGCGCAGTTTCATGAAGAAATCCGTTCGGACGGCCCGCAGACGCATTTGAAAAAAGCCGGTACTCCCACGATGGGCGGATTGATAATCTTATGCGCAGTGATTGTCCCGACATTGTTATTCGCCAGATTGGATAATCTATATGTAATATTGACATTGATTGCACTGGCGTCTACGGGATTGGTCGGATATATCGACGATTATATGAAGGTGAAGAAACACAAGAAGAAGGGATTGATCGGCAGGTATAAAATGGCGGGGCAGATCATCATCGGATTTATATTGGCTCTGATAATTACCCAGAATCCGGAGCAGTTCAGCGCGGGATTCGCTCAAAATGTGACGGCGACGACGGTGCCGTTTTTCAAGAATTTAATGTTAGATTTCGGATGGCTCTATATTCCGCTGGTGATATTTATCGTGACTGCAACCAGCAATGGGGTGAATTTAAGCGACGGCTTGGATGGATTAGCGATTGGATTAGTGGGGATAACCAGTTTAGCGGCGGCGGCGATATGCTATATATCCGGGCATGAAGTTTTCGCCAGATATTTGAATATTGTCTATCTGGAGGGGGCGGGGGAATTGACCATTTTTTGTATGGCGCTAGTGGGGGCGTCTTTGGGATTTTTATGGTTCAATGCGCATCCGGCGCAGGTTTTCATGGGCGATGTCGGCTCCTTATCGGCCGGGGGCGCGATAGGGATATTATTTGTACTGATCAAGAAAGAACTGATATTGGGAATCATCGGGGGGATCTGGGTAATCGAGGCTTTATCGGTGATCGTGCAACGGTATTATTTCAAATATACGAAAAAGAAGTATGGCGAAGGCCGGCGCGTGTTTAAGATGGCGCCGATCCACCATCATTTTGAGCTGCTGGGCTGGCATGAAAGCAAAGTGGTAGTGAGGTTTTGGATAGTGGAGATATTGCTGGTTTTGATAAGTTTGACGACATTTAAGATTAGGTGAGGAATGATATGTCTCGAGTCTCGTGTCTCGTGTCTCGTGTCTCGTGGCTCGTGTCTCGTGGCTCGTGGCTCGTGTCTCGAGTCTCGAGTCTCGAGTCTTGTGTCTTGTGTCTCAAGTATGCATTCCCACGCTGGAGCGTGGGAACGAGGAAGTAATAATTATTAGGAACAGATGATAATCGACAAACAGGAATTTCTGGTATTGGGGCTGGGACGGAGCGGATTTTCCGCGGCGAAATTTTTAGCGGAAAAGGGCGGGAAAGTGACGGCGATCGATTCCGCGGAGGAAGACAAGCTGAAGGTGGATTTGAAGGTTTTGCGAAAATTGGGCGTGCAGGTATATACTAAGGATAATGCGATCAGGCGGTTGGAAGGGAAAAATCTCGTGGTAGTTTCGCCGGGAATTGCGACTTCGCATCCGATAATCAGCGGAGCTCGGCGGGTGGGGATTCCGGTGATAGGTGAATTGGAACTGGCTTACCGTTTTTGCCGCGCGGAGGTGATCGGGGTGACCGGAACCAACGGGAAATCGACCACGACTTCTTTGATTGGTGAGATATTGCAGGAAGCGAGTATAAAGTGCAAAGTGGCGGGAAATATCGGGACGCCGTTTAGTGCGGTAGTGGCGGAAGATGTAAAGACCGTGGTGATTGAATTATCCAGTTATCAATTGGAAATGGTGGAAACTTTCAATCCCCAAGTAGCGGTATGGTTGAATTTGACGCCGGACCATTTGGCGCGTCACACCACGATGGAAGCTTACGGCAGCGCTAAGGCGCGGATATTCGAGCGTCAGCGGGAAGATGAAACGCTGGTATATAATGCTGACGATGAACGAGTAGCGGAATACGCTAGGGAAGCTCCGGGACGGAAAATGTCGTTTTCGCAGTGGGATAACGCGGCGGTTTATGTGGAAGACGGAGTGATGAAATATGACTGGCAGGGAAACAAGGGTGAGATAATCCGCACTGAAGAGATAAGGATCAAAGGATTACACAATCTGGAGAATTCATTGGCGGCGGCGGGAGCGGCTTTAGCTTACGGGGTGAAAGTTGAAGCGATAGCGGCAGTATTAAGGAAATTTCCCGGGATCGAACACCGGCAGGAATATGTAACTACGATAAATCAGGTAACTTATATCAACGATTCCAAGGCGACCAATTTGGATTCGACTTTGAAGGCGTTGGAGACCATAGACGCGCCGATAATTTTAATCGCCGGGGGATTGGGCAAGGGCGAAAGTTACGAACCGGCGGCGAGTTTGGTGAATGAGAAGGTCAAGACGATTATAGCTTTGGGCCAGGCGGCGCAGCAGATAATCCAGGAATTGTCCGCTTTTACGGAAACTATGTATGTGAGGACGATGGAGGACGCTTTAAAGGAAGCGGTTAAAATCGCGGAACCGGGAGATAAAGTGCTGCTTTCGCCGATGTGCGCCAGTTTCGATATGTTCGATGATTTTGAACATAGGGGCCGGGTTTTCAAGTCGATAGTGATGAAGATGTTGGATGGTGGACAGTGGACAGTGGACGGCGGACGGTAAAAGCAAAGGCGGGGCTGGGGGCCGGGTGTTAGGTGATGGGTATTAGGTGATGGGGGTTGGGTGTTGGATGCTGGAAAAAGCAAAAGCGGTTCATTCGTGATGGAGAGAAGGACAGTTGCAGAGCAAGAATCACAAAGAACATTTGACGGTGACACAGTTCCCGGATAAATATCTGCTGTTCTCGATATTTTTACTGGTAGCGGGAAGTGTGATCGTGGTGTTTTCCGCCAGTTCGACCAGAGCGTTGGGATTGACCGGGAACAGCGCGTTTTATTTTCACCGGCATTTGTTCCGGGTAGTATTAGGAATATTCGGATTGATATTTCTGATGAGCATTCCATATAACAAGCTGCGGTTTTGGGGATTGCCGCTGCTAATAGTAAGTTTGGGATTTTTAGCGGTTTTAGCGGTGCCGGGGATAGTGGAGCCGGTGAAGGGTTCACGCAGATTTATCCCTTTGCTGGGTCAGAGCATGCAGCCGTCGGAATTCGCAAAGCTGTTTTTAATAATGTTTTTAGCTGATTCAATCGCGCGGCGGGGAGAAGATTTTCGCTCTTTGCCGGGATATTTTCGCAGGCTGGCGGTTATCGGACTGGTGGGAGTATTGACGGTGGTGCAGCCGAATTTTTCTATGGGGATGCTGATTTGTCTAATCGGAGTCTATGTAATGTATATCGGCAACGCTAAACCGGGGCATTTATTGATAACGGGCGTTTTGGCGGTGCCTTTTGTGGCTTTTGTGGCTTTGACGCGTCCTTATCAGATAGAAAGAATCAGGAGTTGGTGGCAGGGGATTTGGCATCCGGAATTGATTACGCATCAGGTCAAGCAGTCGTTGATAGCTTTAGGGGATGGAGGATTATTAGGTGTGGGTGTGGGGCATAGTCAGCAGAAGGAATATTTTTTACCGGAGCCTTTCACCGATTTTGTGTTTTCGATATTGGGGGAAGAGATGGGATTGTGGGGAACCACATTGACAGTGATAATATTTTTAGTTATCGCCTATCGAGGCGCGGTAATCGCGCGGAAAGCGCCGGATGTGTTTGGATTTTTATTAGCCGGAGGCATATCGTTCGCTATTACCATATACGCTGTATGCAATTTGTGTGTGGTAACGGGACTATTGCCGGTAACGGGATTGCCGCTGCCTATTCTAACCTACGGAGGCAGTTCGTTAATCGTAACGATGTGTATGGCGGGAATTTTACTGAGCATCTCGCGTTACGGAGTGCGAAAAGACGCCGCTGGCAGTTTCCGGGACGGAAGATGAAACGGCATCCGGTGATAGCGATGGCGGGAGGGGGAACCGGAGGACATTTGTTCCCGGCATTAGCGATAGCTGAAGAATTGAAAATATGCGGGGCCGGAGAAATCGTATTCTTCGGCACCGCCCGCGGCCCGGAAGCGAGGATAGTCCCGCAGCGGGGATACCGGTTTCATAAGATTTGGATCAAAGGGTATCCCCGCAAATTGAAGCCGGAAGCGCTGTTGATACCGATAAAACTGATAACGGCGTTGTTCCAGTGTATGTATCATTTGACCAAGTTATGGCCGGATTGCATTGTGGCGACGGGGGGATATGTGTGTTTACCGATGATGTTAGCGGGAAAGCTGTTAGGGAAGCCGATGGTGATACACGAGCAGAACAGTTTGCCGGGAGTAACCACTCGGATTGGGGCGCGGTGGGCGAAGGCGGTGTTTTACAGTTTCGCGGCGAGCGGCAAGTATTTTTCTTACCATCAGGAGGCGGTGTTAAGCGGGAATCCGGTAACGGTGGAATTTGGTAGTTTGACCAAGGAACAGGCGCTGGGAAAATTAGGCCTCGACTTAAGCAGGAAGACTTTATTGGTGTTCGGCGGCAGTCAGGGCGCGGCGAGTTTGAACAGAGCGGTGAAGGAGAAATTGAAGGATTTGTCGGCGCGGTATAATGTGATATGGGGAGCGGGGAAAGGCAATGTTCCGGGAGGGATTCCTGCGGGAGTTTTAGCCGGGGAGTTTTTCGACGATATGCAGACGATTTATACGGCGGCGGATTTGGCGGTGTGCCGGTCGGGGGCGATGACTTTAGCGGAAATCGCCGCCAGGGGACTGCCGGCGGTTTTAGTGCCGTTTCCGTATGCGGCGGAAGACCATCAAAGGTTCAACGCTGAACCAATGGCGGAAGCCGGGGCGGTGAAATTGATATTGGACAAGGATTTCAACGGAGAAGTTCTTTTAAAGACGGTCGGGGAATTATTCACGGATACTGAGCGTTTGGCGGAAATGTCGGAGAAGATGCGAAGCTTTTACCGGCCGGGAGCAAGGAAGATAATTGCAGAGAGGGTGATGAAGATAGCGAACAGGGAATAGCAAAGAGTGAAAAGCGATTAGGGAAAAGCAAAGCGGATGATTACATTTAATGTTTTTACTTGCTATTTGTTGCTTATAACTTGTTATTTTTTTTGAGAAAAGAAATGATATTCAGGAAATTCAGACATATTCATATGACGGGGATCGGGGGGATCGGGATGTCGAGCATCGCGGAAGTGCTGCTCAATCACGGGTTCAAGGTAACGGGATCGGATTTGAATTTATCGGAAGTGACGGAACGATTGAAGCAGCTGGGGGGTAAGGTGTTTCTGGGGCATAGCGCGGAAAATTTGGGTGAAGCGGAAGTGGTGGTGTATTCTTCGGCATGTCGGCCGGATAACGCGGAAATAATGGCGGCGATGCAGCGGAAAATCCCGGTGATTCGGCGGGCGGAAATGCTGGCGGAATTGATGCGGATGAAATTCGGTATTGCCATAGCGGGGACTCACGGGAAGACCAGCACGACGACAATGGCGGGGGCGATTTTAGTGCGGGGGGGATTAGATCCCACGGTGATTGTGGGGGGAATATCGCCGCTGTTCGGTTCTAACGCCCGCATCGGCAGGGGGGAGTTTTTAGTGGTGGAAGCGGATGAATTCGACCGGTCGTTTTTGAAGCTGTCGCCGACGATTGCGGTGATAACTACTTTGGAATTGGAACATCTGGACTGCTACCGGGATTTGGAAGATTTGACAGCGGCTTTCGCGCAGTTTGCCGGGCAGGTGCCGTTTTACGGCACGGTGATTTTGTGCGTGGATGAACCGGGAGTGCAGAATTTGATTCCGCGGCTGGGGCGGCCGATTTTAACTTACGGATTAAGCCCGCAGGCGGATATTCAGGCTAAAGGGATTTCCATCCGGCAGGGATTGACGGAATTTGAAATATTCCACAAAGGTGAAAGGCTGGGCAAAGCGGCGATTTCGGTGCCGGGATTGCATAATGTGAAGAACGCTTTGGCGGCGGCGGCGGTGGGATGGGAATTGGAACTGTCTTTCGAGCAAATCGCTGAAGGATTACGCGATTTTACCGGGGTAAAACGGCGGTTTCAACTGGTGTGTGATAAAAGCGGGATATTAGTTTACGACGATTACGCTCACCATCATACGGAAGTGCGGGTGACTTTGGAAGCGGCGAAAATGTTGTATGACCGGCGGATAATCGCGGTGTTTCAGCCGCATTTGTACAGCCGGACGCGGGATTTTTACCAGGAATTCGGTAAGGCGTTTCATCAGGCGGAGATTTTAATGGTGACGCCGATTTACCCGGCGCGGGAAGAGCCGATACCGGGTATCAGCGGAGAAATGATCGTGGAAGCGGCTCGGGCGGCAGGACACCGGCAGGCGTATTATGTGGAAGATATGGAGAAGCTGCCGGATTTGGTGTTAGAAAAGGCGGAAAAGGGGGATTTGATTATCACGATGGGCGCGGGGAGTATTTGGAAGTATGGGAAAAGAATTTGTGAATGTTTGAAATAGTCTACAAGTCTGCAAGTCGAAAGAAGATGCGAGTTTCGCGATGCGAGATGCGAGAAAAAGTGTACAAGTGAAAAGCAAAAGCGGTCGACAGCGCACGATAGTAACAAAAACGAAATTTTTTAGGTTGGAGTCAAAGCTGTAACGGCGGATGACGGCAAAACAGAAATATTATAGCGGCATTCCTTTAGCGGAATACACCACTTACAAGATGGGCGGGCCGGCTCAACAGTTGTACATTCCGCAGTCTTTCGAAGAATTGAAGGAGATGGCGCTATATTTGAAAGAGAACAGACTGCATTACTATATAATCGGGGGGGGTTCGAATTTATTGATTTCCGACCGGGGGATAGAACAGCCGGTGATATTGATGACGGAATGCTGTAAAGGGATAGTGCAGATGGAGGATGTGGTGGAATGCGGGGCGGGGACATTACTGGGGGAATTGGTGGAATTTGCGATTGAACACGGATTATCCGGGGTGGAAAAATTAGCGGGGATTCCGGGGACTATAGGCGGTGCTTTGACGATGAATGCGGGAGCATACGGCTGCGATATATCGGGAACCACGACGGAAGTGACGGTAATCGATGAATTGGGGATGGTGAAGGAAATACCGCAGGGGGAAATCAGGTTCGCTTACCGTAGTTCTCCAGGCTTGACCGGCAAAGTGATTTTACGGGGAAGATTTCAATTTAATCAGGGTAGTAAAGACGAATTAAAGCAGACGGCGCAGGAGATTATCGAATTACGGCGGTCGAAGCATCCGTGGGATAAACCGTCGGCGGGTTCGGTATTCAAGCGTCATCCGATGGGGCCGGCGGGATTGTTAATCGAAAAGTCCGGATTGAAGGGGATGCGGATAGGGAACGCCCAGATTTCGGAAAAGCATGCCAATTTCATTGTCAATTTAGGCAAAGCGCGGGCGATAGAAGCGCTGGCGCTGATCAGGCGGATACAAAAAGAAGTGTTTCGGAAGTTTGGGGCGGAATTGGAATTGGAACAGCGGTTGATGGGATTCAAGCAGGAGGAATTGGTGAATCCGGAAAAATATTTGTAAGAAAAGTATCAAGCGCCAAGCGCCAAGTAGCAAGAAAAGCAATGGATTCCCGCTTTCGCGGGAATGACAGCTTTTGGGCGTTTTCGGACAGACTGTTACGCGGGAGAAATACCCTGCGGGAGATTAGAATGTGTCAGGCGAGGGCGCCTGACACCACAAGTTGGAACACGGGATTCCCGCTTTCGCGGGAATGACAGCGCTGGGATTTTGCGTCAGGGATTCCCGCTTTCGCGGGAATGACAGTTCCGGGGCGTTTTCGGACAGACTGTTACGCGGGAGAAATACCCTGCGGGAGATTAGAATGTGTCAGGCGAGGGCGCCTGACACCACAAGTTGGAACACGGGATTCCCGCTTTCGCGGGAATGACAGTTCCGGGGCGTTTTCGGACAGACTGTTTCGCGGGAGAAATACCCTGCGGGAGATTAGAATGTGTCAGGCGAGGGCGCCTGACACCACAAGTTGAATAATAACCTATAGATTCCCGCTTTCGCGGGAATGACAGCGCTGGGATTTTGCGTCAGGGATTCCCGCTTTCGCGGGAATGACAGCGCTGGGATTTTGCGTCAGGGATTCCCGCTTTCGCGGGAATGACAAGTTTGGAGCATTATCGGACAGACTGTTTCGCGGGAGAAATACCCTGCGGGAGATTAGAATGTGTCAGGCGAGGGCGCCTGACACCACAAGTTGGAACACGGGATTCCCGCTTTCGCGGGAATGACAGTTCTCAAGTTATTCGGATAATTGAATAACTGGAAATAATATGGTAAAGCGGAAAAGAAATAATCCGATTGAGGGCGTGAAGAAGCGGGGGCGCAGAATGACATCGTGGCAGTCGCTGGCGCTGCTGATTTTTATAATCGCCGCCGGATTCGGATTAGTCCGGCTGGTGTTATGGTCTTTCAATACCTCGTTTTTTCGCATAGAAACCTTGAATATTTCCGGATTGAATTACGAAGAAGAGAAGGATGTGCGGGAACAGATAAAATTTGTGATGGGAAGAAATATTTTGCGGCTGGATTTGGCGGCGGTGGAAGATAGTTTACGGAAATTGGAATATGTGCGGGAAGCGCGGGTTTACCGGGCGCTGCCTAAAGACTTGAGGGTAGAGATTGAGGAAAGACATTTGTTGGCGCTTTTCAGCGGCGCGGAGGGATTGACAATTATCGATACTGACGGAAAAAGAGCGGGGAAACCTCGAGCGGGAAAGGTGTATGATTTGCCTATTGTTACTGAATGCCCGGCAAGCGGGGAAAAGTATTACCGGGCGGTGAATTTCCTGCTGGCGGCGAAAATACTATGCCCGGCGGTGTATAGTGCGACCGTTCAATTGACCTATAATGATGAGGTTTTGGTCGGATTAATGGGGGAGCAAGTCAAGCCGGTCTATATCGGTAAGAAGGATTTTGCGGAAACGGTAATGAAGATCTGGATTTTAATGAATAAATCTGAAAGGGGACTTATGGAAATGGAGTACGCCGATTTGCGGTATAAGGGGAAGGTGTTTTACAAGAAAAGCGATATATGATGATGAAGCGGCTCAAGGCTAAGGGCTCAGGGCTCAAGGAAAAGCATTAAAGTCGATTGATAACTTTCGACTTTCGACTTGCAGACTTGTGGACTTGCCGACTTGCAGACTGCATTAAAATGGGAAATTGGTCTAACAATATAGAAGGAGACATCGATGCCAGCGCAGGCGAAAAACATTGTCGGTTTGGATTTGGGGACGACCAAGGTGTCGGTGATCATCGCTGAATTCACCGAAGAGGGCGAGATCAACATTGTGGGATTGGGTTCGTGTCCGGCGAAAGGGATGCGGCGGGGAGTAGTAGTAAATATTGAAAAGACGGTGGCTTCGATAATGAAAGCGGTGGAATTGGCGGAAAGGATGTCCGGGGCTGAAGTCAATTCGGTTTACACCGGGATCGCCGGGGATCATATCCGCAGTTTGAGTTCGCGGGGTGTGATTGCGGTATCGCGGCGGGGGATGAACATTGCCGATAATGAAATAAAACAGGAAGATGTGGACCGGGTAATCGAAGCGGCGAAAGCGGTGTCCTTGCCTTTGGACCGGGAGGTGCTGCATGTGATACCTCAGCAGTTTATCGTGGACGACCATAAGGGCATCAAGGATCCGGTGGGTCAGGCGGGAGTGCGGCTGGAAGCGGATGTGCATATTATTACCGGAGCGGTGACATCGGCGCAGAATATCTATCGGTGTGTGAAGCGGGCGGGGCTGGCTTGCAGCGATTTAGTGCTGGAACCTTTAGCCAGTTCGTATGCGGTTTTGACGGAATCGGAAAGGGAATTGGGGGTGGGAATGATCGATTTGGGCGGGGGGACGACCGATATAGCGATTTTTGAGGACGGAGTAATCAAGCACACCCATGTATTAGCAGTGGGCGGGCAATTGGTAACACGGGATATTGCGGTGGGACTAAATATACCGATTGAAAGCGCGGAAGAGTTAAAAATCAAATTCGGATTGGCGCATCGGGATTTGATTAGGGATGACACTCCGATAGAGCTGCCCAGTTTCGGCAGCCGCCCTAAAAGTCAGATTGCGCTTTCGCAGCTGACGCAAATCATCCAGTTTCGGATGCAGGAAATCTTCGAATTTGCGCGGGATGAAGTGATGCGGATGATGGGGGTAAATTATCACCAGAAGCTGCCGGCGGGATTGATCTTGACCGGGGGGGGATCGTTGATACCGGGATCGGATTTGGTGGCGGCGGATATATTCGGATTTCCGGTGCAGGTGCGGGGGCCTCGAGGAGTGGGCGGAATGATGAATTTGGTGGACAGCCCGATTTATTCCACCGGAGTGGGATTAGTGCTGTTTGGAGCGAAATTTATCGAACACACCGATGTATTCAGAGGGGATGAAACGAAGATATATGAAAAGATTATTAGTAAGATGCGGAATTGGGTGATTGAGTTTTTTAGTTAGAAAAGCGGACTTTAGGCTTTGGACTTTAGACTTGGGGAAAAGCAAAAGCGGTCGATGGTTGATGGTTGATGGTTGATGGTTGATGGTCGATGGTTGATGGTTGATGGTTGATGGTCGATGGTTGATGGTCGATGGTCGATGGTTGATGGTTGATGGTTGATGGTCGATGGTTGATGGTCGATGGTCGATGGTTGATGGTTGATGGTTGATGGTTGATGGTCGATGGTCGATGGTTATTTGAACTGCAGATAAAAGCCGATAAAAGCAAAAGCGGAAAAGCAGTCGATAGTCGTTAGTCATTGGTCGTTAGTAAAAGCAAACCATCATGCGATAGTCTCTTTCGCGATCATCGCACCACCGAGCATGAAAATACCCGGCTCGCGAGCGGCATTCCGGTTATTTTCAAGATAAACCCACATGCGCCTGACGGCGCACAACGAAGCATGAAAATAGTGTCGACCACAGAGGGTCGATACAACAGACTAAGGACGGCTGTCAGGCGAGGGCGCCTGACAGCACAGCTTTTCCTTTCGACTTTCGACTATTTTCAAGATAAACCCACATGCGCCTGACGGCGCACCCCGAAGCATGAAAATAGTGTCGACCACAGAGGGTCGATACCACAGACTAAGGACGGCTGTCAGGCGAGGGCGCCTGACAGCACAGCTTTTCCTTTCGACTTTCGACTATTTTCAAGATAAAAGCGGGACAAGCGGTCGAGATTCACAAAAAATTGAATAATACAATTCAACGATAATCCTTGGGGTAGTATATGGGAAATTTCAATCATCATTTGGTCATCTGTGGCAGGGAGGACAAATGAAGCGTCAGAATCAGATACTGCTGGACCAGTCGAATGAAACCGGCGCGAAGATGAAGGTGGTGGGGGTGGGCGGCGCGGGGAACAACGCCATCAACGGGATGATAACTTCCAATTTGACAGGGGTGGATTTCATCGCGGTGAATACGGATATGCAGACTTTGGAAGTAAATCACGCCAGTCATAGGATTCCTATCGGCCGGCAGGTAACTAAGGGATTAGGCGCGGGGGCGAATCCGGAAATCGGGCGGGCGGCGATTGAAGAAGACCGGGAAGTAGTGGCGGAAGCTTTAGCTGGGGCGGATATGGTATTCATCACGGCGGGGATGGGCGGCGGGACGGGAACCGGGGCGGCGCCGGTGATCGCGGAAATCGCTAAGAAGGCCGGGATTTTAACGGTGGGAATTGTCACCCGGCCGTTTTTATTCGAAGGGCCGAAGCGGATGCGGCAGGCGGATATGGGTATCGAAGCGTTGAAGAAGCATGTAGATACTTTGATTGTGATTCCCAATCAACGGCTGCTGGCTTTGGTGGAAAAGGATACACCTTTGGAGCAGGCGTTCAAGATTGCGGATAATGTTTTACTGCAGGCGACTAAAGGCATATCCGATTTGGTGAATGTGCCGGGCTTGATCAATTTGGATTTCGCTGATGTGCGGACGGTGATGTCGGAAATGGGCGACGCATTGATGGGCGTGGGGCAGGCGGCGGGGGAAAACCGCGCTTCCCAAGCGGCTCACCGGGCGATATCCAGCCCGCTATTGGAAGAAATCAACATCGCCGGCGCTAAAGGCGTATTGATCAATTTGACCGCTTCCAGCCAATTGGCGTTATCTGAAGTCAATGAGGCGAACAACATCATTTTTGAAGCGGCGGGATTGGACGCTAACATCATTTTCGGCGTAGTATTCGACAACAATATGGAAGACAAACTGCAGGTGACGGTGATCGCCACCGGATTCAACCGCAAAGAGTTCAAGCCGGAAGTCAAGCCGATCGAGAAGATAGTTCCGGTGGAAAAAGTGATACATTTGCCGCCGGAATTGGATGAAGAACGATTGCAGGAAAAGCGCGCCAGCGAACGGCGCCGGGTGAACGCTCCCGGGTTGGAACATCGGCTGGATGTGACCAGTTTTGAAACCTTTACGCTGGATGAATTGGAAGTGCCGACATTTTTGCGGCGGCAGATGGATTAAAAACAGTAGCAAGTTACAAGTAACAAGTAGCAAGTAAAAGCGGCGATGATTGTCTGATAAGATGTACAGAGATGAAACTGCGACAGGATTTTGAAACGACTAGCGACTGTCGACTAACGACTTTTAAAGTAAGAGCACAGATTATCGCTAAACAAAGAAATACTATTTCGGGAATAAAACATCTCTGCCGGTATGATAATTCGGGACGGTTTAAGGTAGATGTGTTATTTCCCAATAATGCGGAATCTGCGTTCGGCAGTTTGGGTTATCAGACGGTTTATCATTTGTTCAATCAGGAGGAAAATTTTACTGCAGATTTAGTGTGGCTGGAAGTGGAGAAAAAGCGGTTGGAGCTGAAAGGGGAAATCATCGCACTGTCCATCGCTTTCGAGCTGGATATTTTCAACTTAGCAAAGATTTTAATCGAAGAACAGATCGAGCCGCTGGCGGAAAAGCGGGAAGGGCCTTTGGTGATTTGCGGGGGAGTATTGCCGATGATCAATCCATTGCCTTTAACGCCGTTTGCGGATATAATAATGCTGGGGGACGGTGAATTGTTGATACCGGTTTTTGCCGAATTGTATGAGAAGCATTATTTGCAAGGCAAGGAGGAATTATTAAAATATGCGGCGGGAGCGCCGGGATTTTTGGTGCCGAGGTATAATTCCCTCGCTGAGGTACAACCATTGATGGAGCGGCGAAAGACAGTATTGCATTCCTGGGTGCTAAATCTCCAAGGTCATTTCGGAAATGCGTTCTTAGTGGAAGCAGGGCGAGGATGTCCGCGGAAATGCCGGTTTTGCGCTTCGGCGCATTTGCATACTTACGAATATCACAGCAAAGAACGAATAATTGAAACGATCAGGGAATGGGCGCCGCCGAAATCGGTAGTCGGATTGATAGGATCGTCATTATCCGACCATCCTGATTTAGAAGAGATGATAAAAGAAATAGTGGGATTGGGATACAAAGTCACGGTATCATCTTTAAGACCGGATGTGATTACATTAAGGCTGGCGGAAGCGTTGAAAAGGGGGGGGATGAAGACTTTGACGATAGCTCCGGAGGCGGGTTCTTTGCGGATGCGGAAGATATTGGGGAAGGGGATGTCGGACCGGACAATTTTAAGTGCGGTAGAAGCGGCTTATCAGGCAAAAATCGAGCGGATCAAGCTGTATTTTATGATTGGAATTCCTGGGGAGGAAGAGGAAGATATTACCGCAATCGTAAAAATGGCGAACGAATTTTCCCGCTATTACCCGGCGGGAAAGATGGAATTATCCATCAATACGATGATTCCTAAACCAGGAACACCTTTTGAATTGCAGGAGATGGCGGGTGATAATTATATAAAGGCTGTTCGCAGGAAACTGCGGGAAGAAATCAAGGGATTATCGTTTACCAAGCGCAGTTACAGTTTGGAGTATGCTCAGGCGGCGCTATCGCAGGGGGACGAAAAAGCGGGATTGGCGGTTTTGGAGACAGTGAAGACGGGGATTTCGTTCAAGGATGCTTTACAGAGGCAGGGAAGAGGCATTGGGCATTAGGCATTGGGAAAAGCGGATTTAAGTCCCCGCTTTGGCGGGGATGGATTTAGGGAAAAGCGAAAAGTAAAAGTAGGGAGAAAATATTTTATCCGGCAGGATTATGAGATATCCCGGAGATTTTTGATTTTTTACGAAATTTTTTATCATTATGCGGGAACCTGAGGCGAAGGTTATAGTTCAATCTATTAGCATTAACTCAACCGGTATTCAGGAAAAAATCGATGTTAAACAAAGAATTATTGGAAATACTTGCCTGCCCCAAATGCAAAGGCGATTTAGTTTATGAAAGCGAAAAGGAGGAATTGATTTGCCCGGTCTGCAGGTTGAAGTACAAAGTCAAGGACGATATACCGGTGATGTTGATTGAGGAAGCGGCGAGTTTTTAGCGGCAAAACAATTATCGGCATTTTAACCAGCCCATCAGAAAAAGTATCGATTACAGGAGAACAAGTATAAAAGTTCGTTAAAGGTTTTTTCAATTCGCTTTCTTATATTAGAGCTGACAGCTTACGATCGAATTATTCCTTTAACGAGCATTCGAACCGGATATTCCGCGGGGAATGTTCGGTTTTTGCGTTTTTAGGAAAACAAGTTACAATAAGCAAGTTACAAGCAGCAAGCAAGGCAAAAGTGGAATTCGGAATAGGGAATGGCATTGAAGAGATATAGAGGGGGGGAAGATCTCAGGAGCAGGTAATAAATTCGGATTGGTAAAATGAAGAAAGCGCGGTTATACAAAATATGGGCTTTCGCTGCGGGGCTGCTGGTAAGCAGCGGCAATGCCGGCGCGGGGACGGTTTACGCGGATATGGAAGTATTGGAATCGTCCGGTAAGGGGATGACGATAGTGTATCGTCCTGCCGTAAGTTCGGCAGCGCAGGATAATCAGGGCGGAGAAATCGATTTACTGATTCCGGGGCATAGCAGTCAAGCTTATTCAGACGGCTATATTTTACCGCTGCGGAACCATTTGCTCGCTATTCCGCCGGAAGCTCAGGCGGTTTTGACTATCCAGTCAAGGAAATTTCACAGTCTGAATAATACCTTTCCGCGAAAGACCAAAGGGGATAGCAATATTTCCGGGCAGTCTATTACGGCGGAAGCTTTCGATGATTTTATCACGATTTCCCGACCTTATCGATTCCGCAGAAACCAGGTGGTGAAAATTACTTTACATCCGGCGGTGTTTCGGCAGAGCGCAAACCGGATCGATGTGGCGGAAGAAGTGCGGTTCACAGTCAATTTTATCGGCGGCAATGATGCCGGCGGCGTTCAGGAGAAGAATTTCCAGGGATTTGAAGACGCGGTATTGAATTTTGAACAGAGCGGAAAATGGAGTTATCCGGTTGAGGTATCGTCTTCAAGTCCTTTTCCCACCGGGACTTTAGTCAAGATACTGGTCAACAGTGAAGGTATTTACCGGGTAAACTACAGCGATTTATCGAATAAAGTAAGCGGATTGGGCGATTACCCACTGGATTTAATCAAGATTTACAATAACGGGGGAAGAGAATTACCCACTTTCTTTTCCGCACCGACAGTGGATTCGTTAATTGAGAATGCATTGTATGTTTACGATAGCGGCAATGACAATATTTTCGAAAGCGGGGATTATTTGTTGTTTTATGGGAGAGGGACTTGGGGTTGGGAACAAGCAAGTTCCGGCAATTTCGAACATTATATCAATCATTACACCGAAAGCAATGTTTATTGGCTGGAACTAAATCAAAGCGGTTCTGCGGGCAAGCGAATGGCGGATTTCAGCGATACTACCTCCGCTTCGGTAAATGTAGTGACTACCAGAGCCAGAGTTTACCGGGAAGATGAGCAGGTGATTTACGCTAACAGCGATTGGCCGGGATCGGGAATGAATTGGTACGGCGATTTAATCAGTTCCGGGGGTTCGAAGACTTATTATCATACATTGAACGATGTAACTTCAGGTTATTATCGAATCCGGGTGTTTTTACATTCGACGGGGGGAACGGCGAAATTTTATGTTTATTGGAACAATCAGTTATTGGGAGAAGCCAACGCCGATCAGATCAAGACATTTACCGGGCAGGCGTCGAATTTCCCGATGTTAAGCGCGTTGAAGTTTGAGAGTTTTTATGGGCCTAGCAGTTATGTGGATTGGTATGAGATAGAATTTGAACGGGAATTACAGACTGAAGGATCGGGAGAGTCGATAGTCTTTCAATCTCCGACGGGGGCTGGAATAGCGCAGTATGATTCGTTATACGGATTATCGGGGAACGCCTATATTTTCGATGTTACCGATTTTGCGGAAGCGGGGATGACGCGGGGCAACCGTTTCAAGGATGATTTACCGGGCAGCGGAGTCAAGCGTTATATAGCTTGCGATGAAGCGGGATTTAAAAGCGCGGGTTCCATCAGCAGTTATACCCCGCCGCCGTCGGATTTTACCGATTTACGGGACGCCGGCAACAGCGCGGAGTACTTATATATTGCGCATAATGATTTCTACGCGGGACTCGGCGAAGTAATGCCGCTATGGAATGGCAAGGGATTCAATTGCAAACGAGTGGATGTGCAGCAGATATACGACCAGTTTTCCTGCGGATTATACGATCCTGCTGCGATACGGAATTTTTTACGGTATGCGGTGGATAATTGGAGTGAAGCGCCGGTATTAGTGGCGCTGGTGGGGGATGGAGATTACGACTTTATGAACCGCATATCCGATGCAGATAAGAATTGGATACCGGTGTATGAGATTGGCGGTACATGTTACGACGATTATTACGCCTATCTGCATAATTCCTCCGATCCGGAATTAGGATTGGGGCGGTGGACGGTGCGGTCGACGGCGGAATTCGATATTGTGAAGGATAAAGTGTTAAAGTATGCCGGGGAGCCGGAATTTGGGCCGTGGCGGATGAAATTTACGGTGGTGGCGGATGATGAATTCGGGCCCGGGGGCGATCCGGATGCTTGGGAAGAGTATCATACGGAATATTCGGAAGATTTGTGCAATAATTATGTGCCGGATTTTTTCAGTGTGGATAAAATCTATGCTACGGAATATCCGTTGACTCCGGGCGCGGGAGGACGGCAGAAATTGGAAGCTACGGAAGATCTGCTGAATTCCATCAACGACGGCACGGTGTTCGTAAATTATTTCGGGCATGGCAATGAAACGGTATGGGCGCATGAGAATTTATTCTATCAGGAGCGGGATTTACCTAACATCGATAATGGTTACCGTTTATCTTATTTTGTGGCGATGACTTGCAGCTGGGCCTATTTCGACAATCCGGAGAAGCAGTCGATGCCGGAGGAAATGCTGGTGATGCCCGGCGAAGGCGCGATAGGTTGTATCGGGGCGACTCGTTCGACGGGGCCGACTTCAAATTGGGCGCTGGCGGAATGGCTTTACACCAATGTTTATGAAGATCCTCATACGCCCAAGCCTTTAGGGCAGTCGATGATGAACGCTAAGATTGTACAGAGTTCCACCGATTCCCGGGAATATCATATCATTGGTGATCCGATGGTGCCGCCGTGCGCGCCGATAAACGGAGGAGAGATTTCTTCGATAGCGCCGGATTCTTTATTCGCTTTGAATGAGATTACGGTAGCGGGCAGGGCAATGCGGGGCGATACATTATGGGGCGATTTTACCGGGACGGTATATTTGCAGGTGACGGATGCGGCGATCCCGACCACCTATCAATTTGCGGAATCGGGCGATTTGATCACTTACAATCTGCCGGGGAACACGATATACCGGGGGCCTTTTTCCTGCAGCGGGGGCGAGTTCGCCGGGCAGTTTATCGTGCCTTTGGATATAAGTTACGGCGGGGAATTGGGGCGGATCAGCATCTATTACAATGACGGAGAAACCGACGGCTGCGCGTTTGTGGACAGTATTTATCTGGGCTCAGGTGGAACGCCACTGAGCGACAGCGACCTGCCTGCGGCGGCGGTCTATTTCAGCGATCGTTCTTATCGGGCGGGCGATCCGATCCCGGTTTCGCCGGTGATCATTGCGGATTTATACGACAGTTCCGGGATAAATTTGACCGGCAGCGCAGGACATCAAATTATGCTGATTGCCGATGAAAGTGAAGAATACGATTTGACCGATTTTTTCGAATACGATATCGACAGTCATTCTCAAGGCACCTTGACGCATCAGTTAGATTATTTAGCCCCGGGCGTGCATAATATGAAACTCAATGTGTGGGACAGTTTCAATAATTTACAGCAGATTGAATTTACGGTGGAAACGGCGGAGATGGAAGCTGATGGCGAATACCTGTATGATTTGTTGAATTACCCCAATCCGTTCAACAATACGACTTCATTTACATTCAAGATTTTGGAAGCGGCTGAAGTGGAAATTGAAGTGTATACTGTGGGGGGGCGGAAGATTCAGAGTTTTGGGCCGAAATATTGTCTGCCGGTGTATGTGTATGACGATTTTATCTGGGACGGGCGCGATTACGAAGGCGATAAGATCGCTAATGGAGTGTATTTATATAAAGTAATCGCCCGGTTCGATGATAATACAGTGTCGAAAATCGGCAAAATTATTGTTATGCAATGAATTTTTTGTTATATTATAGAATTTGGTTAGGGTTTAGGGTTTAGGATTGAATGTGGGTAAATTGTTTCCTTTAAATAGTAATTACATATTCAGTTAATATTATTTTCGGAGGATCTCTGATGAAGAGGCTCTTGAATGCACTAATATTGATAAGCGTAATCGCGGTACCTTTGCAGACTTATGCCGGGAGTGTATCACAAGCCGGGGTATTGTTTTTGAAGATATCTCCGGGGGCAAGGCCTTCGGGGATGGGCGAAGCTTTCGTAGCTTTGGCGGACGACGCTACGGCGACTTGGTGGAATCCGGCGGGATTGGGCTTTTTGACCGCTAACGAAATGACTTTGATGCACACCAATTGGCTGCCGCAGTTTCATCTGCCGGATTTGTATTTCGATTTTGTCAGTTACATCCACAATGTGCCGGATTGGGGGACTTTCGGGGGAAATTTGGTATTTATGAATTACGGCGAAATCATCCAGACCAATGAAATCGGCACGGTAATCGGCAATTTCAACGCCTATGAAGTGGCGGCGACGGGGGCTTACGGTTCTCAGGTGAATGATAATTTGTCGATGGGAGTGGGCATCAAGTTTGTTTACAGTCATTTAAGTCCATTGGGCGCGGGACAGGAAAAGGGGGAGGGAATAGCTTCGGTGTTCGCGCTGGATATTGGAGCTTTGTATAAATTCCGCAGATTTCCGGGATTGCAGATTGGGGCGAATTTAGCCAATATGGGGCCGAAAATATCCTATATCGACCGGGCGCAGGCTGACCCGCTGCCGACCAATCTGAAGATGGGCGTCGCTTACCGTTTGATCGACCAGGAATACAACAAGCTGACGATGACTTTCGATGTGGATAAGGAATTAGTCACCCGGGATGAAAACGGGACGGATCCGTTCTATATCGCCATGTTTACTTCGTGGTATAACGACGGCGGCTTTATGTCGGCGAAAGAATTGGAAGAGTTTATCTGGCATGCGGGTATGGAATACTGGTATGGCAATTTGGTGGGACTGCGCTGCGGCTATTGGTATGACGATTTGGGCAAGGTGTATCCTTTCACGGCGGGATTCAGCATCCAGTACAGTGCTTACCGGTTCGATTTCGGTTATATGACAGCGGGGGAAAACCATCCGGTGACGGATACGATGCGGTTTTCGTTGACTTTTGGATTGTAGAAGCTGTCTTTGGGCTTTAGGCTTTGGGCTTTGGGCTTTGGGAAAAGCAAACAAAAACTTTCGCCACTGAGACACAGAGTTTCACAGAGAAGAATGGAAAAATTTATTAAATATTGTGAGATTTAATAAGAAAATATTTATCACGATTTCGGCAGTTGGTTTATTTTTCTCAACTAATTCCGAAATCTATTCTGCTTCCCCACAAGTATTGCCGCCGAGGGTGCCGCAGACGGTAAATAGCTTTGCGCAGAATGCGGATACTATCCGGGTAGTGGCGATACGGGTGGAATTTTTACCGGATACGGTGAGCGGGACTACCGGAGATGGGACTTTTGGCGATGGGATAGCGGAAAGTGAGATCGACCCGCTGCCGCATAACAACAAGTATTTTCGAGATCAATTACTTTTCCTTAAGAACTATTTCCAGTCGATATCCAGCGGGGAAGTTTATTTGGATATAGCCGGAGTATATCCGTTGAACGATGAGGAAGTTTACACGCTCCCCTACCCTATGTGGCATTACAATCACAACGACGACGATTATTTGGATTACGGATTGGCGGCGCTGTTTTACGACGCTTGGAAAGCGGCGGATAGTCAAAATAGCGATATCGATTTTTCACAGTTCGACCCGGAAAAAGATTTGTTTTTGATATTTCACGCGGGAGTGGGGAAAGATTTCAGTTTTGATTACGATCCTACGCCTTTCGACATTCCTTCCGCTTATATCGGACTAACTGATTTGGAAGAACAGCTGCCGGACAGCATTATCCTCGGACAGGGGATTGCGGTGGATAACGGGGCTGCTTATGTGAAAAACGGTATGATTTTACCGGAATGCGAGAATCAGGAAGGTTACGAATTGGGGATGCACGGGCATATGGCTTTGCTGACCGGGTATCATTTGGGGATGCCGAATTTATTCAATACGGAAACCGGCGGTTCGGTAACCGGATGGTTCGGGATGATGGATCAAGGGTCGGGGAAGTTGGACGGATTAGCGCCGGCGCCGTTAGACCCCTGGACTAAAATACATATGGGCTGGGCTGAAGCGGAGGAAATTTCGGGATTCCCGGATACGGTCAGTGTTCCGGTGGGGACGATAGTAAAGATTCCTTTAACGGATAAAGAATATTATTTGATGGAGAATCTCGATTCCTGGGTACGGCCGGGAGTGTCGTGGGATAGTTTGCAGTATAGTTTTTATGTGGAATATAACGATTATCCTGTGACCTTCGATTTGCTGAGGGATAGTGTAAGTTTGTATATGGATGTGGAAATCGATGCGGTGTCGGGAGTGTTGACTAATATGGAGAATTGGGGCGTAGGTCGTCCGGCGAGCGGATTGATGATCTGGCATATCGATGAGAATGTGATCGATCCGGCTTTGTATAACGGCGAAGGTATCAATAACGATCCGGACCGATTGGGAGTATATATCGAAGAAGCGGACGGCGCGCAGGACATCGGGCAGAATTACGGATTTTTCAGCGCGGGCTATGGATTGGAATTGGGCAGTCCGTACGATGCGTTTTGGGGGGAAAACGAGGCGTTTTTAGAAGCTAATCCGCATAAAAGTTCCGTCTGTTTCCGGGATGACACTTTCCCGGACGCTAAGAGCAATTCCGGGGCGTTTTCGCATTTAGTGTTGAAGAATTTTTCGGCGCAGATAAGTGATACGATGAGTTTTATTGTGGAGAATGATTTGCTGCTGCCGGGATTTCCCAAAGCTGATAATTATATTTTTCAAATATTTGCCGCCGATGTGGATGGGGACGGGGAAGATGAGATTTTCGATGTTTATCATTCGCCTGTTCCTTCAATCATGCCTTTTATTTTAGAAGGATGGGAAAATGACGGCGCTAAAGCAGCGGTAACAAACGACACGGTTTTCGCGCTGCTCGATGGTCCGGTATTGTATCCACCGGCGGTGGGAGATTTCGACGGCGATGGGTGTGAAGAGATTGCGATTTCGATTCAGGACTGGTCAAATATAAACGCTAATTCAGCTTTGATTATGTTGGATTATCAACCGGCTGATTCGACGGTTAGTGCGGTGAAAACGGTTATCAGCACCGTATATTCCACATATTTATTTTCCCCGCCGGTTTACCGGGAAGGTAAGTTCTATTTTATCGTGAGAAATCAAACCGTCGATGTCGATTATATTCAATGCTGGGATTATAATGACGGTGCGCCAGTTCAAGCTTGGTGGGCGTTAAATCATCATCATCCGTGGAGTTTGAGTTTATTGCCGGGCGGGGAATTGGCGGCGGGGTGCAATGACGGATGGATATACCGGTATTCAGAAGACGGGGATTCGCTGAACGCTTTCGAAATCCCCGGTTATCCCTATTTTAGTATAAGTTCGGGGGATATCGACCGGGACGGGGAGGCGGAAATTGCGGCGCTGTATCGGGTCGACAGTTTAGCGGAAAGCAGCGACAGCTATTTGGCGGTTTATAATTTGGATGGGAGTTTACCGGAGGGTTTTCCGGTTTTAAATGGCGGTATCGGACCTTGGTATTTAAACACGGCGCCGGTTTTAGCGGATATCGATGGGGACAGTTATTTGGATATTAGTTACGCGGAACCGGAAGCAGGGATTTTTTCCCGCCAGAGAAGCGGAGTATATACCGATTATTTTCCTCAGGAGAAGGCTGATTTATTTAATGTTTTACTATTAGGTAGAACTTCGGAAGATGAAATCCGTCAGGTGTATTGCGACGACCATAGTTTGATTATCGCTGATGTTACGGGCGAGCCGCTGAGTGGATTTCCTTATGAAATCGATAATTTAATGGGCGATGACGGATACACCATACAGCTTTTCCAGCTTTCTCCCAATGAGATTGGATGCATTGCCAAAAAGGATTCCAGATTATACGCATTTTCCACCGATATGTCGGAAATTTTATGGGGGACGCAGTATGGCGGAAAGGATAACGGCTGTTATGTCGATACGCTGTTCAGCGGACTGCCCAATGCGGGCAGTTTGATGCCTTCAGGGCAGGTGTATAATTGGCCGAATCCGAATAAGCCAGGGGAAGATTTCACTAATATCCGGTATTATTTGAATTACAACGCCGAAGTTAAAATCACTATCTACGATATGGCAGGGGATAAGGTGGAAGAACTTTCCGATTACGGGATGGGGCAGGCGGATAATGAGACGGTGTGGAATTTGAATAATGTCTGTTCCGGGGTGTATTTCGCCCGGGTGGAAGCTAAAGGCGGGGGGCAGAAGGCGGTGGAATTTATCAAGATTGCGGTGATTAAGTAGCTGGCAGCTGGTGGTTAGTGGTCGATGATCGATAGTGGATGGTTGATGGGAGATGGTCAAAAGCAAAAAGCATTCACAACAGATTAAGCAGATAAAGCAGATAAAAAGAAAGAATTTGCGGAAAAATATACTTATAGCGATTGTTCTCCTTGGTTTTACTTTGGGAGGATGGGCTCAGCCGGGCGAATACCCGCATCCGGAATTGAAGTGGTACACGGTGGAAACGGAACATTTCACCGCGTTTTACCACGAAGGGACGGAACGGACGGCGAAGACTTGTTTGAAGATTGGGGAAGAAATCTATCCTTCTATTACCAAGTTATACGGTTACGAGCCGGATACCAAGATTCATTTTCTCATCAAAGATACGGACGATTATTCCAACGGCGGGGCTTATTATTACGATAACAAGATTTTAATCTGGGCGACGGCGCTGGATTGGGAACTCAGGGGAGCGACCAATTGGCTGCGCAATGTGGTGACTCACGAGTTCACGCATATGATCCAATTGGGGGCGGCGCGGAAGATGACGCGGCAGGTGCCGGGAGTGTATTTGCAGTGGTTGAATTATGAGGAAGAGCGGCGGCCGGATGTGCTGTACGGTTTCCCCAATGTATTGATGTCTTATCCGGTGGCGATGACGGTAATCCCGCATTGGTTTGCGGAAGGGACGGCGCAGAATCAAGCGCCCGGATTCGGATATGATTATTGGGACAGCCACCGGGATATGATACTACGGACGCGGGCTTTGACCGGGACTTTGTTGACGCTTGACGAGATGGGGCATTTCGGATTCAATTCTATCGGCAACGAATCGGTGTATAATCAGGGATTTTCGCTGGTGGGATTTATCCGGCGGAATTACGGGGATAAGGCTTTGCAGCGGATTTCTGCGGGGATGAAGAGTTTTACCAATTATTCTTTCGACCGGGCAGTGCGGGGAGCGATAGGGATTGGGGAAGATGACTTATACAAGGCTTGGAAAGATTCGTTGACCACCTACTATCGGCACTCCACCGCGGAGATTATAAAGCATCAAGTGACCGGGGAAAAGCTGGAAACTCCGGAAGCTTATGCCAATTTTTATCCCGCATTTAGTGGTACGGATGAAATAATTTTTCTTTCCAACAAAGGTCAGGATTATATGTCGATGACCGGATTGTATCGGATGAATTTGTTAAGCGGAGAAATTGAATTAGTTAAAGGTCATGTTTTATCTCGGCCTGGTATAAGTTCCGACGGCAAATGGATAGCTTATTCGGCGAAGCGGAAACCGGTGAACCGGTCGATGTACGACGATATTTATATTTATAATATAGAAGCGAAGAAAGAGTACCGTTTGACTAAAGGGGCGCGGGCGACCTCACCGGCGATTTCGCCGGACGGGAAACGGATAGCTTTCATCATCAATGGCGGCGGTACGCGGAATTTAGCGATAGCGGAGATACCGGAATTAGGCAAAGATAAAGAGGCAATAATAACCTCGTGGAAAGTCCTTACGGATTATAAGTGGGGGGAACAGTTGGAAAATCCGGTATTTTCGCCGAACGGACAGTATATCGCTTTTGAAATGTTTCACGATGGGCCAAAAGATATTATTGTGTATGATATTGCTGCCGGTGAATTGAAAGCGATATGTTCAGCGAAAGCGGACGAGCGAAATGCCGTATTTTCACCGGATGGGCGAAAGCTGCTGTATTCCAGCGATGAAACCGGTGTATTCAATCTATACATTTACGATTTGGAAAGCGAGGGGCGAGAGTTAGCGACCAATGTCCTTGGAGGGGCTTTTATGGGGGCGTTTTCGCCGGATGGAAAGAGGATAGTGTATGTGGGATATGAAGATAATAGTTTTCATTTGTTTTCATTGGACAGCATAACTGCGGTCGAGCCGGTAGATGCGGAATACAAGAAGGATTATCTCCATACTATCCCAAAGGCTAAATATGATGATAAGACTATGCCGATGTATTCTGAAGTCAAATATCAGCCGACATTCGGAAAATTGTTCTTTCTGCCGCGCTTGACTTATGATATAGACAGTTTCAAACCGGGACTATATGTATATTCTTCGGATTTTATGGATTGGTTCAGTTTATTCGGGGGATTCGCTTTCAACGGACTGACGGAAGATCCTAAGTTTTTTCAGGGATTGGCGAGGTTAAATCCTAAGTACATCGGGGATTATGACTTATTTGCAATGATTGAATATAATAACATTGTGCCGACATTTTTTATCGAAGGCTACAGTATTTTAAGAAGGACTCATCAAAGTTTCGACGATGAACAGCATATCATTGGGGAGGCGGAAGCACCGAACGGCACGCTTTATCCGATTTACGACCAATACGCTATCGATTACCGGTTCGGGCTGAGCGAAGTGGACGCGGGATTCCGCTATAAGATGGATCAGGCGAATACTTTTGAAATAAGAGGGATAGCTTCCCGGTATGGAGCGAAATTGCGGTTCGATGATGGGTTTGAGTTTGCGTATACCTATTTCAAGGGCAAGACTTTATCGCTGAAGTGGGAAGGCGATTACAGGCCGATGCAGATATTAGGCGATATCAATCCCAGTCAGGGGCGGAAGTTCATTGCGGAAATTGCGCGGGAGAATAATGCGTTCATTGACAGTTTCACCGTAGATGCGGGGATGTTGGATGAAGTGTATTCTCCGTATAATTACACCCGGTTTTCCCTGCAGTGGGAGGAATACAAGCGTTCGCCGCTGATGAGGGATCATTCGGTGACTGTGAGATTGAATGCGGCGGGATTAGACAAGAATGAAGTCGACGACTTTTTCTTCCTCTACGCCGGGGGGATGCCGGGGATGAAGGGATATAGTTATTATTCATTGGGGGGAACAAAGAAATTGGTGGGGACTTTGACTTACAGATTGCCGGTTTTTAAAGCGGTGCACCGGCGGTATTTGCACGAGTATGTTCATAGCGTGTTTTTGGGTTTATTTTTCGATTACGGGAATGCGTGGCAGGGCGATCTTGACTTTTCCGGTTTTAAGCGGGACGCGGGGATAAATCTGCGGACGGAATTGACTTCGTTTTACGCGTTTCCCACGGCGGTGACTTTGGAAGCGGCTTACGGATTGGATGAATTCACCGTGAAGGAAACGGATTTTGAGCGAGTTTACGGCAAGGAATGGCGGTATTATATGACGATATTGTTTGGATTCGATTTGTTTTTGGGGAGCAGGAATTAGGAGTTAGGAGTTAGGAGTTAGGAGTTAGGAAGTAGGAAGTAGGGAAAAGCAAAGAAAAAGCTACACCACAGAGTCACAGAGAACACAGAGTATCACAGAGAAAAGCGGAGTTCGGTGTTAGGAATTAGGGAAAAGCAAAGCAGAGATTTGAACCGCGGATAAAAGCGGATAAAGACCGATGAGAGCAAAAGCACACATAAAAGCGGCGCCATAGAGACACAGAGTCACAGAAAATAGCAGGCATCAGGCATTTGGCATTTGGCAATGGGCATTAGGAAAAGCCGCTTTTACTTGGTACTTTATACTTGGCGCTTGATACTTCTTTCAAATAAAGTTGAAATTTACATTCTAATTTATTATATTAATTGAATTTCAGGATTTAATAATTACAGGAGTATGGAATGAAGATAACGAGCATAATATTGGCGGTATTAATTGCTGCGGCGGCCATGGCGCAGGAAGGGGTTCGTTTTCAATTCAATCAGCAGGCGTTTGAGTTAAAGCAGAAATACGCTTATGGACAGGCGGAGGAATCTGCAGATCCTGCGGCAGTCGCAGCCACTCCAATGAAAAAGCATCCCGGCAAGGCGATGTTATTGTCGGCGATTATGCCGGGCGCTGGTGAAATGTACGCGGGCTCGACTTTAAAGGCGATATTATTTTTCGGTTTAGAAGTCGGCGCTTGGGCCGGAGTGGCGATTTTTCAAGCGGAAGGCAATGACAAAGAAGAGCAATTTCAGGCTTACGCCGACGCGCATTGGTCGAGAGGGCGGTATTGGACTTGGCTGGAATCGATAGAAACCTGGGCTTTGACCGGTTCTCCGACGGACACTTTCCCTGAATATGCTGATCCCGACAACGGTATCGATGAATTATTTTATTCGCCTGCGGATTATAATGATTTTGAGGATGATAACGGATTTACGCATAATTTGCCTTTGACCAACGACCAGCAGTATTATGAGATGATAGGGAAATATATGACGCAATTCGGTCCCGGCTGGGACGATGCTTGGTATAATGGATTGCCACCTAACAGTTTAAACGATCAAACCTATATCTGGTCGGAAATGACTAAAACGGCGAACTCCGATTATTATATGAATTTGCGCTATAAGTCTAATCAGGCTTTGGATAAAGCGGCGTTATACTTCCAAGTAGTGATGTTGAACCATGTCTTATCCGCTTTGGATGCGGGATTTACGGTGCGGGCGAAGAATAAAAAGATCGACACGGCGTTTCAAGTTACTCCAATGCCATATCAGCAAGAAACGGTGCCGATGGGGCAGGTAACGGTAAATTGGTAACAAAGAAGTAACGAGCGCCAAGTAGCAAGTAACAAGTAAAAGCGGCAGACATAAGGCGGAAAAGAATGCTATATAAGCTTGTATTGGTTTTGCTAGTGTGTTTATCAGTGGAAAATGATGCGCTGGGGCAGACGGCGCAGGAGCGGTTTTTTGTTCAATCCGGGGAATCCATAAATTCGGTGCAAATTGGAACCGTATTGAATCAGGCGCCGCGTTTACAGGCCGGCGCCGGGAAAGATGCAAAACCTTTCCTGAAGTCGCTGCTTATCCCCGGATGGGGGCAGTATAGTCAAGGGCGGAAGAACCAGGCGCTGCTTTTTTTCGGATTGGAAGTATCGTTTTGGGGCGGGATGGCGGGAGTGCAGGCTTACGGGAAGAGTTTGGAAGGCGATTATCGCGCTTACGCGGTATCACACGCTGACATTGACGCCAGCGGGAAAACCCACGATTTTTATGTGAATATCGGCAATTACGACAATCAGAGCGAATATAATGCGGCTCAGCAGATCAGCCGCGATTATGAAGCATTATATATCGGCGAGGAATATTATTGGCAATGGGATTCAGACGGTAATCGTGAAACTTTCGACAATTTACGCGTCAAATCGGATTTATATAAGAACAGCGCAATTTATTTTGCGGGAGCGATCGTAATCAATCATTTGGCTTCCGCCATCGATGCCGCTCGGCACAGCCGGATAAAAGACAGTCTGCAAGCCGGAGTGCGAGTCGATGCCAGCGGAAACGGAATGTTAACCATAATAAAAGGATTATAATTTGAAAAGAATGTTAATTATCGGCGCCAGCGGTATGATAGGCCGGGCCCTGGCGAAAAACAGCGCTTCCAAGTATGATGTAATTGGCACATACCATAATCACAATTACAAGCCGGATTATTTGGAGCTGAAGCATTTGGATTTGACCAATTTCGCGGAAATAGAAGCTTGTTTGGACGCAACGCATCCTTCCGTGGTGGTGCACGCAGCGGGATTGACGGATATCCAGTATTGTGAGAGCCATAATCAGGATGCGGAAAATGTGAATTTCCGGGGGACGGCGCAATTGGCGGCGTTTTGCGCTCAGCGGGCGATTCGGCTGGTGTATTTGTCGACGGATATGGTATTCGATGGCGGCAAGGGGAATTACACGGAAGAGGATAATCCGACTCCCATCAATGTTTACGGCAAGAGCAAGGCGCAGGCGGAATCGGCGGTTAAAAGTGTCAATCAGAATTCGGTGATTGCGCGTTTGAATTTGATTTACGGACATGCTGAAGCGTTGAAGAAGACTTTCAGCGACCGGATATTGATCGCTAATTGGGCGCAGAAGACTTACGGAGTGTATGCCGGGCAGGTACGGAGTCCGTTGTCGCTGGAAATAGCCACTCGGGTGATTCGGGAATTAGCGGACGGGGATCAGACGGGAATTTACAACATCGGCGGGGGTGAAGCGATCGACCGGTGGGATTTCGCTTTGAAACTGGTGACCTTTATTAAATTGGATCCGGTGGTAATTGAAAAAGCGGAAATTCCGATGGAGATGAAGGATAAGTATCCGGTGAATACTTCTTTCGACATATCCAAAGCCAAGAAGGATTTGAAAACCGAGTTATTTAACACAGATGAAGGATTGAAGCTGGAATACGGCAAATATATGGAATAGATCAAATGGTATTGGGCATTAGGCATTGGGCATTAGCGCCAATAAACTTTTTTAATGTTTTTTGGGGATTTTGGTAATTCGGAAAAAAGCATTACTTCAAGTCTATCCCCGCGAAAGCGGGGGACCAAAGCCCAAAGCTCTAAGCCCAAAACACATGACTCTTTCGATTTATCCTGATTAAGTTTTAGTGTACCTTAAAGCCGGAACTCGGGTTCCGGCTTTTCATAGTTTTTTAGAGGGGGAGCGAGGGATTTAAGTTTAAGGCTCTTCGCTGAATCGTGTGGGTAAAAATTCCCGGATTAATGTAGACAAGGGACAAACAGATTAAGGGTATTGTAGGTATTTTTGGTGAAAATCCCCCCTTCCCTCCTTTAAATAAAGGGTAGTGTCATATAATCGTTGAGTTAATTTGCTTTTGAGATTCTTTATCCGTATATTAGAGCATGTTCAATTAAACTATTAAAAAGGAGTAACATGCTCGATAT
>Ga0172375_10002073_pt1 | contig 31701 bp, 32 predicted proteins | sample LakKiv1m_FD_114537 | JGI IMG/M metagenome (GOLD analysis project Ga0172375, IMG submission 114537) | Freshwater microbial communities from Kabuno Bay, South-Kivu, Congo - kab_092012_11.1m | ecosystem: Environmental > Aquatic > Freshwater > Lake | place: Democratic Republic of the Congo... | reverse complement strand
GGAAACCCTGGGGTTTCTATCTGAAGAACCGCACTCGTCGGAGGTTGTTATCTTGGCCGGGTCCCAGCAACCCTCGATAGACATATCCACATAATCGACGGACCCGTCATAGGGGGTGTAGGTTACGCTGGTTACCTTCCTGCCGAGAACCTCCCATCCCGTATCACAAGAGGCACAGGCAAAACCAGAACAATGTTCGCAGTACAAAAGCTGGTACTCATCAGCAGTGCCTTTAGGACGAAAACGGTAGGCCTCCCAGTGATCGCCTCCTGTACCATACACGCCATCTCCTGGATCTGACGGACTAACAGCATCATCTACATAAAACTCTATTGCCGCGCCGTCGTCTACGTCAATCTTCTCGTTCCTTACAATCTGGTCGCCATCACTCACTGTCCTATTAATCTTTGCGTTGCCTATAGCCATAGAAACCTGTTTGGCTGAATGTTCCAGGATATAGGAAAGGTCGTTTTGAACTTTCGAGCGCCTATCTACTGCTAACACGTGAGTAAGACTGAATAACGAGAGGATGGTAAAGGTAATAGCCAGGATCGATAAAAGGATCATCGATACTACTACCTCAAGGAGGGTGGAAGATCTAGTAGAGCGTAGTTTCATTCCAGGTTACCCTAAGCGTTACTCGACGCAGGTTAAATTCAGGGATTATGGTATAGTTGGCGTTATAAATTATAGTATCCAGAGTCCGGTCTGCCTCAGGGAGGCACCCCGTCTGCTGCGTATGAGACCCATCGCTGTCACAATAACGCAGCACTGTAGTGTCCGTAGTATTGAGGGCGCTTGCAGAGGTATTCCAGGTATCAGCCCGCACATGCACCTGTAGATAGTCGAGGAGGTTCTTGCTCATCTGGACAGCGGCTACGCGGGATCGGGCGTGTATGGTAAGCTTCTTAGCCGAAATAAGGACTTCGAAAAGCCCGGTAGCCAATAGGGCCATCACAATGACGGAAACAAGAACTTCAAGTAAGGTTAGTCCCTTTTTAACCATCCGCAAAGATATTATAGAATGTGTAGCAGGCTAAAAGATATTAAGGACAGCCGGTACCACCAACAGGGGTAGGCTCAGTAGCGGTATCGCTCATTTCATATTGACACTCCAGGTATCCGCCTGAACCTGTCCGGTCTGCGACAGAGCCATAGCTAGAGCCGCTATTGCCGGTGACGCTATAACCCCAGTTCCCCGCAGCAATGGCAATCTTTAGGTTTGCATTTATCTCCTGGCGATCGGTTTTAGTGACTACCTCATAAGGATAGTAGAATCCTTCTTCCATCTTGTAAATCTTCTCTGCCGCATCTATCAGCTTGAGATTAGCTTTAGCTTCCTTATTGAGGGCGCGTTCCCGGGTAGCGGTAAACTGAGGCAGGGCCAAGGCAGCCAGAATAGAAATAATAATGAGGGTGGTGAGGATCTCGATCATGGTAACAGCTGTAATCTTATTTTTACGCATTAAATATCCTCACTTCTACTCCTAAGGTATAGCGCCGAGGAAATCAGGGGCAGCTAACATTAGGGGTTGGCTCCTCGATGGTATGAGGAAGAGAATACTCGCATCCTGAATAACTGCCGGTTCTCCTCTTGGCGTATGCAGTAAAATCATCGATACCGGTGCTGTTAATAGAATAGTCCCAGTCCCGTTTTGCATCCTTTCTCAACATCAGGCCGAGGCTACGGTTAATCACAGCGATATCGGTTATTGTTCCGGAACCAGGATAGTATTGGCCGTTTTCCACCAAATAACCCCTTTCAGCCTCGGCAATGCGCTTAAGGTCAGCTTTTGCCTCTTTAGCAAAAGCGCGCTCTCTAGAAGCATTAAACTGAGGCAAGGCTAAACCCGCTAAAATACCGAGTATCATAACCACTACCAAGACCTCGGTAATAGTTACTCCCGTTACTGAATTAATAGTACCCTGCACTTCCGCCCCAGGCACTGGACGCATAGGTCATGGTCACGGTGTAGGTATTCGATGCATTAGGTGTCTTGCCGCTTGCAGTACACCTGGTAGCTGTGCCAACGGTATCAGAGGTAGAATATTGTAAATAGTGCGTGGCAGTACAAGTTGTGGGAGCTTCTACCATCAGGTCGCCTATTGTTCCGGTATAAATACCCTTCTTCTGATCGTAGGCCTCCTCTGCGGTACGCATCTGGCCTAATATGTCCTTGGCCTCTGCAGACCTTCCCCTCTCCACTACATTGGTATACTGGATAAAACCAAGCGCGCCCAAAATACCAATGATAATGATAACCACAATCAACTCCAATAAAGTAAAGCCTTTTCTCATACTCTCACCCCTCCAGTATCAGCCTAAGTCTTAATAATACCCTGCGCTACCGCTCCAAGTACCGGAAGCATAAGTTAAAACTATCGTATAAGGTGTTGTCGTAGATTGGTTAGGTGTCTTGCCGCTTGCAGTACACCTAGTAGCTATGCCAGTAGTTCCGGTTATAGAGTATTGAAAATAATGTGTGGTGGTACAGGTTGTAGGAGTCTCTACTGCTAAATCACCAATTACAGTAGTATAAGCACCACCCTCCAGCCTATAAGCCTCCTGCGAACTGCGTATCTGACCCAGCAGGACCTTAGCCTCCGCAGTCCTGCCTTTTTCCACTACCCTGGCATATTGCGTAAACCCTAAGGTGCCCAGGATACCGATAATAATGATAACTACAATTAATTCGAGCAACGTAAAGCCTCTATTCATGTATAATCCCTCCCTTACTATCGGTTTAAGATTTAATAATATCCCGCGCTCCCGCTCCAAGCACCAGCAGCATAGGTTAAAGTTACCGTATATGGAGTTGTCGAAGAAAAGTTAGGTGACTTGCCGCTCGTAGTACACCTGGTCGCAGTCCCTGTGGATGCAGTGATAGAATACCGGAAATAATGTGTAGTAGTGCAACTAGTCGGAACCTCCACATACAAGTCAGTAATTGTACCAGTATACGCTGATGTTTCCAGGCGATAAGATTCCTCTGCCTTACGTATTTGTCCAAGGAGATCCTTAGCTTCTCCGCCCCTTGCCTTCTCTACGGCCCTGGTATACTGCACAAAACCCAATGAACCCAATACCCCGACAATGATAATAACCACTATCAACTCCAGCAAGGTAAAACCGCGCATCTAGACTCGGGCTCCTTTCTGAATTTTAACTGATTGTAATCTATAATATTATGATTATCAGTTTATGTCAATTATTTTTTTACCCACCGCTTATGGTGGCAATCTGGAATATAGGCAGGAACATGCCTACCACCATCACTCCGATAACCACTCCCAGGAAGATCAACATCATCGGCTCAAACATAGCGGTAAACCTGACCAAAAAAGTCTCGGTGTAATCCTGGTAAAACGCATTAATACGCTTAAACATCTGCGGCAGGTCTCCGACCTCTTCTCCTACAGCTACCATTTGTATAACCATCGGCTCAAAGAAATTACTCTTCTCCAGGGTCTGGCTTAAGGATTTTCCTTCCCTCACATCATCTTTAACTTTATGCAGGATCCCCGCCATTACCGCATTGTTCACGCTATGCTCGGTTATCTCCAGTGAGTAGAGGATCGGCACGCCGCTTTCGATCAGCGTAGACATCCCGGAAGAAAACCTTTCTACGGTAAGAGCGCGATAAAATTCTCCGAAAACAGGCAGGCCAAACTGGAGGCGTTCAAAAACCAACCTCCCCTCTTTTGTCCTGGTATACGCCCTGATTAGAAAAACAGCTGCAATAAATAACACCGTTAATAAGAAAAAGTATCTTTTTATGAAATCGCTCACCGTTAACAACATCATAGTAAGCGCGGGCAGCTCTATGTTAAACCCCTTAAATAACTCTGCGAAGGTAGGCACTATTTTAATGGTCAGGAACAAAAGTGCCCCCATCGCGGCAACAAAAAGTATTATAGGATAAATCAGCGCGGAGATAAGTTTACTCCTGAAGGCGGCGTCTCTTTCAAGATAACTGGCCAGGCGGTTTAATACACTGGCCAGGTTTCCGCTTGCCTCTCCGGTCTCCACTAGATTAATCCATAGTTCAGAAAAAACCTTAGGGTGCTTGCCTAATGCCTCATGAAAACTCAAACCCGATTCCATGCTTTTCATGAGGTCCCTGATTAAAAAGTGCAGCTTACGGCTCGCCACCTGCAGCGATATCGTATCCAGGCTCTTCAAGATAGTTACCGCCGCGCCCAACAATGTTGCCAGCTGCCTGCAGAATACCACTAAATCGTCGTTCCTGATGCTATTGTGCTTGAATCTAAGCCTTGTGGCGGGAGACCGCTCCAGCTTAAATGCCCCGCCTTCTTCCTGGGTCTCGCGTGCGACATTAAGGATTATCAGCTTTCTTGTCTGGAGACGGGCAATTAAATCGTCCTGGGAAACTGCTTCCTCCACCCCAGCAACTTTCTTTCCGGCGCTATCCCTGGCAGTATAAAAAAATTTAGGCATTACTCTATCCCTATCGTCATGGAAAGGGCTTCTTCCAGAGAAGTAACCCCCTCTTCGACTTTTTTCAAACCTGACTCATATAAAGTCTGCATGCCTGATTCCCTGGCCGTTTCCCTTATTTTCTGAAACGAAACCCTCTGGCCTATCAAGCTCCTTATATTCTCGTTCACTACCAGAACTTCGGAGATGCAGGTCCTTCCGCGATAACCGATCTGATTACATTTAGCACAACCCTTTGGTTTATAGATCAGGTCTGATTTTAATTTGAAGTTTTTTTTCTGTTCCAGACTGACCTCGTACGCCTCTTTGCATTCCGGACAAAGTTTCCTGAACAAGCGTTGTCCTACAATCGCAACCATCGAAGGAGCAACCATATAAGGCTCAACACCTATGTCTATAAGGCGATTTATGGCGGAAGAGGCATCATTGGTATGCAAGGTACTCAAAACCAGATGCCCGGTTAAGGCGGAACGTATGCAAATCTGCGCGGTCTCCAGGTCTCTTACCTCGCCTACCAGCATTATGTCCGGGTCCTGCCGTAGAAAACTACGTAATGCAGAGGCAAAGGTAAGCCCTATCTCTGGTTTTACCTGCACCTGGCTTATGCCGTCTAATTTATATTCAACAGGGTCTTCGATAGTAATAATATTCTTCGTAGGCCCCTTTATTTCATTTAATATGGCATAGAGAGTAGTAGTCTTACCGCTACCGGTCGGGCCTGTTAAAAGCACGAGGCCGTAAGGAGAGATTATGGCCCGGCGCATCTGCTCAAGCTGTTTCGTATCAAAGCCCAGCTGGCCGATATCCAATACTACTACGCTCCTGTCCAGTATTCTCATAACTACTTTCTCTCCGTAGATAGTAGGGATAGTAGATATTCTCAGGTCTATGGGGCGGTCCTCCATCCTTACTAAGAAGGCCCCGTCTTGAGGAAGGCGTTTTTCAGCAATATCCAATTTACTTAATATCTTGATGCGGGAAATAATGGGCAGGTGCAGATGCTTCGCAGGCGGCGGTATCTCATAGAGCTTTCCGTCAATACGATAACGCAGGGATATCCTGTCTTTGTACGGCTCTATATGAATATCTGAGGCATGTTCATCTATGGCCTGACGGATAATCAGGTCTACTAATTTTACCACAGGCGCTTCTTCTGCCCGGGCAATAAGTTTATCCAGGCTCAATTCTTCGTCATTGATCTCTATTCCTTCAAAAACAGCCTCATCTGAAATAATATCATACGAGGCCTCTACTGCTTCTTCAAATATCTTGGACTTGCCGTAGAATTTCTCAATGGCCTTGCCGATATCCGATTTTGTGGCGATTACCGGATTGATATCGCAGCCGGTGAGTTTCCTTAAATTATCGATAAGTACGAGGTCCAGGGGATCGAACATCGCCACGGTAAGCGAGCCCAGGGTGTGCGATAACGGCAGAACGGTATTCTTAGCCGCAAAGTCTTTAGGTATAAAACCGGCCAGATTCTGATCCATGGCCGGCTTTAACTCGCTGCCTTGAGAGAAATAGGGGATATTAAGCTGCTTACCCAGGGCAGCCACAGCCTGCTCTTCCTTTAGAATCCCCAGCCTTACCAGTATCTCGCCCAAACGGCCGCCCTCCTGCCTCTGGACCCTGATTGCCTGTTCCAGTTGGACCTGGGTGATAAGGCCTTCCTTAACCAGAAGTTCTCCTAGCCTGAGGTATTTTTCTTTGGGAAACATAGGGATTACTTATTCGAAATTATGCCTCTATAGACACTATAGAGGCGTTTTGGATCATCTAATAATATTATAGCATTAAAATAAGAGTTCTCGCAAGATTAAATCTTCTAACATGTTAGCCGCATAGCAAACACCCGCAATGCCTAATCTTCCTTCTCGAACGTATCCAGGCTTTTCTTGATGGTCAACTGACGGTCAGTTGCCGAACTTACGCTCTGTTCCCTGTCAGGGAGAACTGTTTTCTTAGCGTAAGCTGCTCCTGAATTAGTATCCCGGATAATACGCGGGGTAATAAACACTATCAGCTCCCTGTCCGTATCCTTGGTTTTATTTTTGTGTCTGAATAAAATCCCCAAAATAGGGATATCGCCTAAAATAGGAAGCTTGCTTTCTGCTACCTGTTTATCGGTATGGATAAGACCTCCCAGGACTATGGTCTCTCCGTCACGTATCTTAACTATGGACTTTGTAGTCCTGACCTCTGCGTCTGCCTGACTGTCGGCAAGGGCGCTTGTGCTGGTTACGCTCGATTTTGGATTGATAACCAGGGTGATCTCATTAGTCTCCATATTGACCTGGGGAGTGACTCTGAGATAAATACCTACGCCTTCCTTAGTAAGCGCAAGGTCAGTAGACCGGATATATTTAAGGTCAGTGGTAGTGCCGCTGGAGGTAGTCTCTGTTGTCTGCTCATACCCGACTACCTCGTCTTTAGTAACCGAGATCTCGGCAACCTCGTTGCTTAGGGTAAGAAGCCTGGGCCTGGCTAAATACTTGGTATCCGTCTGGGTCCTTAAAAAATCCAGCGCCTTCGTATAGGAGTGCCCCAGGGTTACGCTGCCTTCCTTACCCCATTCTGCCGATGCCCCGAAATAATACTGCGAGCCTCTCTTAAGCCATTCTCCCGGAAGCTGTAAGGTAAAGGGGTTCTTTCCGAAATCAAAACCCAGCTTATCTACGACATTTTTACTTACATCCAGCACCTCTACGTCAAGCATTACCTGAGGCTGAGGTACATCCAAAGAGGCGATTACCTTTTCGATCTGCGGGAAATGGCTTGGTATATCGGTAATAACCAGGCTGTTGGTCTTGGGGTCTTCGCTGATTTTGCCGTTTGCGCTTATAACCTGTCTTAGAGAAAAAACGATATCCGCCCCATCCGCAGGAGAGGTCGCCATCAGGGTATTCTTTTCTGTTTCTAGCTTAGAACTGGGCACGCTGCGGTATTTCAAGGTAAAGACCTTGGTGATAGTCTCTATCTCCGGCTTACCCCAATCCTTTACTATAAATATGCTCGTCTCTTCGTCCAGGTCGTAAGAGAGGTTGTTCGCCTTGAATATCTTATCCATCGCTTCCTGGATAGGGACATTATCCATATACAAGGTAACCTGCCTGTCCTGAACCGCCTCTGAGGCAATGAAGTTTAATCCCGACTGGATAGAAAAAATTTTCAGGATGTCTTTCAGGCGGGCATCCTGAAAATCCATGGAAATAGTAGGCTGCACCCTGGAAAAAAGAAGGTCTTGCTGGGCCCAGAGCCTGCCAAAACACGCAAAAAAGAATAAGATAAGTACAGAAATTCTGGTATTATTTTTCATCAATTCCTCCCTCTAGTTTTGAATGGACGAGCCTAGAGCTAAGCATGCCCGGAGAAGTTAGGTTATATTGCTGGCCGTCAAAAGATAAAACCACGCCTTCTTTATTTATATCCATAATGCGCACCTCATCTATCGTGTCGCCTACCCGTAATACCTTATTATTCAAGATTACCTGGGGAAAATTTCCGCCCCAGATTAACCCCTGTATTGTCAACGGCGGCAGGGGCCTTACCTCGACCTTCTCCTCTATAACCGGCTCCTTTATTTCCTGCCCTCCGACAAAGGGATCATCGAGATCTTCCGCCTTATATTCTACTTTTTCCTGCCTCAGGGGGTTAGCCGCAGGCGCGGGTTCTTCTGCCCCTGCCCGAACAGGAAAAAAGACGCCGGCTATAACAAGAAAAGTAATCAGGTATATGTTTTTTTCGGCTATCATCTTTAATTTTTTAAGGAAACCGCGCTTATCGTAAGACTCACTATAAGGTTATATTTACTCTCCGTTGCAGGGCCCTTCTCTACGGGTTTTATGATAACCTTATCGATAAAGAAAACCTCATTGGAATTTTCTATATTACTTATAAATTTTCCTACCGCATGATAGCTATCTACGCCTATAGTCAGGTCAAAGGGGTATTTTGTGTAAACCTGGCGGTTTTCCTGTCCCCGCGGGCTAATCGCAATGATCTTTACGTTAGAATCCCTGGCGATATTACTAATAGTATTTACCATCAGCGAAGAATCCTTTTTATTGAAGAAATTCTTGTAGGTATTGAGCCTTTTCTCGGCCTGCGCAATAACACCCAGGACTTCATTTTTCTTCAACTCCGAATCTTTCGCTCCCCTGAGCAGCTCCAGAGACATGTTTTGTCCTTTATAAATATTGACTACAATAATCAGGGTCAATAAAATCACCGCCGCATTCAGCAGTTTGTTTCTATATTTATTAAGTATGGCTAAGGATTCCGTCATTTTTTATCCTTATAGCTCCTGCAGTAGATTGAAAAATGAGTCATGTTCACTTCCTTTACTTTCCCGTAATCTACGGATAAGAGGCCTATATCTTTAAAATACTGGCTAAGGACGGAATTTTCTTTTAAGCGCGCAAGAAAACTATTCACTATCTCTATCTCTTTATCGCTATCGCCAAGATAAGCAGTGCCGTAAAGCATGAGCTCCGACTTACCTTCGTCATTCATAAAAGAAAACTCCTCCAGCCGCACCTCTTTGGACAGGGACTTTGGTATAACCTCCAATACCTTGGTAAAGTATATCTGCTTTTTCAGCAGGTCTTCCATTGTCTTTGTTTTAGTTTTATACGTCTCCTCTATCGCAACTAGTTCATCATAACTTGTATCCGCAGATACGGTAGAAACCGCCGGCCGCATGGATCTTATATTCTTAATCTGGTTTTCCAAAGGTACGATCCTATATCTGCCTAACATCACCACTATAAGACCCACTCCCAGACAGATCAAAGGGATCGCCAGCTCGGATTTAAAACGCAGGAATATCGGCGAGGCCTCGGCCTTTGATTCGCTGCTCACTTTCTTAATCGATTTTTCTTTGGCTACCAGAAGATCTATTTTAACTGCGTTGCTAACCTTGGCAAGGGAAGTGCAGTAACCCTTGATAAAAGCCGAGGAAAAAGAAACCGGCCTGCCCACGCATTTGTTAATATTGATAAACTGAATCCCCAGGCCTATCTCCTTGATGAAAACCTCCAGGTCCTGGCGATAATCCCTGTCCATCACAAAGAAAACCTTACCGATATTCTTTAACGGGAAGGTACGGTCATAATAATCGAGGGATACGCGTATCTCTCTTTTAAGCCTCTCTATGGCCATCCCCTGCTGCGGGCCTCCGGGGCTGGCTACTCTCTGGGAATCGCTGATAAAAGGTATATCCCTGCTGAATAAAGGAAATCCGTCTTTGATAACCACAAAATTAATCTCATCTTCTTCGACAAAGTCTATATTTACCACGGCAATAGGGTCCTTTTCCCTTATACCGCCCAGCGTCAGAAGCCTCAGGGCGCTGAACGCAGAATATTCCACTGCCGTAACCTTCATCCCTATCTGCTTGAATACATTAAGGTATTTATCCAGGGCGTCCTTCTTGATGCCTACAAAAAGTACGTAATTTTTTCTGCTGGCTTTATCGGTAAAAAACTGGAAATCGGATACTAAGTCTTCCACCTTAAAGGGTATATACTTCTTAACCTCAAAACTCATAGCGCCATAAAGCTCCTGGCGGGGAAGGATCGGCATTTCAAAGTTACGGATAATCAAGTCCCTGCCTGAGAGGCTTACCGTTATCTCCTGGTTTTCTATCTTGTTTTTCTTAAGCTCTTCCTTAAGATAGGGGGGCATCTTGACTTCCTCCGGCACCTTATCTTCGGAAAATTCACCCTTTGAAATATCAGCGCGGATAATGCGGATATTATTGATAGGCTGCCGCCCCTTGCTTTCTACGATGCTTATGATCGAGGGACCGAAATAAATACCCAGAGAATTCATTACTTTTCCCCTGTTTTAGATAAACGCCTCCTGCTGTTGAGCCAGGCGTCAATCTCTTTACGGTCAAACCTCCAGACCCCTCCCACTTTTATGCCGGTAATCTTCCTCTGGTGCAGCCAGTTGTAGATGGTCTGTTTCTTGAGTTTCAGGTAATCCGCTAATTCGTCAATATCGATAAGTCTTGTCATCTATCCTTATCCTCTGCTATTATAAACCACAGTGGTTTTAATTAAAACATAAAAACCTTATATTGTCAAGTGTTTTTTTTCCTATACTTACTTAAACTTACTTATAGTACTACAGCAGCCTAAATTAAAGCATACAATTTTATAATAGACTTACTTATATTATAATAGATTATTAGAGGATATGTTACGGGGTGGTATAGGTGTAGGTTACATTAGCGTTTATTGTCCGTAGACCGGCGGCATCAGGATCGGAGATTGTGATGCTTACGCCATCGAAAGGGATATCGTAATCATAGGCATCGCAGCCGGTGTTATTGCAGAGGGTATAAGGAACTCCGACTGTTGTACCCCAGGCGCCTACTCTTAACTTCTCCATGGCCAGGTTGATCCCTGCCAAGGCTGCATAATAAGCTTTGATGCGGTTTATCTGATGCTGGCTTAAGCGTGATTGAGTTACAACTATATAGGTGGCAATCCCGGCCAGAGATGTCGTTATTAGAAGTGTACCCAGAAGCAATAATAAAACTACGCCTTTTCTGTTAAACCTAAGCATTTTTTCTTAGACTTATCCTGTAGTCTCCGTCAGTCTGCTGCAGTATAACATGGCCTTCGCGGGCAAGCCAACCTAAACTCATAAAAACATTATCCCGTGGCTTATCTATACCCTGTATTAAACCTGACAAAGAGACTTCTCCGTGCTGATCTAAAAAATGCCAGATTTCTCCTGCGACTATTCCTATTTCAGTAATCATTTTGCCTGCCTCCTTTGTCTTATTTTAGAACACCGATAAAGTATGTCAACTACTATTTTTTATTATAGCTACCGCAACGCGGACAGATGGATATCTTGTCTTCTTTAGTATTAACAAAGGTATACGTGCATACGGAACAGAACCAGATGAAACGGGGATCCAAAGACAAATCCTTATCCTTCTGCTTCTTGGTAAATAGCCAAAGGAACAGCGCAATACCCAAACAAAGCGCGGTATAAAATGCTACGGCTAAAGAGAAATCTATGCTGATCATTCGATAAACCGGATATATTTATTTTGTAGAAAGATCTATCTTGACTGTCTGCCAGATATAAGGGGCAAAACCCAGCTGCTGCATAAAAAGATACCTGCTGATATAACGCATGCTTAAGAGGTCTGCCTCAAGGTTACCCGAAGAAATCTTCCTTTTTATACGAATGGATGTATTATTTCCTGCGGGAACGACATTAAACATAAGCTCGATATGAATTACCTGCCTGTCTTTAAAATACAGCGTGACGTGGTAAGGAATTTGAGGATGAAACATGATTACTGACTCTCTCCTTTTAAGGATAGGCAATCCTCGCGTTAAGCTACCCTGCGGGGTAGATTTCTCTTCGTTAAATGCCAGTTCGATGCCCGGCTTTAAATATCCTGCAGGTATCGCGGGTAGCTCCTTAGCGGTTTCCTTAAGCGTCAATACGCCGATCTTGGCGGCAAGAAACTCTCTTATACCGCTACCATAAAAATACCCGGCAGGCAAAGGTTTGATATCAGGCGCCATGCCTTTGAATGAATACACGTCGGTAACATTCATCCTGGGTAACTTTATGCCGAAAGAAAAACCGATCAGGCTGAATAAAGTCAGGTGCCCAAACAAAGACACCAGGATAGTTTTCTTAAGACCCCTTATCTCCATTACTGGTTAGTCGCTATATTTATCTGCGCGATACCTAAATCACGGCAGCTGTCCCAGATCTCAACTACCCTGCCCAAAGAGGCACGCTTATCCGCCTTAATCAGTATAGCCTGTTTTCTCTTAGAGACCTGCGTAAGCATATTCTTCAATTCCGTATTATTCACCACGTTCCCGTTAAAATAGGTAACATTCTCCGCAGATATAACTATCTCTATACTTTCATACTTCACGACCTCGCTGGTTACTGCCTTAGGCAGATTGACTTTTATACCCGGCTGTATCACAAAACTTGAGGTAAGCATAAAGAATATCAGCAGCTGGAATACCATATCTATAAGAGGAGCTATGTCTATCTGTTTTAGCCCGTGTTCCAATTCCATATGCCTCTTAAAACGCATCTTCTCTCTCCTTCAGCTGATTGCCTCCTGTTTCTGCAATAATATTATTCCGTCAAGAAATTGGTCAACTCGGTAGCCGCCTTTTCCATCTCCAGGATAAAGCTATTTACCTGGCTTACTAAATAATTATACGCCACGAAAGTAGGTATAGCGACATTCAAACCTGCCACGGTAGTCAAAAGCGCCTCCCAGATACCCCCTGCTAAATCTCCCGGAGATACCGGATGCAGGGCTACTGTTTTCATCTGAATAGTCTGAAAACACCTGACCATGCCTGTTACCGTGCCCAAAAGACCCAGCAGTGGAGAAATATGAGCTATAGTAGCCAATGCAGAAAGGTTCTTTTCAAGCTTTGGTATTTCGTATAAAGAGGCATCCTCAATGGCTTCCTTGATTTGCTCGCGTGTGCGATCGTATTTCAGGATCCCGGCCTTTAAGATATGTGTGATAGGGCTCTTGATATTATCGCAAATCTGCAGGGCATCCTTTACCTGGTGATGCTTCATTTTATCCAGGATATCTGCCAGAAACTCCTGCGTGTCTATCTTTATCTTGTGCATATGCCAGAATTTCTCAAGAATTATCGCAAAGGCAAAAATAGAACATAAAAGTATCGGCCACATTACCGGACCGCCCGCTAAGAAAACCTGCCATAACCCCATCCTGTATAGATCCATACCTAACCTCCTATTTAGCCTTGCGCGTATTTATCCAATCTATGCGCTCCTTGGCGTATTTAGCCTCTCCTACATTCATGGATATTATCCTTTTGTAAACCTGCATCGCTTCGGTAAAGTTATTCTTATCTTCGTATATAGAACCTACTCTCAAAAGCGCCTTTACTGCCAGATCATTCTTTTCTGAATAAAGATAGGTGACTTTTAAATATTCTTCAATTGCCTCATCGGCCTTGCCTTGTGTTTGCAGCACTTCAGCTATTTTAAACTGGATGTCCGACATCTGCCTTACCGGCACAACCTCCAGGCTCTTGCGGTAAAAAACTACAGCCTGGTCGTAATCATTTTTAGTGCGGTATATATCCGCAATCTTCGGGTAGATTAAATGTCCGAGATTAGGATACCCCTTTTGCGCGCCCTGATAGGTAGAGAGCGCCAGATCCGGCTTATCCTGTTTAACATAAATATCCGCTATGGCAATCGCCGCCTGGCCCGCAAGATCTGACTTGCCCAGCTCTATAGCCTTATTAAAATTAGTTATGGCGTCATCCCAGCGGCTCTCTTCAGAATCAATAGAGCCCAGCACATAATAGGTATCGGTAATAAGGTTGCTTTTCGGGAAATCTTGTATCAGGGAAAAAAAGTACCTGCGTGCCATGGCTAAATCGCTATGCCTGTAATAATACTCGCCCAGCCACCACATAATCTCCGGAGTAAGTCTTGAGTCCGGATATTTGGAACGCAGCATCTTAAATCTGGACATCGCCTCTTTTTCGTTTCCCATCTGATCGTAACAATCCGCTATCTCATACTCCGCTTTTTGCACTAATTCCGTATCCTGGCCGTAAGACCTGATGATCTCTTTGAAGGCCTCTATTGCCTCGGTGAACTTCCCGAGATTATAGAGACTGGTTCCTAAAAGATACACTGCCTGCGCGCGTAAATAGCTATCCTTTAACTCTCCCTGGAATTTAGCAAATATAGCGCTGCTGGATTCATAGTCTTCCCTCTGAAAATAGCTTAAACCAAGGGCATAATAGGCATCGTCTGAAAGCGTGGAATTAGGAAAGTTGTTGCGCAAATTCTGGAAGGCCATAATCGCAGCTTCATAGTTAGAGGCTTTTAAAAAGACGAGCCCCAACTGATACTGAACGTAATCGCTGTAGAAGCTGCCGGGATAATCTTTTAATATGCTGTCGTAAACTTCCGCTGCTTTGTTATAATCTCCTGAGTCCTGATAGGCGTCGCCGATCTGGCATAAGGCCGCTACCTTAACGGTATTATCTCCCGTATTTTTTACTATCTTCTGGAATTCCGCTATTGCCTCCTTAAATTCTCCTACCTTTAGAAAAGACCAGGCCAGTCCGTAGTGTATTTTATCTATGATTTCCTGAAATGAGCTTTCCGAACCGGACTTTGCCAAAGCCTCCCTATACACGCTTATTGCTTCCCGGTAATCAGCCGTATTATACAGCGTATCCGCTCTTCCCAGATAAGACTGGATTAAAGTAGTCTGGTCAGAAGTAGTATTTATCAGTTCGCTGTATAAATTGTTTGCCTCGCTGAATTTTTTGGTTTCAAAAGCCAACACTGCTTCCCCGAGCATTAAGGCATCCCGGTTCTTTTTCTCAAGGAGACCTTTATTCACCTGCTGGAAGGCATCCTGGGCTTCCTTATACTGCTTATACTTCAGATAAGACCAGGCAGCCCCTAGCTTCGAAAGCGCCTTCATTTTTTCTTCGCTTGTGCCTGTGGCTACTTTTGAATATTCCTCAATTGCCTCTTTAAAATTATTAAGGTAATAATCCGCCTCGGCCATATAAAAATACAGGTAGTTGGTTTTGTTGGCATCCTTGGCATAAATTTTCAGGTAAGATGCCAGACGCTCCTTCAGGCCGGAGTAATCCTTGAGATTATATAGGCATTCGATTATCTTAAACGTTGAGTCCTGTGCCTGCGGCTCTTTGGGAAACTTTTCTTCTACATTCTTGAAATACTTCATCGCCTCCTGAAACTTACCCTCCTGGAACAAGCACCATGCAAAAGAATAAGAGGCATAAACAGAATACGCCGACTGCGGAAATTCATCTATAATGATCTTATAATATGCCGCTGCCTTATTGAAGCTATTGCCTTTAAAATGCACTTCGGCAATCCAGTAAATCACGGCATCCCTGATATCCCTTGCCGCGGGATTATTCAGGAGTTCTTCAAATTTAGTCAGGGCATCGAGAAATTTACCCTGGCGGAAATAACACTGCCCGATCAATAAGTTTACTTCCCCGGCCCTTGGGCTAGCCGGATAGCTCTGCAGGAAACGTTCCAACAGGCCTAAGCTCACTTCATAAAAACCGTCCTCGAACGCCTTTTTTGCGACAAAGAGCGACTCGTCCTCCTTAGAGGTCTCCTGGGCGTACAGGAAAAAATAACCCCGGCTGCCCAAAAGATTACAAATAAGGCTTAGCGTTAGTATTAAAATAAAACAGGGTTTGCGTAAGTTAAGCATCGATAATAATAAACAGGGATTCTCTTTAAATTACGGGGTTAAGACAGTGGATTACGCGTAATACATCTTGTTACTATAGCACAGCTTCTTCAAAGATTCAACGCCTTCCTTAAGAATTGCGCGGTATAAGAATGGGCGGACTTAATCAACTCTTCCGGGGCACCGCTAGCTACGATCCCGCCTCCAAGCGAGCCTCCTTGCGGCCCTAAGTCTATTATATAGTCGCTGCATTTTATCACTTCCAGATTATGCTCGACCACAATAATCGTATTGCCCTTATCGACTAACCGCTGCAGGACCATGACCAGGCGCGCCACATCCGCAAAATGCAGGCCTGTGGTAGGCTCATCGAGTATGTATAACGTCCTGCCTGTCGAGCGCTTACTTAGCTCTGAAGATAATTTGATGCGCTGCGCTTCTCCTCCTGAAAGGGTAGTTGCAGACTGCCCTAATTGCATATACCCCAACCCTACATCGTAAAGAGTAAGCAACGTATTCTTTATCTTAGGGATGCTTCCGAACAGGTCGAGGGCCTCTTCGATCGTCATATCCAAAACTTCGGCAATGGACCTGCCTTTATACAGTATATCCAGCGTTGCTTCATTAAAACGCTCTCCACCGCAGACATCGCACTTGACGTACACATCGGGAAGAAAATGCATCTCTATCTTTTTAATGCCGTCTCCCATGCAGGCCTCGCAGCGTCCGCCCTTAACGTTAAATGAGAATCTCCCCGGCTTAAAACCGCGCATGCGCGCCTGCGCCGTAGCGCTGAATAACTCTCTTATATGACCGAATACCCCGGTATAAGTCACCGGGTTTGAGCGCGGGGTCCTGCCGATGGGAGACTGGTCAACCACAATAACCTTATCTATATACTGGGCGCCCGTAATCTTAGTGTGAGAGCCGGGCTTTTCTTTAGCGTTATACAACCTTTGAGCCAGGCTACGGTAGAGTATCTCATCAATTAGGGTAGATTTGCCTGATCCGGATACCCCGGTAATACAAATAAACTTACCCAGCGGGAATCTTACGTCGATACTCTTAAGATTGTGCTCTCTGGCGCCTACTATCTCTAAGAATTTGCTCTCCTTCCATGGCCGCCGCCGCATAGGAATATCTATCTTCAATTCTTTCCTCAGGTAGCGGGCAGTAAGCGAATCGGGGCTCTTCAAAAGATCTTCCTTAGTCCCGGCAAAAACTACTTCTCCCCCGTGCTTGCCCGGGCCCGGCCCTAAGTCCACGATAAAATCAGCAGCCCTGATAGTAGCCTCATCATGCTCCACTACGATCAAGGTATTGCCTAAATCACGCAGGGCCTTCAAGGTAAATAACAGCTTGGCGTTGTCCTTTTGATGCAGGCCTATGCTGGGCTCATCCAATATGTACAACACGCCGACCAGCCCTGAACCAACCTGGGTGGCTAAGCGTATCCTCTGCGCCTCTCCTCCGGAAAGGGTAGAGCTCTTTCTATCCAGAGTAAGATAATCTAAGCCAACGTTTATGCAAAAGGAGAGTTTCTGGATTATTTCTTTTAATACCTGCTGGGCGATAATCTTTTCTTTTTCAGAAAGGTTAAGGTTCTTAAAGAAGTCAGCCGCTTCTTTTATGGAAAGCTTAGTTACCTCCCAGATATTCTTATTGTTTATGGTAATGCTGAGGCTTTCTTTCTTCAATCTTGACCCTGCGCACACAGGGCAGGGAAGGCTGGACATAAACCTGGTAATCTCCTCCTTTAAGTAATCACTTTCTGATTGTTTGAACAATCTTTCTAAATGCGGTATCACGCCCTCAAATGGTTTGCCCCATACCTCTACCTCTGTTCCGTAAAGCACTGCCTTCTGTATATCTTTGCCTAGTTTCTTAAACGGGGTATCCAGGTCAAAACCGAGGCGCCCTGACAACTCCCTGATCAACGCACGGTAATACAGGATGTAGCCCCTGCCTCCTCTTTTCCAGGGCTGAATAGCGCCTTCGTTAATAGACTTGCCCTTATCTGCAATTACTAAATCCGGGTCAAACTCCAGCTTTATCCCTAATCCGTTACAGTGCGGGCAGGCGCCATAGGGGGAGTTAAAAGAGAAAATGCGCGGCTCAACCTCAGCATAGCTGGCGCCGCATTTATTGCAGGTATAATTTTCGTTAAAAACCAGATCGGGGGAATGGCCGCGGCCCCTATCCCCTTTTACCGTTAAGGAGCTGATGATTACCTTGCCCTTTCCTGTTTTCAGGGCAGTCTCGACAGAATCGGTAATCCTGTTTTTAGACTCCTGTCTTACCACTACCCTGTCCACCAGCACTTCAATTGTATGCGTTTTATATTTTTCCAGTTTTATCTTCCGGGGTAACTCATAAACCTCTCCGTCCACTCGGCAACGCAGGAATCCTGCTTTCTGGATCTGGCTGAATATATCCTTATATTCGCCTTTGCGGCCAATAATCAAAGGAGCCAATATCCAAACCTCTGTGCCCGGCGGTAATTCCATTATCTTTTTGATTATCTCCTGGGAACTCTGTTTCTCTATACTTGATCCGCATTGATAGCAGGCTATCTTACCCACCCTGGCAAAAAAAAGCCTTAAATAATCGTAAATTTCGGTCTGGGTGCCTACCGTAGACCTGGGGCTGCCTCCTGCAGTACGCTGCTCTATGGCTATCGTAGGAGAAAGGCCTTCTATATATTCAAGGTTCGGCTTTTGCAGTTGCTCCAAAAACTGCCTAGCATAGCTGGAGAGGCTTTCTACGTATCTGCGCTGCCCTTCTGCGTAAATAGTATCGAAGGCGAGGCTGGATTTACCGGAACCGGAAAGCCCGGTTATTACAATAAGCTTATCCCGGGGCAGGACGAGGTTTATATTCTTTAGATTATGCTCCTTAGCCCCTTTTATAATGATGCTGTTTTCTGCTTTCATCTTCTTACTCAAACAGGTTTACGGAATACGCCTTCTGCCGCATCAATAACGCCTCTTTATCCCTGCCCAGATCAGTGTAAAATAAAGCCAGGTTAAGATAGACCTCTTTATCAAAAGGGTTAAAACGCAGCGCTTTCTTAAATAGTTTCTCGGCTAGAACAAAATCGCCTTTCTTCACATAGCATATAGCAAGCGCATTGCTCGCCTTAGAGTCATATGGATTTATCCGCCCTGCATTCTTAAGATTGGCTATAGCCCCAGCCTCTTCTCCGGCATAAAGATAGGCTATGCCTAAAGAACGGTAAATCTTATGGGCGTCAAAACCATAAGAGCCTTTTAACGCTTCTTTGTACTTCCCGATCAGATATCCGCTTATCTCCTTATTCGAACTCGAAGCCTCCAGGAGATTATTAAAAGCCGCTGGCTCAAAGGGGTCTATCTCTAATGCCTTTTTGCACTCCTGCCTGGACCTGGCAGGGTCATTGTGCGCATACAACAGCCCTAATAAACCGTAGCTGGCCGCATAATCAGGGGATATCTTTATAGCCTCCTGGGCTGCCCAGCCTGCCTTCTCGGCGTCATTAATGAGAATATACGCCAGGCCAAGGTCTTTATATAAAACAGCTCTGGTCTTATCTGTTTGTTTCAGTCCTAAGGCTAAGACGTACATCTTGATAGCCGAGGGCAGATCATTCCTGTTCGTATATATCCAGCCCATATTCCTGTACGCGGTAGTGCTGTTTTTTACATAACGCAGCGTCTGATTAAACAAAGACATATTGTTCTTCCAGCAGGCATTGGCTCTTACGGTAGCAACAGACAGAAATACCGCAAAAGATATAAATACGATTCCATAAACCCGCGCTGCGTAACCTTTGCTCATCTTCCTTATTAAATAAAAGGTCAGCGTAACCGCGCCTGCTGCCGGCAGATAGAGCCAATGCTCCTCCAGAATGGAGCAATGTTGTATGAAATACTCGGGATTCTTCAGCGATAATAAGGCTACCGGAGAAACCCAAATAATAAAGAATCCCGCTAAAAAGAAAACTGTCTTATCCAGCCTGTAGACGATAAAGGCAGCCGCCAGAATCATCGCCAGCAGCAGGGATAAAGTGACAGTATTAACCTGCGTCTGAATAATGGGTATATTGCGCAGCATATGCAGGTCAAGCGGTAAATAAATCAGCTTCATGTAATTCAAGAGGATCATTGAGAAATTAACCAGGATGCCCGGAAGCCCTATTTCCCCGGAGGCAGCTAAATTGAATCCGACCCCCAATATCTTTACCCTTAAGAAAACATAGGCTGCTAGAACAGCCATAAAAGCAAGATACCAGATACGCACTTTCTTAATTTCAAATCCATCCCCGGGCAGGGCCTGCCTGATCTTAATCTTCATCTCTGCCGCAAATATAAGGAAAAGAGGAAAAATAAAAACAACCTCTTTGGATAAAAGCGCTAACGCAAAACAAAACAAAGACAATAAATAATACCTGTAATTCTTTGCTTTCAGGAAAAGTATGGAGGCTGATATTATAAATATCGCCGCTAAAATATCAGCCCTGCTGGTGATGTAATTAACCACAGAGGTGTTGACAGGGTGCAGGATAAAGAAAAAACCGGCGCAAAAAGCGAGCCCCTGATCATTCAATAAAATATCTACCAGCTCATAAAGCAGGATACCCGCACAGATATGCAGCAGGAGATTGGTCAGGTGGAACCCCGCCGGATTCAGTCCCCAGAGGGAATAATCAAACACATAAGATAAGCCCAGGAGCGGCCTGTAATAAAGATATTCGTTATTTGTAAGATAAAAGAGCGGTTTTGAAAAAAGCTCACCCAGCAAAGCCGGGCCCTTTATAAAATCGTTATTAACGATAACCAGGATATCATCCCAGACAAAGTTATTCCTGAGGGAATTCAGGTATACCAACAAGCCGCAGAGGACAATAAAAAAGATGTGCTTTTTCCTGCTCATTATTTTGCTCTCCCCTTAAGCATTTCGGCCTCTTTTATATTCTGCTGCGCCTCGGCATCCCCTGGATTAAGACTTAAGGCCTTGCGCCAAAGCGCGATAGCCCTGTCAAAATCTCCGGCATTCCCGTAGAGCGTCCCGAGGTTACGCATTGCCTCTACCGAATCAGGCTTTATCTCTAAGGCATCCTGAAAGGAAATTTCCGCTTCCTTGAAATGCCCTGTCTGAGCCAGGATAACCCCTATCATGATGCGCGAATGAAGATTGCCCCGCTCCATCCTTAAGGCTTGCCTGCATAAAACCAGGGCCGGATCGTCTGAGCCTTCTTTTATCAGTAAATCTGCGAGGTTATTCATTACCAGGGCTGATTCCGGGTCCAGGCCCAGCGCCTTCTTGAAATTTTCATATGCCTCTTTATTCCGGTTACTCTCTTTACAAACCAGGGCCAGATTATTAAAAGCGAGCGCAGATGCCGGATTCAGAAGTATGGTTTTTTTATAGTACACTTCGGCCCTGCTTAGGTCTCCGGAGGCCCTGTAGATATTGCCCAGGAGCAGGTAGGCATCCCAGGCACCGGGCTCAGAAGACAGAACAAGCTGCGCCTGCCTTGCGGCCTCGCTGAAATCACCTTTCTTGTAATAAGCATTCCCTAAATTGGTGCGTATAAGATTATATCCGGGGTCTATCTTCAACAGGTAATTATAGAAAACAATCTCATCCTTATAATGCGTATTGCTTGTCATTACCAGCAGGCTAAAGATAAAAATAATCAGTCCGGCTAAAAGGCTCGCTGTTTTCAAAAAGCCCCTTGCCAGGGATACCAGCGCATAGGCAAGTAAAACGCAAAAGCCCATTGCAGGTATATAAAGATAATGCTCTGAAAGCAGCCGGCTGCCCACGATATTAGTGCTGCCCAGAACGTTAATAACCGGCAGCAACCCTGCTAAATAGAACAATAAGACAAATATAACCGCTTTGTCTCTAAAGATAAGCGCCCTTGACAGGAGATAAACCATAACCACAGAGGATACTATAAATAGCGATAATCCCGCAATCAAATTATTTCCGAACAGGGAAACCGCGGGGCCTACCGGTAAAATTAGTTCCGAAAAATATCTCTGCACCAGCATTATAAAACCGCCTATCCTCTGGAACAAAAATACAGGCGTAATGCCTAATTTATCGCAAGCCAGGAACCTGCTGCGCAGCCAGAAATAAAAAAGAGCCAGCAATATATAGGGGATTAAATAAGCGGCGAGTTTCTTTTTATCGACCTTCAAGAATAACGCGCAGGCTGCGATAAATAAGGGCGTCAGTAGCGCAGCTTCGCGAGAGAGCACGGCAAGGATAAACAAGAACAGGGCGGCCAGATACGCTGTCTTATTCTGGCGCAAGAAAGAGCTAAAGAATACAATAATAGAAGAAAGCATAAAAAATGTCTCCAGGAGGCTGGACCTCGGGGAAAGATAAGCCACATTAAATATGTTCGCCGGATGCAGAGAAAAAAACAGGGCACTCAACAGGGCCAGGATATTCTCCTTAAATACGAGAGAGACGAGCAAAAAGAGCAGGAAACTATTTAAGCTATGGATGAGTATATTGGTAAGCCGAAAGCCCGCGGGATTAAGCTGCCATATAAAATAATCCAGGGAATAACTTAATGACTGCAGCGGCCGGTAATATTTACTGAAGCCGGTGGGTTCTGCGGGATGAAAATGGAATATATCGGTATTGAAAATCCTGCCTATAAAACGCGGATCCTTGATGTAGGTATTCTCGACTATAAGCAGCCTGTCCTCGAATATAAAGTCGTTATTCAAGGCATTGCTATAGACCGCCAGGCAAACAAGAAACAGCAGTAAAAATACTGAAATCTTAGGTATCTTTCCGTTCTTTAAATCAACTAATCTCGCCGTATTCATCATCGAGTTTAATCGTAAGCGCTAAAGAAACCCGCACCTTTTGATAAAAATGTTAATTTTTAAGATCAAAAGGTGCGGGCCTGTGGTTACCTTCTTTTCTTCTTGCCGCCTCTCTTCATCTTGGCGCAAGAAACATCACCCTTCTTGTCAACGAAATAAAGGTATCCCTCTTTTCTCTTGATACCGCACTTTGCTACTTTTTTAGGGCTGCCGCCTTTTTTGCTACCCCTTGCCATCTTTGCGCAAGAGATATCGCCCTTTTTATCAAGGTAATAGAGATAACCCTTTACTCTTTTTACTCCTACTTTCATCACTTTTTGTGCCATATTCTAATTCACCTCCTCTCTTATATTATTTAATCAAGTCCCTATTCTAACCGGACCTAAAATCTCTTTTAGCGTTGCCACCGCTGCCAATACCGCCAGGTAACTTGTCTTGGGATTATCAGGATGCAAAACATTCTCTGTCCTGGTAATTATATCCCCTGCCCTGGATTCTATGCGCACCTCGTGTATATTTCTCTTCGCTTGCCTGGATGCTATAATCTTAACCTTTGTCCTGGCTTGGCCTATCCCGGCCATGCTTAATACAGCGGCAACATTGATATTTTGAGGAAAATACTTTACCGCCAATCTGGCTGGACCGGAGAAAAGAACGGTCTCCTTGCCAAGCCTTTCCAGATCTATGCGCTTCTCTTGTATATACTTGACCCCTTTAAAAGAAAGCGGGTGTTTGCGCGTGGTAAGGGTAACACTTTTTATCTTGGAAAATCTGGCTGCTTTCAAGGCATCTATGCCGCATATGGCTCCGCTGGGGATGTATACCCTGGAATTATATCTTTTGGCAAGTCTCTCTAAATCAGAGAAATTATTGATTACCCCTCCTACGCTCATAATCATTACATCCCTGCCGCCCGTCAAGCTGTTCTTCGCGATCTCCCAGGAGTAAAGGCTAGAGGCGCATTCAACCACCAAATCAGAGCGGCTGATCAAACTCCCGAGGTCTGCGACAGCCAGATTCTTTCTTTTGGAAATTTTCCGGGAAAGAGCTAGAGATTTGGATTTTACTGTATCGTATAGGGCTATAAGCGCCGCCTCTCGTGGAAAATTCTCTACTATTGCCCTGGCTAATGAGGCACCGATTGCCCCGCAGCCCACTATACCTATTTTTATCTTTTTGGACATAGTTTAAGTTTATATCCTGATAATGATATTGTCTATAAGGCGCGTTTTGCCTATGCGCACAGCCAAAGCGATCAGGCAGCCGTCAGCTACTCTTTTAACCGGGAGGAGTTCTTTCTCATCCACTATGGAAATATATTCAATCCTGGCGTTTTTTCTCTTCAATATGAGCTTCCTCATCCTGCTTATAATTTCGGCGGTGTCCCTGAGCCCTTTTTTTACTAAATCCCTGGCGAAAGATAATGCCTGGAATAAAACCCTGGCATCCCTACGTTCCCCGGGTTTTAGATACGCGTTCCTGGAGCTTAGCGCCAATCCGTCGCTTTGGCGCTGGGTAGGCACAATCCTGACGGTAAGCGGCATGTTTAAATCCTCAACCATCTTCTTTATGATAACTGCCTGCTGCGCGTCTTTCTGCCCGAAATAAGCGACATCCGGATTCACTATATTAAAAAGTTTTGCCACTATAGTAGCCACTCCCATGAAATGCCCTTTTCTAAACCGGCCGCATAACTTATCGCTTATACCTTCCACGCAAACATAAGTTTTATAGCCTGCGGGATAGATGGATTGTGCCTGCGGAATAAAAATAATATCTACCCCTCCCCTCCTGCAGAGCGCTGAGTCCTCTTTTATTTTCCTGGGATAGCGCTTAAAATCCTCCTTTGGAGAGAATTGCGCAGGATTGACAAATATGCTCACCGCTACTATGTCGTTTTCCCGGCGTGCCTTGCTTATAAGCTTCAGATGTCCGCGGTGCAAAGCGCCCATCGTAGGCACAAAACCTATGGTTTTATGCTTACCCTTAAAGCCCTGACAGAGCAGGCGCATTTTTCCTGGGCTGCGCACTATCTTCATACCACCTCTAATAATGGTTTTATCACAAATTCACGTTCAAATACTTTCGGGTGCGGAACCTTAAGCTCCTTCCTGCTTATAATCCTGTCGGAGTAAAAAAGTATATCCAGGTCGATTGTCCGCGGTCCGTTACGCGCTGCCGGAGTCCTGCCCAGATCCAGCTCTATCTTTTTTAGTTCTTTAAGCAAGGCTAGCGGGGCAATACTTGTTTTCATTTTCAGGGCCGCATTCAGGAATTTACCCTGCCCTTTCGGCCCGCCTACAGGTTCAGTCTCAATTATCCTGGATACCTTAAGCACCCTGGTGCTTTTAAGGCTGTTGATTTTCCTGATAGCTGAATTTATGTTGGCGCGCCTGCTGCCTAAGTTTGAACCGATCCCCAGATAACAAATAGCCATCAGAGCACTTTTTTCAGGCGTTCTAACGCCTGGTTCATTCTTTCTTTAGGTATAGTTAATGCCATGCGTATGTAGCCTTCTGCGTACTTACCGAATCCTACCCCGGGAGTAACTACGATATCAGCCCTCTCCAGCAGGAATGCGGAAAACTTTATGGAATCGGTCTGCCGGCTTTTCCCCAAGGCAGCATTGTAAATCTTTTTAGGAATCTTAAGCCATAGATAAAAAGTGGCTTTACTGGGGGAGGCCTGCCAACCGAGGGAATTCAGGCCTTTAATCATTATGTCGCGCCTCTGTTGATAAATCCCGCACATCTTACTGATGTGCCCCTGATCGCCCTGAAGAGCAGCAACCCCTGTCAACTGTATTGCCGAAAATATACCTGAATCTATATTGGACTTCACCTTCGCCAGTGCCGCGATTAACTGGGGATTGCCGCAGGCAAAGCCTATACGCCAACCGGTCATGTTGTAAGTCTTGGAGAGCGAGTGGAACTCTATACCTACCTCCCTTGCTCCTTCTATAGATAAAAAACTGGGTGGCCTGTAGCCATCGAATGCCATCTCTGAATAGGCTAAATCAGAAATAACTATCAGATTATTAGTGACGGCAAACTCAAGCACCTGCCGGTAGAACTCCTCCGAGGCAACGCCGGAAGTAGGATTGTTGGGATAGTTTCTATATATTAACTTCGCTTTTTTGGCCGTATTCGCAGGTATCTTCTTTAAATCAGGCAAAAACGCATTCTCTCCCCTAAGCGGCATAAGATACGGCCTGCCTCCGGCGATAATTGTACCGCCCTTATAAGGAGGGTAGCAGGGGTCCGGGATAAGCGAATAATCCCCTTTATTTATAAAGGCGAGCGGGAAATGCGCTATGCCTTCCTTGGAACCAATCAGAGGCAATCCCTCCGTTTCGGGGTTAAGCTCTACCTGGAAACGATTCTTATACCACGCCGAGATCGCCTGGCGCAGTGCAGGCATGCCCTGGTCTAAGGCATAACGGTGAGTGGAAGGGTCACGAACCGCCTGGCAGAGCTTATCGATAATATAATCCGGGGTAGGCAAATCAGGGTCGCCTACGCCTAAGTCAATAATATCACGACCTGCCTCTCTGGCCTTTCTTTTAGCCTTGTCAATCTCGACAAAAAGATATGACGGCAGTTTATTTAAACGCTCGGAAATGCTAAAATTCATTATTACCTCCTATATCTTTAAATGACTCACTTATTTAATTAAGTAACCCTGCCGGGTTAAATAAAATATTAATTTCAGACTGACAATTAAGATAACAATCCCGGCATTGCGCAATCTCTTTACGCGTGCTGGCATACGACCTAGAATGCCAAAATTCCTTTAAAGGCATATTTCTTATATTGCCCACCGCCTTGCCCCAATTAACCCATGGCACGCAGGGATAAATCTGGCCGTAACAATCTAGTGCACAAGAGTTATATCCCGCATAACAGGCAAGCGGAGATTTCAGGTTTCTGAACGAACGTTCAAAAATTTTTAAATGCTTCACGGAGTTTTCGATCTTGATCCCGTTGTTTCTATGCTGCAGAAGATAATCTACCGCCTTATTAATCTTGCCCAGGAATTCTTCACTGGGAAGATTATTCTTCGGAGGACCGGACCCGGAAAAATGCTGTTGCGGTATAAACTCGAGGCAATCTGTCTTTAAGTCAGCGGATAGCTTAACCAGCCCCTCTACCTCATCAATATTTTCTTCATTTATCACTGCGGCTACCTTCAGCCTTATATGATGCTTGTTCCTGCCGCGCATCAGATTAAGGGTGTTTATCGCAGTAACTACCCTATCAAAAGCACCGGGGTAACCCCTGATCTTGTCGTGGGTTTGTGAAGTAGCGCCGTCCAAAGAGATGCTTATGGAATCCACTCCGGATTTTAGAATGGCTTCCGTGTTCTTATCGTCCATCAGGAAACCGTTGGTATTGAGATGGGTGATTACCCTTAAGCTTTTTGCATATGCCAGAAGCTCGAATATATCGCTTCTTAAAAGAGGCTCTCCTCCGGTAAAGCCAATCCCTGATACGCCTATCTGCGTAAAATCTTTTAGCAGCCGCTTCAACTCTACGGTACTGAGCTCCTTAAGGCCGCTTTTCTTTATCTGGTCCCCTTTTAAGGGCAGGTCGCACATTTTACAATGGTAATTACAGCTGTAATTTGTCACGAATGTCCCAAGGATAGGGCCGCATAAAGGCCTGCCGATCCGGGAAGATATGCAGGTCAGCAGATACTGACAGGAGCGCTTCATTAACCAGCCCAAATCTTTTCTGGCGATCTTCTCCCTTATAAAATCAAGATAAATTTCCCTGATCAATTTTCATTCTCCTTGCAAAAGGCAGCATGTTCGCTAATATGCTCTGATAGGCCTCGCAGGGAGTCCAGCACTGCGGGCAACTGCCCTGGCGTATCTCTTTTCTCGAGCGCCTTCTGTATTCCGTATCCCAGAGCATACGGATATCATAATCAAAGTCTGCGATATTGCCCAAAGGCTTATCGTATATGCTGCAGGGATAAACATTCCCTGACGGGTCCATAAAGAAAGACGCTGATAGGGCCTGGCAGGGAAGCGGAGTGACGCGCTTATCTAAATATTTCCTGGACAGCCTCTGATAACTGCGCTCCAGTAAACCCACGGGGCTCAAAGGAAAATCATCGCGTAATCTAGCGATGCGTTCAAAACTCTCCCAAAGCCCGTCTGTGTCTTGCGATTCTGCCATTTCCGCATTACCGTAATAATGCTCAGAGCGCTGCATAAGGTTTATGTGAAAATCCCTGGTCTTGACCGCGCCAATCTCTTTATCCACCTCGCGTATTGTCTGCGGAAAACTAAACTTATTTTCAGGCTGCAGGGTCATGCCAAAGAATACCTCAAACCTTCTGCTGCGAAGCTTACGCAGCTGCCGGAAGGTTTCTACAGCCCTGAGCCAGGAACCCTCTACATTACGCAGTTGTTCATGAACCTGCCTTGGGCCATCGAGACTTACCGTAACTAATAGCTTGGGGAGCTTATACGTATTCAGTATCCTCTTAACGGTATCCAGGATCACTGTAGTCTGAAAACCGTTGGTGGGAAAATCCAGCAGAAAAAGCCTTTTGCAGTTTTTAAACAGGACCTCGATTATCTCGGCAAGGTCGCTGCGCAAGAAGATCTCCCCCCCGCTTAAGTTCACCCAGTAAAATTGATTGGACTTCTCAAAGAATTTCTTTATCTGCTCCAGGGTCATCTCTTCGGCGCTCGGCTTATTCCAGATATTGCATATCCTGCATTTAAACTGGCACCTGTAAGTCAGTATATAGGTAAATCTATGGGGATACCTCAAATCTTTAAAGTTGTTAATTGCTATATTCTTAGCTAACCCCAGCAACGCATTCATCTTTTATCCATCTTAGATTAGTGTACTTCCTGTTATCCCCTAAGTATTTTATTTCTATATCCGCCAGAACCTCATCGACCCCTATCTTGCGCATGCACGCACCCTCTCCCTCGGGGTGCCGGCATTTATTTATCTTGGCGTTATAATTAGTTATGCAGGGGCTGCAAGGAAGCTTTTTATAAAAAATACTATTAACCTCACCCCATGGGCCGTAAAGCAACGGCGTATTTGGCCCGTAAAGGCCGATAGCCGGCACTGAAAGGCCTGAGGCAAGGTGTATCGGGCCCGTATCAGCGCAAATCAATAAATCACTTAGCTTAATCAGGCTTAAGAATTCGCCAAATCTTATTCTGCCGCTTAAATCAAGCACTACTTCCTTATTGCTCATTAAGCCGATCGTTTCCTGAACCAGGGTATGCTCCTGGGGGAGGCCGCTAAAAATTATTTTTACGCCGTGTTTCTCTATTAATTTATCGGCTAATTCCGCAAAGTATCTCCCTGGCCAGCGCCGCAGGCTGAAGTTTTCGCTAGTGCCTGCATGAAGCAAAACCAGAAAATCATGTTTCTTCACCCCGGAATCAAACAACAGGCGATTCATCCTGGCTAGATCATCCTCTCTGCAGACAAGAGGCGCAGCCCCGAAATCCCTGCCAATATCGGCGCCTGCGAGCTGAGCTAGCTTGCAGAAAGACCTGACCACATGCATATTATCATTATAAGCGAATGTTCTGGTGTAGAGAAATTGGCGGTGCTGGTCAAAGGTATTAAACCCGATACTTGTCTTTCCTCCTATAAACGCACAGAGCAGACTGGAAAATCTGGCAAACTGCTCGAAGTCTATAAGCAAGTCATATTTATTCTTCCTCAAACCAATCAAGTGCCGGAAAGTGGTGCGGATAAAACTGGCGGGATTATCGGTATTTATAGTATATATGCCGTCAAATATACCGGCGGCTTGAGAAATCTCCTTGTTGCTGGCTAGCGTAAGCAAGTCGATCCTTGCCCTTGGATATTTATCTTTCAAGGCCCTGGTTGCCGGCAATAGCATGACTACGTTACCCAGTCCCCAGAACTTAACCAGGAGAATACTCTTGTAACCGTCCTTGGCATCAATATCAGGCCTAGCGCCAAGAATACTCTTTAAACAAAAGACCAGATATGCCAGAGGTATACCTAAATAAATATCTACCCAGCGTATAACTTTCCAGTTCATAGCCGCGCTTTAAGCCTTTCCTTGGCTTTCTGGTGAGAGAAGTTACGTTTTACAGGTACTGCTCTTCCTATCTTGATAAAACATCCTGCATCGAATAAAGGCCGGCCGGTTTATCCGCTATCCACCTTGCAGCCTTCAAAGCGCCCAGGGCAAAAAGGTCCCTGGTATGCGCCTGATGCTTTATCTCGATGCGTTCAGAATTACCGCAGAATATCACGGTATGGTCTCCAACGATATCTCCCAGCCTTATTGAATGGATGGGGATATCTCTTTTGGTAGCCTCTTGCAACAACTGACCCATTTTACTGGCCGTGCCCGAAGGCGCATCCTTTTTGGCTTTATGGTGTGCCTCTACTATCTCAATGCTGTAATCTACTCCCAGCCTTGCTGCTATTTCAGGCAAAAGCGCAAATAACACATTGGCGCCTATGGACATGTTGGGCGAAAATACCACCGGGACAAACCGGGAGGCTTCTTCTACCTTTTTTAACTGCGCATCAGTCAGGCCGGTTGTCCCCAAGACCAGGGCTTTTTTATATTTACCCACATAATCCAGGTTAACCTCAACTGCCTCGGCAGAAGTAAAATCCACGAAGACATCCACGAGGAAGAGCCCGTCGGGACTGGAGGATATTTTAATCTTTCCTAAATCCTTGCCGATCGCCGGGATACCCTTCCTCTCCAGGGCCAGGGCTACCTCAAAGTCTTTACTCTGGCTTGCCAGCTCAAAGATGCGCCTGCCCATCTTACCGCAAACACCCGCAATACCTAGCTTAATCATATACACTCCGTTCTATAACAATCCGTAATCTCCAAGCGCCTTCTTTAGTTTCTCTAAGTTTTCCGGAGAGATCGGGCACATAGGAAGCCTCAGATCCGGCTCGCACATCCCCAAAAGCCCCATAGCTGTTTTAACCGGTATGGGGTTAGTCTCTAAGAATACCGCTTTGATCAAAGGTAATAATTTATAATGTAGCGCCTCGGCCCTCTTGATATTGCCTTTTTGGAATTCAGAAACCAAGTTTGCTACATCTTTGGGCACGATATTGGCTACGACAGAGATGACCCCTATTCCCCCTATGCTTAAAATAGGCAGGGTCAGGCTGTCATCTCCTGAGATCAAATGGAAGTCTTTTGGGCAAAGGGCCTTTATGCGCGACATCTGGTCCAGGTTTGCGGAGGCCTCTTTTACTCCGACGATATTTTTGCAATCTACGGATAATCTTGCGATAGTCTCCGGCTCAATATTAACCCCCGTACGCGAGGCAATGTTATAGAGGATGATGGGAATATCCACCGCTTCGGCAATAGCCTTAAAATGTTCATAAAGCCCTTTTTGCGTAGGCCGGTTATAATAAGGAGAGACCTGGAGAGAGCCGTCGGCGCCGGCCTCTGCCGCATCGCGGGTAAGCGTTATCGCCTCTTCGGTTGAATTAGAGCCTGTGCCGGCGATTACCGGGACTCTCTTGTTTACCTGCTCAATAGCTATCTTTATAACCCGCTCATGTTCCTCTACCGATAGCGTAGCAGATTCTCCGGTAGTGCCGCAGGGGACTATCCCTGAACTGCCGTTTTTAATCTGCAGCTCTATTAAATCCCTGAATCTTTTTTCGTCTACTTTTCTGTTTTTAAACGGGGTAACTATAGCTACTATAGAGCCAGCAAACATCTTAAACCTCCATTCTTATACTTTCGCGTCCATAGGCCGCTCAAGTATTTCATTTGAGAAGCCGCGGGGGTTTTAGCCCCCGCGGAGATTCATTTTAAATAAGCCATCTGTTTTAATGCCTCTATGCGTTTGTTTATCGGAGGGTGAGTAGCGAATAAATCCGCTGCCCTGCCCTCATGCGCTCCCAATGCGTGCCCCTTGGGGTCGCAGATGCATAAATGCGCCGTGCCCTGGTTAACCGAACGCGTAGGTTCAAAACGCGCATCTATCTTTTCTAAGGCTCCCGCTAATGCCAGGGGGTTACGGGTTAATTCTGCGCCTGAGGCATCAGCAAGGTATTCCCGTTTACGCGAAACAAACATCGCCAAAAGCTGGGATATCAAAGGCGCCAATATCACTACAATCAACCAGATAGCCAGGATAATCAAGGCTACAG
>Ga0172375_10002072_pt1 | contig 31702 bp, 27 predicted proteins | sample LakKiv1m_FD_114537 | JGI IMG/M metagenome (GOLD analysis project Ga0172375, IMG submission 114537) | Freshwater microbial communities from Kabuno Bay, South-Kivu, Congo - kab_092012_11.1m | ecosystem: Environmental > Aquatic > Freshwater > Lake | place: Democratic Republic of the Congo... | reverse complement strand
TATCACTGTTTTATTAAAAGTCAACCTTTCCTCGCCCAAGCTTTCCGTCTTTCGCTTCCGGCACGAAGATTTTCGCTGATGTGCCCGCGGCTTACGTTTCGCTCCGGCGCGGTTCCTTACGTAGAAAAAGACACCGCCTGCGCTCAACGTAATTCCTTGCACACTTTCAATGCCGAGGGGTGACACGGAGGCGGGTCCCCTGACGCGCGCAACGTCAGTGAGCACGGCAGGGTGCCGCAGTGGCAGGACCCCGAGGCATTTACATTGAAGCGGAAGACGGAAAGCTTGAGCATATTCCAATCAGAACCGCTAGTTGACAAATCCATAGAAATATGTACAATACTACTAATTAACATAACCCAAATGAAAACAAAAATAACCCCATTAAAAACTAAATATTATTTAAATGATCAAGGCGAGTTTGTAATTGAAAATTACAATTATGCCAAACCTTTCGCTAACTTTTTCCCGGGAATTGCCGGTAAATATGGAATCCCGATGTGGGTTTTCTACGTTAACCGCGGCCAGTGCATCTCTAGTTTCGGCACTAAAGACAAAGACCACGCTATTTTAGAATTTTTCCCCGCCAATAAAGCCTGGCAGTTTGTCAGCAGCCAGGGATTTCGTACTTTTATAAAAATTCAATCCGCAAAAGAGCCGATCTATTACGAACCGTTTCACAATGGTTACGCCAATCTAAAGTATCATACCGTTAATTCCATGCGCATCAGCTCCGGCGCCTTAATTCTACAAGAACAAAATCACACATTAGGGATAAAAACAAAAGTTGAATATTTCAATATTCCTAATGATACCTATGCCGGACTAAGCCGCACAGTTAGTATTGAAAATACCGGCCATCAACTAAAAAACATTCAGCTGATTGACGGTTTGCCTCAAATTGTTCCTTTTGGCACCCATAATTTTTTCTTAAAAAAACTTGGCCGCACCATCGAAGCCTGGATGAATATCGATAATCTGGATAACGACATCCCCTTTTATAAACTAGAGGTAGATCCCGCTGACCGGCCGGAAGTTGTGCATATTGACGAAGGCAATTTTTATTTAAGTTTTAATTTCAATCAGACTACCGCAAAAATCATCCGTCCGATTGTCGACCCGGAAGTTGTTTTTGGTCCGGTAACGGATTTTTCTTATCCGGCCGCATTTTTAGCTAAACAAAATTTTTCTTATCCGGCAAAACAGATAACCAGGAGTAAAACTCCCAGCGCCTTGCTGCTCTTAAATCTAAGGTTGGCAGCGGGAGCCCGGCAAACTTTTTATTCGGTAATCGGCCAAGCCCGCGATCGAAAAACCTTAAATCAATCCGTCAATAAAATTACAAAATTTGGATACATTGAAAGTAAATTTAGCCAAAACAACGCGCTGATCGCTAAATTGAAAAATGATATCTCAACAGCCAGTAGCTCTAAAGCACTGGACCTCTATGCCGGCCAAACTTATTTAGATAATATTATGCGCGGAGGCTATCCGGAAGTTTTTAAGGACGGGACAATATTCTATCTTTATTCCCGTAAACATGGTGATTTAGAAAGAGATTACAATAAATTTGTACTCGCTCCGACATATTTCTCTCAAGGTAACGGCAGCTACAGAGACATGAACCAGAACCGGCGTAATGATGTTTGGTTTAACCCGCAGATCAAAGACGAAAATGTAATTTTCTTTATGAACCTGATTCAGTCTGATGGTTTCAATCCATTAACCATTAAGGGTGAAAGCTTCCTCTTAAATAGTAACGTTGACTTAAATAAACTGCTCGAAAAAATACTTAATAAAGGTAATATTGATCAGCTTGCGGAATTCTTCAAAAAACCTTTTACTCCCGGCGGCTTAATCTTTTTTATCGAAGAAAATAAAATTACCGTTGCCGGCTCATCCGATGATTTCTTAAGTCTTGTCCTTTCTTCTTCTTCTAAGCTGCAAGAAGCGGAGCATGGCGAAGGATTCTGGACGGATCACTGGACTTATAATTTAGATTTAATCGAGCGTTATCTTAGCCTTTATCCGGAAAAAACAAACGAGCTTTTCTTTGATAAAAAGATTTTCTCTTTTTACGATAATATCGAGTTGGTTCGGCCGCGTAGTGAAAAATATGCGCTTTATAACGGCAAACCGCGGCAATTGCACTCTCTAGTCGTAGATACGGCAAAAAAGGAGCTCCTGCACAAGCGTTTAAATAATCCGCACCTTCTACGTACATTGCACGGATCCGGAGAAATTTACTATACCACCTTAATCGCTAAGCTTTTGTGCTTAGCCGCGAATAAATTGAGCTCGCTGGATCCTTTTGGCGTGGGGATTGAAATGGAAGCGAATAAACCAAACTGGTTTGATTCGCTCAATGGCCTGCCGGCGCTCTTTGGTTCATCAAGTTGTGAAACATTTGAATTAAAACGTATGTTAATCATGATTAAGTCCGCCCTGGAGGATTCTAAAATTGAAGCGATCGAGCTGGCCGAAGAAATAGCCGGGCTTATTAAACAGCTAAATATTTTATTGCCGCAAGAAACTTTTAGCTATTGGGATAAAAGCAATAACGCCAAAGAAGAATATCGCCACAATACGCGTTTAGGTTTTTCCGGGAATTCCACCAGCATTCCTACTGTTGAACTCCTTTCTTTTTTAGAGGCCGCTTTAAAAAAAGTTGAATCTGGATTAGAAAAGGCTTTTAACCAGACTCAGGGCACATATAATTCATATTTCATTAATGAAGTTACCCAATACGACCTAATCAAAGAGCGCTATGTTTGTCCTAAAAAATTCATCCAAAAACCTGCTCCGCTATTCTTAGAAGGGCAGATGCATGCTTTAAGATTATCCGCAGGATTAAAATCAGCGGCTTCTCTTTACCAGGCAACTAAAAAAAGCGCGCTTTTTGATAAGAAACTGAAAATGTATAAGGTAACTGCTTCGCTTAACAGCATGCCGGAAGAGATCGGCAGATGCCGGATATTTACCCCGGGATGGTTAGAAAACGAATCTGTTTGGCTGCATATGGAGTATAAATATATTTTAGAGTTATTAAAAACCGGGTTAATCGAAGAGTTTTATGCTGAATTTAAAAATGTGCTTATTCCTTTTCAAAACCCGCAAAGATACGGCCGCAGCATATTAGAAAACTCATCATTTTTAGTCAGCAGCGCTTTTGCGGATAAAAATCTACATGGAAACGGTTTTGTCGCCCGGCTCTCCGGGTCAACCGCAGAATTCTTACACATCTGGTTAGTGATGAATGTTGGAATTAATCCGTTTGCCTTAGATAATCATGGCAAACTTAAGCTGGAATTTAAACCGAATTTAGCTGGATGGCTGTTTACTAAAAACGGCAAGTACTCCTTTAATTTTTTAAGCCAGATTCAAGTTACTTATCATAATCCTAAAAGAAAGAATACCTTCGGAAAGAATGCGGTTGAAATTAAAAAGATTATTATTCAGAATAATGATAAACCCGTAGAGTTTAATTCCTCAATCATCCCCGCACCCTATGCTCAGGCAATTAGGTCTCGCCAGATTAAAAAAATAGATGTTTATCTAAGTTAACTAAACATATCAGGGGACGGTTCTCTCTTCGAATTTTTAAACAAGAGAACCGTCCCCTGATTTTTAAATTAACCGATTTGTTCGCTTAATTTAACTGAAGCAGTAAGTTCAATACTTAAGGTGTGCACGAATAAAATATGCATTAACCTTCCCTGGTTAACTGCCAAAATACTCCCTTTCATTTTACAAAAGAAATGCTCCCGCTTCTGCTTAGTATTCCTTTCTTTCAAAACATACAAATAAGGCTGCCTCTTAATTTCCGTAGCGCATTTAATCGGCTTGATAATGTAAGTAAAATGCCGGCGCACCACGCTGTGCACGCCCTCTTTATCCGCTACTTCAGAGCTGGCGATTATTCTACGGCCCCGACTGGGAAAAGTCATATTTTTGTAAAGTAAATCTCGCATTCCGCTTACCTTTTAATTAACCGGGTTACCATTTATGAGATAACCCGGTTTCTCCTGTGGCTGGTGAGATACTTTAATTTCAACTAAAGTATGCAGCCAAAAAAAAGCCATTTCAATAGAAAATGGCCTTAAAAAGAAAGCGGTTGCTAAATTTACCGCATGGCTATTATTATTGGGGTTTTTTAAAATACAGACGGGGCTCTTTGCCTTGAAAGATTCTGAACAGGTTAGTTTTATGCCGGAAAACTACAAAAATACAAAGTATTACCGACACCCAAATCATCGGATTCGATTGCTTGAAAAATATGCAAAATATCGGAAGGCTTAGCGCGGCAATTATGGAGGCCAGAGAAACAATCTTGGAAAATAAAAAAACTGTAAACCAGACTAATATGAGTATGCCGATAATAATCATTAATCCATTTATTTTTAAAGCCAAACCAAGCAATACCCCTAAAGACGTAGCAATCCCCTTGCCGCCTTTAAACTGTAAAAATACTGTCCAGTTATGGCCGCAAATACAACATACCCCCATGATAATACGTAAATTTTGCGCCGGCCATAAAATTACTTGATGCGCAAAATAATCTCCGAAAAAAACAACGACAATTAACCCTTTAAGTATATCGATCATCAACACGGCAATTCCGGGAGCTTTACCTAAAACACGCAAAGCGTTAGTTGCACCCACATTACCTGAACCAACCTTGCGGATGTCAATACCTTTTAAAAAACGGCCAAAAATATAAGCCGTAGGTATTGAGCCGAATAAATAACTAGCTAATAGCGCGGCGATTATCGCAAGCATATAAAATCTTAAATCCTCTCTTTACGTAATCAAATCCTGAAATAACGGTAAAAATTACTGCCGGCCACCAAATGAACATCGCCAGCTTCCATTGTAATAAAACAGAAACCACCGAAAGCATCTGAAAGATAGTCGTTAACTTGCCCCATTTAGTGGGATGGACATCTAAATTCTGCTTAACCATATAAATAACCATCGCCCCAATTATAATTATTAAATCCCGGGAAATCACAATAAAGCTCACCCAAAGCGGAAATTTTAATCCTAACCGGCAAATCGGTGATAAAAATATGAAAGCGCTGACTAATAAAAGCTTGTCTCCTAAAGGATCCAAAATTAATCCGGCTTTCGATTGCAGTTTGGCCTTTCGGGCAATGTAACCGTCTAAGCCATCAGAAATAACACCAAGAACAAATATAACTAAAGCCAAATTTTTTAAATACATTCTTTCTGGCGCATAATAAACCAAGCAGGCAATAAAAAACGGTACGCTTAAAATGCGAAATGTAGAAATTTTATTGGCAATATTCATTTAATTAATTTTATCCGCTGCAGCGGCCAATAAACAATAATCGCTTTCCCTAATAAATTATTCTTGGGCACAAACCCCCAATAACGGCTATCTTTAGAAGTAGCCGAATTATCGCCTAAAACAAAATAACTGTCCGCCGGCACCAGCATTTTTTGGCCCGACAAAGCCAACTGCCCGCGGTTGTAATAATAGATCTGATTAAAGATTGCCTCTGGTGCGGGCCGATCATTAATATAGATTGAACCGCCTTTAATTTCAACCGCATCACCGGGAAGACCCACCAGTCTTTTAATAAAATCCTTGCTTTTATCTTCCGGATAAATAAAAACCACCACACCCCCTCTTTGTGGCGGCTTAAGCGCCGGTAAACGCAGATTAGTAAAAGGAACTTTGGCTCCGTAAATAAATTTATTAACCAGAATCAGGTCTCCTTCGATTAAAGTCATACGCATTGACCCGGTAGGAATCTTGAATGCTTGAACGATAAAAGCGCGAATGACCAAAGCTAACAGAAAAGCGATGACAATTGATTCCACCCAATCCCGGATTACAGATTTCTTTTTTAAACTCATATTTTTAATACCTCCAGAAAAGCCTCTTGCGGTATTTCAACTTTACCAAACTGCTTTAGCCTCTTTTTACCTTTTTTCTGAGTCTCCCAAAGTTTGCGCTTGCGGGTAATATCACCGCCGGAACATTTACTCGTGGCATTCTTACCGACACTGCGTACTCTTTCCGAAGCGAGAATCTGGCTGCCCACCGCCGCCTGAATGGTTACCTCAAAAAGCTGCCGCGGAATTAGCTCCTTAAGCTTGGAAACTAAAAGATGCGCCCGTCCGGTAGCTTTATCTTTAAACATCAGTGAAGAAAAAGCATCACAAATTTGGCTATTTAACAAAATATCCAGTTTCACTAATCTGGTCGGCAAATATTCCTTAACCTCATAATCCATTGAGCCATAACCCCGGGTGATTGATTTCATCCGGTCATAAAAATCCACAATGATTTCAGAAAGCGGAATCGAAAATACAACTTTTACGCGATCCTCGCCTAAATATTCATTGGAGACAAATACTCCCCGGCGGGATTTAGTAAAATCGCAAACTGCCTCAATAGAATCAACCGGCACAATCATCAACAGGCTGGCAAATGGCTCCTGCGTTTCTTGAATATCACTAAGAGCAGGCAGCTTCATCGGCGTATCTACTTCGATGAGCTCTCCGGATTTTGTTTTTATCCGATAAACCACATTCGGCACGGTAAGAATAAGATTTAAATCATACTCACGCTCAAGCCTTTCTTGAACAATCTCCATATGCAAAAGCCCCAAAAATCCGCAGCGAAAACCGGTTCCAAATGACTGAGAATTTTCCGGCTCAAAGACAAAAGAAGCGTCCGAAAGCTTTAATTTATCCATCGCATCGCGTAATTCCGGAAAATCCGCCGGATTAACCGGATAAATACCACAAAAGACCAAAGGTTTTACTTTACGGTAACCGGGCAACGCCTGGGCGCAGGGATTTTTCGGATCCGTAATCGTATCCCCGATAATTACCTCTCGCGGATCACGCATGTTAGCGGTAAAATACCCCACTTCGCCGCAAGTTAAGCTATCCACGGCAGAATATTTTAAATCTTTAAAAACACCCAATTCTTCGATTTTATAAATCTTACCGGCGTGGAACATTTTCAGTTGTGTTTTCGGGGTAATCTCTCCATCGATAATCTTTACAAAAATCACCACCCCTTTAAATGCATCAAAACGACAATCAAAAACTAAAGCTTTAAGCGCTCCATCCGCTTGGCCCCCAGGACAAGGGATAGTTTCAATAATTCGATCTAAAATCTCAATCACCCCCCGGCCTTCTTTAGCGGAAGCCAAAATAATTTCTTCTTCTTTAAAACCTAAGACCGTCTCCACCTGTGTTTTGACCCGCCCCACATCGGCAGAAATCAAATCTACTTTATTAATTACCGGAATCACATGCAAATTGTTTTCCAATGCCAGGTAATAGTTTGCCACGGTTTGCGCTTCAATTCCCTGGCCGGCATCCACCACCAGCACCGCGCCTTCACAAGCCGCTAAAGACTTAGATACTTCATAAGTAAAATCTATATGTCCGGGAGTATCGACAAGATTTAAAATATACTCTTGATTAAATTTCTTGGAAAAATAATTTAACCTAACCATCGAAGCCTTAATCGTAATACCCCGTTCCTTCTCCAGGTCCATATCATCTAAAAGCTGATCGCCTTTATGGCGTTTGTCAACCGCCCCGGTAATTTCTAGGATCCGGTCAGCCAAAGTAGACTTACCATGGTCAATATGCGCAATAATCGAAAAATTCCGGAGGCGCGTTCTATCCATTTAGTTTTACTAAATTAAACATCTTCTCCACCACCTGCTCTATCGAAAGATTAGTGGTATCAATATAAATTGCATCCGGCGCTTGGCGTAAAGGCGAAGTTTCCCGGGTAGAATCGATCTTGTCCCGATTAGCTAAATCACAAGCCACTTCTTTTTCAACCACTGCCTGACCTAAACCTTCCAGCTCCTTAAAACGCCGTTTAACCCGCACATCCGCTACAGCATCAATAAAAAACTTTTTGGCCGCCTGCGGAAAAACAACGGTGCCGATATCCCGGCCGTCTAAAACACAATCTCCTTTTTGGCCAAATTCTCTTTGCATTTTCACCAATACTTGGCGCACATCTTTAATCTTGGCCACATCGGAAACAAACTGCGTAATGCGTTTTTGACGGATCGCTAAAGAAACATCCTCTCCATCAAGTATCACCGTTAATGATCCATCCGGGTTGTTGCGTAAATCAATTTTAATTCCATTGGCCAACCGGATAATCCCCCGCTGGTCATCCATGGGCACTTTGTTTTCTAAAACCTTTAACGTCAAAGCCCGGTACATCGCTCCGGTATCAATATAAAGAAAACCCAGCCTTTTTGCTAAAATCTTAGCCACGGTGCTTTTCCCTGCTCCGGCTGGGCCATCAATCGCAATAATCATCCCAATTTCTCGCGTTTTTGATTTGCCAATAGAAGAATTTTAATCAACTGCCCTTTATTTTTACTCTCTAAGGCCAGTTTTAAAGCGGTGAGTTTTTTCTGAAAAATCGATAAAGCCGTCAATAGATTACTGCGGTTACTTAAAAATATTTCACTCCACAAATAAGCATCAGAGCTGGAAATCCGCGTCGTATCCCTTAGCCCGTTAGAGCTTAAACCTAGAGATCGATCCGGAATTGAATTGATCAACGCGTATGCTAAGGCGTGCGGCAGATGGCTGGTAAACCCCAGAACCCGGTCATGTTTTTTTGGAGAAAGCATAATAATATCCGCGCCTAATTCCTTCCAAAGCCGCTTGATCTTATTTAAAACACGCCGATTAGTTTTAACGGTTGGAGTAATAATACAAATTGAGCCTTTAAAAATATCTTCCTCTAAGTTAGCGACTCCTTTTTTCTCTGATCCGGCCAAGGGATGACAACCTAAAAAATGCGGGATCAGCGCGCCTAATTTAGAGACAATCCGTTCTTTGGAACTGCCGACATCAATCACAATACAATCCTTATTAATATTTGCGGCAATTTTCTCACCCAAATCAATAATCGTATTAACCGGCGTAGCAAGAATCACTAAATCCGCATCCTTAACCACCGCTAATGACTCGCCGATATGGTCAATCGCGCCCGCCTTTTTAGCGAGCCGGGAGTTTTTCTGATGCCGGCTTAATCCGATCACACAACCGGCTAAGCGCTGTTTCTTTAAAGCCAAGCCTAAGGAACCTCCGATTAAACCGGTACCGATAATTACGACCCGATTAAACATTTTCATAAAATTTTCCTTCCCACGGAATTCGCCACGGCTTTAAGTTCGTTCATCAGTTGAAGAAATTTACTCGGAATGAGAGACTGCGCGCCATCGGAAACAGCTTCTTCCGGATGATTATGCACTTCAATAATCAACCCATCGGCCCCGGCGGCAAGCGCGGCTTTAGATAAAGCCGGCACCCAACTCCATTTTCCCGCGGCATGCGACGGATCAATAATGATCGGTAAATGTGAAAGCTGTTTGGTTACCGGTACAGCGCTAATATCTAATGTATTGCGCGTGGAGTCTTCAAAGGTGCGAATCCCTCTCTCGCAAAGAATCACCGAAAAATTACCGCCGCTTAATATATATTCCGCAGACATCAGCATATCTTTAACCGTAGAAGCCATCCCGCGTTTTAACACTACCGGCTTTTTAGTCGCACCCACCTCTTTTAAAAGGTTAAAATTCTGCATATTCCGGCAGCCAATTTGCAGGACATCCACGTAATCCGCCACTAAGCCCACATCCCGGCTGTCCATCACTTCACTTATCGTAACTAAACCTAACTCATTGCCTACCTCTCTGAGCATTTGCAAGCCAGCTTTACCTAAACCCTGAAAACTATACGGCGAAGTACGCGGTTTAAAAGCGCCTCCGCGCAGGACCGTTGCGCCGGCTTTTTTAACCTCGCGGGCGATCTCAAATAAACTATCGATATTTTCAATGGTGCAGGGACCCGCCATAATTACAACTTCTTTACCGCCGATCTTTACGCCTTTACCCAAATCAATTACCGAATCCTCTTTTTTAAACTCCCGGGAAACTAACCGAAAAGGCGCCAGAACCGGAATAACATTCTCCACTCCCGCAAAAGCCTCTAAAGGCGTAACGCGTAAGACATCCTCCGGTCCAATCACACCGATAATTGTCCTCTCCGCTCCCTTAGAAACATGCGGCGAAAGACCCAGCGCCTTTACTTTTTCAATAATATGATTAATCTGCTCTGTGCTCGCATCAGGCTTTAAAACAATAATCATTAATTAACCCTCACTTTTTAAGACTTTGTTTAAAACACTCAGGAACTTTAAATTCTCTTTCGGGGTACCGATAGTTACGCGAATAAAATTCGCCAAGCCATACTGGCGCATATCCCTAGTAATTACCCCAAATTTAAGCATCGCCTTAAATACTTCCTGGCCATCCCGGCCAACATCAATTAGAATAAAATTCGCAACTGAGGGCACATATTCTAACCCCATTTTAGAAAGCTCCTGGTAAATAAAATCTTTGCCAGTTAAAGTCAAACGGCGGGTTTTATTTAAAAAATCTTTATCTTCTAAAGCCGCTAACCCCGCCACCTGGGCTAAGAAATTAACATTAAATGGCTGGCGGATACGCTCCAGATAAGTGATTAGCTCCGCAGCAGCCATGGCGTAGCCCAAACGCAGGCCGGCTAAACCATAGGCCTTAGAAAATGTTTTCAAAACAATAACCTGCTTTTTATTTTTTAAATAACTTAACGAGTCCGGATAATCATCGACATCAATAAAAGCATCGTAAGCTTCATCAAAAACAACGATTACGGATTCCGGTAATGCTTTTAAAAATCTTTCCACCTCATCTTTAGCAACATAGGTTCCGGTAGGATTATTCGGGTTGGCAATAAAAATCAATTTAGTTTTTTTATCGACTAATTTTAAGATCGACTCCAAATCATATTTAAAATTACGCAAAGGCGCTTTCTTAACTCGACGATCATTGACCTGGGCAATAATTTCATATTCTAAGAAAGTGCCTTCAGAGGTAACGATATTTTCATCCGCTTCTAAAAAAGTCTTAATGATTACATCAATTAATTCATCCGAACCGTTTCCTAAAACAAAATTTTCCGGGATTAACCCGAAATACTTGGCCAAGCGCTTTTTTAAATAAAATCCTTGCGCATCCGGATAACGGTTAATTCCGGCCAAAGATTTTTTAATCGCGCTTAAGGCTTTCGGCGAAGCTCCCCAGGAATTTTCATTAGAAGCCAGCTTAATTACCTCTTTTAACCCTAGCTGCCGCTTAGTTTCCTCGATCGGCTTACCGGGAACATAAGGATTAACCGCCAGAACACTTTTACGAATCAACGCTTTCACTTTTACTTATTCTCCAATCGGATAAGATCCTAATATTTTTAAATAACTGCATTTTTGCTCTAATTCTTCGAGCGCTTTTTTAATTAAACTATCATCCTGGTGACCCAAGATATCGACAAAAAAATAATACTCCCAGGCCTTCTTTTTTGAAGGCCGCGATTCAATCTTGGTAAGATTGATCTTGTGTTTACGAAACGGCAGGAGCATTTCGTATAAAGCGCCCACCCGGTCTTTAATTGAAAAGAACAAACTGGTCTTATCTTTCCCGGTACGCGCGGCAACATTCTTACCAACCACCAGGAAACGGGTAATATTATGCGCGGAATCCTGAATCCCGCTGGCTAATACTTTTAACCCATAAACTTTAGAAGCTAAAAGTGAGGCAATCGCCGCGCTATTTTTTTCTTTTCTCGCCATCTCCGCTGCCCGCGTCGTGCTGGAAACATCTACGAGTTGAGCGTTAGGCAGATTCTTCTGCAGCCAAATCCGGCATTGGCCGAAAACCTGCGGATTAGAATAAACATTGCGAATTTTGTTTTTCGCGCAGTTAGCTAACAAATTATGTGTTACCTCCAGGATTATTTGTGAACAAATCTTTAAATCGGAATCCACAAAAACATCCAAAGTATGGCTCACTGCTCCTTCAATGGAATTTTCAATCGGCACTACCCCGTAATCAGCGCTGCCCTTTTCCACCTCGCAAAAAACATCGGCGATACTATTGCAGGCAACATAGCTCACCTGAGAACCAAATTTCTTAATTGATGCTATATTAGTGAAACTCGCCTGCGGACCAAGATAAGCGATTTTTAACGGCTTTTCTAAAGCCAAGCTAGCCGACATCACCTCGCGATAAATTGCCTCCAAGGCACCCTTTTTTAAAGGGCCTTTATTTAAGCTGGCAATCCTGCTTAAAACCTGCATTTCTCTCTCCGGCACATAAATATATTTACCGGCTTTAATTTTAATTTTACCGATATCTTTAGTTGCCGCCGCGCGCAGGTTTAATAAGCTAATTATTTTTTGATCAAGCAGATCAATCTTTTTACGCAATTTGTCCAGGCTCATTTTTAACCTCCAGGTCTTCTTGGCTAATCGGCTCAATATCAATCTGGGCTTCTTTCTCTTGGGCTAAAACCGTGAAATCTTCCATTTTTGGTAAATCCTGAAGCGATTTTAACCCGAAATGCTCCAGAAATTCACGGGTGGTACCGTAAACAAACGGCCGGCCGGGAATCTTCTTCCTGCCGCAAATACGCACTAAATTTTTGTCCGTCAAACTCTTCATTACACCATCCACATTTACATTTCTCAAAGATTCAATCTCGCTTCTAGTTAAGGGTTGTTTATAAGCAATAATCGCCAATGATTCCAGAGCGGGTTTAGATAACTTATCGCTATAACGATTTTTAAAAAGCTTCTTTAAAAACGGAGCAAAATCACTGCAAGTGGTCATCATAAACCCACCGGCAATCTCAACCACGCGCAAACCTCGACTCTGTGTTTCGTAATCATTTTTCAATTCAGTTATAATATTATTAACCGTTGAAGAATCTAAATCCCCCAAAACCTTTTTTAATTGTTCCACGGTAATCGGTTTCTCAGATGCAAAAATTAACGCCTCCACCGCTGATTTTAGATTGTTTTGATCCATGTCTATTCTATTTACTCCTTTTTTGTTTATATACCAAATTCAACAACTCTTCCGTAGTATTAATTCCGGAATTTATTTCCAAAACTTTTTTAATCATTCCCAAAGCCTCGTTTCTTTTATATTCCAGCTGTAATAAAACATCGAGAGCTTCTTCAGCTATATTTTTAACGGCAGCTTTTCCCTGGCTAGAGCGATCTTGCATCAAACCGAATTTACCGACTTTATTCTGAAGTTTAGCCACAATCTCCTTTGCCCTTTGTTCGCCGATACCGGGAAGCGATTTCAAAGAAACCAAATCCCCTTCATCAATAGCTTTAGCAATTAAAGAAATCGGCTTATTCAAAGCTTTCAAAGCCGCCCGAGGCCCAATACCGGAAACCGTAATAAAAATCTCAAAAAAATCTTTTTCGATCTGGTTTAAAAAACCGATTAAAATCGGCGTGCTCTTAGCTTGCTCAACCTGATAATAATGATAAGTTAACAGGGAGATCTTTTTCTCCGGCCCCATCGCGGCATCAATCCCTTGCAAAACGCAAGCCGGAATAAAAACTTCGTAACTTAACCCACCTAAATCCAAAATTAGATAATTTGATCCTTTTTCCACAACTTGTCCGGAAATTCGAGAAATCATAATTTTACTTTCATGATATAACTATGCGCGATCGCCATCGCCAAAGCATCCGTAACATCCAAATAAGCGACAGAAGTATTTAATCCTAAAGTATGAGTAACCATTCTTTGCACCTGCGCTTTAGAGGCTAACCCTTTACCCACAATGGCTTTCTTAATCCGCGTAGCCGAATACTCAAAAAAAGGCAGCTTCGCCGTAAAAGCCGCCAAACAAATTACTCCTCTGGCTTGGCCTAAAATACAAGCCGTGGCCGGATGCTTATAATGCGAAAAAATCTTTTCCAACACCAAACAATCTGCTTTTGTATCAGTAATTAACTTAAGCACTCCGCGGTATATCTTATCCAGCCGCGCCGGAGTAGTTTCTTTAGCGGTAGTTTTTATTATCCCCGCTTCAATAAGCGTGAGGGTCGATTTATTAGCCTGAATCACCCCATAACCACTCACCGCTAAGGCGGGATCAATCCCGACGATAATCATTCCTCAGAAGCCACCTCATCTAGAATCTCATCCGGAATATCAAAATTGGCGTAAACCTGCTGCACATCATCATGCTCTTCTAAGGTTTCAATTAAGGATAAAACCTGTTTAGCTTCATGCCCGGTAACCTTAACCGTAGAAGATGGAATCATGGTTAATTCCGCATCCACCCATTTAATACCCTTATCAACTAATGCCTGCTTAACCCTTTCTAAATCTGGGACCGCAGTATAAATTTCATAAACATCACCTTCATGCTGCATATCTTCCGCTCCGGCATCCAAGACGATATTCATCAATTCATCTTCTTTAATCGCTTCTTTCGCCACGGAGATATAACCTTTTTGCGTAAACATCCAGCTGACCGAACCTGCCCCGGCCATATTGCCGCCTTTTTTTGACATAATGTTGCGTATCTCAGCCGTAGAACGATTTTTATTATCGGTAAGCGAATCAATTAAAATCGCTACCCCGCCTGGCCCGTAAGCCTCATACATTACTGCCTCATAGACTACTCCGGGAAGCTCACCCGTTCCCCGCTTAATCGCCATCTTCACATTATCCGAAGGCATATTTGCTTTTTTAGCTTTTTCCATTATTGCGCGCAGCCGGGGATTAGAATCAGGGTTGCCGCCTCCGTCTCTGGCGACGACCACTAACTCTTTAATAATTTTAGTAAAGGTAGCGCCGCGTTTTGCATCCGCGATACCTTTTTTACCTTTGTTTGTTTTCCATTTTGAATGACCTGACATAGTTCCTCCTTAATGTTTTATCCAATAAAATCTGCGCACCTGCTAAATTTTAAACAGGCAGAATAAGCCGGGTTTTGTCTTGATGCCTGCCTGCGCATCAATGAGTGGCTATTCCTCTCAATTTCCGCGTTACCACGGTAACTTTAGCAGCTTACCCGAGATTACTTCCCGCTTAAAACGGAAAACGCGCTGAATCAGCGCGCGGCCCATAAATCGCTTTAAACAACTTACGAGCGCTCATCTCCTATTCTACTTTGCTCCACGTAGAGATTGCCGCGTTTCACCTCTCCGCTTGCGCGGATACTCGTCTCTGTGGCTCTGATCCGTCCTGACTTACATCAGGAGACGGGAATTACCCGTTACGTTATCCTCCGGAGCCCGGACTTTCCTCTCCACAGTCAATAAATGAATATGGAGCAGCCACCTTCTGCCTGCTTATATCAAAGATTTAGTTAAAGCCGCCTTTACTGCTTCGGTGGCCAATTTATCCGCTAAAATATTCTCTTGGCGAGGAATGTGTTTAATTAAGACTTTTTCAAAACCCGTCAAAAGATGCACCGCGCGATTATATAAATTTATTATACCAGCATGCCTAACTTTATAAACTTTATTTAATTGACGGGCCAAAAGCTGACTATCCGTATTAATATTTAAACTTTTCGTTTTTAATAATAATGCTTCTTCCAGCGCATAAATGAGAGCGGTGTATTCCGCGACGTTGTTGGTCGCCAGGCCGATATAATTTGAAATCTGCTTAATCCGTAAACCCTCCCGATAAATCACCACACCCACCCCGCTCGGACCGGGATTCCCCTTGGATGCGCCATCGATATAAATATCTAAATGATTCATTCTTTAATATAAAGAATGCGATTGCAAACTTCACAAGTTATAATACGTTCATACATTCTAATCAAATTAATCACCTGCGGAGGAACCAGCATATGGCATCCTCCGCAAGAGTTATCTTTAACCGCCACCATCGCCAGGCCATCCCGGCTGTGTAAAATTCTCTCATACACTTGCAGTATTTTTTGATCAATATCCGGGATAATCTGTTTTCTTTGAGCGTCCAATTGGCTTAACCGGCCCTTGATTTCTTCGTTGCGGGACTCCACCAGTTTCTTTTGCTGCGAAAAAATATTTTCCTCGCCTTTTAATTCCAGATTTTTCAAATCGATCTGGGCTTTAATTTTATCCGCCTCCTCAAAAAAAATCAGAATTTTTTCTTCGATTACCGCCCCATCCGCCTTAGCATCAGCAATCTGCTGCTGCATCAGCTGGAATTCTTTATTCGTTTTTAAAGAAAAAAGCTGCCCGGAAAGTTTTTTTACCCCTTCCGCATTGGTAGCCAGTTCCAGTTCTTTTTCTTTACGCTGCTTTTGTAAATCCAAAGATTTATTTTCCAAAACCACTAAATCCTGTTTTTTAAATTCAAAAGCGTCTTCCAAAGTCTTAATCTTCTGCGGAGAGGCGGCTTTTTCGTTTTCTAAAACATGGATTTCGCTATCCAATTCCTGCAACTTTACCAAAGAAATCATCTGAGTTTTTAAATCTATGTTCGGCAATTTATCTCCTTAATTTTTAATGGTGGGCGATAGAGGACTCGAACCTCTGACATCCACAATGTGAATGTGGCGCTCTAACCAACTGAGCCAATCGCCCATTAATTCATTTATGGGCCCACAGGGACTCGAACCCCGGACCAATTGATTATGAGTCAACTGCTCTAACCGACTGAGCTATGGGCCCCAAGTACAATGCTATATTTTACTATTTTTAGATATTTTTAGCAAGTTATTATTTTCCATAAACTATCGAAACAAAACGTAAATAAATCAATACCCTATTTGGGGCTTTTGCGAAACTAAGCCTCATTTAAAAAAAACGAAAGTTAAAAATAAATCACATAGTTGTAATCATAAGCCCAGTATTATCAACATATTAGGTAGATAAAAATATTTTTCATTGACTATTGAAATTTCCTTAATTATATGTTAAGCTTTAGCATAATCAGGAACAGCTTTGAAAAAGGCTAACTAGCAGTAATGCTGGGGCGCAAAGTGACAGCTCCGAAGTTCTCGGAGGGCTGCACTGCCAAAGGATGAAACCCTAAAACAGTCCTTTTAGGGTTTTTTATGGCCCCGGCTCTTAAAAACCGGGGTTTTTTATTGGGCAAGGAGGTGCACGATGAAAAAAACATTAATTTTAACGGGTTTAGCGGTACTTCTGACTATTTCATCAGCTTGGGCTGGAGATAGCGTGAGCATCAACATGTCTTGCACCATACCTTCTATTCCGGGAGTCAACGCTCCCGCGCGCATTCCAGAAAGACTAATTAAGGATTATCAAAGACAAGATGTCACCAATAAAAATACCACCGCCACGGTAGGTGAAGAAATTATAGAAAAGGAGGAGAGAAAAGAAACCCTTCTTGCCCAAGGAGAAAAAGTTACCACGCAAGTAAAAACAATTTATATCCGGTAACTTCCCCTCCTCCTGTTCTATATTTTTCGAAGAGGAATGTTCCACACAGAAGATTCCCCCTCTTGCAGGGGGAATTTCTTTTTTAGGTTGACTAAAGGCAGGTAATAAACCGGTATCGAATTTAAATCCGCGCTTAACTCGTGTTCTCCGGGTTGCGCCTGTGAATAAGTGTAGCTTCCATCTACACCGGTTGTTATTGTTTTGTCTCCATCAAGAGTTATCATTACTCCCGAGACGCCTTTTTCTCCTACTGAATACTCACCGTCACCATTTAAATCTTCAAAAACTATACCATGAATTTCGGAACGCGAAGTTACCCCGAAATAAACTTTCGAGGCAGCAGCATTGGCAATGGGAATCCCTTGAGTTACCGGGACAGTAAGCATATAGCCAGCCGGTAGAGTCCCGGTATCTAAGGTTAGATAAGCGATCTTGCCGCGAACATTAGCAAATTTAAAGTACCCAAGTTCATCGGTAATTTGGGATTTATTCTTACCCAGCCAAACCTTAATCCCAAAGACCGGAGGCTCATCACGATCCATCAATCCGTTTGAATTATAATCTTTAAAAACATACCCCTGAATAGTTGAGACAGCATCCCAACGCAACCCGGTATCCCAAAGTAACTTCATTCCGACGTTAAAACTAGCTTCCACCCGGCTGGTCGCGGTAGGATTTTCTTTCCAGATATTTCTAATCCTGGCAGAAGCATACACCTCTTGGCCATCCGCCGGCCGGAATGAAAGTTCACCATATCCCTCGATGTAATCTTGTCCAGAAAGAAAAGATAACGGTGAATCTGCCCGCTCTTCATCACGATAGGTAAAACGCATGGATCCCCAAAATGGAGACCTGCCAATCTGGTCATACCAATCCAACCCAGTTTCCATGACGTTAGGCATTGTACGATTACCTGTAGAGCTTTCGGTAAGCCAGTTTATCTCCCGATTAAAATAATAATATAGCGCACCGATAACACTAAAACGTAATCCGGCATTAAATTTCTCATTAGTGTAATCTAAGGTCGCAGCAGTAAAATTCTGACTAATTTGATGCGAATAATTTGTATAAAAAGAGATCTCCTTGCCAAGTAATGAAAACAATCTATTTGCGCCAACCCCTGAAGACTGATATCTTGATTGTGATAGTTTACCCAGATCATTCTGGAGAGTATAACTAGCTTCCAAAGAAGTAAGCGGATCTACTTTATAAGTAAACGCGGTATCCAAATCTTCATTAAACCGATTAGGGTTATCTTCTGCCGGATAAAGTCGATCACGATATATATCAACACGCTGAGTAAAGGTAAATTTATCGCTCGGATGATAATTCAAATTTAAAAGAGCGCCGAATTCTCCCTGCCGTGATCCAGGGCCAGTAAGGCTCACAAACTGTTTATCAATATCTCTAAGCTCTAAATTCGCATAAAGTTTCTCGTTATTATAACGACTGGTAAATAACTGCGCTAAGTTCTTAGTATCACTAGCGATCTCATAACTATAGCCGGAATTTTTAAAATTCCAGCTTCCAATTAGATCATAGGCATAATCCTTAAGATAGCTCTGCCGATCGCGCCCCCAGCCATGAGCAACGCTAAACTTATAATTCTGCCAGGACAAAGGCGAAAAATTTAAATTAAAACCACTCATAAAAGAATGTAAAGATTTAAAAGTAGTAGTCAATGTTCCATAGCTTCCGCCATTTTCTCTTCCCCAAAAAACGGCATAATCAAGTTTATTATTAAATGCCGGCGAAGAGAAATAAACACCCCTTAAATTCGTACCCGACATCGACAGGTTATTAAAATATGGGCTATAGTCTCCTGCTCTAAGATTAAAACCCTTAAAATCACCTAGCTTTCCGTTAGTCAAGCCGGCAGTAATATAAGTCATATCCGTGCTCGTAGACAAAGTACGTTCTGTGATTGCCGCATCCAATAGCCCGTAAGGAGTAGCCCCATCCATACGCAAATTATGAATCCAGGAGTAACTTCCAATCCGTTCAATAGTTTCTAACCTACGCCCGGTATAATAAGAATACCAGTCTAAATTATAATGAAATTTAAAATTACCCATGCCTTGCTCTTCCTTACGCATGGTTTCTTCCAAAGTCGGAGAATCAGAAATAGGCATAATGCCCGTACACTCTATACTGGTACGTCCGGAATCATCCCAAATGATAACTGTCGCTGATCCTCTATCCTTAGCCATGACCGAAACTTCATTATCATTTAATTTTTCCGCATAAAGAAGCTCTGGCTGAACTACCAAAAAACGCTGAATATGGCTGCCACTGATAATAATATATTTTCCTTCTTGGATCTCTATCGGCTGTTGAATAGAAAGACGGGGATCATTAAGAAAATACTTCACCTGAGGTATTCTTTTGCCAGCCGTACCAGATTCACCTGCCCCGCTTAACTCCAAAACAGCAATATCGGATGCACTAAGCCCCTGACCTTCTTGCATCGTTTCTCTAATTTTAGTTTGATCCAAAACATTTTCCATCACCGTCTGCCGGTCCAATCCAGCAGAAGAAGAATAAGCTGGTAAATTAAACTTACTGTCATGAGTATCTTGACCGGACATTCCTCTAATCAACTCAAGATAGTAAATTGCAGGCGGGTAACCCGGATCAGCAAGCAAAGCTTTATTAAATTTATTCTCTGCTTCCAGAGAATCACCTCGGTTAAAATCACTAATACCCTCCTCGCAAAGATACTCCGCGATCTGACTGTAAGCAAAAGCTAAATGCGGAGTTAAAAAAATGCAAGAAAATACGCTCGAGGCTAGAAAAAAAATACATAAAGAAAAGATGAGTTTTCCAGCAAAATCGATACTGTGGCGGGATTTTTTAGGCGGTCTCTCAGCAAGAAAAAACATATTACTGAAGCTGGCCGATCTGAACAATTTGATTGTTCTCTCCTATGGTAACCGAAGCCTCTTTGGTGATCACCGGGCCTCTGCCGATACCGGCGTCCGAAAGCGCTTTTCCCAAATCAACCGTGATTACCAAATCGTAATCTCCGGGAGGAATTTTATCTTTCCAGGCGCCTAAAAGAATTCCTTTACCACCCGGAAAAGTATAAACGTTATTAAGCGCTCCGCGGGCGCTGACCAATCCATCAATGTTCATCAAGCTGAAATTTCCGGAAGTAGTAATATCAGTATTGCCGGTGTTTTCAATATCCAGAGTAATATCTAAAGATCCCTTTTCTTCTTTTGAAGGTTGGATTTTTAAATTACTGATTTTAGCAGTTCTCTGTATTGTACCCTTTACTTCAACATAAAACAAAGTGGCCACCCGAACATTAACATTAAGCCCTGCAGAACGATCAGAATTCACAAAAGTATCTTCTCCAATCGCTGTTTCAAAAAAAAGTGTAGCAAAACGCGCCCCGCTGGCTCCGGGTGGGACATTAACCGAATAGTTTATCTTCTGTTTACCAAATGCCGGTATGCTTACCACAGCCGGAGAAAACGTAATCCACGAACAAGCCGAAGTCGGAATAGAATTCGCCGGAAGAAATTCTTTCGTGCCTTCCCCTCCGGGAAGATAATACCAATCCTCAAGATAAAGGCGCATACTTTTAGCCTGATCAGTCGGATTATCCAGTGTGATTTCTCCAAAGGCGCGTTCTCCCGGAGCAACCACCACTCGAATCTTTGACTGATTCATAAAAGGCAGCTTCTCAGCTTGCGCAACAGGCATAAATAAATTACCAGCTAAACAAAGTAATAAAGCTATACGCAGCAGGATAAGCAAAATTACCCCCCTCTTCTTTCTTAAAATCTTAAAACAATTCTGAGATTGTTTTAAGAAAAATTACGACGGCGAATAAGTAAGCGTGACTGTGCCAGTATAGACACCGGTTGCCTTATCTGCACCGATAGGTGTTACACCCGGAGCATCAGGCTTAGCTGGATCTCCCGTACCAATACCGTAATAGACACGCAGCCAACAACCATCACCGCCTAAGGTACTTTTAGTGTAGCTTTTACCACCGCTGTTAGCAAGGCTGAACTTTGCCATATTAACATCACTATCCGCGGCTTGAGGAACCTTGTGCACTTTGTTAAAAGAAACGTTTACATTGCCGTCTAGATTATTTACCGCATCTTTTTTAAGCGACGTAAATGTATGCGTTATTCTCCAGTTGTTTCCGGAATTGTCAACAACAGCGGCATCTACCGCATAATAGAACCCGGGATTACCAGTTGTAAAAATATTGTTTACAGGATCCAGAATCAACGAGCCGAAGTTGACTGCTGTATCCGGTATCCATTGAGCACCTTGAGTGTTAGGAATCTTGTTAATTGTTACAGCCAAACCAGCGCTCAAAAGAGGAACTGTCGCATTGACATTAACTGTTGCGGTTGTTGCAGCCAACGCTGCTGTCGCACAAAAAGCAACTACTACGAAAATCATACAACGAAGTATGTTTTTCATTTTAACCACCTCCCTTTTTAATTGTTCTAACTTAAAATTATTATTTTTAAACATTTTTCATCCCTTCTCCTTCCGTTAAATTTCCGTTAAAGTGTAAGTTATGCTCGATGAATAATTGCCTGCTTTTAAATCAGCCGGACAAATTAATTCGTAAACCACTTTAAACTTATCAGCCGATCCGTTAGTATCGGAAACAAATAAAAGAGTATTGCCTTTTTCTACCGAAATTTTATTGGCGACCTTTAAGTTTCCCTTAGTATCATCCGCCGAAAGAGTCTGCACCGAAAAATACTTAGCCGGGATTTTTTCTCCATTGCTGCTTGCTAATTCTGAAAGAACATTTTGGGTCACCTGATATGGCCGGCCAAGATTAGATTTTACCCCAATTAATACTTCATTTAAACGCGGACCATCGCTAGGTTTAAGATCAGTAAAATCAATACTATAGCGTTGATCCTGCGGAGAGATAGAAATTTCAAATGTACGTTCCTGCCGAATTTCTAAATCCAAAGCTCCTAAATTTATCTGCTTACCGGAAGATTCTAAAAGATACTGAATACGCGAGCGGTAATTACCAGCTACCAGGCTTAATGGATCAGCTAAAGAATACGTAATTACAAATACTTTGTCTGCGCTGCCATCCGGCCGAGAAGAATAAACAGTCTGAATATTCTTTAAAACCGGTGTCGGCTGATTTATCGCCACTCCGATGCGGGCATCATGAATAGTAAATAGAAGTTTACTACTATCAATAGATTTACCATCCTGAGATTGAATCGGCGCAGGAAGCATCTGCATAATTCTGAAAGGCCCGTTAAAAGAGCTATTAATCGTAACTACGGCGTTAGCTGCGCCACGCAGGTTGTCACTGTCTGAAGAGCTAAGTATAATCGAGCTAGCTCCTTCTGCCGGAGCGACAGTAACTGATAAAGAACCGCCATCATTAGGAATAGTCACATAAACCTCAATGATAGCATTCACCGGCAGCTGCGCTGAACTAATCGGATTCAAAACTAAATTAATGCGACCAGTGTAGCTACCAGGAGTAAGCTCCTGAAAATTTTTAATCGAATATACCAAAATAAAAGAATCCGCGGTCCCCGCGGGATTAGAGACATAAATAAGCTCATCATTCCTTACCGCAATATCCCCAGGAGGAATCCGTAAATCACCATATTTATTCGAACCGCGGAACCCGCGCACCACAAAATTATTCCCGAGCGTAACGGATGGGTTGTCACGATTCCTTAAGGGGCTTTCAATACGCTGGCGTATCTCATAACGGCTGCCTGTATCATTTAAGATTGAGAATGTTACTGAGCGAGAGAAGTAGTTTCGGTCAAGCTCCAGCCGAGACCCTCCCTGATCAAGACTATAACTTAAATTAAAAACAGCCCAAGCCTGATGACAGAAAATTCCGGAAACCACCAGAATTAAACTAAAAATAACTATCTTAAATATCTTTTGCATTTTCATAATTCTACCACCATTTAGCTTTAATTGCAATATAAAAATAAAAAAACCGAATAGACCAAAACTTGGGTCTTATTCGGTTAAAACACGTGGCTCCTTTGCCTCCAGCAAAGGATCCCGAATATTTCCTTACTTTGTATTGAAAATATACCACTCCCTGGGCCCATTGTCAAGAGAAAACTGGGTCAAAAAGAAAGCGGTTTCAACAGGTTAAGTCAATTATCTAATCGATCAAACTATGCTTTTTCCTTAATAACTTTAAAGAAAATATTTACAATACGGGGATCAAACTGTTTTCCCGATGCATTCTTAATTATCTCCAGGGCTTTTTTTACGCTAAAAGCCTTATGATACGGTCGATCACTGATTAAAGCCTGATAAACATCCGCAATCGCGATAATTCTGGCACCCATCGGAATATCCTCTCCCTTAATTCCGCTGGGGTATCCTTTACCATCCCATCTTTCGTGATGGTAGAAAATAAAGGGGACTAAGTTGTGTAAAAATTGAATCGGCCTGATGATATCCGCGCCAATCTGCGGATGCTTCTTAATCTCCTGGAATTCTTTTTTAGTAAGTTTTCCCTTTTTAAGCAGGATACTATCGCTGACACCAATCTTTCCTAAATCATGCAGCATCGCTGCTTGTTTGATTAATTCGATATCCTCCCGCGGTAAATCCAGCTTTTTCGCGATCTCGACAGCATAATGCACGGTGTTTTCAACATGTTCCCCGGTATAATGGTCTTTTAATTCAATGGTCTTGGCAAACGCAAAAATAGATTCGACCAATCCCTGCTTAGATTTCTTGTTTAATTTCTCAATCGTATTCTGTAATGATTTCATTCCCGCTTTTCTCAAAAACTTACTCACGATATTCTTGGGTTGCTTAATAATATCCTGGCTGGAATAAGCGCGATTTCCTCCGCTTTCCTTGGCCTTATTCAATACGCTATTGCCCAGGTTAATTAAATCAACCCCTTTATTCGCCCGATCTTCAGGGAAAGATACTGCCGCCAAACTCAATTTTAACTTAACCTTATGCAATTTATTGCCAAAATTTATAAAGTTCAGCGACTCTAGCAATCTTTGTGCCATATTTAAAGCTAAATCTCGATTTAACCTCGGAGAAATAATCACAAACTCCTCTCCGCTGTGACGGATAAGGATATCATAGCGCCGAACCATGCGCTTAAGCTGTTTAGCTAACTGCTTTAGCACTAAATCTCCAAAAATAATTCCATAAACATCATTAATCGATTTAAAATAATCAATATCCAGCATAATTATCGCTAAGCTTTGCGCGTACCTTCTCGCCTGATGAAATTCAACCTCAATCGCCTCTTGCAAATAACGATAATTATACAATCCGGTATGCACATCAATCAGTGAAATACTTTTTAATTTCTCATTGATTGCAATCAGCTCTCGATTTAATTTATTCTTCTCTAATTCAGAGGCTTTATAACGGTTAGTCTCCTCTAGGAGGTCTCGCGTGCGCTCATCGACCAACTCCTCTAAATCATTACGGTAATGTTTCAATTCTTCATCAATCTTCTTTCTTTGAGTGATATCCACATTTACTTCCGCCACTAGCCACTCCCCATTTTTATCCTGGAAAGGTATCGTCGTAACCTGTATCGGCCGATTACCTTCTTTAGCTAAAACTTCTTCACTCACCACAACTTTTTTCGTTTTAAAGGCCTCGACAATCGCGCATTTGGGACAGGCGCTCTTGTGATCTAAGAAATATTCGAAACACTTCCTGCCCTCCCAATCTCCATAATTACGCGCCCACTCCGGGTCCACATAACGCAGATTAAAATCATGATCAATAATATCCAGGCCAGTTTTGGTTTCTCCCAAGATAAACTCCAGCTGTTGATGTAAACTATTTGCCTTTTCTTCAATAGCTTTTCTGGCGGCCATTTCCAGCTCTAATGCATTTGTGCGCTGTTGAACTAAAACCTCCAGCTTTTCACGATAAACTTTAAGCTCAAGCTCGCATTCTTTATTTTTAGTAATATCACGATTACTGGCCCGGCGACCAAGCAACTTACCATCTTTACTATGAACCGGGACACAAATATGATTTACCCAGCGCGTCTGACCATTACGGTTAATGATACGAAAATCTATCTCCAACTTAGTGCAAAAATCCACTGCTTCTTTAATCTTCTGACGCAGATATTCAATGTCCTCTCGATGCACAATCTTTTCCACTAAACCCGGATCATTTAAAAAATCTTTTGGCGTATACCCGGTGATGCGTTCACACGAAGGAGAAACATAGATCATCTTTTTATCCACGCCTTGCCAATATTCCCAATCATAGGTAAAATCGGCAATCATGCGAAATTTCTCTTCGCTGACCCGCAAAGCCTCCTGCACCGCTTTTTGTTCAGTGATATTGCGCACGTATTCAATTACACCGACCAGCTCTTTGGTATTTTTATCAAACATCGGAAAACTATATAAGTCAAAATATCCGATAATCTTTTTATCTTTATCTTCCATCGGGCTGATAAAGTGTTCGGATTTGTGGGTCTTAAGCGTTACTTCTACTGGACAAATATCGCAAACCTTACTTCTCTGATGGTAAGCCTGATAGCATTTCTTCCCCACCAGAGGCATATTATAGGCATACCATTTTTCCATAGCGGGGTTCACCCGCAGAATATTCATTTTTGTATCGATAACGCACAACCCATCCTGAATACTGTTAAATATATTCGTCAAAAAATCACCCAGACTAGTCAACTCTTGCTGGGTCTGCTGGGCAAAGCGCATCTCTTTACGCAGCTCTTCATTAGCAATAACCAGCTCCGAAGTCCGCACCTTAACCCTCAACTCAAGCTCCGCGCGAATCTCCTTTAACCTTTCCGTCTCATCCTTATGCAGAGTAATGTTTCTGGCGATTCCGGCTGTACCGATTACTTTATTATGGTCATCGAAGAATGGGGTCTTGATCGTTTCAATCCATTGCTGACCGCTCTCATGGTGTGTTAACCTCTCTTGAACACATTTACGCTTCTTACTACTCATTACTTCCTGATCATCCGCGCGATAACTTAAAGCCAGCTCCCTTGGCCAGATATCCAGATCCGTCTTACCGATAATTTCTTCAACCTTAAAACCACAAGCCTTAGCAAAAGGCTCATTTACCGCGATAAATTTACCCTGAGAATCTTTAAGCCAGGCGATGTCCGGAATATTATCCAAAATCGCCCTCTGCTGAAATTCAACTTTATGCAGCTTGGCGGCTATATTTTCAAAATCATTCTGCTTTAAATTTTCCATAATTAATTACTCGTTGTTGACAAATAAAAACAGCTCCCTAATAATAAGAAGCTGTCTAGACTTATGGTTAAACAAGTCATCAGTAAACCCCTTTTTTGCTATATCCTAATACTCCCTTTGATGCGCTAAGGTCATGTCCATAAAAGTGCGCAAACGCCGCGAACGCGATGGATGCCTAAGCTTCTTCAAAGCCTTCGCCTCAATTTGCCGGACTCTTTCACGAGTAACCTTAAAAACATTGCCTACTTCTTCTAAGGTGCGCGCAGAACCATCCTGAATGCCAAACCGCAAAACTAAAATCTTTTTTTCTCTCTCCGTTAAGGTACCTAAAGCAGAATTCATTTCATCTTTTAACATCGAACGCACAGTTTCATTCGCCGGAGAAACGGCTTTTTTGTCCTGAATAAAATCCCCGAAATGCGTATCCCCTTCATCGCCAATAGGCATCTGCAATGAAATCGGCTCCTGGGCGATCTTTAATATGGATTTTATCTTGCCCTGCGGAAAACGCATCTTATGCGCGATCTCTTCCGGAGTCGGTTCCCGCCCATTCTTCTGCACAAAAACCCGGGAAAAACGAATAATCTTGTTAATGGTTTCGGTCATATGCACCGGTATTCTGATCGTACGGGCCTGATCGGCAATCGAACGGGTAATCGCCTGGCGAATCCACCAGGTAGCGTAAGTAGAAAACTTATAACCGCGCTTATATTCGAACTTTTCTACCGCCCGCATCAAACCGATATTACCCTCCTGAATTAAATCCAAAAAAGAAAGACCGCGATTAGTATATTTCTTAGCAATGCTGACCACCAGACGCAAGTTGGCTTCCACTAATTTCTTCTTGGTGCGGCTGAATTTAAGATGGGCGGTTTTAATCAGTTTCATCTGCTCTTTAATCTTACTATACGGCTGCGACAGCTCGTTAAGTATCTGGCGGCCGCGCTGATTATCTCTTTTACTTAAACGCCTAAGATGTTCTAATTCCCGCAGCAATAGATTTAATTTACGTACCGCCGCTTCAATTACGGAAGTAGTAAAGTTAAGCTGTAAGATTAAATTTATGGCGTTATTGTCACTGCGGGTTTGTTTAATTTTAACTAAAATACGCTTAAATCTGCCGATCACGCTGCTTTTCTTTATGCGGATATCCTCCTTAACCACTTCTTCCATATTAATTTTATCTTCCAAAATGTTCGCGGCAACCGCTAAGACTTCGTTCCGCGCGAATTTCGTGACCAAAACGGCGCGCTTAAATTTATCTTCCGCATCCTCGATCCTTTTTGCCAACTCAATTTCATTCTCCCGGCTTAAGAGAGAAATCGACCCCATCTGCTTTAAATACATCTTTACCGGGTCATCTAAAGGCATAAAACGTTCTTCGCTTTTAAGTTGTTCCGAAAGCAGTTCTTCCCGCTGCTGGACTAAATTTTGCTTATCCTGCTGCGAAACCCGGTTGGCCGATAAGCCCGCGTCAGCTTCACCTTCAACCACCTGAATATCTTCATTGCCCAATAATTCAAAAAGATGATCAATGGCAACAGTACTGGAAAGATCTTCCGGTAATAAATCATTGACTTCATCATAAGTTAAAAAACCCTTTTGCTTTCCCAAGGCAATCAACTTTTCCATGTCTTTGGATGGCTGCGGCTGGTTCTTCTTCATACTTAGTCGCCTTTCTTTATAAGATTATGAAATTCTTGAATCAGACTGTTTAACTTACCTTGATCACCCAAAGATTGGGCATTTTTAATTTGCAGGTGTAAACGTTCACGCTGAGACCTCTCTCTTTGCCCTTTAATCCGCGTAATGCAATCATTAACCGCCTTTTCTCTTATCTGATCCGTAAGCTCCGGCATAAACATCGTTTCGCAAACCAATTGGCTGGCATCATCCTCGCTAAAATAATTCATCAGCACGCTAGGGGTGATATTCTTGCCTTCTAAAACCAAGCTTTGCATTAAAGAAACGATTTTTACTGTGCGCGCATCCGCAAAATCCGCCGGCGACAACTGCTGCATAATCTTTTCGATTAGCTCTTGCTCCTCAAGCATAAACTTAATTAAAAGCTTCTCCGCCGGATTAATCGAGGGAGGTTTTTTTTCCAAAACCACCGGTTGCTGCGCAGATTTGGTAACAGGCGGTTTTAATTTACCCAACTCCTCCAGAATATGCTGCTCGGGAATACACATCGCCTCAGATAATCTTTTTGTAAACTCACCCTTAAGGATCACATTGTCAAATTTATTTATCGTCAAAAGCATCTCCGAAGCAATTTTGGCCTTCCCGTGCGCATCTTTGATATCATAACGGCTCTTTAAAACATCCAGTTTATAATCAAAGAAACTTACCGCATTTTTGACCTTTTCTTTTAAAGTGTTAATTCCTTCGCGGCGTACCAATACATCCGGATCCATCCCCTTTGGCAAAGGAGCAACCTTTACATTTATCCCCTCCTCAATCAAAAGGTCCAGGCTCCTTAAAGTAGCGATCTCTCCGGCGGTATCACCATCATAAACCATTACCACATTATGCGTATAACGCTTAAGTAACTTAATCTGCTCTAAGGTAAGCGCCGTCCCCTGGGAGGCGACAATATTATTTAATCCCTCCTGATAAGGAATCATAAAATCCAAATAGCCTTCCACAATTATCGCGCTATCCGCATCCCGGATGAAATTCTTGGATAAATCAAGGCCAAAAAGATTCTTGCCTTTAGTATAAACCGGCGTCTGTGGTGAATTAATATATTTCGGCAGGCTGTTATCCATGACCCGGGCGCCAAATCCGATTACGCGGCTGCGCAGATCAAAAACCGGAAAAATAATACGCTGGCGAAAACGATCATAATAACCGCCGGAATCCTTAGGCAGCACTAAACCCGCTTGCTCCAAAAGTGCTAAGCTAATATTTTTGCTTCTTAAAAAACTAATCAAGCTATCCCAGCCGGAAGCCGCTAACCCCAAATGAAACTCTTTTATCGTTTCCAGTTTAATCCCACGGCCTAACAAATAATTTATCGCCAGAACCCCGCTGCCGCCATGAAGATTGCGCTCATAAAAACCGGCTGCCAACTCATTAATTTTATACAGCTGGCTGCTTAAACTAGCTGCCCGGGTTGACTCATGTGAATCCTGATCCGGCAGAGTAACTCCGCATTTTTTAGCCAGCATTTCAACCGCTTCAGGAAATTCCATCCGCTCATGGCGCATAAGAAATTTAAAAGCATTGCCCGACTCGCCACAACCAAAACAATGATAAATCTGCCGCTGGGCAGAAACCATAAAAGAAGCCGTCTTTTCATGATGAAACGGACAGTTCGCCTTAAAGTTGCTTCCTGCCTTCTTCAGCGGGATATAGCCGGAGATCATCTCCACCAGATCCACCCGGCCAAGTATATCTTCTAATATGTTTTCAGGAATACGACCCGACATTTTTTACTTTCTTTTTATCCTGGTAAAACCGGAACAAGCAATAACCTTAAAGTTCTCTTTTGCGTATTTCTCAATGTTATCCAAAAGCAGGTTCAATCCCAAGGTATCGCTTGAGATATGCCCGGCGATCACCACGTTTAAATTAGCATCTTTCACTTTTTTAAAATGCTCTTCGCTTAAATGCATCGAGATTAAAGTTCTTACCCCGGCCTTATATAATTTATCAAAAACATCTTTTGAGCCTTCCGTGCCCCCGGTCATCTCAAATAAAATCTTACCGACCGGCCTTTTGGGATTGCCCAAAATTATACGCGGCCCGGCATTAAATTTATTCGCAATCTGATACTCGGGTATGGTGTTTAATAACTTTACGACATCCTCCAATAAACGCACGGAACCTGCCTTTTGCTTAAAAATCGACTCTAAATATCGATACACATGATTATCTGCCGGTGTATGCATATTCATAAACGGCATCTTCAATAACCTGGCGGCATCCACTGGCCGGGTATGGTTCTGCGGTAATACTCTGCGCTCTACTTCCGCCATCCTCTCTTGTAACAGCCGAACAGCCGTTTCTTTAGCCACCCCGGCTTGAGTCAAAAGATCGATTTGTAAGCGCATCACCTCATGCAAACCGGTGTAGGCTTTCCCTTCAGGATGATGCGCAATTACCAAATCCAATCCTTCTTGCTGGCGGATGCGATCCGCCAATAAAAGCTCGGCAACTTCAATATCAATACCCACCATAATCCTCTTTATTTCTAAATTAGGCTTACCAAATAGGATGGCTGAGTCCGGAAACGACTGAATTTCTTTTTTATTCTTACGCGGATCCGCTAAGCGCCCAAAACGCACTACCTGTTTATAAAAATTAATTAATTTCATTTACGGTTAAATTCCTCTCTGACTTGCGTAACTGTAGGATTAAACTTTTCCTGCGTGGAAAACTTGGAGAAAATATTATTCCAAAGCCAGCCGTAGGTCTGCGGCGAAATTACAAAAGCCCGGCTGCCCAAATATGAATGTTTTACCGAACTGCTTAAGTAGTTAATGCTGGAAATAACCAGGGTAAAACATAACAACCCGATAAACAGAAAAGCGCGCCCGACTCCCAGAAACAATCCTAAGATTTGATTAATTCTGGGGATCGCATTTAATTGCATAAATCGCGAAAGAACACTGCGCAAAAAGACAAAACTCAAATACCCCAAAGTAATTAAAAGAATAAAAACTATGAAATCCATAAACTCAAGCGGCATCTCTTTGGGCAAAAAGCGCCTCTGGATAAGATCTGAAATAGAGGTATAATAATGTAAACCGAGATAGGTTGAAAATAATGCCCCGCAAAACTTAAAGATTTCAACCGAGATGCCCATTTTAGCAGCAATGTAACATATTCTAAATAAAACGATTAGAATAATAAAATCCAAAAAATTAAACTTTGCAAATATGCCTAAAATCATAATCTCTCTCCTGTAAGTTTATTAAGGCTTTTAGCTAATTTGAAGGTATAAATTTTAATTTATCTGAAAGTATAACATATACTTAAGCGGATTGTCAAGGAGAGGGGCTAATTTTATCCCTTAAACCAGGAGATGGTGCGTTCTAATCCATCCTCTAGAGGCACAATCGGTTTCCAGCCAAGGAGTTGCTTAGCTTTAGTGATATCCGGTTGGCGTTGCTGAGGATCATCTTGAGGTAATTTTTTAAAAACAATTTTACTTTTAGAGCCTGTCAATTTTAAAACTAGTTTTAACAGCTGC
>Ga0172375_10002070_pt1 | contig 31723 bp, 27 predicted proteins | sample LakKiv1m_FD_114537 | JGI IMG/M metagenome (GOLD analysis project Ga0172375, IMG submission 114537) | Freshwater microbial communities from Kabuno Bay, South-Kivu, Congo - kab_092012_11.1m | ecosystem: Environmental > Aquatic > Freshwater > Lake | place: Democratic Republic of the Congo... | reverse complement strand
GACGGCTTCGGTGGGAGTGGCGGCAGAAGGCTCAAGAGGAACTTCGTCGGTAGTAACCTGACGGTTAAAAAAGAACCAGATGCCGGCAGAAGCGATAATGGCCGTGATCAGAAAGGCGGCGATAACCGGAAAGATATTTTTCTTGGGCGGAGGGGAAGAGGGAGAAGAAAGACTGACTTCCATTGGCTTGATTATAGCAGAAAGAAGCGATGTGACCGGGAGGGGCAGATTTAAAGGCTGGCGGTATTGTTGATTTAGTTCTACCTCATCGAGAACGGTGCGGCTAAAGTCGGGGGCGGCAACTAAATCGGCGGGAAGACGAGAAAGTGAATAGAGTTTTTTTGAGGGATTGGCAAAATAGAGTTGAGAGTAATTGAGGATTTTTTGGACCCGGGAATTTGGCCCTTTGACGACATGGCTTAAATAGACCTGATTTTGCTGACAGAGGAAAAGGACGGTTTGGTTGTCATCAAGGGGATAAAGAGCAAAAAAATCGTCGGAACAGAGCTGGCTGATAATCCGGCCGACAGCGGCAGAAACCGGACTAACTTTTTGAACGGTAATCCCAAGACGGGAAATATTGGCGTTAAAAGCGGCAATTTTTGAAGGTTCATAAATGAGGGTATGGATAATGGTTTTGTCGGGACGCTGGATCAGGGTGAAAGTAAAGAAGTCGGGGTTTATTTCAAAATCAACGGAACTAGAGGCTAGATTTATAACTTCTTTTTTATCGATGGAGGTGATTTTGGTGTCGTAGATAAAGGATTTGATATGAACAACGTCGTCGGGAATAAGAATAGAACACTGATTGATACGATTTTGTTTAAGAAAATCGGAAACAGATTGGAGGTCGGAAAGAGATTTTTCTTCCCAGAGATTAATTTCCAGGGTAAAATTATTGTTTTCTTTTCTACCGAGATAAATATCAAGAGTTTTGGGACGAGGCCAAAAGACGGCACCCGGGCGGGAGAAGATAGACATGCTGGATACAGTATGAACAAAAAAGATCACCAACGCAAGTGGGCAAACGCCTTATTAGCTTCGGCCATTTTTTCGACTTCAAGACGTTTGGCGACGGCCGATCCTTCATTTTTCAGGGCTAGGAGCAACTCACTGGAGATTTTTTGACCGAAAGTATGGAATTCTTTGTTGGTTTTTTTGCGAGCAGAAGTTACCAGCCAGCGAATAGCCAGAGAATTTTGACGATTACCACGAACTGGGGTGGGAACTTGGTAAACGGCGCCACCGATACGGCGCGGGCGGACTTCAACTTTGGGGCGGATATTTTCCAGAGCCTGATCAAGAATGACAGTAACATCGTCGGCTTTTTGATCTTTTTTAATCAAGTCTAAAGCCTGATAAATCTGTTTTTCGGCGGCCTTTTTTTTGCCGTTTTTCATGGAATAGTTGATTAATCGGGAAACCAACGGATGGTGATAAATCAGATCGGGTTGGATTTTCCGGGGAGGGCTTTGGCCTTTGCGAGACATATTTTATTTAATTTTCAATTTTCAATTATCAATTTTCAAAACTTTTTTACAAATTATCAATTTTCAAAACAATAATTTGTTTTTTGGATTTTCAAAATTGTTTTTTAATTAATTATCAAAAAATTTATAAACTAAATTAGGCGGAGGCGGCGGCGGGGCGTTTGGCGCCATATTTACTGCGAGACTGAAGGCGACCCGCAACGGCTCCAGCATCGAATTTGCCACGAACAATGTGATAACGGACACCGGGAAGGTCACGAACACGGCCGCCACGAATAGAAACGATACCGTGTTCGGCCAGATTGTGGCCAATACCGGGAATGTAGGCGGTGACGACACTGTGGTTGCTCAACTTTACCTTGGCGACTTTGCGAAGGGCCGAATGAGGTTTTTTGGGAGTCATGGTTTTAACCATAGTAACCACTCCCCTTTTAACCGGATTAAAGGTATTGATAGTGCGGTTTTTGAGGCTGTTGAAATTGCCCCGAAGTGCTCCGGCCTTGATTTTTTTGGTCGGCCGACGGCGACCCCGTTTGATCAACTGATTGAAAGTTGGCATAGATTAATTTTGTTGGTTTTTACCGACAGGAATTAAGCGACCGATGATAACATTTTCCTTCAGGCCGATCAAGCCATCGACTTCGGCCAGTAAAGACGATTCGGTCAGGACATTGGTTGTTTGCTGGAAAGATGAAGCCGAAAGCCAGGAGCCGGTGGAGAGGGCCGACTGGATAAGACCGAGAAGAATTTTGCGGCCTTTGGCCGGTTTGCCTCCTTTGGCCTTAATTTTACTGTTCTGCTCAAGATAGGCGACTTTAGTAGTGACCTGGCCGTAAAGGAAGGTTGAATCGCCGGGGTCTTCGATTTTGAGCTTATCGCTCATTTCTCTGACAACAACTTCAAGGTGTTTGTCATGGATGGTAATGCCCTGGGATTCGTAAACGAATTGAATGTTGCTGATGAGATATTTTTGGGCGGCTTCTAAGCCTTTAACCTCGAGAACTTCACGAACATCCAGGGAACCGGCGCAAAGTTGGGTACCAGCAGGAATGATATCACCATCGGTGACCAAAAGATTAACATTGGTCGGTAGAAGGTAATTGATGGTTTTGGCGGCATTGTTTTTGTCTTTGCCGGAAAGCTTGATTTCATAGCCATCGGGAGTTTCTTTAACTTTGATTTTTCCCGATATTTCGGCTAAAGGAGAGGGTAATTTTGGCATGCGGATTTCGAACAGTTCCTGGATCCGCGGCAAGCCCTGGGTAACGTCAACACCAACAACACCACCGGTGTGTTTGGTGCGGAGGGTAAGCTGGGTACCGGGTTCACCGATAGATTGGGCGGCGATGACACCGACAGGAACACCGATTCCGACCAGCTTGCGGGTAGAAAGATCCCAGCCGTAACATTTAGCACAAAGACCGAGTTTGGCGCGACAAGTAAGAGGAGAGCGGATATCGACGGTAGCGACGGGGCTTTTTTCGATGGCTGAAACCAAATCATTATCGAGCATGGTTCCTTTGGCGGCGATGACTTGGCCGTTTTCGGGATTAATAACATCATTGGCCAGAATCCGACCTAAAAGCCGGCGACCAAAATAACGTTCACGATTTTTTTCATTGCGTTCGATAGTAACGAATTTGGAAGTGCCACAATCGTCTTCACGAATAATGGAGACGTGGGCGGCGTCGACCAGACGGCGGGTAAGATAACCGGCATCAGCAGTTTTCAGAGCGGTATCGGCCAAACCCTTACGGGTACCGCGAGCACCGGTAACGTATTCAAAAACAGAGAGACCTTCGCGGAAGTTGGATTTGGTTGGTAATTGGACGATACGACCGGTGGGGTCGACCATCAAACCTCTCATGCCGGAAAGCTGTTTAATTTGATCTTTGGAAGCACGTTTGATGCCGGCGGAAGAAACGATTCTAATAGGAGAATCGGGACCGAGAGTGGCCCAAGTTTTTTCCGCGATAGTTTCAGTGATTTCCATCCAGATCCCCTGACTTAGACGTTTTTTCTCGTCGTTGCTGATAAGACCCATTTTATAGTTGTCTTCGATTTCGGCGACTTTTTTGTTAGCTTCGGCAATGATTTTATCTTTTTCCGGCAAGTGACCGCAGTCAGCCATGGAAAGGGATAAACCGGAAAGGGTGAAGCTCCGGAAACCAATATTTTTCAGATCGTCGATCAGCTTGACAGTGCGGAGACGACCAGCAGTTTCCAGAGAGCGGACGACTAGATCGTTGACGGCTTTACTGCCGGCCATGGCTTCATTAACAAAATCAAAGTTTTCGGGAAGAATCTCGTTGAAAATAATCCGACCGTAGGTGGTTTTGATCAGACGACCATTAAGCCGGACAGCAATTAATTGACGAAGCTGGATTTTTCCCGATTGATAGGCTAAAGCCGCTTCGGTAGCGTCGGACAGAAGAGGGAGGTTGGCAAAGCCTTCGGATTTTTCCTGATCAGCGTCTTCCTGGCGAACAGAAGTGACATAATAACAACCAACGGCCATTTCCTGGGTAGGAACGGAAATAGGGCTACCGTCAGCCGGCTTGAGCAAGTTCCGGGAGGGAAGCATTAATTTTTTGGCTTCTTTCTGCGAGCTTTCTGAAAGAGGCAGATGAACACCCATTTGGTCGCCGTCAAAGTCGGCATTGAAGCCTTTACAAACACAAGGGTGGAGACGGATGGCCAGACCATCGGTCAAAACCGGTTTGAAGGCCTGAATGGAAAGTTTGTGAAGAGTCGGAGCGCGATTGAGAAGAACATAGCTGTCTTTGGTGACTTTTTCCAAAATATCATAAACCTCGTTGATGCGATGATCGACAAGGTTTTTGGCGCTTTTGATGTTCGGAGCCAATCCGGACGACATCAGTTCACGTAAAATAAAAGGCCGATACATTTCCAGGGCAATTTCCTTGGGTAAACCAACTTGGTTGAGTTTTAGCTCAGGACCGACAACAACAACGGAACGACCGGAATAGTCGACCCTTTTCCCCAAAAGATTACGGCGGAAACGACCTTTTTTGCCGCGAAGAAGATCGGAAAGAGAACGGGGAACCCGTTTGGTGTTGCGCCTTTTATTCTTGGAGCTTTTTTGGGCATCGATAAGGGTATCAACTGATTCCTGAAGCATCCGTTTTTCGTTGCGCAGAATAATTTCCGGGGCACCGAGCTTGAGGAGTTTGCGCAGACGGTTGTTACGATTGATCAGGCGACGGTAAAGATCGTTTAAATCGGAAGTGGCAAAGCGGCCGCCAGTGAGTTGGACCATGGGGCGAAGATCCGGGGGAATAACCGGAATGTGAGTCATAATCATCCAGGAAGGCTCAATATTGTTTTCATGCATCCCGGAAAGGATGCGGATTTTGTACATGATTTTCTTCTTTTTGAGCTTGGAGCTGGTTTTGGATAGTTCCTTTTTAAGAGTTTTGATGGTGGCTTTGATATCGATTTGTTTTAAGACTTCGAGAATTGACTCGGCTCCCATTTTGGCATCGAAGAAAATATCGGCCTTAAATTGGGAAAGATAGAAACTTTCTTCGTCGGAAATGACGGAGAGGGTCTGGAGGGATTTGATTTTGTCGTCAAGAAATTTAACCAGGTTGTCAATCCGGTCTTTTTCAGTGGTAGCTTTATTTTCGATCTTCTGAATATCCTGTTTGAGGCGGACGTCGCGTTCTTTTTGGGCGATAAGAAGTTGTTCTTGGTTTTTGATTTTGGTTTTTAGTTCACGTTTGATAGCGTCACATTCCTTGGTGACTTTGGCAATAGCTTCCTTGGTTTCGGTGTCGATCTGCTCCTTTCTTTTTTTAGAATTTTTTTCCAAATTATCCATGGCTTCTTTGCGTTTGTCGTTATTGACCGAAGTGACCAAATATTTGGTGAAGTAAACAACGGCTTCAAGATCTTTTTGGGGAACATCGAGAACGACGCTTAGAGGAGAGGGAGTATTGCGGAGATACCAAAGATGGGCAACCGGAGCGGCGAGAGTAATGTGGCCCATACGTTCGCGTCGAACCTTAGAAGTAGTGACTTCGACACCGCATTTATCGCAGATAACGCCCTTAAATCGGATCTTTTTGTATTTACCACAGTAACATTCAAAGTCGCGGCTGGGGCCAAAAATTTTTTCGCAAAAAAGACCGTCCTTTTCCGGACGCCAACTACGATAATTAATGGTTTCCGGCTTGAGAACTTCACCGGTAGACCAGGAGAGGATTTCTTCCGGAGAAGCCAGTTTAATTCTTAGCCCGGTAAAATCGAGCATATTTTTAAATTTAAACATTGTCGTCTTCCTCCTTTTTTTCTATTGCCGGCTCAACTTTTTCTTCGGGAAGCTCGGGTTTTTCGGCTTCTGGAGTGGCCATCTGGCCAACCGGAGAAATATCGAGAGCCAAACCGGCCAATTCTTTGGTTAAAACTTTAAATGATTCTGGTAAGGCTGGTTCGGGAATGGGAGTTCCTTTGATGATTGACTGGAAAGCATGGGTGCGACCTTCAAGATCATCGGACTTGATGGTTAACATTTCTTGGAGGGTGTGAGCAGCCCGGTGAGCCTCAAGAGCCCAAACTTCCATTTCCCCAAGGCGTTGACCACCCATTCTGGCTTTACCCCCCAATGGCTGTTGGGTAACCAGAGAATAGGGACCGGTGGAACGGGCGTGAACTTTGTCGTCGACCATGTGGACTAATTTGAGGATGTAGCCGATACCAACAACCGCTTTTTGATCGTAAGGTTCGCCGGTACGACCATCGTAAAGTTGGGTTTTGCCCTCAATTGAGAGACCGGCTTTTGCCATTTCCTGACCGATTTGAGCTTCGGTATATTTTTCGAAAACCGGAACAGCGTATTTTTTATCGAGGGAATAGCCGGCATAGGCGAGAGTGGTTTCTAAGATTTGGCCAAGATTCATACGGGCGATAACAGAAAGTGGAGAAATAACCAAGTCGATCGGGGTACCGTCGGCTAAACGAGGCATATCGTAGGAAGGCATAATGCGACAAATAACACCTTTATTACCATGTCTTCCGGCAATTTTGTCACCCTCTTGAATGCGCCTGATTTGGGCAACGTAGACTTTGACAACTTTGTTAACGCCGGGATCGAGCTCGTCGCCCTCGTCACGATCGAGAATTTCGACTTTAATAACGACGCCGCCTTCACCATTGGGAACACGAAGAGAAGTGTCCTTAACCTCACGGGCTTTTTCGCCGAAAATAGCGCGTAATAAGCGTTCTTCGGCGCTTAGTTCTTTTTCGCCACGGGGTTCAACTTTACCAACCAGAATGTCGTTGGGGCCGACAGTAGCACCGATCATGACAATACCGTCTTCGGCCAGTTTAGCCAGTTCAGCATCGGAAACGTTGGGAATATCTTTAGTTAACTCTTCAGAACCAAGCTTGGTTTCAACCACCGGAGCCTGGTATTCGTAGATTTGAATATTGGTGAGAACGTCTTCTTTGACCAAGCGATCGGAAATGAGGAAAGAATCTTCGTAACTTAAGCCGTCAAGGGAAGCATAGGCAACCAAAAGGTTGCGGCCGAGGGCCAATTCCCCGCCTTCGGTGGAAGGTCCGTCGGCCAGAAGGTCGCCTTTTTTGACGATGTCGCCGACGTTGACTCGAATAATTTGGTTGTAGCAAGTACCGTAGGGTGAAGTCCTTTCGAATTTGGTGAGGGAATAGGTTTCTTTTTTACCATCGCGTTCGATGAGGCTGTGGTCGGAGTTGGACTGGGGATCGACTTTGGTGTCGAGAGCAACAGTAATGCTGTCACCATTGATTGAGATAATTTTCCCGGGGTTATTGGCAGTAATTGTTCGATTCATGGCGGTGGCAACAGCCGATTCCATGCCAGTACCAACAATCGGAGCTTCGGGGCGGACCAGAGGAACAGCCTGGGTCTGCATGTGAGAACCCATGAGAGCACGGGTGGCATCGTCGTGGTCAATAAAAGGAATCATAGAAGCGGAAGCACCGACAATCTGGTTGGGGACAACATCAATATATTTGACGGTATCGATAGGACCTTCACTAAATTCTCCCTGATAACGGATTGGAACCCAGTCCTGGAGGATTTTGTTGTCTTCACTAATCTTGATGCCAAGATGGGTGATGGGAATATTGTATTCATCGTAAGCGCCAAGGTAAACATGGTCGGCAGAAACATAAAAGCCGTTACCTTTTTTTTCGACCTTACGGAAAGGGGCTTCGATAAAGCCATATTTGTTGACTTGAGCGTAAAGGGCCAGATAGGTCACCAGACCGATATTGGGGCCTTCAGGAGAACGAACAGTACAAATCCGGCCATATTGGGAGCTGTGAACATCACGAATAGAGAAAGCGGCGCGCTCACGGGTAAGACCGCCGATACCAACAACAGTAACCCGGCGAAGTAAATCGATTTCAGCCAAAGGGTTGGTCTGATCGAGGATGGCGGAAAGCTGATTGGATCGGAAAAAAGTGTTAAGAGAGGAAATTAAAGGCTGGGGATTGATCATTTGCGAAGGAAGCGGATTTTCTTTGGTAGAAATTAAACTCATCCTCTCCTTGATCATTCTTTCGAAACGAAGCAAAGCAGGACGAATGGCAATTTGAGAAACGATTTCACCACAACGACGGAGACGACGATTGGCAAGGCTGTCAATATCGTCAAGCTGTTTGGCGTTACCTTTTTGCAATTGGATTAGATATTTAACGACGGCAATGAGATCTTCGCGACGAAGAACCCAATTTTGATTATCGGTATCATCGAAGCGGAAATTAAATTTTTTATTGATTTTGTAGCGACCGACCTGGCCGAGCTCGTAGGTACGGATATCAAAAAATCTTTCCTGAAAAAGTTTTTGGGCGTTTTCTAAAACAACCGGTTCGCCCGGACGGATCTTTCGGTAAAATTCGAGAGTGGCTTCTTCCGGAGTCTTGGAAGGATCGGCGTGAATAGTAGAAGTGATAAAGTCGGAAAACTCGCCGATAAGTTGTTTGTCGGAGAGTTGACAGGCGGCTCGGAGAATGACAGTGGCAGGAAACTTTTTACGGCGGTCAATACGAGCAAAGATAACGTCTTTTTTACCGATAAAAAATTCCAACCAGGATCCTTTGTTGGGACGAATTTCGGCGTTATAGAGAGTTTTGCCGGTAGATGGGTCGTTGGCGCCAGTAAAATAAACTCCCGGAGACCGGACAAGCTGATTAATGACTCCTCTTTCGATACCATTGATAATAAAAGTCCCTTCCCGAGTCATGGTGGGAAGATTGAGAAAGAAGACGGTTTCTTGTTTAACAACGCCACTTCGTTTGTTGGTAAGAGTCGCTTCGACCTTAACCGGAATAGTGTAGTTGAGGCCCTTTCTTTTGGCTACTTGAGGGGTAACAGTGGGGGGATCGAGAGAAATTTTACCGAGCTTAAGCTCCCAGTTGTTGCCGGTGTAGTCGGTGACAGGAGAAATTGATTGAATGGTTTTTTCGAGTTCGCCAGTGAGAAATTCGTTCCAGGAGTCTTTTTGAATCTGAACAAGGTCTAATTTGGGGAGTTGGGGATATTTTTTACCCCAAATTATTCTTTTAGCGGAAGGCATCGGTTTTTGAACCTTTTAATTTTTTAAATGAGGACGAGTTATGTACCAACCGCTCGCCAAATGTTAGGTATTATATATTTAATACACAGTAAGATCAATAGGGGAAAAATAGATTAGCTTTTAATAGTGGGAGTGGCCGAGGGACATTTTTTATAGGTACATTCGATAGTCATATCGGGCTGGCAAAGACAGGTGTTGCATTTGTCGGCGGCTGGGAAAGATTCGCCAATTTTATATTTTTTGTCGTTAAGTTCGCAGAAGGCCGATGGCGAGGGAGAGGCTACGGGAGAGGGAAAAGGTGTCGGAGGAGAAGCCGAGGCGTTGGATGAGGGAGAGCGCTGGTCCTGAAGAAAAGTATAGACAACCGCACCGGCGACGACAAGAAAAACAATAAAAGAGAAAACAAAAAGATACTTGAAAACATCGATTTTGGGGGGTTCGATAGAAACAGGAGGGAGAGAGGAAACCACGGGCGGAGGTGGAGGGGGTGGGGCTTCTGGAGTGGGGGGCAAATTTTTTGGAGGAGAAGTGCCGATATCGTTGGCGTATTGGTTGAGAATTTCCTGATATTGACGACTTAGGTCGTCGGCAGAAACCGGAGCAGAATCCATGGATAAATAATCCCATTATTTTTGGAGGATGTCAAACGAGAAGCGTAGAAATAGTTGACAGATGAAGAAGAGAAGTTTAGTCTTGGTATAGATGAGAAGGTTGATAGGGTGGTTTTTGGTAGCGATGTTTTATCTGGGTGCGGCTGGCGGGGTGTGGGCGGGAACTTTTAACATGAAATCGATTGGCGGAGTAGATACGGATGGGAAGCAGATTTCTCATTGGTGGGTGACAGTGGGGCAGCCGACTTTAAGAGGAGAGGCGGTACCGGGAGAGGCGGTAACAGTGACGATCGATGGCACGGCTCTACAAGTGAATGCCGATTCAGCCGGGGATTGGGTGTTCACCCCGTTGGCGGCGTTGGCAGATGGGGAGCACAGCGTGGCCTTGAATAGCGGCGGATCGAATATAAATTTCACTCTAACAACGGGGAGAGATAATGTCGATTGGGCGGCGGTGGAGAGAGGGACAGGAGAGGCTTTGCCGACAGTAGGGGTGGTGGAGCCGACGGTAATAATGGCAATTTTGGGGATAGCATTGGCAGGATTTGGTGCTAGAATCGGGTGTGCCGGGACAAGAAAGTAAATTTTTTATTAAAACTTTTGGCTGTGCTCAAAACGTAGCGGATTCGGAGCGAATACGAGCTTTTTGGCGAGAAAAGGGTTGGCAGGAAACGGAAAAGTGGCAGGGAGCCGATTTGATAGTGATTAACAGCTGTGTGGTTAGAGAGTCGGCGGAAAACAGAGTTTATGGATTGGTGAATGAGATTAGAAAAAAGAAAAGCGGGGCTAAAATAATTTTAACCGGATGTTTGGCGGGGTTAAAAAATACAAAAAAAATAAGGGGGGTAGATGAAATATGGCCGATAACTAAATTTGATTTAAAAATCGAACCGATAAGGGATAAAAAGAAGGCGGCGTTGATATCGATCAGTTCGGGGTGTGATAACTTTTGCTCGTATTGCATTGTCCCCTACTCCAGAGGGAGAGAGATTTCCAGAAAAACAGAAGAAATATTAGAAGAGATAGACCGGGCGATAAAAAATGGGTTTTGGGAAGTGGTGTTAATAGGACAGAATGTGAATTCGTATAAGGGGGACTTACTTTTATTTCCTGATTTATTGGAAGAGATTGCCAAAAAATCCTTGGAGAAAATTTCGTTTGTCAGCAGTAATCCGTGGGACTTTTCGGAGGAGCTGATAGAAGTGATCGCCAAGTATAAAAATATTGACCGATTGATCCACTTGCCAGTGCAGTCGGGTGACGATGAAATTTTAAAAAAGATGAATCGAAAATATACAGTCGAAGAATATCTGAATCTGGTAAAAAAAATTAGAAAAAAAGTTAAAGGAGTAAGATTCAGCACCGATATTATTGTGGGGTTCCCAGGGGAGGACGAAAAAGCGTTTCAAAACACGGTGAAATTGTGCAAAAAAGTCGGATTTAAAATTGCCTATATTAATAAGTACTCCCCAAGGAAAGGAACAGTAGCGGCAAAATTATATAAAAATGACATACCCCAAGCGGAAAAGAAGAGAAGGTGGAAACTCTTAGATAATATGATTAACAAAAAATTATTTTAGATACCGAGCGATGTTGGTATTGTGGTCGGCGAGGGTGGAAGCGAGATGGAGACGGCCTTGGGAATCGGTAATATAGAAGAGGTAATCGGAGGCGATGGGGTGAAAAGCGGCATAAAGGGAATCGTAGCCGGGGTTGCAAATTGGCCCCGGAGGAAGGCCGGGGTGGAGATAGGTGTTGTAGGGAGATGAAATTTTTAAGTCGGTTTTGGCCAGAGGTTGCCAGTAGTCTTTGGGGCGACGGAGGGTGTCGCGAGCGTATTGAACGGTGGCATCAACTTGAAGAGCCATATTGATATTGAGGCGGTTGAGAAGAATACCGGCAATTTTTTGTTTGGTTTCTAAGGTTCGGCCTTCGCGTTCCAAAAGAGAGGCGAGAATAACACTTTGGCGATCGGAAAGTTGAGAAGTGGAAGATAATTTGGCTTGAGAAAATTTTGAGTCGAAATTTTTGGCGATAACTTCAAGGATATCGTCGAGAGAATAGTCGGCAGGAATAAGATAGCTGTCGGGGAAAAGGTAGCCTTCTTTATTTTTTGGAAAAGATGGCGTAATTTCTTCGAGGCGGGTACCGTCGATAACCTTAAGCCAGTAATCGCTTCGGCCCCCTTGGCTAAGCCTTTGGGTAATTTCTCCGGTGGAAAAAGAGGGGGAAAGACGGAAAGTTCCGGCCTGGAGACGACGATGAAGATTTAAGACCCTGGCAGAAAGAATAAAAACAAAACGGTTGCGGATGAGGTGATTTGATTCAAGGCGGGAGGCGATAAGGCTGATGCCGTCGCCCTGATTGACGGCAAAATCGACCAAACGGGTGTCGGCAGAAAGCGGAAGAGAGAGAAAACAAAAAATCCCCGCCAGAAAAACCACGGCAATGAAGCAGGATAGCAATAGTTTCTTCATCAAATTTCGTCGAAAAGAGCACGGCGATAGGTATTTTTTTTCGGATCGTGAATGAAAATCCGGCCGCAACGACAGGTAACCGTGATTTGACCGCGAACAGGTTTTGATTCGCCCTTTTGTAAAGGAGTGCCACAGCCGACACAACGACCTTGGGAAAGAAACCAGGCTTGAACCGGAGCGATAAGATTTTTGAACATAGCTTATTTAACCTATAACCCGGCGTAAAATAACGGCGGCGGCCAATGAATCGATGGTTTGACGGTAACTTTTTTTCTTTTTTTTGATAGCCTGAAAAACCGATTCGGCCTCGATGGTGGAAACCGCCTCTTCGACCGCTTCTACTGGTAATTGTAGCACAGGGGAAAGGCGCGAAACAAAATCAAGAACGTTTTGACGAATCCCCCACTCCGGTAGACCAATATAAATTTTGGAAATAGAATAAAGCTTGATAAGGTCTGATATTTTTTTAAGTACCAATTGATCGTTGGCTATAGGGGGGAGAGTACTGATAAGACCGTCCTGGGAATAGGCCAGACCGATTCTTTTGGTACCGTAATCAATAGCAAGAAAATTCATGATCAGCTATCAACAATCCGGGCTTTAACCACCAGGCGGCGGATGTAGGTGCCCGGAGGGGAACAAGTAATTAGGGTGAGATAGCGACCATCGAAACGCTGTTCCAAAACAGAAAGGTCGGTGGCTTTAACTTCGTACATGTCTTCGACTAGGTAACGGTAACGGATATTATCATAATTTACAAGGATCTCATCACCCTGACGAAGCCGATGAAGAGTGGAAAAAATGGTGAGATAGGATTTGGGATTAAAAAACTGAGGCAGGACAGAATGGCCAAAAATGACGGAGTTACCCATTTGGCCAGGGAGAGCGGTTTGGGGATATTGAATCAGATTTTTCTTAAGATCGAGGCTGCCGATTTCGACATTGGCATCAATAATTTTGAGGCTGGGGATGGAAAGAAGATAGCTACCGGAAGCAACGGTGTGGAGAGTTTGGCCAGCAGAAGAATCGGTAGTGGAAAACCAATTGCTTAGCTGGGTAAAGTCGGTAGCGACGTCACCGAGGATGTTGCCGGAGCGATTGTAGAAACGGGAGGAGAGAGGGTTGATTAACTGATCAAATTTAACCGAATATTCCAACTGAAAACGAATAATCGGAATAAGAGCGGAAGTAAAAAGGAAAAAACCAAGAGCAAAAAAAACAACGGCAAACGGGCGGCGACGATTGGCTACTTTCGGGGGAGATTTCTGCGGCGACTTGACATAAAGGTAGCTCATATTTTTTCGCTTTTAACATCGATGGTAATACGATCGGGGAGGAAAGGTAAAGGACTAAAATTACCCAAAATCGGTAAGGTTAGGGTTAGGCGATAGTTGTAGGCCCTGGGGAGACGGGATTTAATGATCTCGGGGATACGATTTTTAGGTTTGCCGGCCAGGGCCCGCCGGAGGAGTGAAAGATCGAAACGAGGCAAAACGAAACCGGAGACGGAAAGCTGGCCGGAAACGGAGGTGTCATCGACTTTAGTTGGTTTAAAAATGACCTCAAAGTTGGCAAGATCGGGAGGATTGGTTTCTGAAGAGATTGAAGTTGCGGAGGAAACGGCTTTGGCGACAATTTCCTGTTTGGCGGAAGGAGTTAGCAAAAAAACAGAAACGGATCCGGAAGCCTGACCTTCGAGAGTGTCGGCTTCTTCCCCGACTTCACGATTAAAAACGATATCGGTCTTACTTATTTTAATGGTAGAGGGAAGGGCTCCGGAAAGATTGGCGATGTCTTCGGAAATTTTTTTCTCCGATTGCGATTTGATGTCGTCTTTGATTTTTTGGGTAAGGGAGCTTTTGTCGCTGTCGGTAACGACAGTAATTTGGCGTTTACTGCCTCCAACAAAGGGCTCACGAGCTTTGGCAATGAGGACAGTGTCGGGAAAATCTTTAAAGTTTAGCTTGGTATTTTTAGCCAGATTATATTCCGGACCGATGTCGGCGGCAGAAACCAGTACCCGAGTTTGGCCGAGATTGATAACTCCCTGATCGCGATCGAGATCGGCGCTACTGCTGGCGACAGTAACACTGTTGAGGAGTTCGAATTTACGGCCGGAAGAATCGAGCAGGACAGCGCCTTTGGTAATATTTTGGGATTTATTTTGAATATTGTAAACAACGATTTCTCCCTTGGCTTTTTCCCCGACAGTTTTTTGGCCGGAAGCAGACGTTTTGGCCGAAGTTTTAACATCAATATTTTTCTTTTCAATTAGAGGAGAGACAAGGACAACATCGGAGGTTTGAGAGACTTGATAAGGGGTGAGATAGATAGTTAAATTGGCAGTTGACAGGAGATTGGCTCCAGCTAAAAGGAGGAGGAGACCTAAAGGAAGGAGCCAGGGAATTTTTTTGAAGGGGAAATGAAAACGGGGAAGGCGAGGAAAGTGAAAATGGATGGGCGGGATAATAACTTTAGTTTTAGGCGGAGGAAGTTCTTCGGTCGGAGGCGGGGAATGGCCAAAACCAAAATCGGCGGGGTCGACCTCAACCACGGCGGGAACGGTTTGGGGAGGTGGGGAAGAATCGATGACAGCCTGGGGATTAATTTGGGAAACAATGGTACGGGAAAAAATTTTTTGAACCTCAAGGGCAGGGTAGAAAGAAATCTCCGGATGGTGAAGAAAGGTCTCAACATCTTTCTTGCCGATCCATGGGTAATCTTTCAGACTATCAATTGCTGATGGCGGCGGTTGACCAAAGACTACCAAGTGGGGAGGGAGAGTGACGTCGGGATTGAGCCGGATAATTGCCTGTTCGATCATTGACGGATCGAAGTTTTCGGAAAAGGTTTGGCGAAGGCGAGACTTAACTTTGCCAAGATAAACGAAAGATAGGGTGAATTCCGAAGAGGAAAAGTTAACCAGAAGAAAACTGGCGGGGAAGCCGTCACGACGGTTGGCGTCTTCGACAATGGCCTCATCGGCGGCGATAAAACCCAAGGGGGAAAGTTTGAGACTTTTACAGAGAAGCTCAATGATTTTGATTTTGTCGGCGTTAATTTTTCCATCGGGCCCGAGCCAGTAAGGAGGAAGAACAAAAGCGGCGGTAGAAGGTTCGGCTTCGGAAGAAAGACAGACTTCGGCGGCCAATTGGGAAATGAGACGGTCAACGGCGGAGACTAGTGACTCCGGGGCCGAGAGGGACCAGTCACAACTGGCCGAAGGAAGAGGAGATGAGGGATCGAGAGAATAGGCAACGGTAACCGCTGAATCGTCAATAGTGACCAGCCAAAAACTACCGGACATATATAGAAGGATACAATATTTGGGACAGGTTAGACCAGGATAGCGTAGAGACGGCGTTTGCCAGCCCCGGCGGATTCTTCTTTGATAATTTTGAAGGTACCAAGTTGAGAGGTGTTGCCAACATGAGGACCAGTGCAAATTTCCCGGGAAAATTGGAGAGGAGTAGTTCCGTAAACAGTGACGGTATCTGGATATTTACCACCAAAGATAGCGGTAGCCCCGCTTTTAACGGCAGTTTCCAGGGGCAAGGTTTCACAGACAATGGCTACTTTTTGGTTAATAATTTCGTTAACCCGGTCTTCGACAGTTTTGAGCTGATCGGGAGTGAGCTTTTGAGGATAATTAAAATCGAAACGAAGACGCTCGTGGGTAATGTTGGAACCGGACTGGCGGATGTCGGGGCTGATTTTTTCACGGAGAGCGGCATGGAGAAGATGAGTGGCGGTGTGATATTTGGTGGTAGTATCGGAATGATCGACCAATCCGGATTTAAATTTGCCGGCAGAAAGAGTCCGTGATTGCTGTTGGTGCTCAAGGCGATATTTTTCAAATTCACAACTGTCAATGGTTAAGCCATGCTTGGTAAATTCCTCAACGATCATTTCGTAAGGGAAGCCAAAACTTTCGTAAAGGGAAAAAGCGTCACGGCAGGTAATGGTTTGGGGGCGGGAAACCATTTTGGCAATTTCCCGAAGACCGTTGGTGAGAGTTTTGAGGAATTTTTTTTCTTCGGCGTCGATGGCAGTAATGATTTTTTCGCGATTTTGATTAAGTTCCGGATAAGTTCCGGCATAATTTGACTGATTGTCCAAAATTGATTTGGCAACTTCAGCAGTAAAAATGTCGTTTATACCTAATAGTTTGCCGTGGCGGACGGCGCGGCGGATAAGACGGCGAAGAATATAGCCGGCTTCTTTATTACCCGGCTCGACTCCATCGGCGATGATGAAAACCGCTGCCCGAAGATGATCGGCAATAATGCGCATAGATTTCCGAACATCAACCCAACACTGTTTTCCATTTTTGATGTAGAAATCATCGGGCTGGTCACCATACTGAAAATTCGTAAGTTTTTCGATTTTTTTAATAATTGGCTGCCAGATATCGGTGAGATAATTGTCGGAAAAACCGGATAAAAGAGCAGTAGTACGCTCGACTCCCATACCGGTATCGACATTGATTTGAGAATTTGGCTGATAACGGCCCTGGTCGTTTTTGAAATACTGCATAAAAACATTGTTCCAGATTTCGACACCGTCGAGAAACATTTCAGTGTCGGGACCACAAGGGCCAGTGGCTCCAGCCGGACCCCACCAATTATGTTCTTTGGGTAAAAATTCAATCCGGAAAATACCCAGGGAACGCCAAATGGCGGCACTTTCGTCGTCGCGGGGGGCATCCTGATCACCGGCAAAACAGGTAACGGAAAGATGGCTGATTTCAATGTTTAAATATTTCGTGAGAAACTCAAAACTCCAGTTAATGGCTTCTTTTTTGAAATAATCACCAAGGCTCCAGTTGCCTAACATTTCAAAAAAAGTATGGTGGGTGGCGTCACCGACCTCGTCGATATCGCCGGTACGGACGCATTTTTGGACGTTAACCAAACGTTTTCCCAGAGGGTGGGGCTGGCCCAAAAGATAAGGAACTAGCGGGTGCATGCCGGCAGAGATGAAAAGGGTGGTGGGGTCGTTTTCGGGAATGAGACTGGAACTGGGAATTTCCCGATGACCTTGGGAAATAAAAAAATCAATGTAGCGGTGCTTCAATTCCCGGGCGTTCATTGGACAAATTATAGCAAACGAGATTATTTCTTTTTTGAGAAAAGACGGGGCGACGGTGAAGGCCGGCTGGGGGGACGATGGGCGGCACGGGTAATTTTGACGGGGAGGACAACTTTTTTCTTAGGAGAGGAAGGAATAGGGGAGGAAAGGAATTGCTGGAATTTTTTTTTGAGAAGAGAAATTACCCGGCCGCGTTGATGACGATAGAGAACAATGGCGATAGAGGCACCGATAATGGCGCCTAAAAATAGGCCAAAAAGAAAGCTATTGCCGGAAGAACGCTGACAACAAGATGAGGCCATGCTAGGATTTTAACGATTTCTTTTTGGAATCGAAAAGGGAGTTGAAAAGGGCAATGCCGTTTTTAAAGCCGGCGATAAACTCCGAAAAGGAAGAGAACGGCTGGGCCAGAGAAGCGGAAACGATTTTGGTGTCGTCGAGGATAAGATTGGTTTTAGCCAGAGTAGATTTAAGCTCATGGAGAATCATCACTAGCCAAACTCCACAAACAATGATGGTGGCAGTGATCAGCGTCAAGCTTAAGGCCATGGCCAATTGAACAATGTCCATGGAAAAGTATAGAAGTTATTTTCCCAAAAGACAATTATGGAGACGGATAGGTTTTTTCCTGACGGGCGACTTTACCGCTGGGAGATTTGGCCTCGACTACAATTTTGGCATTGGAGGGAAGAGCAATTTTTTTTTGGAATTTTCCTTCGGAATCGACAATAATCAGGTTGTCGTTGATACGGACAGTGGCTTCGCTGTCGGTTAGGCCGGAAAGCTCAAGGGTGTTGTCGGAGGGTGATGGGGGCCAGTTGACTTTTAGGGCAGGAGGACGATGATATTTGATAAATTCGGAGCCGAGAAAAGTGGCAAAAACAGCGATGGAAATAAAAATAAAAAGATTAAAAACGAGACTGGGGGTAAAACGAAGGCGGGAAGACTGAAGAGAAGAACTTTTTCGCCGTTGATCGAAATCGCGACGAAAAAGCTTGAGAATTTCCTGATCATCAATGCCGAGAAATTGGGCATAACTTTTTATAATGAGGGAACAATATGGTTCCGGTGGGAAACAGGAAAAATCTTCATTTTCCAGAGAAAGAAGGTGACGGGAGGGAATTTTTGTTTTTTTGGAGATGTCGGTGATTTCCAACTGTTTTTCTAGGCGGCGATTACGAAGGAGAGAAGAGGCGCGAAGCATAGTGATTATTCTTCTCCGTCATCAACCGGCGTGTTGTGTTGGATAAGAATGTTCCGGGGTTTGGCGCCATTGGCCGGGCCGACAATCCCGGCTTTTTCCAGTTCGTCGAGAACGCGGGCAGCCCGGGCGTAACCAAGCTTGAGACGGCGTTGAAGGAGAGAAGCAGAGGCTTTACCGGTGCGTTGAATAAGCTCGACAGCCTGGTTAAACATGGCATCACGATCCTCACCGTCAACGGAAAGAATATTTTTGCTCATGGTGTTGGGACTGGCAACAGGTTGACTGACGATTTGGTCGTTGTAATCGGCGGTTTTCTGATTTTTAAGAAAATCAATCAAGCGAGTAGTTTCCTTGTCGGAGATATAGCAACCCTGAATTCTGACTGGCTTGGCTAATTCCGGAGGAATGTAGAGCATGTCGCCGCGGCCGAGAAGTTTTTCGGCTCCGGGGGTGTCAAGAATTACCCGAGAATCCATCATCGAAGAGACGGCAAAAGCGATACGGGTGGGGATGTTGGCTTTGATGAGACCAGTGATGACATTGACCGATGGCCTTTGGGTAGCGATAACTAAATGAATGCCGACAGCCCGGGCCATTTGGGCGATGCGGCAGATATTGTCCTCGACTTCGGCCGGAGAAAAGAACATAATTTCGGCCAATTCGTCGATGAAAATAATGATGTAGGGAATGGTTTGGAAACCGGCCTTGTTATTGTAGTCTTCGATGTTTTTTGCCCCAATTTCGGTAAAGATTTTATAACGATGTTCCATTTCCTGAACAGCCCACTTAAGAGCGGAGACAACCTTTTCGGGCTCGACGATAACCGGATTTAATAAGTGGGGGATGCCATTGTAGGGAGTAAGCTCGACTCTTTTGGGATCAACCATGATCATTTTGACCTCGTCGGGAGAGGCCCGGAAAAGAATAGTGGAAATCCAGGAATTGATGCAAACTGATTTACCGGAGCCGGTTTGACCGGCGATGAGGACGTGGGGCATTTTGGCAATATCGGCGATCTTTGGTTTGCCGGCGACATCAAGCCCAAGCGGAACGACAATTTTGGACTTGGCCTGCTTCATGACTTCTGATTCCAAAACGCGACGGATGGGAACAATCTCCAAAGAACGGTTGGGAACTTCAATTCCGACTAAAGAGCGGCCGGGAATGGGAGCTTCAACCCGGATTTGACCGCCGGGAGCGGCCAGAGCCATGGCCAGATCGTTGCTTAAACTGATGATTTTGGCGAGCTTAGTTCCCAGGGCAACCTCCAGGGCGTATTGGGTAACGGAGGGACTGTCGTTGACTTCAGCCACCCGAGCAGTGATACCGAAGGAGTCAAGGGTTTGCTCGATGATTTGAGCATTTTTGCGAACATCACCGCGGTCGGCTTTGGTGCCGGAACTATCATCGAAGATAGACATAGTGGGGTATTGCCAGATTTGAGTGACCGGAGCAGCAGTTGAAGAACGTGGTGAGGTGGGGGAAATTTTGAGAACAGGAGGAATTCCGACCACATGATCATCAGGCCGATCTTTTTCTTTGGGCTTGGTTTCGGCGGGGTTGGGCAATTCGGACTGGATATAAACAGTTTCCTTGGGTTTTTTGTCCTTGGTTTTGCCCGAACCAAGGGTGTATTTTTTTATTACAGCTAAAATCTTAAGGATAAATTTGACGATTTGGATAACAGAAGTGTCAAAAAGAACAACAAAACCGACGATTAGCGAGAAAAAGAAAATTAAAAAGGTAGGAACTTCGGCAAAAAGAGAAAGGACTTGGGCCCAGAGAAAATCGCCAATAGTTCCCTGACGGAATAGACTGATAATGGAAATGAACATGATGACAAAACCGAGAAAAACGTTGGGTTCTTTAAGCGGCGATTTGATTTTGGCGAAAATGAAAGCGACCAAAAGCAAAAGAAAAGGGATGAATACCGAGGCAAAACCAAAAAAACGGTTGAGAATAACATTGTATTTGGCGGGAATAGCGCCGATTTGAAGAAATGAAAAGATGGAAATTACCGAAAGGACAATGAAAAATATGAAGAAAATAGAGCGGATGGTTTCCGGCTTAAGCCTGACTGCGGGCAGGGCCGAATTGTGACGCCGCTTGCGACCACGTTTTGCCATATGGATAGAGTATATAGAATACGAAATACAAAAAACAGTCGAAAGTCTAAAGTCTGAAGTCGTCGGGGGAAATGATTTTGGTTTCGGTGGATGAGCGGGATTTGATTTCAACGCCTCCTTTTTCAAGACTTCGTTTACTGACTACGAGACGAATCGGGATGCCGATTAAATCGGCGTCAGCAAATTTCTCGCCGGCAGTGGAATCAGGACGGTCGTCATAAAGGACTTCGACTTTTTGATCGGTTAATTGTTGATAGAGATTGTCGGCCTGGTTTTTTGTTTCGATATCGAAGAGATCGAGACCGATAAGGTGAACCTGGTAGGGGGCAACGGATTTTGGCCAGATAATCCCCTTATCATCATGAAAGACTTCGACCAGGGTACCCATAATCCGAGAAGGGCCGATGCCGTAACAACCCATTTCTACCAGTTGATTCTGGCCGGATTCATCAAGATAACGAAGATTAAAGGCATCGGAAAATTTGGTTCTTAGTTTAAAGATATTGCCAACTTCAATGGCTTTTACGGGCTGAAGATCGGCAGAGCCGCATTCGGGACAAGTGGACTGTTCGGCGATAATTTCTTTGTTCACCGCAACACGACATTTGGAACAAAGATAAATAGTATCTTCGCCATTGTCGGAAATGGTTTGAAATTCGTGGGAATAACGGCTAAATTCACCTCCGGTAGCGAAGGTAAGAACGGTAATGTCGCCCAAACCCAAACGCTGGAAAATTTTAAAATAAGCGTTTTTGACAATATCGTAATAATGGTCGAGATCGGATTCGGTAGCATGAAAAGAATAGAGATCTTTCATACTAAACTCGCGGCCGCGAAGAAGACCGGATTTGGCCCGGGGTTCGTTGCGGAACTTGGTCTGAATTTGATAAACGGCCAAAGGCAGATCGCGATAGGAAAAAAGATATTTTTGAGCCAATGGAGTAACGACCTCCTCATGGGTGGGGTTGAGAACATAACGAATGTCGTCCTGGCCTAAAAGATGGAAAAGCACCGGCATCTGATGGCGCTTAGTGGCAATCCAGCTGTCTTCGGAAGAGAGAACCGGCATAAAAATTTCCTGACCACCGATGGCGTTCATTTCTTCGCGGATAATCTGCTGGATTTTGGTAAGAACACGAAGACCAAGAGGAAGATAATTGTAAACTCCGGAAAGTTGTTTTTGGATAAAACCAGCCCGGGTTAAAAGGCCGGCATTGACACTGTCGGCATCAGCGGGGAGATTTTTGGTACTTTTGCCAAAAAGTTTGGAATAAAGCATGATGGAATTATACCTCAATTACCAGCGGTAGGATCATGGGTTGACGGCCGGTTTTGGCCAGGATAATCTGTTCCAGGTGGGCTTGGACTTCTTCACGAACGTAATCGAAATTAACAGGATTGCCTAAAGACTCCTGATATTTTTTGGCGACTTCGTCACGAAGATAACCAAGCAGTTCGGCATTTTCCTTAACAAAGACAAAGCCGCGGCTAAGGATAATCGGCTCTTTGGTCAATTGACCGGTGGTGGATTGGGCAAGGAGAATGATGGTAAACATGCCGTCCTCGGCCAGGATTTTGCGATCACGAAGAACGGTAGCACCAACATCCCCTACCCCAAGACCATCGATCAGAACCTTGCGGAGAGAAAGATGATGGCTAACGTCAAAACGGCCAGGGCCGTGAAAAGTGACGGCGGAATCGAAATCGGGATTGACCATTTGGTCGTCGGTGTAGCCCAAAGATTTGGCCATGGTGAAATAGCTTTTGACATGGCGGTAATTGCCGCCGATGGGGAGAAGAAATTTGGGGTTGAGCAGATTAATAAGCAGAGCGTGTTCTTTCTGGTAGCCGTGACCGGAAACGTGGAGCTCTTCTTTTTCGCCATAGGTGACTTCGGCGCCCATTTTGGAAAGATTGTCGATCATATTGTAGATACCGGAAGTGGTGCCGGGAATATAGTCGGGAGAAGAAAAGATGACTTTGTCGCCGGATTTAATTTTTATCCGGTGTTTGCCCATAATCATTTTAGAAAGAGCGGAATCCGGCTGACCGGCAAAACCGGCAACCAGGAAAAGAAGACGATTGTCGCTAAAATTTTTGACTCTTTCAACAGGAACCAGATCGGAATCGATAAGGTGAAGATAGCCCAAATCCTTGGCGATATTGATGGCCTTGTCGACAGAAAAACCAACAACAACAATTTTACGGCCACAGGATTTGGCGGCTTCGATGGCCTGGCTCCAGCGGACAATATTGCTGGAAATGGTGGTGACAAAAACCCGGCTTTTGGCGGTAACGATTTCCCGTTTAAAATGTTCGGCAATGGATGATTCGGACGGGGAAAAACCCTCATGGTCGGAACCGAGACAGTCGGAAAGAAGACAGAGAACACCTTTTTCGCCAACACGGGCAATATGGCGGAAATCGGCGCCCTTACCATCGAGAGGAAAGACATCGAATTTAAAATCAGAGCCATGATAAAAAATACCTATGGGGGTAGTGATGGCCAGATGGTGAGTGTCGGGAATGGAGTGGGTGACCCGGATGGGGTCGACAGTAAACGGCCCACGAACAATCGGGTCGCGATCGTAAATGGTTAAATTGGGACGGAGATTGAACTCGGACAGGCGGGATTCGATAAAAGCGGCGGCGAGCTTCGGGGCAAAAATCGGCAGATTTTTGCCCAAAATCGGCAGAATAAAACGAATGGCGCCGATATGATCCTCGTGGCCGTGGGTAATAAAAATACCCAAAATACGGTCTTTTTTATCCTGAAGATAATGGGTATCAGGGATCTGGAGATCGACACCGAAAGTGTCTTCCTCGGGAAAGCCAACGCCGCAATCGACGACAATTATTTGGCTTCGGGCAAAATCGCCATTGGGAGCGTACTCATAGACAAACATGTTTTCGGTGACGTCACCGAAACCACCAAGAGAACAGATGCGGACGATATCCTGACCGCTTTTAAACTCGCGGACAGGGTTAACAGTAAATTGTGATTGGCCGCGAAACGGCGGCCGGGGTTTGATTTTTTGATTTTGATTTTTAAGATTCATGTAATATATTTAACAAATTTTTTATAATTAGCGGCAATCTTCGGGGCAATTGCATTTGTTTTCGCCAATGCCGCAATGATTGTCGCCGCAGTTGCCACAGACGAAACAGCCATTGGTTACGGCAGAACATGGAGGATTGCGGGTACTGCAAGCTAATTGCTTAAGCCCGTCGCAACAATCCTGTTTTTCAAAAAGATTACCTTGCTGGCCTTCGGCAATACAGTTGTTTGGACAATCCCTGGAACAATTGTCAATACTTTCGCCGTCGCCGCATTGCCCATCGCCACAGTTGGCGCAAACATAATAACCGTTTTTGCTATTGGGACTGGGTAATTTTTCCAAGCCAGAACAACATGGTTGATTTCGGTCATTATAATTTCCAAACTCACCAGCTTTAAGGCAATGAGGAATAGAAGTGGGAGTTGGGTTTTGATCAATTAGCCTAAAGGTAGAAAGAATGGCTCCACCGCTAAGGGGATGCTCAAAATCATCGTAGTTGTGAGAAATAACAAGATTAAGAGGATTATGGTATATGAAAACATAACCAAAATTTTCTTGTTCGAACGTGTTAAATGATTTTTCAGCCTTAATGTTTTTTTCGGGTCCGATAAAAATCGTAGTAGGCTGAATAACCATACCTATAATTTTTTGTTCATCTTTTAGAAAAGTTTCATAATCTCGGTTTTCGCTACGAATAGTAAAGCAGTTTGAATACCCTAACGGGCAAATTTCGGTTTTATTATTTACTTCCCGAACTGTCCAATCTTTTGGGTATTTAAACTCAAAACCAGCTTTTTCATTTCGGTAAACCAGCTGATCTGCGGTTTCTGAATGGTTTGAAACGGCGGTGGGCTTAGGGGAGATGTCGGGAGAGATATAACCAGAAGAACGGCGGAGCTGAAGATAGGAAAGGAAATTGACGGCTAAAATAGCAACTAAAAGGACAGAAACAGTCGGCAGAAAATATTTAGAGGTTTTCATAGGGCTACCACTGGGGAATAAAATATTTAACATTGGATTGATCGACAATGATTTGACGGGTTTGGCCCTCAAGAATCATCTTGGCGGCTTTACGACAAAGACCTTCGAGGTTGCGTTTGAGAGTACGAACACCGGCGTCAAAACCCAGAGGCCGGACAATCTGAAGCCAAACATCATCGGAAATTTTGATTTCAGAAGAATCAAGACCGGATTCGGATAGAGCCCGGGGGAGAAGATAGTCCCGACCGATAGTGATTTTTTCTTCATCGGTATAGGATGGCATTTGGATGACTTCCAAACGATCCATGACAGCAGTAGCAATGCGATTGGTGTTGTTGCAGGTGGCAACAAAAAGGCATTGGGAAAGATCAAAAGGATAATCAAGATAATGATCGGTAAAACGGCTGTTTTGTTCGGGATCAAGAAGCTCCACCAGTACACCCATAATGGTATTGAGAGCGTTGTCGGCGACACGATCGATTTCATCGAGAAGAATAACCGGATTATTGGTTTTTACCTGGGCTAGGCCGCGAATAATGGTACCGGGCTCGGCATCAGGATAAAGCCGGGATTGGCCGCGAAGATAAAGAGGATCGCCCAAACCACCAAAGGGAATACGGATAAGTTTGCGGCCTAAAACATCGGCAATAGATTTGGCCATGGTGGTTTTGCCGGTGCCGACCAGACCGACGAAGAGAAGAACCGGAGCGTGAAGAGATTGGTCGGGATGGCGATGGCGTTGAAGGGAAAGAATAGAAACGTATTCTAAAATTCTTTCTTTAACGGTATCAAGGCCGTAATGCTGGCGGTTGAGCTCTTCGCGGGCAAAGTCCAAATCAAGAATATCCTGACTTTGGGCAGTCCAGGGAAGAGCAACTATCCAGTCGAGATAACGGGAAATATTTTGGTAATGCGGCCAAAAAGTTTCCTCGGAACGGGAATTGATTTCCAATTGGGAAAAAAGCTCGGCAAGTTTATCGGAAAGACCGGAAGGTAAAGAAAGGTCTTTGGTTTTGACGACCAGCTTATCGATGGCTTGGGCAACAGTGAGAACAGAAGAATCCATGAGAAGAGTATAACAACTTTAGGGGAGCTTGGCGAAAAACCAGATGACAAACGACCTGGCAAGATAATAAAGATCGACGGGAAAGCGGCGACGAATAGTGGCAGTTTTTTGCCAATGGTAGTACTCCCTTTCCAAAAGAGAGGTAATGGCTTTGGGATCAAGAGAAATTAGAGAATTGACCGGCCGGGGGGGAGAAAAAACAACCTTGAAGGTTGGAAGGAAACGTGATAAAAAAGGGAAAAGCCTTAAATAGTCCCAAGAGCTGGTGCCGCTAAGGTTGGCCATGACCAAAAAAACCGGTTTTGAGGTTTGAAGAGAATGAACAAGGTGGCCGATGCCGTTGTACCACTTTTTGTAGCCTTTTTGGCCACCGGCGGCGGGGAAAATAGCGACCGAAGAACCGTGGCTGATAAGCCGAGAAGCCCGGGCGATGCTGGCAATGTTTTTTTGATGGGAAATTTCGGGAGAATAAGTGGATGTCCAGTGGTATTTTTTAAAAAGACGGTATTTCAGATTAAAAGGATGCCGACGATAGCTGATGTAAACCGGAATGAGCCGTTTGACGATACCGGGAAGAAGATTAACATAGTCGGAACTGACAACAAGATAACTGTTGCGACGATTTTCCAGGGCGGCAACGAGAAGAAGGGCATCGGTTTCGTGGGGATGATTGGCAACGACGATGACCGGAGAAGAACGAAGAACGGCAGGAGTGGATGGGTCCTGAAATTCGACCGAAAAACGGCTGTGGGTATCGGCAATAATCCGCTTCATTAATTTTACAAACCCGAGTTTCTTGGCCCGACGATCGTAACGGCGAAGTAGCCCACCAAAAAGCGACTGGTGGATAAGGTAACGTTTCATAAAATTATCAACGGTTGGTTGGCCGACGGTAGGGAGCAGTGAATTTGCCGTAGGCAACCCGGTTTTGGTCGGGGCGGGGCTCGCCGGGGTGGGCGGCCTTGAATTCCGGAGCACTTAATTTGATCTGGTGGTTTTCGTTGAAACCGGAAACTTTGACCTTAAGAGCATCACCGATTTTGATGATGCTGGAAGGATTGGAAAGAAAACCGCCGGTCATTTCGGAAACATGAAGAAGGGCTTCGCGGCCGGGTAAAAATTCGACAAAAGCACCATAATTTTCGACCCGGGTAACGACTCCGTCGAATTCTTCACCGACTTGGACTTCGCGAATCATGGATTCGATTTCATAAACGGCGGCATCGACTTTGGAAGCATCGGGGGAAGAGACCGAAGCATTACCAAAATCATCAATATCGATATCAACGCCGTATTTGGCCATAAGCCCTTTGACGGTTTTACCGCCGGAGCCAATAACTTCGCCGATTTTATCTTCGGGAAGTTTGACCAGTTTGATTTTCGGGGCAAAGACCGATAAATTTTTTCGGGGAGCGGGAAGAGCTTTGTCGATTTGGTCGAGAATAAATAATCTGGCCTTAGTACTGGCAGTAAAAGTGTCGCGAATCATGTCGAGAGTTAGGCCGGAGCGTTTGATATCAAGCTGAATAGCGGTAATCCCCTGGCGGGTACCGGTAATTTTGAAATCCATGTCACCGTGGTGATCCTCGATGCCAGCAATATCGGTCAGAAGCAGATAACGGGAATCGTCGGAAACCATGCCGATAGAAATACCGGCAACTTTGTCTTTAATAGGAACGCCAGCATCCATGAGAGACAGGGTAGAGCCGCAAGTGGAAGCCATGGAAGAAGAACCATTTTGAGAAAGAATTTCCGAAGTTAGGGCAATAGTATAGGGAAATTCCTCCTCGGAGGGAATAACGGGAACCAAGGCTTTTTCGGCCAAAGCACCGTGGCCGATTTCGCGACGGCCGGGGCGGCCAAGACGACCGGTTTGACCGGTAGAAAAGGGCATGGCGGAGTAATAATGAATGTAGCGTTTGGTAGTTTCCCCAATGGAATCCTGAAGATATTGGCGCTCGGTGAGAGGACCAAGAGTAGTAACAGTAATGGCTTGGGTAAGGCCGCGTTGAAATAAGGCCGAACCATGGGCGCAAGGCAAAACTCCGGCTTCAATGTTAAGAGGACGAATTTCATCAAGACGACGACGGTCGAAACGAGTACCGGAAAGGGTTTGCTGACGGAAACGGTGTTTGATTAAGTCGTCAATGGCTTTTATAACCAAAGCAAAGGAAACTTCTTCGGATTTGACACGGTCGGCAAAGAAATCTTTGGCCTTATCGATGATGGCACTTTCGGCGGCGACATGGCTACCATCGGCCCCGGCGGCTAACATCTGATCAATATCAGCAGAAAGTAGCTTTTCGACTTCACCGGCAAGTTCGGCTGAAGGAAGAACCGGCTGGTAGTCCTGTTTCTTTTTGCCGAATTTCTGGGCGAGGGATAAAAGCTGGTCATTGACAGATTTGGCCGTAGAATCGGCTAGGGTAATGGCCTGAAGAACGGTGTCGTTGGCGACGATGTTGGCGTCGGCTTCGATCATGTTGACACCGGAGGCATCGGCACAAATCAGAAGATCGAGGGATGATTTGGTTAGTTGGGAAAGGGTGGGATTGACAACCATTTTTCCGTCGATGAGACCGATTCTGACGGCAGAAACCGGGGAATTAAAAGGGATGTCAGAAAGGGAGAGGGCGGCGGAAGTGGCCAAAAAGGCGGGAATAACGGCATCGTGATCTTTGTCGTTACTTAAGACAGTGGTAATAACTTGGACTTCATTTTGAAAACCGCGGGGAAAAAGGGGGCGGATAGAACGGTCGATAATCCGGCCAAAAAGAATGGCAGTATCGGAGGGGCCGGTTTCCCGTTTGATCCATTTGCCGCCTTTGATAAGACCGCCGGCATAAAGTTTGTCCACAAATTCGACCGAAAGAGGAAAATAATCTTTGGTGTCGTCGACAGAGCCCATAATGACGGTCGAGAGAACGACCGTGCCGCCGGAAGTGGCCAAAACCGAAGCGTTGGTTTGAGGGGCCAACTGGCCGAAGGAAAGATTGATAAGCTGATCCTGAAAGTTAATGTCGACAGATTGTTTGGACATGAAAAAAAATTAGATAAAGATTAATTAATTGTACGGGAGCCGGGGGGACGGAAACAAGATGGATTATTTCTTAAGACCCAACGACTTGATGATTTTGGCGTATCTATCGGGATTATGCTCCATAAGATAACGCAGTAAGCGACGACGCTTGGCCACTTTGCTTAAAATTGCTCTTTTGGCCGGAGTATCGTGAGAATTGTCGCCGATATGAGACTGGAGCTTGTCGACTTCTTTGGTAAGAATAGCCACCTGGATTTCCGGGGAACCGGTGTCGCCCTTGGCTTGGGAAAACTTAGCGATAATGTCGCTTTTTTCGTCTTTAGTTAATGCCATAAGTTATCGCGCTATTACCGGTTAAGAAGTAACTGTTTGAGAATGGCTACCCAAACACCGGCAAAAATAGTGCAGGGGGATTATAACATATCAAAAACGGTGACGGGAAGTGGCATGACGATCGGAACGGCGAGGCTGGGGATGGGCAAATTTTTCCCGACGGCGGGCAACAGCGGCAAGGTGTTGTCGAAAAAGAATTTCTTGTTGGGCAGTTTGTCTGACTCTAGCCTCGGCGTCAACTTCTGCCTTGGTCATTTGAATTAGACCGCCACACTGAATGGGAGGCTTCCATGACCTTTCTTCAATATTTTTTTTACAACGACTGCCGGCAAGAGAAATATCGGAATAATGTGTGTGACATTGCATACAATCCGGAGACATAACCGGAGTATAACACAACAGTTAGCGGCGGGGAGAAAAACTGGAGGGGAATTGACACAAGCGGAAGGAGGGAGTGGTGGGCTTATCGGAACGACACGACCAACCTAATTGAAGAGTATTATTTTCGACAGCGGCAAGAATCAGCCTAGCCTCACGATTGATCAAGGGAGTAGTCGGATCGTTGATTTTTAATGTTAATTCGGCCGAATTAACAACACTTTGGGGATTAACGATTACTGGTCGGTAGAGACGACATTCAGCACAACAATGGGACATGGTTTTTAGATAGTCGGATTGGGATTGGGTTTATTGGTCCCCGGAATAAGGTTGCCGCTTTTTTCAATATTTTCGATAGGAGGAGAATTGGGAAGAGGTTGATTGTCGAGAGGCTGGGTGGCCCGAAGACAAACGGCGCCGGCTTCAAAAGTTTCCGGGGAAACATTGACAGAAAAAGATTGGGTGGCGACCCGCAAACCAATAAGAAGGTTTTTGCCGGAATCGAGATCGAGATTTAACCCGAGCATCGGCAAAAGGAAGGTAAAAATTTCACAGAAAGGAGCATCGGGGTCGATAATTGACGCTTTAGCCCAATTTTTGGCGACAGAAACGGGAGAAATAAAAATCCAGTTGCCTTTGTTAACCAGGGAAGCGTTTTGGCCCAGAGTCGATTCGTCGCCAAACATGAAACAGAGATCGGCGGGGGTGGACTGATTGTTGATGGTAATGCAGTTTTCTTCTATCTTGGGAGAGTTTTGTTTAGTTTTGACTACCAGGTTGAGACGGTCATTGTCGTTGTTGTAGGAAACGGCATCGATATTATCGAGAGGGTAGTTGAGGGAAACAATTAAGTCACCACTGGAAACGGAGTCGATAAGAAGCTCGAGACCAGAGAGCCGGGAGTAGTTGTTGTCGGTTTTTTGGGGGCAATAAACACGGGTATCGATGTTCTGCTTTTTCAGGGAAAGAGCCAAGGCCAAAGCGGCGGCAATAGCATCGATACTGATTTGAGGAACGACAATTAGGGCGTTTTTGGCGCCAGTAATGAGATTGCGGACAGGATTGACATTATAATTTTTCATTACCTTAGTCTCTTCAGAAGAATAATTTGAGGCGGAAGAACCGAATAAATCAGTACTGGTTCGATTCATCTTTTACGTCTTGTAATAGGATATTATAACATCATTTAGCTTAAAATCAACGTAGGGCTTGAAGGTGAGGCCGGCTTCTTGGCCGGATTTGATTTTATCAACGGCGAGCTTGGCTTGGTGGAGGGAATCGATGCGAGTATCCTTGATAATTTTACCGTCGCGTTTGAGATGAATGGCGCTACCTTTGGCTATTTCTCCCTTATAACAGGAAATGCCGGCAATTCTAGTTTTATCAATTTTGAACTCGGCTTTGATGGTGGCCTCGCCGAGAATGGTTTCATCGATGGTCGGTTCGAGGATTTTTAAGACCTGGGATTGGATATTTTCAATAATTTCGTAGATGATTTTTGATTGAAAGATAGGTACTTTATTGTTTTCGGCCAGATTTTTGACGGATTTGATAAGGGGAACGTTGAAAGCAAAAATCTGGGCTTTGGCATTTTCGGCCAAGAAAATGTCGTTGTCGGTAACCGGGCCAGTACCGGAGCTGATAACAATAACGTCATCGGAAAAGCTGCCTAAAAGGGCTTCAAGCGACCCTTGGGTGTCACACCTTAAAACAACCGGAAGCTGGGCTTCTGATGGGGTTTTGGCGGAAGCTGTCGGCTCAACAGGAACCGGGGCTTGGGGCTGGGAAGAAAGAATGGCCCCGACAGGCGGAAGTGAGCTAAAACCAAGCAACTGAACGGGGGTGCTGGGACCGGCGGCAGACAGGGGACGGCCGGAAGAATCGGCAACAGCTTTGATTTTTACCGCAGAATCTCCGAGATAAAGACTGTCGCCGGGGTGAAGAGTTCCCTGGCGGACGATAACGGTGGCCACCGGGCCACTATTTTTATCAAGGCGGGATTCGATAATGAAAACTTCAGGAGAAGAATCGGGGTCGGCTTTTAGTTCCATGACTTCGGCGTGGAGACGAATCTGGTCTAAAAGTTTGTCAACTCCCTGGCCGGTTTTGGCAGAAAGCAACAGACAAGGAACCTGGCCGCCGTAGTCTTCAGGAGTAAGCCCCAGCTCGACTAATTGGCCTTTGACTTTGTCGGGATTAGCGCCGGGGAGATCGATTTTGTTAATAGCGACAATAACGGGAAGATTGGCATTTTTGATATGTTCCAAACATTCCTTGGTTT
>Ga0172375_10002069_pt1 | contig 31732 bp, 24 predicted proteins | sample LakKiv1m_FD_114537 | JGI IMG/M metagenome (GOLD analysis project Ga0172375, IMG submission 114537) | Freshwater microbial communities from Kabuno Bay, South-Kivu, Congo - kab_092012_11.1m | ecosystem: Environmental > Aquatic > Freshwater > Lake | place: Democratic Republic of the Congo... | reverse complement strand
CTCAGGCTTCAAAGGATTTGCTCATAAGCCGCAAGGAGCACTCGAAACCCCCTATTTTGCATGCTGGAAAGGTTTCTTCGGGCTCACCAAAGTCCTGTTGCTCGCCTCCCCGCTTTTGGACAGTCTTTTGAGGGTAAAGGCAACCTGAAATAAGAGTCAACGGCCTGACCATGTAAAATCAGATAGTTACCTGTCCAAAAAGCCCGTTTTCAGTTTATTTTGGACAGTAGTGAATTTGACCCATTGACGTGTCCCGGGTGCCGGGCTGGATGAGGATCATCGCCTTTATCGAGCATAATGACGTCATCAAAAAAATACTCAAGCACCTGGGTCTATGGGAAATCAAACAAAGGCCTCCACCGAAGGCAACCGGCCCGGCCCCCGATTACAGTATCGACTATCCTGTATCTCAACTCTCCGGTTCCGATAATTGGCTTTATGTCGACCCTCAGTATCCAGAGACATACGCTGCCTGATTCTTGAAAAAAGATCGGGATCAATGGGTCGCTTTACCTAAATTCCCAGCATTCCCAGAATTCCCGGCGTCAAAGGGCCGCATGAGCCACTTACCTCAAGCAGGCCCACCCTGAACTTATGGCATCTTTTTTTGGTGCCTTATGCCGACCACAATATCCTGCGGTTACATTTCCCTTGACGCCCAAGCCCGTTTTTAGTATATTTCCTCCTCAAAAAAGCGAGTTCTTATCACCTGAACAATTACAATTACGTGGTTTTCGTATTTATTCCGCATTAACTGGATAATTACGCATCGCCAAGGGGAGACTTGAACCAACGAAGTTCCTTTGACTTCATTCATGTCTTATAAGGACGTTTATCTCTCACTGTCAACCCTTAAAACGCTATTTTATAAACTTCGTAACGGCTTGTAAGGGCAAGAAAAACGCACAACAAAAAATATTGCTTCAAAATCTGGAGGTGTGTTAAGATTATTCTTTAAGTTAAGGTGGTTTGGACTCGTCTCTGTGCTAAATTAAATTGTACGAGGTCAAAAGGTTCCCAGATTAGAACTGCCTGCGGGGCACTTTTTCTGCTCTTTGTAGCTAACATCTCCTGGAGACGTTGGGAACAACGGCTGTCATGACTGATGTGGAGTGAGAATTATGCCTTTAAGGATCACTACCAAAAGCTATTGTGGGCGTCCCCCAGCGGAACAGCCCCCTTCCGCAGTCTTTACTTCCCAGGGCGGAACCCTTGGCCGAGCCCCTGACAATGATCTCGTCCTGCCCGATCCCGAAAAAGTCATCTCCCGCGCTCATGCCGTCGTCCGTTTTGAAAATGGTGCGTATTTTCTGTCCGACACCAGCCTGGCGGGCACGGCCATTATCAATCGAGGCATCATCCTCCATAAGGATACTCCCCAAAACACCGTCCGCCTGGAAGACGGCGACCAACTCCGAATCGGGGACTATGAACTGGCCGCTGCCATCTCTGAAAACCATGAACCGGCCTTTCCTTCTCCACCGGCCAGCTTTACCCCTGGGTCTTATTCTCCCGGACCCATTGCCGGGATCGGCAGCAGCGAGGAGCAAGATGACCTGGAGCGTTTGCTTAATTCCGGTAAATCCCCTGAAACCGGCGCCTATGGCCCATCCGATCTCTTCCCGCCTCAACCGTCCGGCGCTGCTTCCGATTTTCTCCGCGGTCCCGCCCACCAGGAGAGCTTTACCCCGCCACCAACAGCCGTCTCACCCGTAGAATCGAAGATACCAGCCAATTTCAATCTGGCAGATTTGCTGGACAGCCTGGACAAACCGGAAGCAATTCAGGAATCCACGGATTTCCCTGAGATTCCCTTGCCATCCGGCGAAGAGCCGGTAAATTCACCTGTCCTTGCACCAATACCGGAACCCTTGCCAGTGGAACAAGTTGCTCCAGCGCCACCCTCACCGGCCCCAATGCAACCGGCGACTGCCACAAGCCAGCGAGCGCAGGTGCAAGCCCCCCCCTCTTCCGGCCCGCCTGCCCAGGAGACGGTCGCCTATCATCCGCCTCCGCCCAGCGAGTCCATCGACACCATCCGTTGGCAAGTGCATGAGGAACTGGCCGCACTTTTTTTCAAAGCAGCCGGCATCGACGCCCAGACTTCGTTACAACCGGAAGAAATTGCTGAACTCATACGGATGGCGGGAGCGTTCATCAAGGAAATGACCGGCGGTCTCATGACCATGTTGCGGGGACGAATGGAGATGAAGAATCAATTCAGGGTTTCGAGGACCATGCTTCTCACGAAGGGAAACAATCCCCTGAAATTTTCCCTGACTGCCGAAGACGCCCTCAAGTTGCTGTTTATCGAGAAAAAACCGGGATTTTTGCCAGCGATTGAGGCAGTGCAGCAGGGCTGCCGTGACATTATGAATCACGAAATAGCTACAACCGCGGCAAATCAGGCAGCGCTCATCGCTATTCTGAAGCAGTTTGATCCCACGAATTTCAGCCAGCAGTTCAAAGAAGGATTTGCCATTCAAAAAAAATCGAAATGCTGGGATATATATTGCCAAGCTTATCCAAAACTCACTAAAAACGCACAAGATAAATTTTACGGCGAAGATTTCGCTCAAGGCTACGAGAAGCAGATGCAGAAGCTCCAGGCTGGCTTCAGAGATTAGTGCCCAGGTTATAAACCTGGGTAATGTCACCAAGTCATTGACATAGCGCTGGGTAAGCCAGCAGCTCGGCAAAGGTCCACCGATGATCTACCACACGTGCTTCGATAGCCGGGGTCTTGGGGCGGAAGACGCGATCCTGGCCTCGGCTGAGCGTTTCATGGGGACGGATCAAGTTATAGCAGGCCACACAGATGGCAAACTTGGCCTTTAGCCAGCGCACCGAACGGGCAGCCGTCGGCGATTTGCGTGCAAGATGGGCATCCCACAGTCGCCAGTCCAAATTGGAACGCTCAATGTAGGCGGTATTGATCGTCCGGCTGGGAGATTCGGCCAGTCTTTTCGAAATGTGCGGCTCACTGCCGTAGACTATTTGGCGCTTAACCTTGACAACCCGTGCACCCTGGCGCGTCTTATGAACCGTAGCATAATCCAGATCCGGATCAATTATCCGTTGAGGATTGCAAGGCCGACCGGGTTCGCGAGTGGGAACCGCTGGTACCAGTTTGTGAAACAACTCCCCAAGGACCGTGGCGTAATGGGGTAGTTCATCGGAGACAAACAGAGGCTTGTTCTGGGCGCGGTCGGTCAAATCGCGCAACATCCGCCGGCATCGTCCAGTTCGCGCCCACCAATCCAGAATGTGATCAGCAGGCGCGTGGGGGCGTCGATGGCCGTCCAGATCCACGTTTGCCCGTACTGGTTCTCAAGGTCCCCCGGGGCGACAGAACTTTTCTTTTTTTTACAAAGGTCCATAGTTCGTCAAGCTGGGCCTCGGTCAATTGCAGTGACGTTAGCAAGCCGGAAAGCACTCTGGCACAATGCTCCCCGGCACGCAGGATCACCCGGTTGACGGTGTCCTTGTCGAGCCCCAGGAGTCGAGCTGTGGCTCGGACACCGACCCCCTCGGCCGCGTGGTGGATGATCTGCTGGATCGCTTCAGCTGGCAGATGCAGCCCAACCAGCGCACTGGCCCGGGAGGCTGCAAAACGCTTGCCGCAGGTACGGCAGTAGAGCAACTCGCGGTTATTGTTCTTGCCATACTTACCGCGAAAGCCGATGTTGCCATGCCCTCGCAGGCCGTAATCCTTGCATTGTTCGTTGGGGCAGAAGGATTGTTCAAACTTGTTCATAGATTGCCCCCGTCTCTAATGTAGACTTGACTACGGCAATCCTACTACAGACATGAACTATATGTCAACTAAATGGTGACATTACCATAACCTGGTAGATGACGAGAATAATACTGATGAATGAGAAAGGGAAAGTTGTCTGGTCGGAAGGCATGTTTCTTCGACCCCAGCATTTTCAGCAGCATGACCGCTATGTAACCAACCTTATCCGTGGCTGCTGTGAGCCGCTGAAAAGCTATGGATGGGGCTTTGCCGGCCTTTCTCTTGACCAGGGTCTTCTGAAGATCGGCAAGGTGGCCCTCACGGAAGCCAAAGGCATTTTCCCGGACGGCACCCCATTTAACCTACCGGAAGATGATGCCCTGCCTCTTCCCCTGGAAATTCCTGCCGACATCTATAACGAAACAGTCTTCCTGGTTTTGCCGCTGCAGCGGCCTGAAACCATTGAGAGCGACAGCGACCTCTATCAGGACAGCCTTGCCCGCTACCGTTCCATAACCCTTGACCGACGGGACACCAACAGCGGCTTTGAAAGCAAGGCCCAGGTGCAGGTGGGTGGACTCAAGACCCGGCTTGAACTGCAGAGCAAGGAACGTTCAGGTTATGCATGCCTGGGCATCGGCCGTATTATCGAAAAACAGGCCGATCAGAACGTGCTCCTTGACGATCGATACATACCGCCGACCCTCAACTGTCTGGCAATCCCCAAATTGAGCGGATTCATCAGGGAACTGCAGGGGTTGCTGAATGCCCGAGGTGAATCGCTGGCCGACCGGGTTACCCAGTCAGGACACGGCGGAGTCGCTGAAATCGCCGATTTTCTGCTTCTGCAACTCGTCAACCATTTTCAGCCTCTTTTCAACCACTTGACCCAATGCTCCAACCTTCATCCGGAAGACTTCTTTCGCCAGGCAATCCAACTAGCGGGTGAACTCTCGACTTTTTTCCTGCAGACAAAACGTCCGGCCGCTCTCCCTGAATACGACCACGACGATCTCCAGGCCACCTTCACCGCGGTTATGCAAGAATTGCGGCAGCTATTTGGCATGGTCAACGTTCCGCTCGCCACACGCATTCCCCTCAGCAAGCCCAAATTTGGCATTTACGCTGCAAAAAAACCCGAGACCGAACTGCTGGAAAACGCCGTCTTCGTGCTCGCCGCCAACGCACAGGTGCCTGCCGATTACCTTCGCATTAATTTCCCACGCCAGATCAAAATCGGGCCGGTGGAAGAAATTCAGCAACTGGTAGGTTCTGCCCTCCCGGGCATCTCTATTCAACCTCTGCCGGTGGCGCCACGGCAGATTCCTTATCATATGGGTTTTTCCTATTTCGAGCTGAACAAACATAGTGAGATCTGGCAAAAAATTCTCACTTCAGGCGGATTCGCCTTCCATATTGGTGGCAATTTCCCCGGCCTGGAACTGGAATTCTGGGCCATAAAAAAGGTAGAGTAGAAGAAATGACCGACAAGCGATATTCCGCACCCACATCCGACGAGGATAGAACCATCCTGCGTCCCTCCCCCGGAGGCCGCAGGCGGCAGGTTCCGCCATCCAGCACGTCCATGGGCCAGGGGATACCAGGAGGTGATCTGCCGGTAGGAATCATGCCCGGCTCGAACCCTCTAGTCGATCTGGCGCTTTCATTGCTGTCCCTGGTGCTACAACTGAAAAACATGGCCTACTGCGCCGACATCGATGCCTTACAAAATCGTATTGTCGAGTCGATCAAAAAATATGACAGTCAGGTTCAACAACAGAATTTTCCCCAGGCACAGAGTCGGACAGCCACTTATTTTCTCTGCACCCTGCTGGATGAAACTGTCCTGAACACACCGTGGGGCAGTGCTAGTGCCTGGGGGCACAACAGCCTCCTCATCCAGTTTCATGGCGAGGCCTGGGGTGGGGAAAAATTCTTCGATATTGTCACCCATCTGGTCCAACAACCTTCCCGGAATCTTGCCCTCATCGAGCTGGCCTACCTTTGTTTGAGCCTGGGGTTTGAGGGAAAATACCGACGTATCGACAAAGGGCTGCGGCAGCTTGAGGGGCTGCGTCAGGAACTGTATCTGACAATGCAGAGACAGAAAAACATCGATGAGCCGGAACTTTCTCCTTTCTGGCGGGGCCTCGGCAACATCCGCAACCGTGTAACCCATCACCTGCCACCCTGGGTATTCGCGCTCGTTGCGGCTGCTTTACTCATGGTTGTTTATCTGGGTTTTGCCTATGCGATCAACCGGTCCTCCAATCATGTATTCGATCGTTTATCCGCCATCGCCCAGGAAGAAGCCCGGGTACCCTCATACCGGCCAACAGCTCCTCCCCGCCCTGAGGTTCTGACCAGGGCGGAGCGGTTCACAAGGCTTCTGGCGCCGGAAATCAATGAGAATAAGGTCGAAGTCGGGGATGGCAACCTGCTGCGTATCCTCAATGCCTTCCCCTCCGGTAGCGCTCAGCTTAAGGAAGAGTATCGGCCCATGATGAAGAAGATTGCTGAAGAGCTGAACAATGATTCGTCACGGATTATTGTTGTAGGCCACACCGACGCTGCCCCGATTTTTTCCGCCCGTTTCCCCTCGAACTGGCATCTTTCCCAGGCGCGGGCCAAAAACGTGGCGGACATGCTCGTGACTTTTGCCCCTCTGCAGGAGAGAATCAGCTTCGAAGGCCGCGGGGCGATGGAACCCATCGCTTCTAACGACACCGATGTAGATCGGGCGCGAAATCGCCGGATCGATATCCGAATCAGGTGAGGAATGAAAGCTCTTATCGGATTTCTTAAAACTCCCGTAATTATTCAGGGCATCGGAGTACTCGCCCTCTGCATCCTGGTATGGTTTGCGGGGCCATTAGTGGCCATTGCCGGTCACGTCCCGTTCGATCCGCCCTTCAACCGTCTGCTCGCCATCTTCTTGATTGTTGTGGTCTGCGAACTGCTTATCGTCATCAAGCAATTCCGCGCCAACCGGAAAGACAAAGAGTTCATCCAAGACCTGGCCACGGCTGCCCCGGACCGGGAACAGGAAGGCCTTGCCACGGCGCAGGACGAAGAAAGGTCTGCCCTGCAGCAAAAGTTTGAACAGGCACTGCGCCTGCTCAAGGAGACTAGGGCGAAGAGCAAGCGGGACAAGCAGTATCTGTACGAATTGCCCTGGTATGTCATTATCGGTGCTCCGGGCTCAGGCAAGACCACCCTGCTGCTTAATTCCGGTCTCAAATTTCCGCTCTCCGACAGGATGGGTGCAAGCCCGATCGAAGGGGTGGGCGGGACCAGAAACTGCGACTGGCTATTTACCCAAGACGCCGTCTTCCTTGATACCGCCGGCCGGTATGCCACGCAGGACAGCCATAAGGCCATCGACGAAGCCGGTTGGAAAGAGTTTCTGGAGCTGATCAAGAAATACCGGCCGCGGCGGCCCATCAACGGCGTTCTCGTCACCATGAGCGTGGATGATTTCCTGCGGTGGAAAGAGGATGAGATCAATCGTTATGCCAAGGCATTACGCCAGCGCATCAACGAGCTTTACAGCCTGCTGCGCGTCCAGTTCCCCATCTATATGCTTTTTACCAAGTGTGACCTGTTGGCGGGCTTCACGGACTTTTTTGCAGATCTCAAGGAGGAACAACGACAGGAGGTCTGGGGAAATACTTTCCAGGATGCAAGGTCCGATCGAACGGAAGAGCAAATCACCCGGTTCGAGGGAGATTTCGATGAATTGCTCCGCCGTCTGCAGACAAGGACGCTTCGTCGAATTCATGAGGAAGGCGACTTGCAGCGCCGCGGACTCATTCTCAATTTTCCAAATCAGTTTGCTCTGCTGCGTTCAGGGATCCTCGCCTTTTTGCACAATTCCTTTGGACGAAGCGGCTATGAACCTGAACTGCTGTTGCGGGGAGTATATCTTACCAGCGGTACGCAGGAAGGCACCCCCATCGACCGAGTCATGGGAATCCTGGCCGCCTCTTACGGCCTTGATCGACAGAGCGCCCCGCTCTTCAGCGGCCGCGGCAAGAGCTATTTCATCACCCGCTTACTCAGAGATGTTATTTTTCCTGAAGCGGATCTGGCGGGCTTCGATCCTGTGGTGGAACGGCGCCATCGTCTCCTGCAAATGGCCGCCTTCGGCGCCATCCTCGCCTCGGTGGTCCTAGTGCTTACCCTCTGGCTCGTCAGTTTTGCCCGCAACCAGTCAGCTATTGCAGACTTTACCAAGGCGATAACCCTGCTGGAAAAACCGGTCTCTGAAGCATCAGTTCAAAACAGCGAGATCAGATCCCTGTTCGAACGGCTTAACGCCCTGCAGGCTGCCAAAAAGGTCTATGAAGGTCACTCCATCTGGATGACTTTCGGGCTCTTTCAGGGGGACAAACTCTCCGCCGGCGCTGAAGAGGTGTATGAACAACTGCTCAAAAAACGTCTTTTCCCAGCCATCATCCATGATCTGGAACAGGAACTCAACGCGCGGGTGATTGAAGGCTCGAAGACAAACTACGAGGGCTTGTATAATCTGATCAAGGTCTATCTGATGATGGGGATGCCCGATAAAATGGACCTCCGGACAGCCCGCGACTGGACTCGGGCGCATTGGGAGAATCAGTATGCCCGGGAGCCGGAGCTGCAGGAACAACTTGTTGAACACAGCGAGAATCTCTTCAAAAGTTCCTTTGACCCTGCATCCCTCAACCAGGGACTCATCGTTCAGGCGCGGCAACTCTTGAATGCAACCCCTTTGTCGGTACAGATTTACACCCAGCTTAAAAGCGAAACCTTCCCGGATCATTCCCTGGATTTTAGCCTCGGCGATGCACTGGGGCCATATGGGGCAACGGTGTTCTCGACAACCTCTGCCGGTGGAAACCTAAAAGATCACCAGATTCCAGGACTTTATACCTACCAGGGTTATGTAGCGTATTTTCAGAAAAAAGGGCTGGATTACATCAAGGAGGCACTGGCGCACAATTGGGTTCTTGAAAATCCTGCGGCCAATAGGGAGAGTGACCTTGAACGGCTGTTTGATGACCTGCAGAAACTCTATTTTCATGATTACAAAAATCATTGGCAGAACCTGCTGGATAGCCTCGTTTTCAAAAAACCGGACAGCATCAACCGGGTGGTTGAAATCATTGACAGACTGGGAGGACCTGAAAGCCCCTTACGGTATCTCCTGCTAGCACTGGAAAAAAATACCATTCTCATCACCACCCCTCAAGCGAAGGGGCAATTGCTGAAGGATGAGACGCAAAAGAAACTTGTTGAAAAGGCTAAACAGTTTTTGGCCTCACCCGGATCAGGTGGGGCAACCCAAGACCTTCCCAAGGAAGTCCAGCGCTATTTCGAGCCCTTGACCAACCTGGTCCATTCCTTAGGCGGAGCTCCGGCACCGCTGGACAAGGTAATCGCCAGCCTTAACCAGGTCCGCGACGTCTTAATGCAAATCAGCACCGCGGCAAAAAGCGATGAGCAGGCCTTTAATATCGCCAAGGGCAGATTGAGCGAATCAGGGGCCGGCGACCCTATCAATGCTGCCAACAATGAATTCCGGCTGCTTCCGGAACCCATCAGGAGTTGGCTTCTTTCCCTTTCCTCGTTCGGCTGGGACCTTACGCTCAGCAGCGCAAAGAAGGAATTGGACGCTGTCTGGAAGACCGACGTTTTCGCAGCTTACGCCAAGAGCCTGCAAGGACGTTATCCGCTGTTCAAAAGTGCCAATATTGACGTGACGATGATTGACTTCTGCCGCTTTTTCGCTCCTAACGGCATCATCGATCAGTTTTTCAAATCCCGACTCGGCTCATTTGTCGACACAAGTTCTCCCAAGTGGAGGCTGATTGGGATGGACAATTCCAAGGTCGAGATGCGAAAGGAAACGCTGGACCAGTTTTACAAGGCGGCGAGAATCAGGGACGCCCTTTTCGCCGCTGGGGGCGCGACCCCATCTGTGAGTTTTGAACTGAAACCGGTGTCCATGGATGATAACGTCGGGACCTTTAGGATCAGCATTGAAGGCCAGACAGCATCCTACAGCCATGGCCCATCAAGGCCTGAAAAGTTTGTCTGGCCGGGCCCCGAAACGAACGCCGGCGTCAGATTGACCTTCCTTACCCTGAATGGACAAGAATTCAGCAAATCAGAGGAAGGACCCTGGGCGTGGATAAAAACACTGGACAAGGCATCGATGGAGAACACGACCTGGCCGGACCGATTCCTCGTGACTTTCCAGGTTCATGACTTCAAGGCCCGCTATGAATTGCGGGCCAACAGTGTCAATAACCCCTTCAGGTTGCCGGAACTGGAGAGCTTCCGCTGCCCGGAGTCTTTATAATGTCCAATCAGCAACCCCCAGGATATTTCGGCAAGTTTCCCATCATGGGTGACTTTGTTTCCCGGCGCTTGCCGGCTGATTTCATTCGGGGCTGGGATGCCTGGCTCCAAGGGTCCCTTGCGGAAAGCCGAAAAGTTCTTGGGGATATCTGGCTTTCCCTCTACCTCACCAGCCCGCTCTGGCGTTTTATACTGAGCCCGGGTATCTGCGGTCCGAACGGCTGGATGGGGATCTTAATGCCGAGTGTTGACCGTGTGGGCCGTTATTTCCCCTTGACGCTAGCTACTGTCATCAACCAGGGCAATGGCCTTGCCGGTCTTTTCTTGTCAGCTGCGGACTGGTTCGGGCGGATGGAACATCTGGCCCTGTCCTGCCTGGAAGATGACTTCGATCTCGATGTCTTTGATCGGGAATTACAGAAAGAGGAATTGCCCACCCCCTTGGGCAGCGATCCCGTTCAGGTATCGGACAAGGACCATGAAAATGGGCAGCGCTTCATGGCGATGCATGCTGAGATGCAAAGCCTCAGCCAGATGCCTGAGGCCATCATTCAACTTGGCTCCAGTCTGCTTGCAAATTATCTGCCGACGTACAGCCTGTGGAGTAGTAGCGGCTCCGAATTGGTAAAGCCCTGTTTGCTGGTCTATCAGGGACTACCCCCGGTGACATTTTTCACGGATTTGCTCAGAGGACAGTGGCCCAGCACCTTGCGGCAGTGGAAGGTTTCCTCCGCTGTTCCCCCACCTGCCGCTCTTGCGACTGATGCTGCCGGCAAACCGCCGCCGAGTCTCTCCGTTTCCCCTCCGTCCTGGCAGTGGCATTCAAGCGCCATGACTTCTGAGGGAAAGATACGCACAAAGAATGAAGACTCCTACCTGGATCATCCGGCAGCAGGTCTCTGGGTTGTCGCTGACGGAATGGGGGGGCACTGGGCCGGAGAGGTGGCTAGTAAAACGGTGGTTGACGCTTTGACCACACTACCGGTTGGCAATGACCTCGAAAGTGCCCTGTCCGAGGCGTCCGAGCGCCTTCGCGCCGTCAACGGCAGGTTGATCGCCATGGCGGAAGAAGAGGAGGGTGGCAGGACCATGGGCAGTACGGTTGTTGCAATGCTGGCCATGCAAAACCAGGGGGCGGCAATCTGGGCAGGCGACAGCAGGCTATACCGGCTGCGCGGCCAAATTCTAACACAGCTCACCAGGGACCATTCCCTGGTCGAGGAACTTGTCAGACAAGGGACCTTTACAAAAGCTGGAGCGGAACAGGGAGTAAGTTCCAATGTAATCACCAGGGCCGTGGGTGGCCAACAAGAATTGGTCCTTGATACTATTACTTTCCAGGTAGAATCCGGCGATGTCTACCTCCTTTGCAGCGATGGTCTGGTGCGGGAAGTGCAGGATGAGGAAATCAGCAGCATCTTGCGCTGGCATGAACGTGACAGATGCGCCCGGGCGCTCGTGGAGCTGTCTCTGGAGCGAGGCGCCAGGGACAATGTCACAGTCGTCGTCATATGGCCGGAACCTGGGGGGAAGGCCATGGGCGGGGGAGGAATGACTTGATGCTCAGGGTCCACGATAGGAGGTTGCCATGTGAGTGTCATTTGTCTTGGACTGACGAGTGAGATTAGAAAAATAATTCCCAAAGTATCCCGTGAAAACTAACCGGCAATATGGGTTTAACACCATGCCTTTATTCAAACGATTATTTGGAAAGAATCAGACAACGGAAGAAAGGGTGCGCGTGATTGACGTAGATTTGCTGCTTAAGGATATAACGGCGGAGGCTCCTTCCGGTACTGAGGATCTGGAGTATGACCCAGCCTTCATCGGCCTGGAAAAACTGGCCGAAGGCATCCCGGAAAAACGGGTGGGCGACAAGATCATTGAGGAAGCCCGTGAACCCTCCTGGAAAGAAGTAAAAACCGCTGCCCTGGCGCTGCTGGAGCGAACCCATGATATCAGGGTGACAATCTCGCTTCTTCGCGCCCTCCTGCACACCGACGGTCTTCTAGGGGTGCGTGATGGTCTCGCTCTGCTCAGCGACATGATTGAGAGATACTGGGATACCCTCTATCCGCAGCTGGATCCTGACGACAATAATGATCCGACCCAGCGTGTAAATATCCTGATGGCCTTATGTGATCGGGAGATGATCCTTCTTGACCTTATGAAAACACCCCTCTGTTCATCCAGAGCGGTTGGGACTTTTTGCCTGCGGGACATTCATATCGCTACCGGCAAAATTTCCGTAACGGAAGAAGAGAAGGAAAAGGCTGTAAACACCGCTACCATAAATGCGGCATTTCAGGATTGTGGGGCGGAGATTTTACAGGAAACGATAACGGCTATTGCCGAATCTCTGGAATACGTCAACCGGATGGAAGCAATGCTTGTCGAGAGGCTTGGCGCCTCTGATGCCCCGCATTTTGGAGAAATCCGTCAAGTCCTCAGTGACATGAACACTGCCATGGGGAACCAACAGTCCACTGCTGTGCCAGGCCCCACAATGGATCAGGAACCGTCACCACAGGCAGAAGCCCTCGCATCAGGGACAAAACAACGGCCGACTCGGGCAACCCCAACCAATATGGGCAACCAAATGGAAGAAATTACCAGCCGCCAGGACGTTATTTCCCTGCTGACCAAAATCTGTTCATATTACGAGCAAAATGAACCGGCCAGCCCTGTCCCCCTGCTACTTAGACGCGCCATGGGGCTGGTGGAGAAGGATTTTTTAACAATTATGGAAGACTTGGTCCCGGACAGCGTCTCCCAAATCAAACTCTTAGGCGGCATTAAGGATGTTTAGGGGTGTTGCGAAATAACCATTACATCTCAAACCATTTCGATACGGCTCCTTATGCCGTTCACGGTTTTGCGATGTTATAGTTATTTATTTACAACGGCTTAGTCACAAATTGTGTATAGCACGGAAATAGGGGACCACTGGCTTTGGGTACTTTCGTTTTTCGTGAAGGATGGTCTTAATCTCTAAAAAACTTGTAAATTGAAGGAGGTAGACATATGGCCCTGAGCAGTCAGAAATTTATTGCCAGAAATCGAGCACCGCGCGTCCAAATTGAATACGATGTGGAGCTATACGGCGCCGAGAAAAAATTGGAGTTGCCCTTTGTCATGGGGGTGCTGGCCGACCTGGCTGGCAAGCCGCAGGAAGGAGTGAACCCCGCGCCGATTGAGGACCGCAAATTTCTGGAAATCGATGGGGACAATTTCAATGAACGCCTTAAGGCCATGAAACCCCACGTCGCTTTCCGGGTTCCCAACACTCTTACCGGTGAAGGCGAGATGAGTGTCGACATCACCTTCGAGAGCATGGATGATTTTTCCCCGGCAGCAATCGCTCGGAAGGTAAGTGGCCTCAAGGAGTTACTGGAGGCGCGGACCCAGTTGGACAACCTACTTACCTTCATGGACGGCAAAGCGGGCGCCGAGGAATTGATTGCCAAGCTCATCAATGACCCTGCGCTGCAGCAGACCCTCTCCTCTGCCCCCAAAACCGGGGGCACGGGCGGCTCCTCAACCTCAGGAAAGGAGGCATAACCCATGCCAGAATCAGATACCCTGAAACAAGCTGAGACGGCGGCAAAGACGCTTGAGACAGGTGATTTTCAAGCACTGCTGCAGAAGGAGTTCAAACCTAAAAGCGATCGGGCACAAGAGGCCGTGGAAAGCTCCGTCCGTACCCTGGCGGAATATGCCCTCAAGGAGGTCGATCTGGTTTCCGCCAATGCGGTGGAAACCATTGAGGCCATCCGTGCCGCTATCGATAAAAAACTCTCGGAACAGATCAACCAGATTCTCCATCAGCCCGATTTTCAGAATCTTGAAGGGACTTGGAGAGGCTTGCATTATCTGGTCAATAACACGGAAACCGATAGCATGCTGAAGATCCGGGTCCTGAACATCAGCAAGCAGGAACTGGGCAAGACGCTGAAAAAATTCAAGGGGACCCGCTGGGATCAAAGCCCGGTGTTCAAGAAGATTTATACTGCGGAATATGACCAGATGGGCGGTGAACCCTATGGCTGCCTTGTTGGTAACTATTACTTCGATCACAGCCCGCAGGATGTGGACCTGATGGGAGAAATGGCAAAAAACTGCGCCGCGGCCCATACGCCGTTCATTGCAGGGGTCTCTCCCTCCGTGATGCAGATGGATTCATGGTCGGAACTCTCCAACCCTGCGGACTTGGCAAAAATTTTTACCACGCCGGAATATGCAGCCTGGCGATCCCTGCGGGAATCCGATGACGCCCGGTATCTCGGGCTCGCCATGCCCCGCTTCCTGGCTCGTCTGCCTTACGGCGCCAAGACCGCGCCCGTTGAGGAATTCGACTTTGAGGAAGATACTGAGGGAGCGGACAGCAATAAGTACTGCTGGGCCAATTCCGCGTTTGCCATGGCCACCAATATTACCAGAGCCTTTAAATACTTTGGCTGGTGTTCAAGGATCCGTGGGGTTGAATCAGGAGGGGCGGTGGAAGGCCTTCCCGTCCATACCTTCCCCACCGATGACGGCGGAGTGGACATGAAGTGTCCAACGGAAATCGCTATCGGCGACCGTCGTGGGGCGGAACTGGACAAGCTCGGCTTCATGCCGCTGATCCATAGAAAGAACTCGGATTTCGCCGCCTTCATCGGAGCGCAATCCTTGCAGAAGCCGGCAGTGTATGATGATCCCGATGCAACGGCCAACGCCAACCTGGCGGCCCGTCTGCCCTATCTCTTTGCCTGCTGCCGTTTCGCTCATTACCTCAAGTGCATCGTCCGGGACAAGATCGGGTCCTTCAAGGAACGGCAAGATATGCAGAAATGGCTGCAGAACTGGATTATCCAGTATGTCGATGGCGACCCCGCCAACTCAACCGAAGCCACCAAGGCGCGCAGACCACTCGCCGCCGCCGAAGTCGTTGTCCAGGAGGTGGAAGGCAACCCTGGCTACTACACTTCAATTTTTTATCTGCGTCCGCACTATCAGTTGGAGGGATTGACGGTCTCCCTGCGTTTGGTTTCCAAATTGCCTTCCCAGAAAGGAAGCTAAGTACCTGCTGGTACCAGGCTAATATAGAACATTATAAATGAGGAGGAGAACAGTATGGCTGTAGACATGTTTTTGAAAATCGATGGCATCAAAGGCGAATCACAGGACTCGAAACACAAAGATGAAATTGATGTACTGTCCTGGTCCTGGGGCATGAGTCAGAGCGGCACCAGCCACATGGGCGGTGGCGGCGGAGCGGGCAAGGTCAATGTGCAGGACCTCTCCATCACCAAGTATATCGACAAGGCCACGCCGAACCTGATGATGTACTGCTGCAACGGAAAACACATAAAGGAGATGAAGCTGACTGTTCGTAAGGCCGGTGAAAACGCTTTGGAATACCTGAAGATTACTATGACAGTTGGCCTCATCTCTTCTGTCAGCAGCGGAGGAAGCATGGGCGAGGACCAGTTGACGGAAAACATCTCCCTGAACTTCGCCAAGGTTAAGATTGAATACACCGCGCAGAAACCTGATGGAACTGCGGACACCACCATCCCGAAGGTATGGAATATTGAGCGGAATGTCGAGGAAGGCTGATTTTCCTCTACGGGCAATGGAGCTCAAGTATGCCTGTTTTGGGCATCGGCGACCGGACACACTCCTGCACAAGGGGGTCAGACATGCACGCTGAACAACTGCTTCACGATGGAGACATCCAGGGGGCTCTCCGGGAAATTAAGGATCAGGTCAGCAAACAGCCTGACAAAGCCTCCCACCGTGTTTTTCTTTTCCAGCTCCTGGCCGTGCTTGGCGATTGGGAACGGGCATTGAACCAATTGAACGTAATCGGCGAGATGGAAAAGGATGCCTGGCCCATGACCCACCTCTATCGCGGGGCCCTGCACTGTGAGGTCTTTCGCGCGGAGGTCTTTGCCGGCCGTCGCAAGCCGCTGGTCTTTGGGGAACCACCTCAGTGGATTGCCCTGCTGCTGGAATCACTCCGGTTGTTAAATGAAAAGCATCACCGCCAGGCGGTTGCCCTCCGTGACCAGGCCTTTGAACAGGCAACGGAAAGCGCGGGGCAGATCAATGAACAGCCTTTTTCATGGCTTGCCGATGCCGATACGCGTTTAGGGCCGGTACTTGAGATCATTCTCAATGGACGCTATTACTGGGCCCCTGTGGCGCAGGTAAGCGCTTTATCAACGAAAGAACCCGAGAACCTCCGCGATCTGGTCTGGCTGCCTGCCCAATTCACCTGGGTGAACGGCGGCCAGGCCTATGGGCTGGTGTTGGTCAGGTATCCGGGTTCGGAAACCTCGGACGACTCCGCCATCCGGATGTCCAGAAAGACAGAATGGCGGGAAATAGCGGAGGGCATTCACCAGGGCTTTGGCCAACGAATGTTGACCACCGACCAGGATGAATATCCTTTGCTTGAGATACGTAGCATATACATTAAATAAAAGTTGCGAAATGACTGAACTGACCCCCAACGAACGATTGCAACCCTCTCTGCTGGACAGGTTGACGGACAATAGCCCAAAGACGGAAACAGAGTCACGCGAGGAAAGGGTTTTGTCGTTTCGGCAGCTCCGTAAATCCGTGATCCGTGATCTGGAATGGATGCTGAATACCGGCCACCTGGAGACCACGCAGGATCTGAGTGAATACCCCGAGGTCAGGCGCTCGGTCCTGAACTATGGTATTCCTGACATTGCCGGCGCCACTGCCAGCAGCATGGACGCCTACCAGCTAGAGCTTGCACTTCGACAGGCCATTCTGGATTTCGAACCGCGTATTCTGCCGCACAATCTTAGGATACAGATTATCCGGGATGATAAGGAAATGAGTATCAATTCGATTATTCTGGAAATCGAAGGAGAGGTCTGGGGACAACCAGTGCCGGAGCATCTTTACCTGAAAACAGTGCTGGACCTGGAGTTGGGGCTTTTCCAGTTTCCTGAGTGAAAAGCACAATTGCTTGCGCAACCGAATAGATATTGCGTACCTTATGTCTGCTGTCCAACCGAAGACAATGCTCACATAGAATAGTAGAATATCAATGGGTTCCTATACTAAGGCCCTTGGCCCCGAATCTCAAAAGATTGTTACTCAGCTTTCACCCAAGATTCTTGATGCTTGCAGCAAGGCCCAAGACGAATTGGCTGCCGGCCGCGGCCTGACTGAAAAGACTCGCTGGTTCGGCACGACACCTGCGGCGACCGTCAAGACCAATGTCGGCAAACTACGCGCATTCTTTAATCTCAATGCGATAACGTTACGCTTCGCCGGCGGCCCTGACAAAAAAGGGCAAGACACCGCTGCTGCTTTAATGCCTTCCCAGGGGTGGAGAGATTATACGAGCGTCACGAGGGCCCATAATACATCGTTCGAAATGTACCTCAATTCCGATTGGGAACAAATGCCGCTCTGGAGAACGCAACCTCTTCAGACAGCGGGCGATGGCGGTAAATTCGCTGCGCTGGTGCATGAGTTATCACATCTGTGCTTTAACACCGAAGATCACAGTTACACGTCCCAAAAAGCCGTGATTCTTGCTGCGAATTCCCCGGACTTGGCCATCGATGACGCGGACAACTAGGGTTTCTTCGTCTAAGAATTCGTGAAACGATAGGGATTTTTTTGGATCCGAACTTTCTTAAATACTACAACCAGGAACTGGATTTCATCCGGCGCATGGGCGGTGAATTTGCCGAGGAATTTCCCAAGATCGCCGGACGGTTGGGGCTGGATGCATTTGAGTGTTCCGACCCATATGTGGAAAGGCTTATCGAGGGTTTCGCTTTTCTGGCCGCCAGGGTGCAATTGAAGGTTGATGCCGGATTCCCGCGCTTCTCCCAGCACCTTCTGCAGATGGTCTATCCCCATTATCTGGCGCCGGTCCCGTCCATGTCCATTGTGCAGATACAGCCAAATCTTGGCGAAGGATCGCTGGCGGAAGGTGTCACAATCCCTCGCGATTCACAGATGCGCAGTAACATCGGGAAAGGGGAGCAGACCGCCTGCGAATACCGGACCGCCCATGACCTGACCCTCTGGCCCCTCCAGCTTACCGAGGCCAAGTACCTGGATAATCCCAGTGCGCTTGCCAATCTGGGCACGCCCAGCCGCGAAGGGGTCAAGGCCAGCCTTCACCTGCGATTGCAATCCACCGCCAGCCTGCTCTTTAACCAACTGTCGATGGAGACTCTTCCCATTTACCTGCGCGGGGCCGAGGTGGCTTACCCGATCTATGAGCAACTCATGGCCAATGTGGTCGGCATGGTCGTGCAGCCGGCAAAAAAGCCCGCGCCTTGGCGTGAAGTCTTTTCCCCTTCAACTATCAGGCCCCTGGGGTTTGACGATGACCAGGCGTTGCTCCCTTATACTGCGCGTTCCTTCGAGGGATACCGGCTGCTGCAGGAATATTTTGCCATGCCGGAGCGCTTCCTGTTTGTCGAGTTGAGCGACCTGCAAAGGGCGCTTGGCCGATGTGAAGACAATGAGCTGGATTTCATATTTCTCTTCAATCGCAGTGTCCCGGAGTTGGCGGACACAGTGGGCGTCTCTCATTTCAACCTGTTCTGCACTCCGGCGGTCAATCTCTTCCCCAAACATGCCGATCGAATCCATCTCAGCACGGCGACTGCTGAATATCATATCGTGCCGGACCGCACCCGGCCCATGGATTTTGAGGTGTACGACGTTCACGAGGTCCTCGGCTATGGCACCGGCGCCGAACCGGAACGTGAATTTCTGCCCTTTTACCAACTCAAGGATCGGCATATCCAACGGGAACCGCGCGCCTACTACATGCTCACCCGTGAACAACGCCGCCTCTCTCCCGCCCAGCGACGGAAAGGTCCTCGGACGAGCTATATCGGCAGCGAGGTCTTTATCTCCCTGGTGGATGCAGAGCAAGCCCCCTTCAGCAGTAGTCTCAAGCAGCTTGGACTCCAACTTCTCTGTACCAACCGCGACCTGCCCCTCCAGATGCCGGTGGGTGTAGGGCAATCCGATTTCTCTCTACAGGCAGGGGCGCCCGTCGAGTCGATTCACTGCCTGGCAGGCCCGACCAAGCCAAGGCCCTCCAATGCCCGTGGTGAAACTGCCTGGCGCCTGATCAGTCACCTGTCTCTCAATTACCTTTCCTTGATTGATAATGACAAGGAAGAAGGGGCAACAGCACTCAGGCAGTTATTAAAACTGTACAGCGACGCCAGCGAACCTCATATCCGTAAACAGGTGGAGGGATTGCAGTCCATCCAGTCGACTCCCATCATCAGCCCAATTTCTCATGGCGGGCCAATCACCTTCGCCCGCGGACTTGAGTTGACCCTTACCTTTGATGAAGCTGCCTTCCAAGGAAGCGGCGTGTTTCTTCTCGGGGCGGTGATGGAACATTTCCTATGTCAATACGTGAGTATCAATTCCTTCACAGAAACCGTGGTTAAAACAGTGGAACGGGGCGAGGTTATCAGATGGCCGGCACGGCTGGGAATTCGACACATTCTTTAGCGGGCCTGCTGGCGCAGCTTAAGGAAAAACCTTATCAATTCGGTTTTTTCCATGCGTTGCGCCTTCTCGAGTGCATGAACAGCCAGGCCCCTCGGCTGGGTGAGTCCAAAAAACCCGCGGATGACCCGATACGGCTTGCCCAGGAACCGGAAATGACCTTTGCGACGGCGACCCTTTCTCGCTACGAGGAGAGCGTCAAGCAGAAGATCCCTCGGTTGTTGGTCCGTTTTCTGGGGCTGCTCGGGCCCAACGGTCCGCTGCCATTGCACCTGACGGAATTTGCCCGGACGCGACAGCGTCCCCCTTATCACGATCATTGTTTTGCCTGGTTTCTCGACATTTTTCATCACCGGATGCTCTCCCTGTTCTATCGAGCCTGGGCAATAAACGAGCCAACGGTAAGCTATGATCGGCCGCAGTCCGATCGATTTTCTCTGTATGTCGGATCGCTGGCCGGCCGCGGCATGCCTGCCATGCTGCATCAGGATGCCTTGCCTGCCCCCTCCAAACTGTATTACTGCGGCCTGCTGGCCAATCAGGCCCGAAATGCGAAAGGCCTGCAGAGGATGGTGTATGATTTTTTCGGCATCACTGCCCGGGTTGTGGAATTCATTGGGGAATGGCTGACTCTGCCGGGCAAGCATCTTTGCCGCTTGGGTATTGAACGATCCGGTTCCATATTAGGGCAGTCGGCTTTTATCGGAGTACATGTGTGGAGTTGCCAGCATAAATTCCGTATCGCTCTTGGGGCCATGGACTATGACGATTATCTTAGCTTTCTTCCTTCAGGCCATCGCCTGCAACGCCTCAAGGCCCTGGTTCGTAATTACGCCGGCGATGAACTTGCCTGGGATGTAAACCTCATTCTGCAGCGCGAAGAAACCCCGTCCACCCGGCTTACCGGTCACTTTTGTTTAGGGTGGACAACCTGGCTCGGCACGAGACTATGCAGCGATGATGCCGATGATCTTGTTTTAACCCCATTATAAACTATGAAAACAGGAACCATCCCATGACAGAAATAAGCCGGAGCGCCTTGTTTGGCAAATTGAACAATCTGGCTTACAGGGCCATTGACAGCGCGACCACCTTTTGCAAACTGCGCGGTAATCCTTACGTGGAGCTGGAGCATTGGCTGCATCAGATCCTGCAACTGCAGGATTCGGACCTGCATCGAATAGTCCGGCACTTTGAACTCAATCCGTCCGTACTGGCCAAGGACATGACCAGCGCCCTAGACCGCTTGCCGCGGGGTGCAACCAGCAGCATTGAACTCTCCTCCCATGTGGAGGAAGCGGTGGAGCGGGGCTGGGTGTTCAGCACCCTGCTCTTCGGTGAATCACAGGTCCGGACCGGCCACCTTCTGGTGGGGGTATGGAAAACGCGCAGCCTGCGTCATGCCGTTGAAAGCATTTCCAAGGAATTCGGCAAAATATACCTGGACACCCTGACGGACCAATTCGAAAAGCTCACCGCAGGCTCACCGGAGGAGCAATTAACCGCCACGGACGGGACCCGACTCGGGGTCGGCATGCCGGGTGCGGCCGGCGAGGAAACCATGGCTGGGGCCGCCTTGGGCAAGCAGGAGGCCTTGCGCCAATTCTCAGGGGATCTCACGGAAATGGCGCGCAAGGGCAAAATCGATCCCGTGGTGGGCCGTGACGACGAGATCCGGCAAATCGTCGATATCCTGATGCGTCGGCGCCAGAACAACCCCATCCTCACCGGTGAGGCGGGCGTTGGAAAAACGGCGGTGGTCGAGGGATTTGCCTGCCGAATCGTCCAAGGGGATGTTCCGCCGCCGCTTGCCAACGTTACCCTTCGGTTGCTGGATGTCGGCCTGCTGCAGGCCGGGGCAAGCTACAGGGGAGAATTCGAGAAAAGGCTGCGTCAGGTCATTGATGAGGTACAGTCTTCTGAAAAACCCATTATTCTCTTCATTGACGAGGCCCACACTTTGATCGGCGCGGGAGGGGCCGCCGGCACGGGCGATGCCGCCAACCTCCTCAAACCGGCTCTGGCGCGCGGCACCTTGCGCACCATCGCCGCCACCACCTGGGCGGAATACAAAAAATACATTGAAAAAGACCCGGCCCTCACCCGCCGTTTCCAGGTGGTCCAGATCATGGAGCCGGGGGAGAAGAAGGCCATCCAGATGATGCGCAGCATGGCCTCGGTCATGGAGCACCATCACAAGGTGCAGATTTTTGATGAGGCGCTGGAGGCATCGGTTAAACTTTCGCACCGTTATATCCCGGCCCGGCAATTGCCAGACAAGTCGGTGAGCCTTCTGGACACCGCCTGTGCGCGGGTGGCCATCAGCCAGCATGCGGTGCCGGCCGAAGTCGATGACTGCCGCAAACGGATCAGCGCCCTGGAAACCGAGCTGGCGATCATCGAGCGAGAGAAGAGCATTGAAATGGATACGGCTGAACGGGAGCAGACCGCCCGAACCAGCCTGGAAGCCGAGCAGCAAAGACTGGCCGGGCTCGAACAACGATGGGAAACCGAAAAGGGCTTGGTGGAGAAGATCCTGGACATCCGCAAAAAACTCAGGGAACTGGCAGAATCACCGGAGCCGGATGCTGCCGGGGACGTGGTCGAGGAAGCTGCGGACGTGCAACCTCCACCGGCCGAAGCCGCCCCGCCCCCCGAACAGCTCCGGCAGGAAATGCGCACCCTCCAGGCGGAACTCCGCGAGCTGCAGGCCGAGCGGCCCCTCATTCTGCCCTCGGTGGACGGCCAGGCAGTCGCCTCGGTTGTCGCGGACTGGACCGGCATCCCGGTCGGCCGGATGGTGAAGAACGAAATCGAAACCGTGCTTAACCTGGCGGACATTATCAGCCGCCGCATCATCGGACAATGCCATGCCCTGGACATGATCGCCAGCCGCGTTCAAACATCCAGGGCAAGGCTCGACAATCCGGGCAAACCCATCGGCGTCTTTCTGCTGGCCGGTCCTTCCGGTGTCGGCAAGACAGAGACTGCTCTCGCGCTGGCCGAGGCATTATATGGCGGCGAACAGAATATCATTACCATCAACATGAGCGAATTCCAGGAGGCCCATACCGTTTCAACACTCAAGGGCGCTCCCCCGGGATATGTCGGCTATGGTGAGGGAGGGGTGCTTACCGAGGCCGTCCGCCGCCGACCTTACAGCGTTGTCCTCCTTGACGAAGTGGAAAAGGCCCATCCGGATGTGCACGAAATCTTCTTCCAGGTCTTTGACAAGGGCTGGATGGAGGATGGCGAGGGACGATTCATCGATTTCAAGAATACGCTCATCCTGCTCACCACCAATGTGGGCACCGATCTCATCATGGGCATGTGCAAGGACCCGGAGTTGATGCCCGATCCGGAGGGGCTGGCCAAGGCGCTCAGAAAACCGTTGCTGGCAACATTTCCTCCGGCGCTTCTCGGCCGGCTGGTGACCATTCCCTACTATCCCTTAAGCGACGCCATGCTGGGAGACATCGTCCGTCTGCAGCTCGGACGCATTACAAAACGTATTCGCGAAAACCACCGCATTGACTTTATTTACGATGACGACGTGGTGAAGCTGATCGTCAGCCGCTGCACGGAACTGGAAAGCGGCGGCCGCATGATTGACTCCATCCTGACCAACACCGTCCTGCCCATGGTGAGCCGCAAGCTGCTCACGCGAATGATGGAGGGCCGGCCGGTCACCCGTGTCCGGCTCAGCCAGACGGATGGAGAATTCACATACCTGTTTGAATGAACCGACGATGACCACACAGACCGAACCCCACACGGGCAATGACGACAAAACCATGGCTGGACGCCCATGCCCCAGGTGCGGCACCATCAACGCCATGGCCAAGCTGCCCGAACAGGGCTACACCTGTCAGCAGTGCGTGTTCGAACTTGCATATCTCGATTATACCGCTACCGGGGGTGTCCGCCAGGTGCTTGGCTGGGTGCGGAACCCGGGTGATATCATTCATGACCGCTACAAGGTGCAAACAGTGCTGGGCAGGGGCGGTTTCGGCTCGACGTACCTCGTATCCGATCTGCGGTTGAACGGCAGAAACCGTGCCTTAAAAGAGATACCGCCGAACATGTTCGATGACCAGGAGCCCATGCTGCTCAGTAAGCTGGAGCACCCCGGCATCCCCGACATCACGGACCGGTTCGAATGTGGCGGTCTGATCTGCCTGGTTCTTGAGTTCGGCGGCACCCAGACCATGGAAAGCAAACGCAAGGAACTGGGCGGCCAAATCCCGCTGCCGCTGTTGCTGCCCTGGCTCTGTCAGCTGTGCGATGTGCTTCATTACCTGCACAACCGGCAACCGCCGATTATCCATCGGGACCTCAAACCAGGCAATATTCTGCTTGATGAAAACAACCGGATCCGCCTTATTGATTTCGGCATTGCCAAAGTAGCCAACCCATCGGAGGCGACCCACACCCTGGGCCGGGCCATTTCCCAGGGATTCAGCTCGCCCGAGCAGATAGCGGGTTCCGGCACGGACCAGCGTTCCGACATCTACGGCCTGGGCGCCACGGTTTATTTTCTCCTCTCCGGTGTCCATCCGCCGTCGCTGTCTGAACGGATTAACGACAAGACGCTTAAACAGTTGGCAGATCTGGTCCCTGGTATTCCTCCGGAAATCGAGCGGGCCGTGAACCAAGCCCTTGATCTCAACCCCGATAAACGCCAGCAGTCCATCAAGGAACTTTGGGACATCTTTACGGATTTCTCTCCCCAGACCAAGTCCGCCAAGCCAAAAACACCTGTACATGCCGACAGGCAGAACCGGGGATTTCATCTTGCCGTGGCGGTTATCATCGTCCTTGTCGTGCTTGTCGCAATTGCAGCCGGAGTCTATTACTTCCGGCAGCAGAAAGCGACGGAAAAGCAGGCAGAGCTGCCTCCGCCTCAGGTTGAGCCGCAGAATAAAGCAACCGAACAGCAGCCTGCTCCGCCACCCACCCCGAAGATGGAAGTGAAGGTGGAACCGCCTCCCCCCCAGGTTGGGCCGCAGGAAAAACAAAAAGAGCCGGAGACAAGTCCTCCTCCTCCGACCCCTGAAGCAGCGGAACAGCCACCTGTAGCCGTGAAAGTTCCCTCTGCCGCTGAACCCAAAACGCGCCGGTCAGGACGCAAGGCAACCACAGTTGTCCAACCCCGTGTGACGGAAATGACTAAATCTCAACAGGATAGGCCGGCAGCACAGGAAAAACCGTCTCCAGCTCCGCCAACGCCGAATACCCCTGCCAATGAACAAAAGCCGGCGGATTGGAGTGGGTCCATGCAGTGGCTGGAAACCAAACCAAAGTCACCGTAAGCAAAAGGCTTAACTCCGGCAGACGAGCCAAGATTGTCTGCCATACCTATCAAATTTCTTAAGGAGGAAAATATGAGAAAACGGATTAGTGTGATAGCCCTGCTGCTCATTCCCCCCGTCCTTGGGGGCTGTGCCACTCAGGGAAATCAGGCCGAGCTGTTGGGCGCCGGGGGCGGTGCCGCGGCCGGCGCCCTGCTGGGGCAAGCCATCGGCCATGACACCAAAAGCACACTCATCGGCGCTGCGATAGGCGCAGCCATCGGATGGGGCGCGGTTAAACTTATGGAATATAAGTCCGCTCCTGTCCGCACCGCAGATGAAGATGTCAAGATCTTCGGGCTAACGGCCAGGACGGACAGCCCGGTGGTGAAAATCCAGCGCGGGACTTGCAGCCCGAAGGAGGTCCACCCTGGAGACAAGGTTACCATCAATACCGATTATTCCCTGCAGCTTCCGTCCGGAGCGCAGAAGGCAGATGTGACGGAAAGTCTTATTCTGAAAAAGGATGGGAAGAAGTTGACCGACCTGCCCCCCAAAAATCTGCGATACGGGTCCGGCGGTTACCTTTCCGAGGCCGTCATCTCCATCCCGCAGGATGCCCAGCCGGGAACCTATGTCATAGAACACCGGGTACAGGCTGGTTCAACCTATGATGTTGACGAATCTGTTTTTGTGGTGCAGAGTTGAGGTGAGAAGGTCAGAGAAAGTTTGCCGATCGGCCCTGGAAAAATGTTTCTTCCCGGTTTTGCTCTTCTTGTGCATTGCCAACTGCACGCCGATGGTGGCCGGCAACCCGGGCCATGAGCAGCGAAACGCCAGAGCTGCCGCGCGACTCATCGAGGCGGAATGGCCCGTCCGGGCAGCCAATGACCCCGCCACGCGCTATGTCCAAGCCCTTGGCGAAAGGCTTGGCATTGCTGATGAGCAAGGAAAGTCCATACACTGGATGTTTACGGTCCTGCGGGATCGGACGCCTTATGCATTCAGCATCGGCGCCGGGCATGTCTATGTGGCCGAAGGAACTGTTACTTTCGCGCGCAATGAGGCGGAACTTGCCGCCATCCTGGCCCACGAGATAGGTCATCAGCTTTCCGGGGACCTGAGCGCCCCTGTCGAAAACCGATCTCCTCTCAGCCGGGATTTGGGCTTTGGCAGGAGCACTCCTCCGCAGCGGCAAAAAGTCGGCTCCTTTACACAGATTTATGACCTGGAGAAGGAGAAGAAGGCTGACCGATGGGCGGTTTCTCTTCTGCAAAAAACGGGATTCGATCCCCATGCGCTGCTTGATGTCCTGAAAAGGCTGCCGCCCGGCGGGTCATATCACTACTATCATGATGACCGTCGTACTCAGGCCTTGCAGCATGAGCTCACGAATATTCCACGGCAATCGCGACAGGAATCCAGTGACTTCAAAACAATTCAGAACTTGGTGCAAAATGAACAAGGGCAGTAAGTATATCCGGTTTTTCCAATGGCTGGGGACAAGTCTGGTTCTTCTGCTGGCAGCGGCCTGTGCCGCCAAAATGTCTCCCCCAATGCCACCCCAGGCCCCCCCGCCGGCGCCGACAGCCGTCTTTCTCGAGATCCAAACCACCGGGGATATCAACCCGAATCCCCTGGGGCGCCCATCCCCGCTCGCTCTCAGGATCTATCAGCTTAAATCGTCCTCGAGTTTCATGAAAGCCTTTTTCATGGACCTCTACGAGAAGGATGAGACCGTGCTGGGCCGCGACCTGGTCAAAAAGGATGAAATTATTCTTAAAGTCAATGAAAATCAAAACTTGCCTCTTGCGGTCGAAGATGATACCAGTGTGCTTGGGCTGATGGCGGTCTTCCGCGACTACGAACAGTCGAAATGGAAGGCCACCGCCGCCATCATTCCCCACCAACCCAACCGGATTATTGTGCACATCAGCGGGACTACTCTTACGGTGAAGTAAGGCGAGGCGCGATTTATGATACCACTCCAAGCAGCAAGACCGATTGCCGTCACCACTCCCCTGGGCGAGGATGTCCTGCTCTTCCACCGGATGACCGCCACCGAGGAGCTCGGACGCATGTTCCGCTTCGAGCTCGACCTGCTCAGCCAGGACCCGAACCTCAAGTTCGAAAAGATACTGGGCCAGAACATCACCATCCGGCTGGACCTGCCCGACCGCAAAAAGCGTTACTTTAACGGCTATGTCAGCCGTTTCAGCCAGGTGGGCACGTTTGGCAACTACCACGCCTACCGCGCCACCGTGCAGCCCTGGCTGTGGTTTCTCACCCGCACCGCGGACTGCCGCATCTTTCAAAACAAGGCCGTGCCGGACATCATCAAGGAGGTTTTCAGGGAGCATGGCTTCACCGACCTCAAGGACGCCCTGAGCGGGGTGCAGTACCGGATCTGGGAGTATTGCGTCCAGTACCGGGAGACGGATTTTAATTTTGTCAGCCGCCTCATGGAGGAGGAGGGCATTTATTATTTCTTCCAGCACGACAAGGGCAAGCATACCCTGGTGCTGGCCAATGCCATGACTTCCCATGAGACTTTCCCGGGTTATGAGCAGATCACTTATTATCCGCCCGAGAACGAACAGCATCGCCAGGAGGACCATATCTTTGACTGGATCCTCTCCCAGGAGGTCCAGCCCGGCATCTATGCCTTAAATGATTACGATTTCAAGCAGCCAAAGGCCAACCTGCAGGTGAAGTCCTCCATCCCACGCCAGCACGACCGGGCGGCCATGGAGATTTACGATTATCCGGGCGAGTACGTAACCAGCGGAGAGGGCGAGGCCTGTGTCCGCACCCGGGTGGAAGAGCTGCAGGCCGAGTTCGAGCGTGCCCACGGGCAGGCCAATGCCCGTGGGCTAACCGTGGGATCGCTCTTCAAACTGGCGGGGTACCCCAGAGGCGACCAGAACCGTAAATATCTGGTGGTGTCCGCCACCCACATGCTGGAATCGAACGCCTACGATTCCGCATCCAGCGGCGGCAATGGGGCGGACTATTCGTGCACCTTCAGCGCCATGCATACCAAGGAGGTGTTCCGGCCCGCCCGCCTGACCCCCAAGCCGATCGTGCAGGGCCCGCAGACCGCCGTAGTGGTGGGGCCCGCGGGCGAGGAGATCCACACCGATAAATACGGTAGGGTGAAGGTTCAGTTCCACTGGGACCGTTACAGCGAGCGCGACGAAAACAGCTCCTGCTGGATTCGTGTGGCGCAGCTGTGGGCGGGCAGCCGGTGGGGTGGGATCCACATCCCGCGGATAGGCCAGGAGGTAATTGTCGAGTTTCTGGAGGGCGATCCTGATCGGCCCATCATCACCGGACGGGTCTATAACAATGACAACAAGCCGCCCTACGATCTGCCGGCCAAAGCCACCCAGAGCGGGGTCAAGAGCCGGAGTTCAAAGAATGGAAGCCCAAACAACTACAACGAAATACGGTTTGAAGACGAGAAAGGGAATGAAGAAATCCTTATCCACGCAGAACGCAACATAAAAACCGAGGTGGAAAATGATGAGGATCATGAGGTGGAGCATGATCGCACCATCACCGTCAAGAATGACGAAAAACATGACGTGATGAACAACCGCACCACAACCATCATGAACGCCGATACCCAGACGGTGAACGGCAAACGGGATGTCACCATTGCGACTACCCTCACGATCAACTGCGGTGTGGGAACAACCATTGTCACTGGAGCTTCCGGCGTGACCATCACTTCCGGCGGGCCAGTGTCCATCACTACATCCGCAGGCATCACCCTGACCGCCCCGACCATAACGCTGGCTGCCCCTATGGTCCAGTGCGCCGGAATAGTCCAATGCGTGACGCTGATAACCACGTCGGTCATTTCATCCAACTACACACCCGGTTTGGGGAATATCTTGTGATGGAGCCAAGAACCGCGGATACTGACAGCATCGATCCAGCCGCTATGGCTGCAAGGCTTCAAGACCCGAACCGGTGCATCCGGATGGCCGCCTTGGCGGAACTGCAGATGGCAGGCTCGGGGGCTCTTCCGGCACAGGGCGCGGTGGCAGCCTGCTTGAACGATTCCAACCATGATGCGGAAGCTCGCCGGCTGGCCGTCGAAGTCCTGGCATCGTTGGGACCCCCAGCAGTACCCGCTCTGGTGCGCGCTTTGGATGAGAACCAGCCGACTCCGGTTCGCGTTTCCGGCGCCAGCGCGCTGGCAAGGAGTGGCCCGGCTGCCGAACCGGCGGTTGGCTCGCTTTGCGAGTGCTTGCAATCGGATGACGAGTTACTGCGCTGGCACGCCAGCTTGGCGTTGGGGAAGATCGGTCCGGCGGCCGTACCGGCTTTGCGACAGATGCTGCAATCCTCCGCACCCGTCATCCTGTTGGCGGTGATCAACGCGCTGGAATGGATTGGGAAAGAGGCTTCCCCTGCCCTTGGTGACATCCAGAAATTGAGCTCTAGCACCGAGCCCTCCCTTCGAGCCGCCTGCGGGTCGTCCCTGGCCAAGATCTCCGAGGACCCGTCCCTGGGACTGCCGATGCTGCATGCGCTGGTTGAGGAAGGCGATCCAGCAACTAGGAAAATGAGCCTTGAGCGCATCGGCAATCTCGGCCCCCTTGCCGGTGATTCAATGCCGGTAATCCAAAAGTGCCTCCAGGACAAATCCCCGGAAGTCCGAGCCGGCGCAGCCCTGGCAATGGTCAAAATCCAGGCCGAGCCAGCCGGGACCGTTTCGGCTCTCACGAAACTTCTGGCGGATCCGGAACCTGAGGTGCGTGCTCACTCGGCCATGGGGCTTGCCGCGTGCGGTCCCGCAGCCGGTGCGGCACTGCCTGCTCTGAGAGCTATTCAGGCGGAAGAGCAACCGCGCTTGGTGGCGATTGCTTCTGGAGCTGTCGAAAGAATTCAAGGCAGCTCGGCATAGGTTGAAATAATAAGGGCTCGTAAGTGTAGGGGGGCCAAGCCATTAGGCTCTGATATTGCGAGTACCACAACATGTTGATCTATGGGACGAGTTCTGTCGAGACAAGGGCAAGCACTGGTCACCGGAAGCGGTCCCATCAAAGACAAAAGAAAAGAGGAGCTCGCAAAGGCCGTAAATACTCGACACACTGCCCAGGATCGCGGGTTCCACAATGAAGGTTTAATGCGCTATGGACACCATGGTTGGGGGCACGAACTGGAAATATGCCATCCCGATAGCCCTCATGATAACCTTGAGGACTACGAAAGACCGAGGGGTTCACCAAGGAGGTTTTTGATGAATTCAGGCGAAAGGTCCTAACCTGTCCGAAAAGGAGCTCAAGAGTACAATTATTGGCATAGGCCAAAACTGAGGGGCGTCAAAACCACCGGACTGTAGTGCCTCTTAAGCATGCTGCCGAACCGGCCGGCGATTTGCTTTGCGAGTGTTTGGAATCGGATGACGAGTTACTGAGCTGTCACGCTAGCATTGCATTAGGGAAGATCGGTCCTTATGCTGCGCTGGCTTTGCAACACATGATGCAATCCTCAGCTTATGTTGACAATGCCGCCGGCCGATTCCAATTATTAGAGGCAGGATGCTGGTCAGGGCTGGACTGACCACACGTAGCGCGAGGGTTGTGAGATGTTGTTGGCTCTGTGAACACAGACCCTGTCTTTGGTCCTGCACCCGAACCAGGGCCTGCACAACACGGAAAACCCGAGAATGTTCACACCAACTGTAGGAGCAATCAAATGAGTGACTATCAGCATCCCAGTTGGGCAAACTTGTCCGCTCGTCATCAGGGAAAGGATCTCCGGTTCCCCGAAGGATGGTTGATTGCCCAGATCTATTTCACCGTGAACGGCACTGCGTTCGATGCAAAAGACGAGGAAGTTCTGTCCTTCATCTATCATAACTACGCCCAGCTACTCCTTGGAACGCGGGTGAGGTTTCAGTTCGCAGGCTATGCGGATCACCGGTCTTCCGAGTCCCACAATCTCGGACTCTCCCAAAGACGTGCCGAGGCAGTGAAAAGGTATTTCGACTCTCGCTTGGGGCGCATGAGGAGCTACGAATCTGTTGGAGTGATCCCCCGCGGCGAGAAGTTTGCTGCCCAAAAAACCATGGATGAATACGTCATGGCAGGGGATCGGCGCGTAGACATTTTTGCATCGGAGCGGATTTTCAATCAACCCACTATTGGCGAGATGCCCGTCCGAGGTAAGTATACTGGTCCGCTGTCCCAGAAGTTCACCTTTCGCACCCTCAAGGGCTGGAGTTTCCCTCCTGGGGTCAAACCTGGAGTTGCCGTCACTTACCTCCTTGTAGAGATACAGAACTCGCGATCTAAAAAGAAGGCTACATTCAAATACAAAGGGGGAGGGGTCAGTCTGGGTGTCGGGTTCAACCGCCCGACACCCCCTGAAGAAAGAGACGTCGGTGTCTGGCTGGATGTCGAAGATTTTGAGGGACCGGGCAAAGTGCTTGGGGCTGGCGCGGGCAGGGCTGGCACTTCATTTATCTTTGAGGGCCCCCAGATCCGACTCAAGTCCGACAAGGCGGTAATTGTTTCGTTTAGTGGTTGGGATTTTGTGGTTGGGGTTGGAGTGGATATGATCGGCTCGTGGGTTAGGCAAAGACAGTGACTCGGGATCTCCAGTGGCTCGGTCCGCCAGGAATGGCCTGCATGGGGTGAAACACTCCATGAAACCAATGCCTGTGACAAGTTCGACGCTATTACCTCGAAAACCAAATGAACTACCCCGCAGCAAGCTACGGGGTATCGAAATCTCAGAACAACTCAAGCTGCAACTCTTGGCCATGTAGTTTTTTGTAACCCTTTTCGGGTCTCCCTTGCTTCTTTACATAGTTTTT
>Ga0172375_10002062_pt1 | contig 31768 bp, 30 predicted proteins | sample LakKiv1m_FD_114537 | JGI IMG/M metagenome (GOLD analysis project Ga0172375, IMG submission 114537) | Freshwater microbial communities from Kabuno Bay, South-Kivu, Congo - kab_092012_11.1m | ecosystem: Environmental > Aquatic > Freshwater > Lake | place: Democratic Republic of the Congo... | reverse complement strand
AACCTTGAACTGGCAGAATCTGGCAGTTATTTTGAGTTTTTAACTGATGCTAAAAAATATTTCAGAAATAAATATAAAGAGGGAACAACTTGGGCTGAAGAGAAAAAGGGGGAACTTAAAGATTGGGCCATAAGAGAAAGTAAAGTTTCGCCAGAAGGCCTTAAAGATGCTACTAAAGAAATAGCCAAGGTTTCGTGGGGTTTGGCGCGTATATCACCAAGCATTATTTTCAAAGTTGTTTATGGCGTGTATGATTTTATAAAAACAGTAATAAAAAAGAAAGGACATATAAGTTATGGGGAGGGCTATGAAATTGGAAAAGAAATGTTTAACTTTTCTGCTAAAAAAGAGAAGAAATGAAAAACTTAACAGAAAAACAAATGGAATTTAGTTTAAGAATTTTCGACTTAATTATTGCCAGAATTTTAAAAAAAGTTCACTCAACTTTAGATGAATCTTCTAAAAAAATTTTAGAAGCCGCCTTTGCTTCTGGCACTGAGAAAGAAAAAGATGAGGCTGTAAAAAAATACATTCCCAACTTTAAAAAACTCTTTGAAGAGGAGGCGAAAAAAATTGAGGAAGAAATAAAAGAAGAAATAAAAAAACAAATTTAAAACCATTTTAAATAATATGAATTTCTTCTCAAAAATTCTAAAACAAAAAAAGATAGTATTTTTTGTTTTTCTGGGCATTTTTATCTTTTCGTATTTATTATGGGCTCCCCATACAGTAAAAGCACAAGGGATAGACTCCGTTAGCCAAAGTCTTCAAAATGAAGTTAGTAATAACACTAAAGCTGAATCTGACTCTGATCAGTGTTCTTGGAAAAACGTTTCTAGTTTAGAAAAAATCGGGGCATATTTTATAGTTGCCATTACAAGCGCTATCACCTTCATACCTAAAACGTTATCGAATTTTGCTATTGGAATTTCTGGTTGGACTATTAAGAATGTGCTAGACTGGCCAATTACTACTGGAGCAGTAAACACCCCATCTGAGGGCTTTGTAAATGGCTGGGCAACTGTAAGAGATTTTGCAAATATGCTTATTGTTTTGGGGTTTGTTATTGTGGGAGTGGCTACTGCTTTAAGATTTAGAGAATATGAGGCAAAAAAAGCATTGGCTCCTTTAATAATTGTTGCTATTTTAGTAAATTTTTCTGCTTTGATTTGCGGGTTAATTATTGATGCCTCGCGAATAACAACAGTTGGCATATTAAACCAAGGAAAGTCCCCTACCACCAACTCTGCCGAAATAACCGATCAATTTATGGGAGATATAAGGGATGTGGAGTATAAAATATTATGCGAGAAGAAAAAGAATGGTAAGGTTTGGGAATATGCATTCGCGGCTATAGAATTATCTATTATTTATTGGCTAGTAGGGCTTTCCTTTATTTATCTTGCCATAATAATAGTCGCTAGATACGCCATACTTGGAATATTGTTTATATTCTCACCAATAGCCTTTGCGTTTTGGGGTTTTCCATTTCCCAAAGCAAAAGATTTGTGGAATAAATGGTGGAGCAATTTCTTAAAATATGCTTTTGTCGGCGTAGGCATAGCTTTTTTTCTTAACATTTCATCCAAAGTACTACAAGCCATACCCACAAATACGAGAACAAACCTTTGGGGTTTGATTAGTTATTTATTGGTTGTTATGGCGATAATGGTTGTAGGAATTTTTGTATCACTAAAAAGCAGTGGCGCACTTTCTGCTGCGGTTATGGGAGCTGCCTTGGCAGTCGGTGGAGCAGCCCTGGGCGCCATTGGCAATGTAAGTAAATTAGCTGGAAAAGGCATTGATTCAGCCACAGGAGGAGCAATAAGCGGAGCGGGAAGGAAAATGAAATCCGGGACAGGAAGATTAATGGAACAACTTGGATTGCGCGCGCAAGGAACAACTGCTTTGAGTGAAAGAGGGCAAATGAAAGATGCAGAAACCCGTGTAGGGGCCATGACTGAACAAGAAGCCGTTGCAGCCGCCAACAGCAATGCCAGGTCTACTGATGCAAAAAGAGTCAGGATTGCAGCGATACAACGTTTAGCAAAGAGTGGAGATATTAATAAATTAGGAGATGTAACAACTCAAAACGCAGCTGTTCAGTGGGCTGAAAGCCGCGGAAGGAGCGTAGGAGCAGACACTAGCAATCTTAGAAAAGATGCAACCTCTAGTAGTTATCAACTAGCTGGCTATGATTCAGAAAAGATCAATAGAGTTGCTTTGTCTCAAGGTATTTCTTATGAAGATGCACACAGGAATATTGTGCACGAGCAACTAGCCTCTAACCTTCCAAAAATGTCTGCTGGAGATATAGGTAGGATTAATCCTGACCATATAAGTGGTAGAGAGAATTACGATTTTGTAAGAGAAAGCTTTAATGCTAATACGATAGACAAGATTCAGACCGCAGCAAATCCTCAACTAATAACCGCTATGAGGGGACACCTTGCAGACCTAAATACCGCTAGAGATAATGCCAGGAGGGAAAGAAATAAAGCTGAACAAACTAGGTTGCAAAAAATGATAGATGCAATTAATAGGCTGCCTTAATTTAAAATTATGGAAGGAAATAATAATATACGCATATTATTCACAGCAAAGGCCAACTCTGCTCTAGATAATATAATGAAAGATTTTAGTCTAGAAGAAACAGATAATGAATCCGTAGAAAGAGATCAGGGGGGAAAGCTATCAAAAGTCGTTGTTATTGATCATCTCTCTAAAGACTTTGCAAGGGGAACTATTTCTGAAAAAAATCTAATTGATTCTTTGCAGAAAGATTTGAATCTTCCCCAACAAAAAGCGCAGCAAGTTTCTAAAGAAATAATAACTAAAATTATCCCATTTTTAGAAAAGGTTCCAGAAGAAAAATTGAAGAACCCTATTTTTGTAGAAGAAATTAATAAGAAAATCTTTGGTGAACCGACAAAAAGCGTGAATGCCTCGTCGGCAGAAATAATAGATGTAAAAAATCTTCCAAAAATTGACGTAAATGAAGTCATGGAAAAAACAGAAACTACCGCGCCCCCACAAGAAACACCTCCTCAAAAAAGGACGAGAAAATCAATCTCATCTTTAAAGCAATCTGTTCCCCAAACAAAACAGTCTAGCGGGCCAGATAACTATAGAGAGCCCATTGAATAAAAATTAATGCAAAAAGCAGATTATTATACAATCTGCTTTTTTGTTGGTTGTTATTTTATATGTTATAATAAATAAATTATGGAGCAATATCCCATTCCCCAATTTATTGAGGCAGAAGGTAAAATTGCGCCCTTCTTGTCTTTTAAGCAATTCTTTTATTTGGTGGGCGCAGGACTTGCCTGTTTTTTCCTTTATTTTATTATTGGCGGAGGCACACTCTTCTATATGATTGCCATTGTAATTTTTATTGTGGCAGTAGTGCTGGCTTTTGGAAAAGTTAATGGTGAACCCATATTCAATGTAATGCTGGGAGCAATCGGATTCTCAATGGGGGGCAAAGATTACACTTGGAAAAAGAAAGAATCGCCATACCCATTTAAACCCATAAAAAGAACCCAAATTCATAAAATAGAACAGGGTCCTGTTTTGCAAGCTCAAGCCAGTCAGTTAAAAAAAACAAAAACATTCATCGATTTAAAAACAAAGTGACTGAATCCTGTATATTGTAGTTAGAATTTAGAATAGAATAAAGAATTATGAATAATGGAGAAAATAAAATACAGAAATTTACAGATCTTCATGCATGGCAAGAAGGACACAAGCTGGTCTTAATTGTTTATGAGGAAACAGAAAAATTCCCAGATAAAGAAAAATTTGGAATAACAAATCAGCTGAGGCGTGCAGCAGTTTCTATAACATCAAATATAGCAGAGGGGTTTTCCAGAAGGTCATCCAAGGAAAAGAATAGATTTTACTGCGTAGCGCAAGCATCTTTAGTAGAATTAGAAAATCAGTTCATCATATCTAAGGACATAAATTATTTATCAAAAGATTTATTCGAAAAGATAAGCGGACAATTATTAATAACAAATAAACTTTTAAGCGGGCTACTTAGAGCAACAAGCGAAAAAAGATTTGAATCTTAAATTCAACATTCGAAATTCAATTCAAACTACAAAATACTAAATTCAATATTCAAGAAAAATATGGCAGAGACAGCAACACAAGCATTTTTGGAAGTTCAAGATATAAGAGAGGGTGTTTTGATTTTGAAAAATAACGGCATAAGAGGAATTTTAATGGTTTCCTCAATAAATTTTGCTTTGAAATCTGAAGAAGAACAGACAGCCATAATTTATGCCTTTCAAAGCTTTTTAAACTCCTTAGATTTTTTCTGCCAAATTGTAATTCAATCGCGAAACATAAACATTACTCCTTATTTAGACAGTTTGAAAGATTTAGAAGACAAGCAGACAAACGAATTATTAAAAAAACAAACTGCCTCTTACAGAGAATTTATTAAAACAATGGTGGTGGGTGATTTGGTTATGACAAAAAACTTTTATGTTGTTGTGCCCTATAACTTAATGGAAATTTTCGGAGTAAAAGCAGTTGGGAAACAGGTGGGAGCTGGCGGACAACAACCAATAAAAGACGAAGATTTTCAAAGATGTAAAAGCCAGCTTTGGCAAAGAATGGAGTATTTGGCCATGGGTTTGAGAAGGTGCGGGCTTGAAGCCATACCCTTAACAACGCCAGAAATTATTGAGCTTTTCTGGGCCATACATCACCCCGACCAAGCAGAAGTTGGATATTACCCAGAAATATTACCAGAGTTACTGAAATAATTTTCAAGTTTTAATTTTAATTATGATCCCTTTTTTAGATAAATTTCTCGGGAAAAAACAAGACGATCTTACTTCGGAAAAAATTTTTCAGGAAGAAGCTTTTGATGTAAGGGACATTATTGCTCCTCCATATATCGGATTAGCGCAAGACCACATAAAACTTGGCGAAAGATTTGCTAGATCTTTCTTCGTTTTTTCTTACCCAAGGTATTTAAACACTGGCTGGTTTTCTCCTGTAATTGATTTAAACAGCCCCATGGATATTTCCTTTTTTGTGCACCCTGTAAGCTCAGAAACAATTTTGAAAAAACTAAGAAAAAAAATAACAGAAGTTTCTTCAGAAATTTTAGAAAGGCAAGAAAAGGGGTTAATTAGAGACCCTGCTTTAGAAACAGCTTACAGGGACATTGAAACCTTAAGAGACAACCTAATGACTGCCCAAGAAAAAATGTTTAGGTTTGGGCTTTACATTACCATTTACCAAAATTCAGAAAAAGAACTTAAAGACACAGAGCTTACTTTAAGATCAATCTTTGAATCGAGGTTAATTTACATAAAGCCAGCTTTGTTTAAGCAAAAAGAAGGTTTTATTTCGTGCAATCCTTATGGCATGGACTTAATTGAAGTTCACACTCCCATGGACACAGAACCTCTTTCGACCTGCTTTCCATTTATTTCTTTTGACCTAAGCTCTAACGAAGGCATTTTATATGGAGTAAACAGGCACAACAACTCTTTGGTTTTGTTTGACAGGTTTTCTTTAGAAAACGCCAACATGGTGGTGTTTGCAAAATCTGGTTCTGGAAAATCTTATGCAATTAAGCTGGAAATTTTAAGATATTTAATGCAAGGAGTTGACTGTATAATTATTGACCCAGAAAATGAATACGAATTTTTGGCAGATGCTGTTGGCGGAGCATTTTTAAGAATTTCTCTAACCTCTTCAAGCCACTTAAATCCATTTGATTTGCCCACCCCGGGCCCAGATGACAATCCAGAAGATATCTTAAGGTCTAACGTTATTAACCTAGTTGGACTTTTTAGAATTATGCTGGGCGGGCTGACCCCAGAAGAAGACAGTATTTTAGACGAAGCTTTAACAGAAACTTACGCCATAAGAGACATTACTCCAGAGTCAGATCCCAAGACCTGGCCCAACAATGTACCTTTAATGTCTGACTTTGAGGAAATTTTAGAAAGCATGACAGGAACCGAGTCTTTGGTAAAACGTATTAAAAAATTTACCAAAGGAACTTTTGCTGATTTCTTCAACCAGCACTCAAACATTTCCATAGATAAAAATTTGGTAGTATTTGGAATAAGAGATATGGAAGATTCTTTAAGGCCAATTGCCCTATATATTGTAATGCGATATGTTTGGAACATTGTAAGGACAACAATGAAAAAGAGAATTTTAATTATTGACGAGGCCTGGTGGCTAATGCAATCTGCAGATGGCGCTTCTTTCCTTTTTGGCTTGGTAAAAAGAGGCAGAAAATATTGGCTGGGAGTAACCACTATTACTCAGGACGTGGCAGACTTTATGAAGTCTGACTATGGAAAAGCAATTGTTACCAACTCTTCTTTGCAACTTTTAATGAAGCAATCTACTGCTGACATTGATTTAGTGCAAAAAGTATTTAACTTAACAGAGCAAGAAAAATATTTGCTTCTGGGGGCAGCTGTTGGGGAGGGATTATTTTTTGCAGGCAGAAAACATGTGTACTTATCTGTTTCTGCCAGCCCCACAGAGCACCAAATAGTTACAACCAATCCGCAAGAAGTCTTAAAGCAAAGACAAGAAAAAAAGAGTTTAGAATCTAACCAGGGTTAAATTCTAAATGATAAACAAACAAAATAAAAAAATATTTCTTCTTTTAGGATTAATTTTTGTGTTCTTCTCGAGCGCTAATTTTATTTTGGCTTTGGAAATGCGCTACCCAAGTTTTGGAGAGTTATCTATTACCGATAACTCAACTCTTGCTGACTATATTACTTATTTTTGGGCCATAGGAACTAATTTAGCTATTTTTGCAGCTTTAATTTCAATTGCCTTTGGCGGAATTTCTTATCTTGTTTCTTACGCTAGGGGGAAATTTACAGATGAAGGGAAAGCTTGGGCAAAAGCAGGGCTTTTGGGGCTTTTAATAATAGTCTCGGCCTCTTTAATGATTAAAACAATAAATCCTAATTTAGTAAAAAACTTCGGAGTTTTAGATCCAGTAATTTCTAATATCTTAAACGGGTCCCAGAACAAACCCCCTAAAAACAGCATAACATACCAAGAACTTCCCATGGGAACCTTAACCGAAACACTTTTGACGTCAACTTATGACTGTTATGGTTTTGACCAATGGGGCGATCCAGTTGACGGAGACACTGTTGAAGGAGAAGATGGCGCAAGGCCAACATATACAAGCCACGACAGAGCAGATTGCCTTACTCAATTAATTGAGGGAGCTCAAAAGAAATCAATGGTAATTGCCGAGCTATCATACCAAATAAAAAAACTAATGGACGAGTGCGATTGCAATAAAACTGGCTGCGATTCTTGGTGTAAACCCTACAAAGAATGCGTTTTAAACAATACTCCGGGCAAGGTGTTTAGCTGGGGCGACTGTATACCTGGATTCGGATGGGCCCCACACGTTACTGGTGTGAATTGTTTGCCAATTGGTGCCCCCCACACTAATTATGGTTCTTGCTGCGATAGCGGAAACAAGTGTAATAATCAATATCAAAAAACCGATAAAGATTGTTGTCGCCCAGGAGATAAAAAGAAAATCGAAGAAGGGCCAATAGAAGTATCTATCAATGCTGGCGGAGTCGGTGCTGGCGAATGCAAGGCCGAACCTGTAACCTACGATGGATTAAATGAGTTTAGGTGCCTTGAACCTGGCCAAGGTGGCGTTAGCGCCAAATCAGGTAATTCTTGGCTGGCTGGACTTTTTGACGGAATAGGCAGTCTTTTCCAAAATCTTAATTTCTTCCAAAATTTTCAAAACTTATTAACGCCATTGCAGGCTTTACAAAATGTACAAAGTTCTTTGCAAGGTTTACAAAACCCCTTGCAAAGCTTGCAGGTTTCTATACAAAATCCCTTACAAAGCTTGCAGGGGTTGGGTTCCATATCAAACTTGCAGAACACCTTACAAGGATCTCTGCAAAATCTGCAGAGTTCAATACAAAACCCTTTGCAGAGTTTACAAAGCATAACTTCCATACAAAACCCTTTACAGAGTTTGCAGAGTTCAATACAAAACCCTTTGCAGAGTTTACAAAGCATAACTTCCATACAAAACCCTTTACAAACCCTGCAGGGTTCTATGCAGAGTTCTTTGCAAAGCCTGCAGTCGCTTAATACCCTGCCAGATTTACAGGTTTCCCTGCAAGGGTCCTTGCAAAACCTGCAAGGGTCCTTGCAAAACCTGCAAAACTTAGGATCTTTACAAGTTTCTCTACAAGGATTGCAAGCGCCTCTGCAAAACCTGCAAAACTTAGGATCTTTACAGGGTCAGCTACAAAACATTCAAGGGTCATTGCAAGGCCTGCAGGGCACGAATGTTTTGCCAAATTTGCAAACTTCTTTGCAGAATTTGCAGAATCCCCTGCAAAGCTTGCAAGGATCTATAAACGCTGAAAATGTTGAATCACTTCAAGGATTATCGCAAACTCTGCAGGGGTCTTTGCAAAACCTGCAAAACCTTGGATCATTGCGAACCTCTTTGCAAACCCTACAGGGATTACAAGGCTCTTTGCAAAATTCTTTACAAAATATACAGGGTCTAGGCTCTTTGCAGGGCCTACCTACTTCCTTGCAAAATTCATTGCAAGGCCTTCAGGGTTCTTTGCAAACTCAATTACAAGGCCTGCAAAACCCATTACAAAGTCTACAAAACTTAGGGTCGCTACAAAACACGCTGCAAGGCTCATTAAATAATCTGCAGGGTTCTTTGCAAGGGTCTTTACAGGGCTTACAGAATTCCATACAAACCCTGCCGAATTCTCTGCAAGGTTCATTACAAAATTTACAAAATTTAGGCTCAATGCAAATTCAATTGCAGAACTTGCAAGGCTTACAAAACTCTTTGCAAGGGTCTTTACAAAACCTGCAAGGATTAGGAACTTTGCAGGGCCTACCGAACTCTTTGCAAACTCAATTACAAGGCCTGCAAAACTCTCTGCAAGGTTCATTACAAGGATTACAGGCGCCCCTGCAAAACCTGCAAAATCTCGGCTCGCTACAAAACTCTCTGCAAGGCTCTTTGCAAAACCTGCAAGCTCCTTTACAAAGTTTGCAAAACCTTGGATCTTTACAAAATTCATTGCAGAGCTTGCAATCCCCCTTGCAAAATTCGTTACAGGGCTTGCGAAACATAGCTCCCTTACAAAATTCATTGCAGAGCGTGCAAGATTCATTACAGGGTTTGCAAGCTCCTTTGCAAAACTTCCAAAGCTCCTTACAAGACTCTGCGAATACTTTGCAGGCTTTCGGCGGATCGGGACCTTATTGCTTTGGACCCGATGCTGTTGCTTATGTTGAAGAACAAATGACAATAAACTCTGGCGAGGTAGATGAAAGAATAGTTACTGTAATCAATCAAGATAAATGGAAGGGCCTGACCCTTTTACAACAATTAATATATCTTCAACAAAAAATAAAAGATTGGCCCAAAGACACAAAAATACAAGATGATTTAAGCGCGTTAACTAGCGCTGAGGCCACTTTGAACAAGTGCTATTTGGTGGTGCCCTATGTTGGTTTACTAAATTATGAAAAAGAATTAACTAAAAACCAATACGAAGACAGTACTAAAGAAAAATACATCCTTTTAACCAAAAAATTTACTGACCAAAAGACTAAAGAGGAGGTTGATTCTTCAAAATACTGTAAAGATTTCAATTACAACAACTCGAGCTGTCTAAAAAAATGCAACGACGCCTGCCCAGACACAAGCGACGAGACCGTGGATTGTTATAAAGCTTGCGGTGAAAACGATGCCTCTTGTATTAAAAATTGTTATGACACGAGAACCTGCGAGCAAACAGAAGGAAACTATTCTAATTTCGATGAGTGCATGACCGACTGCCAAACTACTTGCCAGGATTTGTGCAAAGAAAAATACTTAGAATGCTCTGACGGGTATAAGTTTTGCGTGGGCCAATGCAAAAATAATGGCCAGTGCGTTAGAAATAATAGTGAAAGTTGTTTGTTTAATTCTACCTCATCCAATGCTTTTATAAATTGCGCCAACAATTCTCCAGATCCTGCAAGCGACGACGCAGGAAACACAGAATATTGCATTCAAAACTCTTACATGTGCAACAATGGTTCTGATCTTTATGCTAGCTATCCAGATTGCTTACAGCAAAAAAATGTAAGAGTAACTCCTCGGGCCGATAAAACTTGCAAAGATTTTAATGGCAGTAAAGATTCTTGCGAATCAGCTGGATGTTTTTGGTCTGAAAACGCAAATTGCTCTGGCGCTTGCTCTTGGAACGACCAAAATCAACTATCTCCAAGCAATAATGCTTGTTCGTCTTTTGACGACGAAAATTCTTGCTCGGCAAATTCATCTTCTGGGTGTTCTTGGGATTTTATCTATGTTTCTGGATCAAATAGTTCACAGATTTGCAACGCAGCCAAGACCTCCGGAACTGAATGCGTATGGGATCCTGTGAAACTGGCTTATCGCATAGGACAAGAAAAAAAATGTTATTTAAGATGTTCTAATATTAAAAATCCTGAACAGTGCGATGTGCAAAATACATGTATCTGGAACAATAATACCTGCTCTGATTTTAGTTGTCCTAATTTAAAAGAACAAATTTGCAGAATAAAATCTCCACAATGTGTATGGAAAGACAATGTAACTTGCAAGGGAGAATGCACAGGAACACCTACAAAAATACCGCCAATACAACAGGTGCCGCCAGCTGGATTTAAAAACTGCTGGCTAATTACAGACCAGAAATATTGTGAAAGCTCAAAAGAATGCACTTGGGATTTTATAAAAAAAGAATGTTTGCAAAATTATTCTGCTTCCTATCTTTTTGAAAATAAACCCAGCCAAGTATGTTCTAATCCCTACGAGGATTCTTGTTTAGAAAAGTATCCCGAAACTTCAAAATGCCCCACTAATTCTTTCTGCCCCGATTGTCCCTGCGACACAACCAGCCAAAAAACTCTCAGTTTTCCTGCCCTAGGAGGGACTATTGGCAACTATATAACTTCCACTGAAAATATTTTAGCCCATCAAATGGTGGCTCCAGAATGCAACAAATATTCTTACAACGACGACCCCCTAACTTTTTATTGCATGGATAGCTACACCGATGCCAATGGCAAAACTTTTTCTGGCTGGTGGAACGACCCAACCAAACCAGCAGCCGAAGAACCAATGGGGGGGCATACAATTATAAACTTGGAAAATGAAACAGAAATACCAGTAGGCCAAACAGTTGACGATGCTGAAAAGTGGGCAAATGATTTGATAACTACTTCTGGCATAATGGCTCAATATGTGCAAAGCATAATCAACCAAATGAAAATATTAGGTAAAGCTGAAGATGCGCCAACCATGGTTGCTTTAAGTTCCCCGTCAGACGTAACGCCTTTGGGGCCCGTCCAAAATTATTGCGGATGCATGGCAAGAACTGATTCAGATGTCACAATTTGCAAAACTAATTGTTTATATTGGTATGCGCCCCCAACACCCTGGAGCCCCTCATTTTGTGGAACTGTTTTTAAACAATGCAGTGGAAGTCCTTGCCAACAAATGACAAATTATTTACAAAATCTTTGGTCGAGAATTGGTTATTTTGTATCTAATGATTACTACATAGATTTTGCAAATTTTTATGCAAAAATGATTAAAGAACCCAGATCTGATATTATAAAAGAACTGGCCTATTCCCGAAAAACAATGAGTGATTGCAGTTTAATAAATAGCGCTTACGACCAAAGTATTGTCCCATTTTCTTGCACGGTAGTACAAGATGAACTTGTTCCACCCATTTTTTCTAACCAACTTAACTTCAAAGGAAACATCTTAGATGGCTATTGTTATGGCCAAGCAATAGACCAAACCCTGCAAAAAACCCCCGTGGATAAAAGGGTATATTTAACTGATAATTGGTTTTGCGTAGAAGAAAGAGAAAAATAATAATAAAAATTAATATTAAAATTTATGAAAAAATTATTAATCTTTACAATCTTGATTGCTGTTCTTTTCGTAAGTGCAGCTCCTGTTTTGGCTTTAGAAATGAAGTATCCTGTTGTTTTTGGACTACCCGACCTAAACACAGGCAAACCAGATCTTGCCCAATATATTAGCTATATTTTTGGTATTGCAATTTATTTAGCTGGATTTGTTTCTTTGGTTTCTTTTGCAATTGGAGGCGTACAATACTTAGCATCTATGGACAGCGAAGAAACAAAAAAAAGCGGTGCAGATAGAATGAAAGGCGCTGTTTTGGGTTTGGCCTTGGTTCTTGTTTCTTTTATGATTATAAGAACAATAAATCCAAAACTAATAACTCCAGTTATAACTCCTTTGCCAGAATTAGCTGGTTTGGCGCTTGTTAACGCCGACGGCGATAAAAAACCTACCTCTGGTCAAGACGCGGACCTGTCAGACAACGATGGTTATACCAAGCTTGTTTATACTTGCTGTGTAGAAGAAGACCAATGTATTATTGGAGACGATTATTTGGTTTGGCAGTTTCCCAACCCTGGTTTTGAATCTGGAAATGACGACCTTAGCGCCGTAGAAGTTGTAGAATTAACTTGCGAGGAGGGTAATAACACCCTAGATTTATCCGAAATGGGATCGTTTAAAGTAGAACATAAAATTCCTGGAGTTTATTATTATTTAAGCCAAAATTGCGAAGGCTATAGTTCTTATGCTAATACAAGTTCCTCAGAAAATATACAGTCATTATTTAGCAGAAAAATTAAAAGCGTTAAGATTATTAACGATGAAGAAAATAATGTTTATTACGGCGTTATTTTCCACCAAACAGCTGGGCTTAATAAGGGCGGGATGTGTTCACAACCTATAGCAGAAGATGAAGCTGGCGATGGCGTACCAACAAACGAAAATGGTTGTGCAGATGTGAGTATAAGCGCAGCTGCTGCTGATATTTACAAGATAAATACTAGCCCTAGCGTCGCTCCCGGAGATGGCGTAAGCTTCTATAGTGAAGCTTGGGGTTGGAAAACTGGGGCCAATGCCGGCTTTAGTGATATTTCTGATGAAGACATAGAAGATCCCTCTTCCCAACTAGATCCAAATACTGAAATTGATTTTTCTTACGATTACGTTAATCAGCCAATTTATTATCAGAATTATTGTGTGTTCTTTGGTGATTGTCCCGGATCTATAGAAATAAGAGGCGATTATTTAGTCGCCGTTTATTCTGTTTATTCTGCGAACGCGGACTCATATTGCCAAACATTCACTAAAAATGTGCCCAATTTAGCGGCAGAGGAAATTATTGCCAAAGGCAAAGAAAACGAATCTTTAGAAAATATTTATATAATTCCGCTAATGTTAGGGGAATCGCCAGATTAAAATTAATGACAAGGCTTATTAGAAAAAATTATTTGGGGTTTTGCTTTCTGATTTTCTTTGTTGTTGGTTTATTCTGCTTATCAATAAACTCGGCTTTTGCTAAACTTGAAGTAGCATACCCCACGATAGCCAACCAAACCCTAACAGAAAATACCAAACTTCCAGATTACATAAAATACATATTTAATATAAGCATATTTATTGGGCTTATTGCTGTTTTCGCCTCTATAACTGTGGCTGGAGTAATGTATTTTCTATCTCCTATTAAAGCAGAGTGGCTGGCTAACGCAAAAGACAGGGTTTTTGGAGCATTGTCTGGCTTGTTAATATTAATATTAATGTACTTAGTTCTGGTCACCATAAACCCACAACTTAGCATTTTAAGCCAGAATAAGCTTCCTCCAAACTCCCAGCCGCCCGAAGAAAAAAGGGCTTCCGGACTTTATTTTTATAAAGCTTCTAGCTGTTCTGATGAAAACGTAAGCGTCAATACGTCAAGTTTGCCAGATTTTGGCCCCCAAAAAAACAGGATAAGGGGAGTTGAAGTTGTAAAAAATTCAGAAGATAATACTTCTTATATTTCAATTCTTTATGAAAATACTGGTTTGTGGGGTAAGTGCCTTTATTTAGATCCAAACCAAACAGGCTGCCAGACTGTCGAGCCCTTCGCTGCTTCGGCCTCTATACATAGATACAACAATAAATCCAATAGTGACGGAGTATATTTTTATAGAAAAACCTGTTTTAATAAAGTTGAAGATGAAATGAACGGAGTTGGAGACCTTGCAGATTATTGCAATGAAAATAGCGGAGGATATCTAAAGGTTTCTGACAGTGAAATTAGAAGAGATAGCGTTTATGTAGGAGATCTTACCCAACTAAAATTTACAGGTAGTAGCACTTCTGGAAACTGTACCGCGCCAGAAGAAGAAAGGATTTGCATCAGTTACGATAAAAATGGAAAATGTACAGAAAGAGACTGCCCCATACTGGGCGGAGAAAACATTTCATCTATAATAATAAACGGCAGCTATATTGTTTTGTTTGTTTATAATGCGCCCGAAGAAACAAATGAAGAACAACAGGGCGAAGGAGATGAGACACTTAAATATTGGACTTCTTGCCAAGAGTTTCCAAGCCAAAATGACCCAGATAGATTGGGTCCAAAACAAATAAAATGGGAGAATATAAGAAACGATGGAGGTGTAATCCCTAATTATGTGGTTATAATACCAGTAGAAGGCAATTAACGTGGCTTAATAACAACGTATCTATTGAAGCTGTCTCCTTGGCTTTCTGTCAAAACATCTGTCCTCTGAGATAGTTCTGAGTGTATTATTCTTCTCTCGTAAGCTGACATCGGCGAGAGTTTTTTTTCTTGTTTATCTAAAGAAACCTGATCGGCTAAACTTTTAGCTAAATCTTTTAAATATTCCTCTTTCTTCTTTTTATATTCATTAATATCTAAATTAAGATAAAAAACCTTTTGGATTTTTTTAGTTAAAATGGCCCTTAAAAGCCTTTGAATTTCAAAAAGGGTTTGCCCCTGTTGGCCAATTAAAATTTGGGGCTCTTCTAGTTTTATATCCAAGTTAACAACATCTTTGTCTTCTTTAGCAAAAGATAAACTAATCTCTGCGCTAGAGATTATTATTGTCATTTTTTCGAAAAACTCTTCGACTATCTCTTTAATTTTGTTAATTTCATTTTGTTCTATCATTCCCGTCTTTGTTTAAAATTAACTGCTGTTGAATTATAGAAAATATTCCGCTTACTGTCCAGTATAAACCGAGCGCAGAAGGTAGGTTTAAAAGTATTATTACCGTAAGTACTGGAAAAAAATAGGTCATTTGCTTTTGCATAATTTGGGATATGTCCTTCTGGCCACCCGCAGACTTTAATGATTTGCTCGGGAGCAACATTTTTGTTTGGTAATACTGGGTTAATCCCGCCAAAACGGCAAAAATTATATGTGGTTTAGATAAGTCTATTAACCTCAAAAATAAGGCATTTATTTGCCCCGGGTTTGATACAAAGCCGTATAAGATAGAAAGCTCTTTTGGGTTTAAACCGTTCCAAAAGACATAATAAAGCGCTATCAGTATTGGTAATTGTATTAATACCAAAAAAAGGCCGGAAAATGGATTTATTTTTTCGGTTTTATATAAAGATAAAATTTCTCTGGCTTGTTTTTCTTTGTCTTCCTTGTGTTTCGCCTGTATTTCTTGTATTTTAGGTTGTAACTTTTGCAAACCCCTCTGAGAATTTACTGCTTGCACCGAGGTCGGATAAAGCAAAAACCTTATAGCCATAGTTAAAATTATTATAGCAATTCCAAAATCATGACCTGGTACAATGTTGTATAAAAAAACAAGACAGTTAAAAAGTGGCTGATATAATACTACGTGAAAAAGGTTGCTTAAAAATTCAAACATAAATTAGTTCTTCTTTAATTGCTTTTTTAATTTCGCAAAAACTCTTTTTCTCTATTCCAGGAAGTGCAATAAAAACCATGTCTATTCCTTTTTTTATGTTCTTTCTCTCATCTCTTAGTGCTCCAGCCAGCCTTCTTCTAACTTTGTTTCTAATTGTTGCTTTCTTAGAAACCTTTTGGCTAACCACAAACCCAAATCTATTTATGTTTAGGTTGTTTTTAGCTATCTTTAAAACAAAAATGTTGTTTTTTTTATTTTTTGATTCTTTAAAGATTCTTTTAAAATCTTTCTTCTTTTTTACCCTATTCTTTTTAGGCAACATAATTGTTTTACACAGTTAATCTTCTCCTGCCCCTTCTCCTTCTTTTTGAAACCACCTGCCTTCCTGTTTTGGTTTTCTTTCTTCTTAAAAAACCGTGCATTCTTGCTCTTTTTTTCTTTTTTGGATGATAAGTGAAGCTCATAATTATTTCAAGTATTGTATTAATTTTTTTAATTAGTATAATATAGCCAGTATAACAGAATAATTTTCAATTTTCAAGCCTTGGTTTTTATTAGTTTATATTGTGCGTCTGTCATAAAAGTAAACCACACAAGTTATACACAGGTTAATAACATCCATATTTGTTTTATTCTTATTTGACAAGCAACGAATAAAAAGGAAAAATATAGTATACACTAAATTCAAAAATCGAGAACTCAACATGAATAATTTAGAACTTTGGCAATCGGTGTTGGCACAAATGCAATTTCATATTTCTAAGGCTAATTTTGCCACCTGGTTCCAGAACACTGAAATTATTTCCAAAGAAAGTGGAAAAATAATAATTTCAGTGCCCAACGCCTTCTCTAAAGAGTGGTTGAGCAATAAATACAATAAATTAATTCTGAAAACCCTCCACGACATAGACGACTCTATAAAAGAGCTGGAGTTTATTATAAGGCCGCTTTCTACGAAAAACACTATTCCTAAAATAGATTCTATAGAAAAATTAGACGAGGCTCAATTAAAATTTGAAGAGTTTAAAACAAACAAAGAAACTAATTTAAACCCACGATACACCTTTAATAGCTTTGTGGTGGGTTCGTTTAATGAACTAGCTCACGCGGCAGCATTGGCGGTATCCGAAAACCCAGGGTTTACATATAATCCTTTGTTTATTTATGGAGGAACGGGCTTGGGCAAAACACATTTAATACAATCTATTGGAAATAAAATAGGAGAGGAGTCTAAAAAGAAAAAAGTAAAGTATGTTTCTTCAGAAAAATTTGTTTCTGGTATAGTATCAGCCATTAGAACAAACAGCATGGAGGCTTTTAAGGCTAGCCTGGCACCAATAGATGTTTTAATTTTAGATGATATTCAATTTATAGCAGGAAAGAACAAAAGCCAAGAGGAATTTTTCCATGTTTTTAATTCTTTATATGAGAAAAACAAACAAATCGTCCTTTCTTCAGATAGGCCCCCAAATGCCATAGCTGAGCTAGAAGATAGACTCAGGTCTAGGTTTGAGGGCGGCATGATAGCTGATATAAGTTTACCAGACTATGAAACAAGACTGGTTATTTTAAAGACTAAACTTCAAGAAAAAGGCGTGGATCTCCCAGAAGATGTTTTAGATTACATTGCCACTAACGTTAAAAAAAACATAAGAGAATTAGAGGGCGCCCTAAATAAGCTTTTAGTCCACAATAAAATTAGCCAAAACTTAAACCTAGAAACAACTAAAAAATTACTTAAGGGTTTTGTTTTTTCCCCTTTTGACGTAGCAAGTTATAAAAAAATAATAGAAACAGTAGCCAAGTTTTATAATTTAGAAGAAAAAAACCTTTTTGATTCGACCAGGCGCCAAGAAATTGTAAAACCAAGACAGGTGGCAATGTTTTTGTTAAGGAAAGAATTAAAATATTCTTTCCCAGCAATAGCAAGAAAATTCGGCGGCAAAGATCACACGACAGCAATTTATGCTTATAAAAAAATCCTTCAAGAAAACGAAGAAAACAATAAATTAACAGAGGAACTAAACTTAATAAAACAGAGAATATATAGTGGATAACTAGTTATAAAAAATATAATAATTTTAAACAAAAAATAAAGAGTAAAAAATAACACCCCCAACCAACCATTCTTTTAACAAGTTCTCCACAAAAGATTTTAAGATTAAAAAATAAATTTTACATCTAATAAATATTTTAAAACTTAAATATTTCGTGAATATAATAACAACAAATAAATTATTTAATAATATATTATGAAAATAGAAATTTTAAAAGAGAATTTAAAAAAAGGGTTGGCTATTGTTGAAAAAATTGTGGGCAAAAACCTATCGTTGCCCATTTTAGATAATGTTTTTATAAATACCGAAGACAGTTTTTTAAACCTAAGCTCTACAGACCTAGAGACCGCTATTAGGTTTTGGGTTTTAGCTAAAATTGTGAAAAAAGGCAAAGTTGTTGTCCCCGCAAAACTTTTTTCAGGAGTAGTTTCCTCCTTACCAGACGAAAAAATTATAATAGAGGAGAAAAATCAAGGCCTTTTTGTTGAGTGTAAAAATTTTAAAAACCAAATACAAGGATTTAACCCAGAAGAATTTCCCATAATCCCAGAGTTTAAAGATACGGAATTTTTGGAAGTCGACGGGAAAAGATTTTGTCAAGGACTAACACAGGTGGTAGATGTTGCCTCTTTTTCTCAGTCCCGACCAGAAATATCTGGTATTTATTTTATTTTTTCTAAGAATACAATAAAAATTGTTGCAACCGACAGCTTTAGGTTGGCAGAAAAAACCATTATTTTAGATAAACCAATTAAAAAGGACACTTCTTTTATTTTGCCACAAAAGCCCACCAAAGAAATAATTAATATTTTAGGAGACAAAGATGGAAATATAAAAATACACTTTTCTCCAAACCAAACTATGTTCGAGTCTTTAATGGAAGAAGCGCCCGGGGGGCATCCGCACCCGCAAGTTCAAATTTTTTCAAGATTAGTAGATGGCGAATACCCCAATTATGAAGAAATCATACCCAAAAAATTCAAAACCCAGGTCGTTTTAAAAAGAGACGAATTTTTAAACCAAATAAGAACAGCATCACTTTTTACTGGGAAAGTTAATGAAATAAAAATTAAAGTAAAACCGCAAAGCAAAGAGGTTGAGGTTTTTGCCCAAGACCCAGATATTGGAGAAAGCCAATCAAGCATTCTGGCTAAAATTGAAGGAGAGCCGATAGAAGCAGCATTTAATTATAAATTCTTAATAGATGGATTGCAAAATATAAAAAGCTCAGAGGTTATTTTTGATCTGAGCAAAGAAGATGGTCCTTGTATATTAAAACCCATGGGAGACGCAAGTTATCTTTATGTGGTAATGCCCATTAAATCGGCTTAGTTAGCCAATTATTCGCCAGCCAATTATTAATACCTATCTGCCAAGAGACATATTGCGGATCGCTTGCTGGATTTTGCGGTTGAGGACCCAAGGGATTATTTTTATCAACATAAAATAAAATAGAGTGAGCGTCGTTTGTTGGCAGTTGCCCCAGTAATGCGGGGCTTCTGTTTGTAATTGATTCCGGTGGGGTGAAGTCTTCGGCGGGTTTTGAAGTAATTATTTTTTGCATAATACTGTTCCAAATAGGGGCAGTAATTCCAAGGCCAACATCTTTTGTGGGAGTATTGTCGCTGTTTCCAGTCCAAACACCAACCACAATAGATGGGGTATACCCCAGGGTCCACCCATCAACAAAATTTTGAGTGGTACCCGTTTTAGCGGCCACTTGGTAGCCAGGGATAAACAGGGGCGATTGAGAGCCAAAAATGGGCGCTCTAGCGTTGTTATCTGACAAGATGCTGTTTGTTAGCCTTGCAACCTGAGTGTCTAAAACTTTCGTAGGCTGTTTGCGTGGCTCTTCAACAATATTGCCACTTGAGTCTGTAATTTTTGAAATACTTGTTGGCGGTATATAATTCCCCTCTGTTGCCAGTACGCCGTATGCTGAGGTCATCTCTAGTAAATTTACCTCTCCTCCGCCCAAAACCAAAGACAGTCCGTAATTATTGACATTATTAAGAGTTGTAATTCCCATATCTCTAGCTGTTTTTATTGAGTCTGGTATCCCAGCTAAATAAAGAACCTTCACAGATGGTATATTCAAAGAACACCCCAATGCCGTGCGCAGGGTTACCGGACCCCTGTTTTTGCCGTCATAATCTTGAGGAGTATAACAGGGTCTGCCATAGGGGTCTAGTCTTACGTCCTCGTCGCTAGTGTTTAATAATATGCCATTGGGGTCGCAATTTGTATTAAATTCTGTTTTTGTATCCCACAATATAGTGTCTGGAGTGTACCCCTTCTTAAAAGCAGTTGTGTAGACGATGGGTTTAAAAGAAGATCCAGGTTGTCTTTGGCCCATCGTGGCAACGTCGTATTTTGGATCAAATAAGCAATTTCCTGGCCCCTTTTCATCGCAACCCTTAGGGAATGGGTCAGAAAAATAATCTTTAGATCCCATTAGGGCTAGAATTTCTCCAGTTTTCGGATTTAAGACTACGGCGGCAGCATTATTGGCCCCCTTGCTTATATTTGTCTCTTCAGAATTTTTAACAATTTCTTCCACTTGTTTTTGAATATCCCAATTTAATGTGGTATAAACCCTCAACCCCTTCTCTTTTAAATAATCTTCTCCATATTTATCGTCTAAATATTTTTTAACATACATTACAAAATGGGGCGCTTTTATTGAGGCGATAGACTCAGAAAATTCTAACTTTTCTTTTTTGGCTTCTTCCAGCTGCTCATCAGTTATGTAGCCTAAATTTTTCATTTTTTCTAAAACAATATCCTTCATTTGTAGCAATAATGATTTGTTTGGGCCGTAGGGAGAATATCGGCTGGGAGCTGGTATCATGGCAGTTAAAACTGCGGCCTGGGCCAAAGAAATGTCAGAGGCTGGCTTATTAAAATATGTTTGGCTGGCGGCCTCTACGCCATAAGCATTTTCTCCAAAAGGAATTTGGTTTAAATACCAGTCAAGTATCTGATCTTTAGAATATTTAGACTCCAATTGTATACTTAAAACAATTTCTTTAACTTTTCTTGCTATGCTTTTTTGACTGGTTAAATAAACAGATCTTATTAACTGTTGTGTTATAGTAGAGCCACCCTGGCTTTTTGATACAGAGGTTAAATCAACCCAGGCAGCCCTAAGTATTCCCATAAAATCTATTCCGCCGTGCTTATAAAACCTATAGTCCTCAGAGGCAACAACAGCCTTTTTAATATAGTCTGAAATTTTATCAAAAGAAACAATTTCTCTTTTTTCCTCCCCGTAAATGTCATATAAAAGCACCTTTCCAGAACTGTCATATATTTTTGTAGACTGTACAAAAGGAGTTTCTGTGAATTTTTCTGGTTGCGGTAAATTCCACGTATAATAAATAAACATTCCTAGAAATAATAAGATTCCAATTAAAAACAAAAACAATACATACTTACCAATAGCCGCAAATTTTTTGGGTATATATTTTTTAAACATTATTACATTCTACATAAAAAACACTGTTTTGAACAGTGTTTTTTAATTATTATTTTTATTCTTCTTCTCCGCCCGCGGCGTCTTCATCGTCTGTTAATGCGTCTTCGTCTGCATCATCGTCTCCAAGATCTGTATCTTCGTCATCCGAATCTTCGTCGTCATCTGAATCTTTGTCGTCTTCATCATCTGTGCCGCCAGTCCAGTTGGCGTCATCTAAATCGTCTTCTTCGTTTATAAGCCTGGTTAAAAATTCCTCTTCCATTTTTTAAATATTAATTTTTTTATATTCTTATTTTGTTAATTATATTTTTTAAAGAAGTATTGTCAACCCCCATTTTTCCACAATCACTAATAAATTTTTAAAGAAGCACAAATTGCCATACCCAAAGCATCAAATGCGTCGTCTTTTTTACGGTAATTCTTTTTTAAATCAAACTTGCTTACGTCAATAATTTTTTCTATCATTTTTTGGACTTGTTTTTTTTCTGCTCTTCCATAACCAGCAATGGTCATTTTCATTTGCAGGGGAGTAAATTCATAAATAGGTATTTTTTTCTCTGCAGCAGCCAGCAAAATAACACCTCGCGTTTGGCTTACTGGCATTGCCGTCTTCAAATTTTTAAAGAAAAAAAGTTTTTCTACAGAAACTATATTCGGTTTGTAGTTTTCTATTAGCTTCTTGACTTCTTTGTAAATTTTTTTAAGCCCTTCTCCCGTTGTAGAAAATTTTTCTGTTATAATGCATCCAAAATCAATAACTTCGAGGGTTTTATCTTGGTGTTTTTTTATTACTGAGTAACCAACTATTGTTGACCCTGGGTCTATACCCAAAATAATCATAAAACAAAAAACCTGAAAATTAATTTTTCAGGTTTGAGTAGATGTTGTTTATTGCGTCGCTTTCGTCTAGCGCATCAAAAAGTTTTTGCGCCTGCTCTTTTTCTTTTTCTGAGAGTTGAACTTCTTCTTTTGGAATTAAATCAATTGATGCCGAGGAAATTTTTATTTGTTTTTCTTCGAGCGTTTTTTTAACTTTTTCTAAATTTTCTGGTTTTGTTAAAATATATACCTCATCTTTCTCCCATTTTATATCTTCTGCTCCAGCATCTATAGCAAGAAGCTCAAACTCGTCTTTCTTTGCTATTTTATAATCGCCCCCAATGGTTATAACTCCTCTTTGTTCAAACATCCATCTTACAGCTCCCTCGCCAGCCATTTTGCCACCATTTTGGTTTAAAATAGACTTAACTTCTCCTAGGGTTCTGTTGGTGTTGTCTGTAATGCCATCAATAATTAAAGCAATCCCACCAGGACCAAAACCTTCGTAAGATACAGATTCTAAAGCTTCACCAGCCAATTCGCCAGTCCCTCTCTTAATGGCTCTCTCAATGTTTTCTTTGGGCATATCCATTTCTTTTGCTTGCTCCATGGCTGCCTTGAGTTTAGAGTTTTTAGCAGGATCTCCTGACCCACCTCCTTCTTTTACAGCAATGGTAATTAACCTCCCATATTTTGAAAATATTTTGCCTCTTTTCGCAGCATTGGCCATTTTTGTGGCCATAACTGTTTTTGCATGACTATGTCCTGACATTTTATTTTAGTTTAAATTTTATTAATAAAACGATTATAGATAGAATTATTGTTATTACTAAAACTGTGAGAAATAGTGGCCACGGACTAGAAGAATTGGCCAACCCAGCTGTTAAGTCTTTTGCTTGCTCGCCCAGGGCTTCAATACTACTATTATTATCAGTTTTTTGGGTTTTTGGCAAGTTCTTCGGTTGACTGGCGTTGATTATATTTGTAGCGCCTGGGGTTAATATAATGGTCCAGAGCCAGCTGCTAGAGCTTTTACTATAAGACAATCCCAGAGGAGCATCTAGAAATTCGACAGAGTCGATAATTTTTTGGTCGGGCGTCAACAAATTTATTCCGTCACTTTCGTTATTTAACATTATTTTTGTTATGGGTCTTTTAAAAACCAAGAATCCGTTAGCCAGAATTTTTGTATTTTGAGGGATAATAAAATTAGTTATAGACCCGGTAGAATCTTTTATTTGCCAACCAGTTAAATCAACTTCAAAATTATTAGAATTATATAATTCAATCCATTCTTCTGTTTCGTCAGCGCCTTCTGGATTGGGTAAGATTTCATTAATATAAATTCCTGTCGGATATACTGGCTCGGTCGCCGTGGGTTGTAGGGGAGTGTCCTCTGGCGTAGGCGTTGTGGCGCAATTTACACAGGCTAAACCCTGGTCTTTAATTTTTTGTATTGTTGCGGGTCCGATGCCCTTGACTCTGTCTAAGTCATCAATTGAAGAATATGGCCTGCCATCAATTATTCTTTGGGCATAAACCGGCCCAATACCTGTTAATGTGTCTAGCTGAGACAACGAAGCAGAATTTATATCCACCATTTCTGCAGCCAAACAAAAAACAGGCAACAACAAAAACAGAGACACAAACAAAACCTTTTTCATATAAGCTGTTTTCGTAGGTGGATGAGGCCTAAATGCTCGTAGGCAAGGCGCGAGGCAATGCGGCCTCTTGGAGTGCGCTCCATAAGCCCAGTTTGCATTAAATAGGGCTCATAAATATCTAAAACAGTTTCTTCGTCTTCCATGGCAGCAGCTGCCAATGATTGTAGCCCAACTGGTCCGCCGTTAAATTTTTCAATTAAAGCTAAAAGTAAGTTTCTGTCCGAGGGCTCTAGCCCCATTGTATCAACTTCTAAAGAATTTAAAGCATGCTCAGAAACTTCTTTATTAATAATGCCAGCATTTTGCACTTGGGCAAAATCTCTTACTCTTTTTAACAGCCTATTAGCTACTCTTGGAGTAAATCTTGAGCGTTTGGCTATAACTTCTACTGCTTCTGGTTCTACTTTTATTTTTAAAAGTTGGGCTGAGCGTTCTATTATTTTTTTAATATCATCTTTGCTATAAAAGTTTAACTGAAAAGTAGCTCCAAAACGGTTTCGCAGGGGAGCGGACAAAAGCCCGGGTCTGGTGGTAGCTCCAATTAAAGTAAACTTTGGAAGTTTTAACTCCATTGTGCGTGCCATGGGTCCTTTGCCCAAAACCAAGTTTAGTTTGTAATCTTCCATGGCGGGATACAGGTACTCTTCTATTGTTTTTGAAATTCTGTGGATTTCGTCTAAAAACAAAACATCACCTTCTGCTAAATTGGTTAAAATTGCCGCTAGGTCCCCAGCTCTTTCTAGGGCTGGGCCAGCCGTAGCTTTAATGGTTTTGCCCATCTCACCGGCAATTAAGTGAGCCAGAGTGGTCTTCCCCAGGCCCGAATTGCCGTAAAACAACAAATGATCTGGGCTTTGAGATCTTTGTTTTGCAGCAGTAATAATTACCTTAATATTCTCTTTTATTTTATCTTGGCCCACATAATCATGCCAAGATTTCGGCCTCAAAGCCGAATCTAACACCTCGTCGTCCTTATTTATTTTCCCAATTGTTGGGCTTGACATAGAGGTTATAAGATGATATAATGCTGTTATTAAAATAATATTACCATAAGCGGCTCAAGAGTTGGAGGTTTATTTGAATTTGCCTTAGCTTCGGATAATCTTGCTTCGGCTCGATTATTCCTCAGGTAAGTTTTTCTTTATGTCCCAGACATAAAATACCTCCAACTCTTGAGCCGCTTTTATTCTGCTTTTTGTTCGTCTACCTCTACCACTCTGGCTAATTCTTCAAAAGTTGTTACACCTTCTGCAATATCTATTAACCCCGACTGGTACATGGTTATCATGCCTTTTTTAATAGCCATATCTTTTACAGCTGAAACTGGCGGATTGGTTAAGATAAACTTCTCTAATTCAGAATCAACCAAAAACGCTTCATATAATCCTTTTCTGCCCTTGTATCCTGTGAAGTTGCAGGCAGAACACCCGCCTTCTTTCACTTTGGCAACCTTAATTTTATCTAAATCTGGAAGTTTTATATTTTTGGGTAAATTTTTCAAACCCCTTTTAATTTCTTCTAATTGGCTTTGTGAGGGCTTCTGTGAGCTCGAGCATTTTTTGCAGGCCTTTCTCACTAATCGCTGTGCTACTGCCATTTTTAATCCTGACGCGATTGAGGCAGCATCTACACCGAGGTCTATAAGTCTTGGGATGGTCCCTGCTGCGTCATTGGTGTGTAGAGTAGAGAGCACCAAGTGCCCGGTTAAAGCTGCTTGCAGGGCAATGGTGCCTGTATCCAAGTCTCTAATTTCACCAACTAAAATAACATCGGGGTCTTGCCTTACAATTGATTTTAGTCCATCAGCAAAAGTGTATCCTTTCTCTGGAGCAACTTGCGTCTGAGAAATTCCTTTTAAGTGGTATTCAATTGGGTCCTCAAGGGTTATAATTTTTATTTCTGGGTTTTGGATTTTTTTCATAAAAGCATAAAGCGTTGTGGTTTTACCAGAACCCGTGGGGCCAGTTACAATTATCATTCCGTCTGGTTTTTCAATTTCTTTTGCGAAAATATCATAAATGTCCTTTCTTAAGCCCAGGTCGTCTAAAGCAATTAAACTTCTTGGATTTAAGATTCTCATAACAAACGATTCTCCATATTCTGCTGGTATTGTTGAATTTCTTATTTCAATAAGTAAGTCTTGAAGCTCAATCGAAAACCTGCCATCTTGGGGCTTGTCTGTAACATTAAGCTTTAAATGAGAAAGAAGTTTTAGTCTAGAAGTTAAGTGGCGGTAAACTTCTTGGTCAAAAAAGATAACGTCTTGCAAAACTCCGTCTAGCCTCACCCTTAACCTTGCCTCTTCTTCTTGTGGCTCTAAGTGAATGTCAGAAGCTCCTAATACTATAGAGCTATACATTATAACATCTAAAAGGTCTGTCACGCTTTGAGCAAGATACTCTTCTACTTTTGCTTTAAAGCCACTAATGTCTTTTACTTGGGCATTTACTTCTTCTATAACTTTCGGAGAAACTTTTATAGAGCCCAATAACTTTTTTGCTTCCTCTGGCATATTAAATTATTTTTAAATTATTGTTTATTTCTTTTAAGTCGGCTCCCGCTTTCATTAAATTTGAAGCCATTTGGAAAACTTCGGCTGTAATGTTTTTTTTGAAGTTTTCAGTATACACAACTAAGCTTGTTAAAAGGCAGGTTGCGGATTCTTTTCCGCTAGCTGGCGGATTGCTTTCTGTCAAATTAAAAATTATTTCAGAAAGTGGGATTTCTCCTACTAGATTAATTTTACCAAAATTTTTGTTATCTTTCGAGTTGTCTATGTTTAAAATAGTGGAATCAAGTAAAAAACCAAAAGAATCTAGTTTTTCATCCAGCGCCCCTAAATAGTCTTTTATGCCAACTGTTATAATTAAATCTGGTTTTGCTTCTGCGTAATAAAAAGAAACATTATCTTTTTTTACATTTCCGCTGGCCAACCCAAGATGTATTTTAAAAGTTTGGTCGTTTTTTTCATAATATATTTGAGAAATTTTAGCCACACTATCTGGTATAGAAATTACAAGGTTTTTAGGGTAAGATATAAAATCTAGCGAAGGAGACAGAAATTTAAGATTTTCTGGGAGTCCGCCAGCTGGCGGATCCATTATAAGATTTACATTTTTACCCAAATTTTTTAAAGTATAGAAAAGAGCCAAAACAGAAGATACTGCTTCACTTGTCTCTGAGCACACTAAATAGATATTTTTTGAATCAGAAATAAGTTGTTTTGCTTCAATAAAGTTTTCCATTACAATACCCTAATTGATATTAAAAAATAAGTCAACGATTTTAATCCACATGCCAAAAATAATAACCAAAAACGACAAAGAAACGCAAAAATTAGGCCAACAAACCGCAAAGGGCATTTTAAAATTACCTGCCAGGAGAACAGCAACGGTTTTGGGTTTGCATGGAAATTTGGGTTCTGGAAAAACTACTTTTTTGCAAGGTTTTGCTAAGGGCCTGGGAATTAAAGAAAAAATACTTAGCCCAACTTTTGTAATTCAAAAAAGATTTAAATTAAAAGACAGGAATTTTAAAAATTTTTATCATATTGATTGCTATAGATTAAATAATTATAAAGATATTTTAAGTTTAGACTTTAAAAAAATAGTTGACGACCCAGAAAACATTATAGCTGTTGAGTGGCCTGGGAAAATTAGAAAGGTTTTACCCAAATCTTTAATTGAAATAGATTTTAAGTTTATAAACGAAACCCAAAGAGAGTTGACATTCTAAGTAGTGGGCGTATTATAAAATAAAGATCAAAATTAAATAAAAATATGTCAGAAACACCAAGACAAGAAACACAAACAACTCAAGAAACTGCCGAGCAGCGCGAGGCCAAAATGGCTGCTATTGCAAGAGCAACCAATGAAACATTATTAAAAAATGCTTCCAATGTATTTCTTAGGAAGAATGGGTTAATGGAAACAGATTTAAACACTCCAGGGATGCAAGGGGAGGAAATTGTCCCATTTGAGACGTTTTTTGGCGGAGCATCTCACGAGTTTTTTCTACAACCACACGCGAGAGAGTTAGTACCAATATTTGAGCAACAAATGAAAGAAGTTAGGGCAATAGAATTATTGAGAAAAGGTGCTTTGGAAGGGCTCGTATCAGAAGCTTGCAAAAACCCTATTATTAGGGAAGGATTTGATAAGTGCGAGACTTTCTATAAAAAATATCCGAGAGCAATGGGAGATGCTGCTCGAATGTGGTCAGAAATAAAAAAAATGGCAGAAGAAAATCCTGGAGCTAAGCTTTGGTTAGCAAAGGTTCAAAAAATCCAACAAATTGGGCTCGATAAACTTACAGCAGAGCATTATGTAGGTTCTCCAGAGTGGCAATCAGAGGAATTCCAGAAAAAATTAGAAGAAATTTAAAAAATATGAAAAAATCAAAAGTAAAAAAAGTTCCTAAAAAAGTAAAAGTAAAGAAGCCGAATAAAGCAGACATACAGAAAATAGTGGATGATTATATAAAAAAAATTGAGGAAATATAATTTTGAGTATAAAAATAATCTCTTAAAGCGAGGTTGTTTTTTTCGGCTTAAGATTATGATAAGATATAATATGCAAAAGAGATTAATTATTATAGACTCTAATGCGTTGCTGCACAGGGCCTTCCATGCTTTGCCTCCGCTGAGTACTAAGACTGGGCAGGAAACCGGAGCTGTTTACGGGTTTTTGCTGACTTTATTTAAAGCAATTAGCGATATAAAAGCAGATTATGTTGTGGCTTGTTTTGATACCAAAGCAAAAACATTTAGGCACGAAAAATTTGAAGACTACAAAGCTCACAGGCCAGCCACGCCATCGGGAATAGTTTCACAAATTCCTATTACTAAAGAAGTTTTAGATGTTTTAGGAATTCCGGTTTTTGCTAAAGAAGGAGTTGAGGCAGATGATTTAATTGCCACTATTTGTCAGAAAGTTGGTGAAGATACAGAAACATTTATTGTCTCAGGGGATTTAGATAACACTCAGTTAGTAAATGAAAAGGTTAAAGTTTACACGCTGGGTAAAGGCATAAAAGATACAGTAATTTACGATACAAATAAAGTAAGGGAAAGGTTTGGAGTAGACCCCAGTCAAGTGGTAGACTTTAAGGCCTTAACTGGTGACGCCTCAGACAACATTCCCGGTGTTGAGGGTATTGGCAAAAAAACAGCAGCAGAAATAATACAAAAATATAATAATATAGAAAATTTATACAACGAACTTTCAACAGACACAGCTGTTTTAAAACCGAAAGTTAAAGAAGCTCTTAAAAAAAATAAAGAAATTGCCTTAATGTCTCGCGAATTAGCTTTAATGAAAAAAGATGTGGCGATAGATTTTAAAATTGAAGATTGCAAGTTTGGCGGATTTGATATTTTGCAGGTTGAGGCGCTTTTTAAAAAATTAGAATTCAACTCATTGATTAATAGGTTGCAGGCGTTATATAATAAATAAATAAACATTTATGTCAAAAATTACATCAAAAATTGCTATACCAGTTATTTTGGCAGGACTTTTTGCAATAATTGTTTTTATAGCATTAGATTACGAGCAACTAAAGCCCAGTTTTTATATTGTTTTAACATTGCTCTTTGTTTATGTATTTTTCTTTGGCATTGCTATTGGTCAAAATCTTTCTTCGCCCATAAAAAAATTATTGGAAAGAGCAACAGAATTAAGCAAAGGAAATTCTTCTAGCAGAGTTTATTTGGAAACCAAAGATGAATTGGCCCAACTAGCCGATACTTTCAATAAAATAGCCGAAGAGCTAGAGATAAAACGTCAACAAGAAGATAGCATGGAAAAAACACTGGGAGTTAAAGTGCAAGCCCGAACTAAAGAATTAGAAGAAACAATTGGAGCCCTAGAGCAAAAAGTAAAAAACAGAACAATAGAATTAGAAAGATTAATTGAAGAAACAAATAAATTAAGGGAGACCGTGAAAAGCAAGGGCATAGAAACAATTGGTTTAAAAAAGGAATTGGAAGAGTTTAAAGAAAAGCTTACTGGATACAATAAGCCAAAGCGCAAAAAATTAAAAGTTGAGGAAGCGCCAGTAGAAAATTCATCTCCCGATGGAGAAACAGAGTAAAAATATGCCAGAGCTACCAGAAGTGCAGACTACGGTAAATTATCTCAATAACCCAGCACTTAAAATTTTAAGTGCTGGGTTTGTTGATGTGTGGTCAGATTGGTATAAGATAAATAAAAAAAATATAAAAAATAAAAAAATATTAAAAATATGGCGCAGGGCCAAAAATGTTATTTTTGAGTTGTCTGAAGGGTATTCTCTTTTAGTCCATCAAAAAATGACAGGTCATTTGTTGACCGGAAAATGGAAAGAAGATCCTTATAATAGATTTATACACCTGATTTTATTTTTAGATGACGGGAATAAAATTGCTTTATCTGACGCGCGTAAGTTTGCCAAAATTGAATTGTGGAAAACAGAAGACCTTAAAAAAGAATTAGAAAAATTGGGGCCAGAGCCATTAGAAAAAAGTTTTACTTTAAAAAGGTTTAAAGAAGTTATAAAAAATAAAAAGGGCAAAGTAAAACAGGTCTTAATGGACCAAAGCGTAATTTCTGGCATTGGCAACATTTATGCATCGGAAATTTTGTGGCAGGCAAAGGTGCATCCCGAAAAAAGTGTTGCAAAGTTAAATGAAAAAGAGTTAGAGTTAATCTATAAAGCAATTAAAAAAATTTTAAAATTGGCTGTTAAATTGGGCGGGGAAAGTTTTTCTGACTACAGAAAGCCCGATGGCTCTAAGGGGGATTTCGACACAGAGAGAAAAGCTTACAAAAGAGAAGGGCAAAAATGTTATAGGTGTGGCACAAAAATAAAGCGCCAAAAAATTAGCCAGCGCAGCGCCTTCTTCTGCCCCACCTGCCAAAAATTATAATGATTTATTTTATTTATGGGGAGGATTCTTATAGATCTAAAAGGAAATTAGAAGAAATAGTTGAAGGATATAAAAAAGTCCACAAATCTGGGCTTAACTTGATTTATATTGATTCTGACGCAGTCAGCTTTAAAGAGTTTAATACGAACCTGCAAACAAATTCTATGTTTGCAGAAAAAAAATTAATAATTTTAAATAATGTTTTTGACAACGCAAAATTTCAAGAAGACTTTTTGGAAAGTTTAAAAAAAATAGAAGAAATAAAAGACATTGTTGTTATTTATGAAAATAAAATGCCAGACCAGAGGACTAAATTTTTTAAAGCCCTACAAAAAGAAGTTAAATGCCAAGAGTTTAAGCCCCTGTTACCAGCAATGCTTAAAAAATGGGTTTTAAGCGAGTTTTCGGCTAAGGGCGCTAAAATAAACCCAGCTGCCCTAGAAGCGTTAGTTAACTTTGTGGGAAGTGATTTATGGGCCATGTCTAATGAAATAAATAAATTATCAAATTATAAAAAGGGAGCCGTAATTACAGACAAAGATGTTGAACTTTTGGTAAGGCCAAACATTGAAAACGATATTTTTAAAACAATTGATGCTTTGGCTTCAAAAGACAAAAAACTAGCTTTGTCTTTATTGCATAAACACTTAGATGACGGCGAAATGCCTTTATATTTATTGTCTATGATAACTTATCAGTTAAGAAACTTATTAATAGTAAAAGAAAGCGGGAAAAACTGCGGGTTGCATCCATTTGTTTTTCAAAAAACTTATTATATGTGCCAGAATTTTTCTATGGAAAAACTAAAAAAAATCTACCAAAAGATTTTCCAAGTAGATTCAGATATTAAAACCGGAAAAGTTGACCCCGAAACCGCACTAGACCTCTTGCTGTCTGAGATTTAAGCTTTTTTCTCGACGGCTTTGGTGAGGCGGGATTTGTGACGAGAAGCGTTGTTTTTCTTAATAACTCCAACTTTGGCCGCTTTATCTATGGCGCTGTAAATTTTTGGCAGAAGCTTTTTAGCATCTGCTATTTTTTTAGCCAAAATTAAAGCTTT